>ERZ773276.36-NODE-36-length-174892-cov-20.530854_pt1 | contig 174892 bp, 164 predicted proteins | sample MGYA00511386_ERZ773276 | MGnify/ENA primary metagenome ERZ773276 (study PRJEB29015, sample SAMEA2737778) | human gut metagenome | biome: human gut; feature: human-associated habitat; material: faeces | place: China | collected 2012 ...
AAAAGGAAATACCGCAACTGGAAGAGATAGCTGGCAAGACTTGGAAGAAAGAGGAAGAACTGAAAGGATTGAAAACAGAGTTGGCGGTGTTGGACAGGAAGATACAACTTGACCTCGCATCTCCGCAACAGCAAGAATCAAAAGAACTTGCTACGGAAAAAGAAATGGTTGAAGAAACGGCAAATAATAAAATTGTCAGACCTGCTTTCCGAATGTAAAATAAAGTTTCATAGACAGACATTGATTCTGATTTCTGTGTCTGTCTATTTTCGCATTAAACACTTATGATAAGAAGGAATCCCCTTCCTATTTAGGGAAAATCCACCACGGTTTATAGTTTTTCCTTTTGCCACGAACTAAAAATGCCGTACCTTTGTCATTGAAATCAAGAGATAAATAATCTCTTATAGAATATGTAGAAAGGGAGAATCTTCATACCTAATTTCTATGCCCAAACACGCTTTTTTTCGATATATTTCTAAAAGCGATTTATCTCATCGTCTGCTGAGCCACTGCCGTTATATTTATCCTTGAAGCTGTTGAAGTTATAGCTGATTGAGGCAATAATGCAACGATTGAAGTTGTTTACCTTTCTGTTCTGTACCACGAAATTTACTTTCTTTACATCATTCAACTTTGACCAATCAAACAAGTCCTCTGCTTTCAGCGTTATTGTTAGCCTCTTCTTGAGCAATTGCTTTTGAACCATCATGTTGAATGTGGCATGGCTGTTCTGCTCGTAGATGCCGTGATGCCCTTTGATGTTCCAATAGAAATCGCTGCGGAAAAGCCAATCGCTTTTAAGTTCCACTGAGTTTTGAAATGCCAATAAACCGTATGGATGATTATAATCTACCTTTTCTCCATTGTATGTCAAAGAGAAGAAAGGCTTGTAAATACCTGCCGTAAAAGTTGGTCGCCAACAGTCGAATACTGGTGAAACCACACATTGCGCTCCTAACTGCTGAAAATCATTGGCGTTAGTTGACATCCAAGCAACGGTTCCTGGTTTACCAGATATAGCCACAATCGTAGGATGGATATAGTCTTTGATATACTGATAGTCCAACTTGAAGTCAAAGAAGCTATAGTTCATGCTGACTTCTGTATCATACACATATTGTGGCTTCAGATAGATGTTTCCTTGCTCGTAATGGTATTGATTGTTGTAACTGACACTGTTGTTCAACTGTCGGAATGAAGGGCGATTCACCCTGCTGCTGAAATCGAGGTTCAAATCCACTCTGCCAAAAGAAGTAGAAAGCGAGAAAGAAGGCAGCAAGTCTGAGTAATTCGTTTTGTTTTTTACCTCACCTTGGTCTGTGTTGATGGCATGTACGAACTCATAGCGTAGTCCAAGACTTCCCCTCCATTTCTCTGACGACAAGCGGTAGGATACAAATCCTGCATATTTGGCTTCCTTGTTCTTGAATTGGTCATCGGCTATCTTTCCTTCCTCGTTCACAGAAATTCCCCATGACGAAATTTTACTAAAATCTGCGCCGAAGTCAAAACCATGTTTTTCGGTTATGTTCCAAGCAAATACACCTTTGAAAGCTACGGCACGGTTCCTTTGGTCATTTTGCATGTGTGTTAATTCCGAAGATGCATCCGTTTGGCTTGTCTCGGTTACTTGCTGCTGATGATTCAGTTGAGAATATACATAGTCGGCATCCAAGTTAAACTGCAACTTGTCTGACAACTTGCCGATGTAGTAAGCATTGACATTATGAAACTTTTCCTTTTCCGACTCATCTGTCTTATTGTCTGTAGAAGTCAAAAGCTCATTATTCTTGTAAGTCAACATGTAGTCGTAAGGGGAATCAAGCAACTTATAGTTGGAGAATGTTCCCATGTATTTGCCACCAATGGTGTGGTTCTTGTTGATGGCATAGTTCATGCCTACGCTGTAATCGTGAGAACGAGAACGGTCGGAGTATTCCGAAGCAGAAACCTCATGGAAAATATCTTTTTCGTAATTGGTTTGGTCGATGTCATAGCGAATGTCGCTTCTTGTATTGTCATACTGATAGGCAAGGAAAATATCCAATGCTCCCTTGTGGATGTTGAGGTTGATGTCCTCATTGTTTGATAAATTCTTGTGTCTTGAAAGTTCCGCTCTGGCAATGCCAGAAAGACCATCAAGTTTATTGTGTATGGTGCTGATGGCTATCACGCTTCTTGTGTCAGCATCGTATTCTGCCCCAGGATTAGTGATAAGTTGAACAGACTTTACATTGGAAGAGGAAAGCAAGGAGAGTTCTGAAGCGTTTGCTACCTTTCTGCCATCTATGTAAATAACAGGCTCTCCCTTTCCGAATACCTCGTATTTGCCATTAGTATAAAGCATACCTGGAACGTACTTGATGACATCAGCAGCCTTGCCGATATTTTGCAAGTTGGAGTTTTGGACGTTGAGAGTAAGTCTTCCGTTTTCTCTTGAAATGTATTTGCGATGTCCAACAATGGTGACATCGTTCAAAAGGTTAGTGTCTGCCGACATACGAATATTCCCAATATCCTTTGTAGTTATAGGTAATTCAATAGTTTTGTATCCTATGCAACTGATTTTTGCAACCATTGGGACATCAGGACACGATATGGAAAAACGACCATTTTCATCACTAACCCCACCAGTTATGAGAGAGCTGTTTATCTTTGACAGCAATGAGATAGAGGCAAATGACACAGGATTACCTTCTTCATCAATAATCAATCCTATTAAAGCGTCTTCTGAGTCTTTGGCTATACAATAAACATGTGTATCATTATTTAAAATGTACACATATCTATTATATATACCCCCATATCCAAAATTGCTTTGTATTATAATAAGTGAAAATAAAATGATTTTTTTCATTATGGATATTATTTAAGTAAAGTTTTTAACGGATAAATATGTAACTCTCCACAAAAAGTCTTTGTGTTACAAGTATCTCCTCTTGTCATCTTTCTTCTTTTTATTTTTGTAGCCATAGTCATTCTTTTGTGTACAAAGATAAGTATTTGATTTTGAATAAGCAAGTATTTCTGGCTTATTTTGAATTGAATATTATCTCCTCCACTTATTTCTTTGTGTTTCTTCGTCATCAACAGACATATCCATATTGCCGTTCAGTTCCCATTCACGGTTAGTGTCGGCTGTACCAACATTGGCCGGACTCTGAACTCGAATATCATTTCCTATGTTATTTCCCTGAGGCGGCATGGGATTATTGTTTGTGGCTGTGTGAACAGATGGATGAATGCCTCTACTGGTAAGATAGCTTTGCCGAAGCTGCTCGGTGACCTCAGGACGCAGTTGGATGGTCTCCCCATTCCACGACACTGTTCCTCTGTGGATACGCGTTCCAAATTGCCGATAGAGGACGCGGTTGATGTCTGCCGTGGTAAGTTTCGGATTATCGGCAAGCAGGTCGTCAATAGTCTGCTCGATTTTTGCAAAGCGAGTAGCGGCATCCTCGAACTGGAGAAGTTCTTTGATACTTAGGAACTCACCGCCTTTGAAGACAACCTTGTTTTTGTGGTCGACAACGATGTAACCATACGGCGTGTCCGCCTTGCCTACAAAGACAAGGCTGATGCCAAACTTACGCTTGATGTGAGCTGCAAGTTCTTCCTTGTTGGCAGATAGGTTGCGGTACTTTTGCAGGATGGTACGTAGCTGTTTGCGACGTTTGTCATCGGGCTTGTTCTCTTTCAATGCGTGCCGCATAATGAGCTGCACTTGTATCGTACCTAACTCTTCGCCGTTTCGGTAGAGATGAACCATCGGCTTCTCATCATCATCTTTGCACTCGTAACCCAGACTTTCCTTGATGGCGCAGAATTGGGCTTTGGAAGTATAGCGATAAGATAGCGCATCCTTTGCGATGTCGTTGACATCAGGTTCCTGCCTTTGACCAGTATATTCCTCCATAATTTTCAGCGTCGCTGCTCGTGAACGGCGTTTTTCATGGTTGTGGTCTATCTTATGACCGTCGGGAGCCACACGGGATGTGACGATATGGATATGGTTATTGTCCGTGTCATGATGTGCATAGACAAGTAGTGGCTGTCCTTCATCAGCATAACCCATCTCCTTGAGATAACGGTGGGCAATATCGAGAAGCTGCTGGTGAGTGTACTCTGTTCTCTTGCAGCTGACAGCCACATGGAACTGGGCGTTTTGAATGTGAGTGTTCCGTGAAGAGTAGTCTATAAAGAACTGCCGGAGCTTTTCGGTGGTGAAGGCTTCGGGTCTAAGTCCAAGAATGTTCTGAGCCTCCAAGAGCGTAGCCACACCTTTTTCAACCTTCATTTCATTGTAGGCGACGGCATGGAAGTTAGCCGATGACGGAAGAACGGTGATAATCATATCAAAAGGATCAAAAGGTTTATGCTTCTTCTTGCTTGTCATGGATGGCATCCAGCTCAGCCTTGATGCTCCTTATTGCTTGGATTGCATTTCGAGTCTCAGGGATTAGAATGCAGCGGAAGTAACTTTCGTTAAGCTCACCTTCTATGGCCAGCTCATTAGCCCGGTGCATACACTGGTTGAAATTACCTCCCAACCACGAGAGCTGTTGTTGATATTTTTTATAGAACTGTAGGAGTGCCTCCATCGTCTCTATCTTCCCTCTTGTCCGCTTGTCGTCGAAGCGTCGGACCGCATCACGTACCATAGCACTCACATTTCCTCCATAGTTTTTCGCTTTGTTCTGGAACATCTGAGACTCATCTTCTGTGAGACGGATTTCCAAACGGATACATTTCTTCTTCATACGTGGTTGATGGTTTATGGTTCATGGTTCATCTAATAAGGATAAGGGAGTTGCGACTGTTTTCCTCCCCAGCTCTGCTGGCAAATGACTTTTGGCGTGTACTGAGGTGGTAACCGAGGTGTACGTACAAAAGTACAACTTGCTACTCCCAATAGACTGCCGTAGCGGTGGCAAAGCCTGTCAATCGGGTAAAAGGACAATTTTCGAGTAGATAAGTGTCCGTTGTTCATTAAATGTGCTTCGGCTCACAAATGAGAGTATATCGTTTCCCAAACGGATATGCCATTTTGCTGACAAAAGCGTCCTTGGCTGATTATCCGCAGACTCAGTATTTTCCTGGCTCGAACCATGCGATTGCAAAGTCTTGTCATGTGATGAGTGTCATCATGTGATGACCCTGCAAAGTCTCATCATATGATTAGTGTGCAAAGTCTCATCACATGATTAACGTGCAAAGACTCATCATGAGATGACCATGCAAAGACTCATCACGTGATGACTGTGCCAACCCTTTGCGTGTGATGACTATGCCAACCCTCTGCATGTGATTACCGTGATGACAGAGCAAACCCTTGTCTTGTGATTACTGTGCAAAGACTCATCACGTGCAAACCCTAATCAATCGTTTTTGGAGCGAGGCCTGGGCATTACAGGACTATCCCCCGTACATTCCCAAGCCTCATGATATTGTCTTACAGATTATGCGCATGATATTTTGTCAAGAAATCTACATTAATGAACACCCCGTTCTGGCTATAGCCGTGCGTGAAGATGTTCTTGCATTTCACGTTACTGGAAGCAAAAGACAAGAGCTCTTTAGGCGTAAGGGAGGCGATATATGAATCATCGACCTGCCATCCGTTGGCTATACCACCCTCAAATCGGAGATAGAGCACGTAATCGCGGGAGGAGATCTTGATGTCCCGGCAAAGTATCGGATTGCGTTTCGTCGCTATCTTTACCTTCCGATGCGCAACCTTGGCGAAGCACTCTTGCAGGAAGGCGTTACGATGGCAGGTCGTGTGGAAAGGCATGTTGGCGGTTACATCTTTCCCTGCATGTTCATTACGAGGAACATACTCTTTGTGCAATGGCGACAGGATCAACGTAATGTTCTCCATTCCGACTTGAAGTTCCTCTTCCAACTGCTTGCAGAACAATGTTACCAACAAGCAGTGGAAAGGGGTCTCGATAGACTTGTCAACAATGGTGAGCTTGCAGTCCTTCTGCTCTGAAAAGACGTTGCGGAAAAGAGCCCAGTGCTCTGGTGACTTAGAAATGATGCTGGGCAGAAACGACTGCGTGGAAGTGTCCTCTCTGAAGAAGACATTGAAAGTCAGGATTGCTTTTTGAAGATTTGGAGCAGTATATGTAGTCATAAAAATTGTGTTTGTGTTGTTGTGACAGATTGAATATTATTGCATATTTATTGAAAATAAATGGTCTAATACTTGCTTAATTCAAATATTATTCGTATATTTGTATAAAAATAAGGAGATTACAAACATCATCATTCACCCTCAAACAGAATTCATTATGTTCGCACTCATCTTCCTCTACGGCCTTATCATCTCTGTGATACTTGGTGCTGTCATTCTCGTGCTGAAGATTATCGGTTTCCTCTTGATGTCTATTGTCACGGCATTGGGCTTCTTCCTCCATTGGTTGGGTGGGAAGATATACCGGAGTATATTTCCTCGCAGGGAAGGGGTATGTCGGAATTAATCTGTTCATGTCTTTTTCTTAATTGTAGGAGAGACATTCCATCACGGAGTGTCCCTCCTGTTGTTTAACTTATATTCATCGTATGAAATCTACTGTTTCTTGGCATCTGCTTTGAGGTAGAGCAGATAGTCGTTCAGGTCGTTATGCCCCTCAAACATGAAGGAGAGGTCAACGGTGCGAGGTGCATAGAGGCCGAGAATAGTCTCTGTCGCTTTCCGTCCTGCCTGGTCGTTGTCGAGGTAGGTGAAGATGCGCTCTACATGTGTCATTTCCCTCAGTGCCTTTCCGAGATTGTTGACAGAGTTAAGAATAATGTAGTGCGTCGAGCCATAGGCTGGCAGCCGCAGCTTGCCCATAGCTTGCAGGACACGGAAGGAGAGGAAGTCGAAGAAGCCCTCAAAGACGTGGCAGCAGGAGGAGTCAAGTTCTTTAACTTCCTCACCTTTGAGGATGGTGATGTCCTTGCGCCCCATGCATCCCTTGAAGTACGGGTTGCGAAGCTCATAGCCGCCGGAGCTGTTGGGGAAAGCAATCGTGAAGTAACGCCGTCCGTATATCTCGTAGCTGATCTCCTTGCAATAGCATTTGGCCACTTCGGATGAAATGCCGCGACGACGGGCATAGTCGAGGAGTGCCTGGCTCTCCAATGGCTTCCTGACGACGTTTTTCATTGTACACTGAGGCTCACGCGGCTGGGCTGGGCGAGAAAAGCACACGATGGTGGAAGGAGCCTTGTCCTGAAGGCGCCGTAGCACCGTGGACATGTCGTTGGTGTTGTACAGTCTCTTGGCGAGCGAGATGATGCCGCCACCCGCGCCTTCACCAAAGTCATACCACATGTTGATTTCCATGTTCACCTTGAATGATGGCTTTGTCTCATTACGGAAAGGAGACACATACCAGAATTTACTGCCCTTCTGGGTGACAGGGCGATGCCCCAACCATGAGAGGAACTCCACAATGCTGAGACGGGTTGCTTGGTCGATGTTCATAAATGTATTGTTATTGGTTTACATTGATTTATTCTTATATACCCACGGACTAAACCAAACCACTATTCTCCTTGATGTGGAAGTCTGGGTTGTAGCTGTAGTCACGGTCGGTCTTAACAATTGCTCCGCAGTTTTGCAGGAACTTGATGATGTTGATGATTGTATTCCGTCCGCGCTGATAGCCAATACTCTCATACCCCTTTCTGACTGCCTCGACAAGTTGCGCGTATGACATCTGACTGGCATCCTTGAATGCGGTCTCCAATGCCTCGCGGTGCTGCTCATCGGAAAGTTGCTTGTAGGACAAGTATTTGGAAGCAGACTTTTGCGCCTGGTAGTTCTCAACGAGGTGGGGCAGCGAGTCGTCGCCTATCTCGAAGGCAAACGGCGTGAACTCCTGGTCACGGATGTGCATGGCCTTCACCTCACTCATCTTCTCATTGTCTATCTTCTTGGTGATTTGCAGAATGGTCTCGGCCTTGTTGTTCAACTCCGTGCCGATATGCCCTCTTGTGTTGTCGTCGGCCTTGTTCAGGTGGAGGACAGTATGGATGTGCAGGTTGTAAAAGCTTGACCACCTCATCAGGTCGTTGATGACATCCAGCGACTCACTAGGACTGTTGATATCGCGCAGCAGGTCACGGATGCCGTCTATCACGACCAGTCCGTAGTCACTCCGCTTGGCAAGGGTACAGTCTATGATCGTCCTGCGCTGTAAGGGAGAGAACTCCCTCAGCACAAGGAAGTCGATGTCCTCGCACTCGCTGTCAACTGGCAGACCGGCCAACCGAAGGATGCGTTGCAGCACCTTGTGGCAATGCGGACGGCTCTGCTCCGTGTCAACATACAGTATGCGCTTCTTCTCGGCAGGAAGGCAGGTGGAGTAACAGAGCACTTCCTTACCCGACAGGGCAGAGGCGACAATGGCAGAGACATTGAAGGTCTTCTTGCTCTTGGGCTTTCCCGTAGAGGCACTGAAGTTTCCGACGGTGGCGATGGTCGTGCCTTTCACTTTCACGATCTGGGGCGGGAATGGGTATTTCTCGGTCACGTTCAGTCTGACGTATTGAAGAATCTCTTGGATGTTGTCTGAGGTGATATTCTCAACCACATTGAAGAATTCCGGCTTCATATCCATCCTCAACTCGACTTGCGGTTCAACATATAGGCGTTAGCTGCAATTTCAGCCTGTCTCTCGATTTCCTCGGTAGATGAGACGCGTGCCGAGCGGACCCAGTCGTTTAGCTCCTCACGTGCGAAAAAGACATTCTTCCCGTTGGGCTTGTATGAGGGGACCTCGCGCTTCTCCGCCATCTTGTACATTCGGCTCTTCGAAAAGCCAAGATAGCTGGCAGCCTCTTCCACACAAAGGAATTCCTTTGACGTGTAGAGCAGCTTCTCAAGGTGCTGGTAGGTTTCGATGAGTTTCTCAAGACCGTCGAACTTCACTAAGAACTGTTCGAACCGGTCTATCTTCTTCAGCATCGTGCCGACTTTCTCACTTTCGAACATTGCCTGAGCTTCCGCCAGAACTTGCATGGTAGAGAGGACTTGTTTGTTCATCTTCTTTCTTTGCTTAATTTTTGGTGTGATTAATATTTTATCGATTGCAAAGATAGAAGCAGAGAATGATAAATTAAAGAAAAAAGGTTAGTATCAACTTCATTATGAATGTTAATACTAACCTTTTATTGTCAGATGTTAACTTTTTAGTTGAACAGATAGTATTTCTTGATTCGTTTCACGATGCCCTCCATGACATTTTGAAAGGGTGCTTTTTCTTTGTCGCATGTTACGGAATACAGTGCCGGTGAGATGTCCTTGGCCGTCAACAAGGTGACGCCATCGCGTTTGTAGAACATCCTGGTGTCCTCGATGACCTTCTGCCAATTACGGCAGATGTAGTTCTCACGCCTCAATAGATGGAAGAAATAGGAGAGCCGCCTTGTGTTCTGGACGACCAACGGCTGCTGAAGAGTACCATCAAACAGCTGAGCCAAAGTACAAGGATTGACAGGCCTCATGAATACCTTTGCGGTGTTGAACCCCTCGGCAATGATGACAAAGGCATCATTCGACAGATGGTATTCAAAAGGGTTGCTTACGGTTAGTGCGGTTACATCATTTCTGTCATCCATGGAAGGCTGGCCAAAGAATGGTCGTTTGTAGGCTTCGGTTTCATGAGCTTCGGTTTTCAGCTCAGTCCAGAGGTTGTCGTAGTCGTCGAGAGAATTACTGGTGGACAGATACTTGCCGACAAGGTCCCTTCGCCTTTTCAGAAGGAAGCTGATGGAATTTAAGTTCCTCGCATGCTCGTTCTTGCAGGTAGCGTCAGTTGCATCAAGATGCTTGTGACTGGAGAGGAATTGTTCGACGAAGAGGTCATAACTGTGGTTCTTGACAATGACCTCATAATAATAATGATGGTGTAAGTGTTCCAGGAATCGCATCAACCCGTCCTTACCGCAATAAGGACGGGCATTGCATTCTGGAGGTGTTCCGAAGAAGACTTCTCTTTTCATCTTCATTATCCATTTATAAAAAAATTAAACATACCCCACAGCTGCGTGCCATGGGGGAGGAATATCGTCAATCTGATTCAGATAATTCCTTGAATGTTTTAGCAATGTCCAACAGTTTTTTGTCAAGTATGGTTCCGTCTCTGATGATTTTGCTGGTCTGCGATCTCAGAGTCCAGGCATTAGGTTTCTTTCCATTCACGGAGAAGCACTCACGGGTTGTCAACCACAGTTTGTCGTTGGGCCTTTTGAATGCATGGTAAACCAAGTAGCCCAAAAGACATTGCATGGCAATCCACTGTATAGGCTTGCGTCTTGTGTTACATGCAAAGATACGACAAAATTGCTGAAAAGAAGTAGTTTTGCTTATATATTCTCCATTTTTCAGTGCAAAATATAAGTATTCCTTGCTTTTTTGAGTAGTTTTGCAAGAATAATGCAGATATCGGTTCTCAGGTTCCAACAAGGGCTTGAAGTCAACGTCCGGGTAAAGGCGGATGACGTTGTTGATTTTGTCCATCCTCTCGCTTGGGATATAGGCATGACGGATATCTTTGCCCGAACTCGACCATTGCTGCTCAAAAAGCACCCATTTCTTACGAGGAGACAAGTGCATGAGCGTGCCGACGGCGTAAGCGATTGCCTTCAGCTCGGTAAGGCTGGTCTTGCGCGTGGGCTGATACCTATTGGTCAACAGCTTTGCATCAACCGCCCTTTGGAGAAAGGCAGCAGCTTTCTCATTGGCCAACCCGTCTGCTAGGAACAAGTACTGGCCTTTCTCCTTGCGCTGCCGGTTGCTGATGAAGCGGCGGAGCGAAGGGATCAGACCGGCGGCCTTGGAGATGGAAGAGGAAACATTGGTGGGCATCACGCCACGGTGACGCTCCTGGTATTGCCGCAACTCAGGATAATCATACATCAGCTCTACCAGTTGGCCTACTATAGCGGAATCCTCCTCCTTTATATAGGCATAGACCTCGGCAGTCCACTCGCCGAGGCTGGCAAGCTCATCATCCAGCATGGGATAGTAAGGGCCTGGCCGGAGCGCAGAGCAGCAGGCCAGCTCTTTCATCACCTTGTTGATGCACGCAATGTCATAGACTACTTTCTGTCTTGGCTTCATCGTCTTTCAGTTTTGGGATCAGGTCGATGGCATTCTGTTTCTTTTTGTCTATCACCTTGGCGTAAATCTCCGTAGTGGAAAGGTACCGGTGTCCAAGAAGCTTCGAGACGGTGTAGATGTCTGCACCCAGCGTGAGCATCATCACGGCAAACGTATGACGTCCGGAATGGAAGGTCACATCCTTGTGGATGCCAGCAGCAATGCACCAGCGTTTCAGCTCCAGCAGTGTCTGCGAAGAGTAGGAAAAGCCTGAGAAGACCTTTTCATCTTCGTCACCAGGATTGCCGAGAAGGTCATACGCCTGGGCGTTGATGTCAAGATATTCTTGGCATCCTGTCTTTTTCTGCTTGAAGATAATGCGGTGGTAGTTCTCGAACTTGTGGATTTCTCCCCACGTCAACTTCTCTATGTCGCTCTTGCGTAGGCCGGTAAGGCACGAAAAGAGAAAGGCTGCACGCATCCATTCATACTTGCACGGAGTACGTGTCAGAGCCTTCAGTTCGTCCATCGTGAGGTACACACGCTCCACATCTTCTGCCTTGAAGCCTTGAACGCCTCTCAGTGGATTGATGGGAATGATTCGCTCCTCGTAAGCCTGGTTGATGCACGCACGCAGTTTATTGAAGTATGAGACTTTCGAGTTCTGTGACAAGCCACGGAAGAGACCGTTGTCCTTGTTGCGCGTTCGCTTGTAGGTCTCCCGTTCCACAACGTCAAGGTAATCCTTAAAACCCTCTATCCATTCCTTGTCGATTTCCTTGAACGTCGTTGCCTCGTCACAATAGTGCTCCAGGTATTTGAGACAGCTGTGCCAGTTGCCCCAGTTACCTTTCGACTCCGTGGCATTAAACCTATCCTGGCACATCTGACGGAAGTAACCGAGGAAGGGTGTGCTCTCGGCGAACTGTCTCGTAAAGGAATACTCGCCATTCTGGAGCTCTATCTGTCTCTTTCCCTTGATGGCTTGAGCCGTGGCCAGCGTCTGCATGTTGAGTTCCTTGTCCTTCTTCGTCTTCTCGGGCACAAGGTACAACTTCAGGTACTCTTTCTTTCGTCTGCCATTGCGATAGACATCCAAGTACAGGCTGATGTTGCCATTGGCAAGCACTTTCTCGCGTAAGCGGACAGGCTCCTTGTTGATGCCACTGGCAGTCTTGGTCTTAGTGGTTCTTTTTGTTGCCATAATCAGTCTTCTTTATTTGATGAGTTACACAAATGTTATCAAAACTTAAATCGGGTTGATTTTTTGTCCCTCGCCCCAATTTTGTCCCACGGGGGACAAACTGGGGACAAAAATAGGGATTTCTTTTTGATAACAAGAGATAAAACGAAAAAATAAAGCTAACCGTTATAGATTTTTAAGAACCTATTAATCAGTGATTTATGCCGTTATTTTATCTTTTCTTTGTATTTTCTTAGCATTCAGTCACTTTCCTATGCAAAACCGGCTAAAGATGTTCTTTAAAGTCATCTCCGGCGATATTTGCCCAGTAATTTCTCCAAGATCAGATAGACACAGGCGGAGGTCCTCGGCCAACAAATCTGAGGGTAGGCCAGCGGCCATACCTTCAAGAAAGCGGGAGAGACTTGAATGGGCACGTACTAAAGCTTGGTAATGCCTTGCATTGGTAACGATAATTGCAGAGTCATCAATCTCGGGCAGATGTGCAGCCTCATAAATGCGCTGCACCAATTGGTTCAGATTAGTGCCATTCTTTGCTGATACAGGAAGTTCGCCGCGACAGAGTGGAGTAGGGTGGAGGTCACACTTGTTGTGAACGATGATGAGCTCGGCCGATGCCCCATCCACGACGTTACCATCATCATCCAGCCGTTGTAGATGTTTTCTAAGATCTGCCTCTTCATCAGAGGTTGGCTTTTCGTCAATCACCCAGACCACAACGGCGGCGCGTGCTATGGCATCGTATGACCGCTCGATACCAATACGCTCTATCTTGTCCTCTGTCTGCCTGATACCAGCAGTGTCAATGATACGGAACTTAACACCATTGATGGTCATAAAGTCTTCTACGAGGTCTCTTGTAGTTCCGTCAATATCGCTTACTATTGCTTTATCCTCATGCAGTAACTGATTGAGCAAAGTTGACTTACCGACATTCGTTTTACCAACAATGGCAACTGGTATTCCTTCTTTTATGGCTTGTCCATTTTTAAAGCTGTCGGCCAACTGAATAATACGGCTGTCGATGTGCTCAGCAAGATTACGCAGTTCGGTGCGGTCTGCAAACTCCAAATCCTCATGGTCGGAGAAATCGAGTTCAAGCTCCAACAGACTTGTCAACTTCAGCAAATGGTCGTGGAGTTGTTTCAACTCATTGCTGAAATGTCCTTTCATCTGGCTCAATGCCAAGTCGTGTGAAGCCTTGTTGTTTGCGGCAATGAGGTCGGCCACAGCTTCAGCCTGACTTAAGTCCATCTTTCCATTGAGGAAGGCGCGCATAGTAAATTCACCATGGTCGGCCTGTCGGCACCCTGCTTCAATAAGCGTCTGAATAATGTTGTGTGCAATGAAGGCACTGCCATGACAGCTAATCTCGACAGCATCCTCACCCGTATAAGAGTGGGGAGCCCGCCAGAGACTGACCACAACATCGTCTATCTCCGTACCATCCAGCGTATGAAAGACACCATAGTGCAATGTATTGGCCTTCGCCTTGGCAAGCGAAGCCTTACCCTTGGGGGTGAAAACATTATCTACCAAGCTAATAGCGCTGGGACCGCTCACTCTTACTACGGCCAATGCACCACCTAATGGTGTTGCAATGGCGCAGATTGTATCTTCATTTATCATTTTAGATTCTATCCAGTACAATGCTAATCAAGTCGTTGATGTCGCTTTTGTAATTTGTCTCCATTTTCTTGGCACGACGATTGGCTATAACCATGCAACAGGTCATAGCCTTGTGCCCCATGAGTGTAGCGAGACCAGCGAGGGCAGAAGATTCCATCTCAAAATTATTAACCTTCAAGCCATTATATTCAAAGCTCTCAATCTTTTCATTAAGATCAGGAACCATCAGCGGCAAGCGTAAGCGACGCCCCTGTGGGCCGAAGAAGCCGCCACAGGCGATAGTAATACCCTTCACCATGTCATCACCGGCAATGGTATCAATGAGCTGAGCATCAGCTGTAGCGACATAAGGGTTTCCCATCTTCATATCCCACCCCACATGCTCTTTGAAAGCTTTTTCAAGCTGTAGGTCAGAAGCCTCATCACGACCTGCATAGAAGTTGAGCAGACCATCGAAACCAATACTCTTTACGCTGGCTACAAAAGTACCCGTAGGTGTATTGGGTTGCAAGCCGCCACAGGTCCCCACTCTGACAAGTGTCAGCGTACGGTGCTCATGCTTCTCGGTGCGAGAAGAGAAGTCGATGTTAGCAAGTGCATCTAACTCGTTCATGACAATATCGATGTTGTCACAGCCAATACCTGTGCTCAAGGCAGTGATACGTTTCCCTTTATAGGTTCCAGTGATGGTATGGAATTCGCGGTTGCTAGTCTCACACTCTTGTGTATCAAAGTGAGAGGCAACGAGATTGACACGTCCGGGGTCACCCACAAGGACAACCTTATCAGCGAGTTGTTCGGGTTTGAGGTGAAGATGGAAGATAGAGCCATCGGAGTTGATAACAAGCTCAGAATCTGGAAAAACATAGTCATTCATAGTGCAATTCAATTTTACGGATTTTGTTATTAAGATTGTATAGATCTTCTTTTTGTCTGTCTAAATCTCTTTCCGCCTTGAGTATCTGGGGAGCCAAAGAGTGATCACCCTTATGCCACCGATCTCGCATGGCAGCAAGACTGTCTTGCGTAGCAGCAATCAATTCTGTGAGTTCTTGCACCTGTCTATAGAGGTTACGACATCTTTCGTTTCTGAACTGAGAAGGTGAAGTAATAACCCTATCATCATTGACAACAAAAGTCATAGACTTGGCTTTACTATTCTTCTCAGCTATTCTCTTTAACATATCGTCCCGTCTCTTCAGAGCGGCCGGACGGTTACCAAATTTCCATGTCGCCTTGATACTGTTAATGCGTGCATAAGACAGCAGTTCCTCGTCGCCGAGGTCATCGTCATCGAAGTTCTCACGCGTCTCAGTCGGTACAAAAGTATAGATGCACACTTTTCCCTCGGGTTGACGTCTATCAGTGACAAGCCACCCCAAAGAGTCGAGATCGTCAATGGCAAGCAGGTAATCATTAGCCGTTGAATTGAAAGGCAAACCCATGTTCTGCGGCTTATACCAAGATGCCTTATCAGAATCGAAAGAACTCATAAACAAGTCGCGCCCCCCAAGACTCTCACTCCCGCATGCGGAAAAATAGAGTGTCACGCCATCGGCTGCAAGGAAGGGATAGTTCTGCAATTTGTAAGTGTCAGCACTGAAATCTGTTATCTCAGTCTCCTTGCTCCACCCATTTCCAAGCTTCGTCTGTGTAAACAACGCTGAGTGTAGAGAATCACCTTTGGCATAGACTCTCAACAAGCCTAACTGATTTTGATATACCATCATGCGATTGACAAAATCACTCTGTGGGTTGACATACGCCATCGTTCCCGACTCACTGCTGAGAGGCAGATGCTGCAAGAGAGCTTTTTTATCAACCACAAGACTATCAATAAACATCACTTTGGCAGTTGCAGGAAGCATCTGCTTAAAGAGTTTATTTTCAGCAGACGTGGCAGAAGCAATTTTATTATGTCTTACAGCAGGCCTACGTACCCGTTGCGCTGTGGCAGTAAAAGGCAGTAGCAAGAGTAAGAGGAATAGAGATAAATGTTTCATATTCATCAAGATGACCAACTCTCCCTCAACCCTTAGTAGAGTAGGGGAGAGTCAGCTCAAATTCGGATAATCCTATTGGAAAATTATTTAGAAACTAACTCGTCGGCCATATTGGCAGCAGCTCGTCGCCCATCGCCCATCGCAAGAATAACAGTAGCTCCACCACGAACGATGTCACCACCAGCATAGAGTCCGTGGCGAGATGATTCCATATTATCGTTAACGACAATGGTGTTCTTCCGACCGAGTTCAAGACCTTCCACAGACTTCGGGACAAGCGGGTTCGGAGAGACACCTACCGCCACGATCACCTGATCACAATCCATAGTCACAGTCTTGCCTGTAGGAATAGGCCGGCGTCGTCCTGAAGCATCAGGCTCACCAAGTTCCATAACATCAAGGACGGCAGCCCTGACTCTTCCATTCTCATCAGCAAGATACTCTTTTGGATTGTGTAGCGTAAAGAAGTGGATACCCTCTTCCTTGGCGTGCTTTACTTCCTCCAATCGAGCCGGCATCTCAACCTCTGAACGACGGTAGACGAGGGTCACATCAGCACCCAAACGCTTAGCCGTACGACATGAGTCCATAGCCGTGTTGCCACCTCCCACAACAATAACTTTCTTACCTATATTAATAGGTGTATCAGTCTCAGGGTTGGCAGCATCCATAAGATTAACACGCGTAAGGTATTCATTGCTTGACATCACATTGATAAGGTTCTCTCCAGGTATACCCATGAAATTAGGCAGTCCAGCTCCAGAACCGACGAAAATACCCTTGAAGCCCTTCTCCTGCAATTCATCGATGGTGACCGTCTTACCAATAATAGTGTCAGTCTGGAAATGCACACCCTCACGACGCAGCGTGTCTATCTCTGCATCCACAATGCGGTTAGGTAGACGGAACTCCGGAATACCATACTTCAGCACACCACCTATCTCATGCAAAGCCTCGAAGACGTAAACCTCAAAGCCCCTCTTCACCATATCGCCGGCGAAGCTAAGTCCCGATGGTCCACTCCCCACGACAGCTACCTTGATACCGTTAGCAGGCGCCATCTGAGGCAGACGGCCATCGCCATGCTCCCGCTCATAGTCAGCAGCGAAACGCTCCAGATAGCCGATGGCAACGGCTGGCTCATTCATCTTAAGATGTATGCATTTACTCTCGCATTGTTTTTCCTGAGGGCAGACACGTCCACAGACAGCGGGCAACGAGGAAGTTTGTCGCAAAACGGCAGCAGCACCGAGGAAATTGCCACGCTCGATATTCTTCACGAAGTCAGGTATCTGTATATGAACGGGACAACCCTCCACACATGTCGGCTTGGCACAGTCCAGGCAGCGGTGCGCTTCACGCACAGCCATGTCAGCTGTTAATCCCTTGTTAACTTCCTCCAAACGAGTTTTGGCACGATATTCCGGATCCAGCTCTGGCATTGCCACACGCTCTATGGTCATACGCTCCTTAGGTTTCATCGCTTTACGCAACTCTACACGCCATGGAGCGTTGCGGTCTGTGAGGTCATCGTGAGTAAGAGTTATGTCCTCGCTGTTTTCAGCATTTTTGTCACCAGCATTCCCCTGTTCAGAGATTGATGCGCCAGTATCAGGAGCTCCTTCAGCTTCCCAATGCTGAATTTCCTCACGCTCCACGCCCTTGAAGGTACCCATACGACTCATCATCTCGTTCCAATCGACTTCATCGCCATTGAACTCTGGACCGTCGATACACACAAACCGTGTCTTTCCGCCTATCGTCAGGCGGCAAGCACCACACATACCTGTGCCATCGACCATGATAGTATTAAGAGAGACATCATTAGGAACACCATATTTATGAGCTAAGAGTGACGTGAATTTCATCATGACCGGAGGGCCGATAGCAAGGATTTTGTCGACATGCTCGCGTTTCAAGACTTCCTCCACGCCAGATGTCACCATGCCCTTCTGACCGTAGGAGCCATCATCGGTCATAATGATAACCTCGTCGCTATTCTCACGAACATCATCTTCCATAATGATAAGGTTCTTAGTACGACCGGCAAGCACAGAGATGACCTTGTTACCAGCCTTATGTAATGCTGTAAGAATAGGCAGGATGGCGGCAATACCAATTCCACCACCGGCACAGACAACAGTACCATATCTTTCTATTTTCGAAGGTGTGCCAAGAGGCCCAACAATATCTTGGACATAGGCTCCTACCGGAAGCTCACAAAATTTTGTTGACGACAGGCCCACTTCCTGAATGACAAGTGTCAGTGTACCTTTCGAGGGGTCGCTTTTTGCGATGGTGTATGGCACGCGCTCAGAGTGGCTGTCCACACGCACGATAATGAAGTTGCCCGGCTTACAGCTCTTAGCTATCAGCGGGGCTTCGACCTCAATGCAATAGACCTTCTCAGAGAATTGTTCTTTCTTTAAGATTCTGTTCATAATGCTTTGGTTCTTATGTTTTCTCTATATCGTTTTTATGGTAACATGGTTTGTCATCTCAGATTGTCTGCTCTGCAAGAATTTGGCTGTCAAGGTTACGGATCGTGATAACCCCTTTATCCAGCATGCCGAAGGTAGGCACCCGTCCGCCTTTGGGGAACGTGATAGAGCCTGTATTACAGATGACACACGACTTCGAAGTCGGCTCGTCGGTAACAGATATTTTCTTTTCCAACTCCCATAGATGCGTATGTCCGTAAATGACGGCATCAAAATGTCCGGGAGGCATCATCGTCTTATGATAGACATGTCCATGGGTAAGCAGTATTTTTCTTCCCTCATCAACAAGAATGGAATAGGTTGCCATGATAGGAAAGTGAAGGAGCATTTGGTCAACCTCTGAGTCACAGTTACCACGCACGGCAACAATTTCATCAGCCAGCGGATTAAGAGCATCAGCCACACCACGTGCATCAAGGCCTTCAGGTAAACCATTACGAGGGCCATAGTTTAAAATGTCGCCCAACAACAGCAGCATATCACATTGCTCCCTGCGGTATATGTCGAGGACACGGCGCAACCGCGTCAGCGACCCATGAATATCAGATAGGAGAAGGTATTTCATATTTTTAATTTCTCAGATAATCTTTGAGATTAGCGTTATGCGTCCTTTTTAGAATCTCTCTGACAGCCTTATCCCTTATCTGTCTCACACGTTCGCGCTTCAGACCCATTTCCTGACCTATCTCAGCCATTGTCATAGCATCCACACCGATGCCATAGTATCTTTGAAGCACATGCTGTTCCCGCGTGATGAGCGTCCTTACAAGGATGGCTAATTCCTTTCTAATGACATCTTTTTGCAGTTCACCTTCAGGGTTAGCGGCATTACGGTCAGGTATCACTCGTCCGAGGCTCAACTCGGTGCTGCCCCCCACCGGCGCGTCTATAGACAAGGCACGGGAGCGCCGTTTCTCCAAAGCGGGATCAGAGACATCACGCGGGACACGGAAAAGACCTCCTTGCTGCTCTATCGCCTTCTCTATAGCATCACGGATGTAAGGAGCGGCAAAAGAAACAAAAGGTTTGCCCAGTCGTTCATCATAGCGACGCGCTGCCTTCAACATTCCAATATTGCCTTCACTGATAAGATCGTCCATATCAAGACCACGATGCTTATAACCAGTGGCTATCTTAACGACAAATCCCTGATTGTCAGAGATAAGTTTGGAAATATTTTTTTCCTTTTCCATATTCTTGGTATTTATAATCCAGCATCAAGGAGCATCTCGGCAACCTCTTCTGGCGTATTGAAGTCCATACCATCCAGGAGTTCTTGATCAGAGAACTCTTCTGAAAGCTCTTTTGCAGCCTTTTCTGTAAGTCGTAGCTCACCTTTGTCATCACGAGCGGCAAGAAGCTGTTGCAGAATTTTCTCACGGTACTGGTCCACATTTTCCATAGCTTCAAATTAATTTTCTGTAAAGTTACGCATTTATTCCGATATACAAACCTTTCTATAAAATTTTTTAACCTACATTATTTAACCGCTCTGATACGTTGACAGCCTACATTGTCAGCGAAGCCACAGCAGCCGCAGCTTTGCATATTGTCAAGTCTGTCACATACGGTAAGTTCGACTTGATGAATTGGCACATTTTCCTTAATGGGTTCTATATAGGCTGCGCCATGATGTTTGGCAATTTCATTGCCCTGCACCTAATCAAGCATATTAACAAGAAACCTTACCAGCGCATTGTGGCTGTTATTATGATTGCAGAATCTGTCTGGCTGTTCTTAGAAGTATGACAGGACTACCATGTTCATAGCATACCTAATCAGATAGTCTTGACAAGAGACGTAATGACCAGACTCACCATCGCAAAGGACGCACCAACGATACAAACGCCGTTCCAACCCAGCATTGACCAACCTAATCCAGAAAGGAAAGTTCCCAAACTCCCACCAATGAAGTAAAGAGTCATAAAGATGGTATTGGCACGATTGCTCGCTTCAGGAATCTCTGCTATACATCCTGTCTGGTTGCTCAATTGTTGAAACTGGGTTCCGATATCAACAGTAATCAGTGCTACAATCAAACCCAAGTAACCATTACCGAAGATGCAAGCTATCAGCCAGCCTATTATCTGCAATGAAGCACCGAAGAAACTAAACTTTGCAATTCCATATTTAGGAACATACTTTCCCAAGCCTGAGGCAGCAAAAGCCCCGGCCATACCACACAGTCCAAGTATTCCAACCATATCACTGCCTGCACAGAAGGGCTTTCCTGCTATATGGAAAGCCATGCAAGACCATATTGAGAGCATAGAGCCAAAAGCAAGTCCACCACGCAGACTGTTTAAACGGATACGAGGATGTGTGCGAAAAATAGTCCAAACGGAAAGCATCAGTTGGGGGTAAGTCCCCAAAAAGTTGCGCTTCATCTCAGGCATTATTCTCAATGAAACGACACAGCAGATGACCATCAGCGCCGATGCTATATAATACATGGCCCTCCAAGAAAGCCATTCTCCAATAAACCCACTTACAACGCGGGCGGCCAGAATTCCTGTGAGCAGACCAGAAAGTACATATCCTATGTTTTTCGCTTTGTCTTTAGGCTGCGAAAACTGTCCTGCAACAGGCATAAAGAGCTGCGGGATGACCGATGTGGCGCCAAGGAGCAACGATACAGCACAAATCAGATAGATATTATCCGATAGGCCGATAACGAGCGCCATAACAGCAGCTATCATCATACAGATGGTAATGATACGTCGGCGACTAAACATATCGCCCGAGGGTATGATAAACAACAGACCAAAAGCATAGCCTACCTGCGTGATGACAGTCATCAGATTAGCGGTGACCTGACTAATTCCAAGGTCATCGCTAATCATCTCAAGCAACGGCTGATTGTAATATAAGTTTGAAACCGTAATGCCTGCAAGGATTGCCATCGCCATGACAATACCTTTGGGAATACCCTCATTCTCTTTTAACTCTACCATGTTTTTGTGTGTTTTCTTTAGTTTGTTTGCACGAATTATGCTGTTGCATTAATTTCCATCTATCAATCGCTAGATATGCTGCAAAGGTAGGACTTTTTTCTCATACAGAAATTCACATATGATAATTTCTCACCTAAATACAAGATGAAAATAGGAAAAATAATCTTTTGAGAAAGGCAAACTTATTACTTTTGCAATCTCATAAAGAATATCATGAAGAAAAGAGACTTTACAAAGGGAAGCATCTTGGGCAATATCCTCACATTCTCTTTGCCTTATATGCTGTCCTACTTTTTGCAGATACTTTACGGTCTTGCCGACTTATTTGTCACTGGCCGTTATTGCAATGTGGCAAGTATAACCTCCGTTTCCAATGGCGCCCAGGTTATGTATATGTTTACCGTTGTCATCATTGGACTGGCTATGGGCACTACCGTCCTTGTGGCAAGATCGGTTGGAGCCAATGATCAAAGACGCATCGCCCAGACCATCGGCAACACCGTCACAATGTTTGTTGTGTTAGCTGTCGTATTGTCAGGGATATTACTGATGCTACGCTATCATATCGTTAAAGTGATAGATACTCCCCAAGAAGCTGTCCAAGGAACCATTGACTATCTGACTATCTGCTTTTCCGGAATCCCATTCATTGTAGCATACAATGTCATTGCCTCCATTTTCAGAGGCTTAGGAGATACGCGTAGCCCAATGTACTTTGTGGGCATAGCCTGCGTAATAAACATTGGACTTGACTTCCTCTTTATAGGATATTTCGACCTTGGACCAAGTGGGGCCGCCCTGGCAACAGTCATCTCACAAATGATAAGTGTTACTACCGCCCTCATTGCAATAGCCCGGCACAGGTCCGTTCTCGATGTACAACGCCACGACCTCAAACCTGATCGAAAAGTTATCAGCGACATACTAAAAATAGGAATCCCAGTAGCAATGCAAGATGGATTCATCCAAGTGGCTTTCATTGCTATCACCGTCATTGCCAACGGACGTGGCCTTGCTGATGCCGCGGCGGTAGGAATTGTTGAGAAATTTATCGGACTGCTTTTTTTTGTGAACTCAGCAATGCTTTCTACTGTCTCAACACTCTCTGCACAAAGTCTGGGAGCAGGAAGAATGGCAAGAGCACAAGCCACTATGCGCTATGCGATGGCCATCTCCGTGGGATTTGGCTCTATATGTGCCATCATTCTCCAATTTGTTCCCGATATGGCGGTAAGAATTTTTACGGATGATACAGAAGTCATCATGCAGGGAAGTGAATACCTACGTGGATATGTATGGGACTGCATGCTTGCCGGTGTGCATTTTTGTTTCAGCGGCTTTTTCACAGCCTGTGGCCTTTCCATTATTTCTTTCAGCCATAATTTTCTGTCAATCTTCTTCGCAAGAATACCACTTTCATGGCTTACATCAAAGATGTTTCCAAATACGCTGTATCCCATGGGACTCGCTTCACCAGCCGGCTCTATGCTCTCCATTATCATTTGTGTCATCGTCTACCAATGGATGAAGAAACATGGATTTAATGTACATTAACTCTCATACGTAACAAATGTTACCTCCTGATGGTATATTATCGCATAACTTTGCACAAAAATAGATAAAGTTATGATGAAGATATTAGACTTAAAGAAGAGCGTGTATGAATTGGTAAAAGAGTATCCTGAGATAGCGGACATTCTCTCCGGCATGGGCTTAAGCGAAGTAGAGAAGAGTGCCGTACTGAACTCAGTAGGCAAGCTCATGACAATTCCGAAGGGTATGAAGTTGCGGAAGATGTCCCTGAAGGATGCCATCGAGGAATTTAGGTCGGCAGGCTTTAAGGTCATCAATATCCCCGATTATCTTCCCAATGATGAACCTTCTACTTCTCACTGCCATTCGACAGCTCCAGCACAAAACCGCCTGGAACTCCTGAAAAGCTATCTACAGCGGCTGAATGAGGGCGAATCCTTAGAATCCGTGCAGGCTGACTTCGCCAAGTCTTTCCGTTCCGTTAACGCTTCTGAAATTATGAAAGCTGAGCAGGAGATGCTACATGAGGGGGCACCGTTACGCCAGGTACAAAAGCTCTGTGATGTCCATTCCGCCCTCTTCCACAATAGACTTGAGGAAGCGAAGGAGCAGGAACCCTCTACAGTTGCTATGGCTAAGGAAAATGTAGGGAAGAGTGAAGAGCTGTCCCTTATAGCTGGCCATCCCCTACAAACACTGGTTCGCGAGAATGAGGCCCTCAGTGTGCTTATAGGAATGGCTCGAAAGCAGATTGGCCGGGGAGAGAACTGTAAGGAGACACTGAATAAGATCCGTGGGGTAGGGGTCCACTACGCTAAGAAAGGTGACCTGCTCTATCCACAGCTAAACGTAAAATATGGTATCATTGGCCCCTCACAGGTCATGTGGACATTGGATGACGAAATCCGCGCGGAACTTTCATCCTTGGCAAAGTCAGACCAGCAAGACGAAGAATGGCGCCACCGTACCAATGCCGTTCTGCAACGGGCCAACGAAATGATCTACAAAGAGAATAACATTCTCTTCCCTGTCTGCGCAGCCAACTTTACGGAAAGCGAATGGCAACAAATCTACCGCGATGCTAAGGATTACGCCCCCTGCTTAGACATTATACCCCAGATATGGAAAGCAGCTGAGGATAAACTCTCAGAGATAGAGAATAATGTCAGCTCAACCGATGGTGTCGTTAAATTACCATCTGGCAGTCTGACTCTCCAACAGCTTCGAGCCATGCTCAACACGCTCCCCCTTGAGATTACCTTTATTGATGCTGACAACATCAATAGCTATTTCAATGAAGGTGAGAAAGCTTTCAAACGGCCTTTGTCCGCTCTGGGCCGAGAGGTCTTTTCATGCCATCCGCCAAAGATAGAACCTATGGTTCGGGCTATTATACAGGATTTCCGTAACGGGAGAAAAGATTACGTCTCTGTTTGGATGGAGAAGAACGGTCGGGCAACCTTGGTGAAATACATGGCTGTCCGCGACAACAAAGGTCACTACATTGGAACCATGGAAGTAGTACAGGATATGGAGGAAGCCCGTCAGCACTTTGTCAAAGAATAAAGAAGCAACAGCTTTATACAAAGGACATCCTCCCTATCTAACAGCTTCCGCTGGTTATATCTTATCTATTGCCTTCCGTGTCTCCCCATGCAGTCGTTTGAACTGAGTGGGGGTCAGGCCTGTGATTGTTTTAAACTGCCCCGACAGATAAGCCACACTCGAGTAGTTCATTTTCAAGGCGATCTGAGAGAGGGTCAGTTCATCATAAGTGAGGAGTTCTTTGACGCGCTCTATACGCTGCTCCATATAATATCTCTCCAATGTCTTAGAGGCATATTCAGAGAAAAGCTTTGAAAGAGTAGAGTAGTCTTGATGAAGCTTATCTTGGAGGTATTCGGAAAGACTCAAGTTGGTGGCATTGTCGTTGTAGTGCACCAACTCGATAACCATGGTCTTGATACGTTCGATGACTCGTTGCTTCTTATCATCAAGGAGTTCGAAACCAAGCCGTTCCAAATCTACCTTAAAGTTATTCTTTTGGTTCTCAGAGATATCTCCATCAATTATAACTTTGCCCAAAGTCACCTCAGAAGGCGTAATCCCATTCTTTCTCAACGCCTGGTTGACAGCCATGATACATCTGTCGCAAACCATGTTTTTGATGAATAATGTCTGCATTATTCAACCTCCTCTGTATTGAGAATAATAGTCGTCACTCCGATATTAAAAACTGAGCCATTCTCAAGAACTCTTGTCTGGCGAGGATCTATACGCTCACCATTGACAAAGGTGCCATGATAAGAAGGACCATCAGTAAGAATGTATTTTATCTGACCACGTTTATTCTTAGTAACATTAATCTTACAGTGCAGCAAATCCATATTAAGGTCTCCTGTCTCTATCGGCGTGGTAATATTATTGCCCTTCATATAGCGCCCAATAGTATTCATTCCCATATGTAAAGGGAGAACCTGCTTATAGCAATAATCGTTTTCTATAACGGTAAGATATCCTAAGCCCTCACTTTTCTCTTTCGCTTCCTCTTCTGGATTCTCATCATCCTGTTTGGGCCTCACCTTGTCAGAACCCAGCCTGATCCCAAACTGCTTACCACAATAAGGACATGTAAAGATAAGAGTAGAACTGCTCTGATATTTCGACTCATCAAAGGTAATGTATGAGTCGCACTTTGGACAGCGCACGCGTTTCATATGAAAAATGTTAAGAAAGTGACTCTATTCTTTTGTCTCTGTAATCCAAGCTCCTGAAAACTCAGTCTTGTCCGAAAGCCTATTAAGTTCATCAGAAGCCGCCTGACGAGTTGCAAACCGGCCTATAAGCACTTTAACATGCCCGTTGCCATAAACATACGCATCTTCGTAGCCTCTACTCTGCAAATCTCTGACATATGCATTGGCATTTTTCAAAGTTACATGACTAGCTACTACGATGCCATACTTTCCAGTAGATGCAGTCTTTTCTTCACTCTTTACGACCTGCCTATCGGAAGATTGTCCAGAAGTAGAATGACGAAGACTGTTGACAAGCGCGGAATTCACCTTATCCTGTCCCGTAGTGATATCCTTCGGCATAATACGGTCAAGGAGACGCGTATCTATATGATTTCCCGCAATCTGACCATTATTCACAAGGGGAGAAGGTATAAGCAGGAAGATGATAGCAGCAACAGCTGCGACAGCTATATTCCGCCACATAGCTACTGTTCGTACTGCCTTAACACTAAGACTACTATCTTCTGCGGCTTCAGTGACTCTTGAATCAGAATTATCGATAGAGACAATTTGTGCGCCTGTATCCATCCCTTCTTGCATATCGGAATCATCAACAGCAGACGTTTTCCGTAACTCTGAGACAGTAGACATTTCAAAACTTCCAAGCCCATAAAGTTCTGGAGAGAGAATACCTGCCTCACAAGGTTCAAACTCATAGTTGCCGTCTCCGTTAAGGCTAATCGTACCAATACCCTTAAAAGTGTAGTGCCCATCAGCCTCTATACGCTGTCGCAATTCTCTCACCTCATCCTCTATCCGCATCGTAGCATCAGGGTAGCTGATGTCATAGGCTTCGACATAGGACTGTGCCAACAAAGAGTCATTGAGTATGAGTTTTGGATTAAAGCCAATAGATCGTATCGGCGGGAGGAAACTTCCGTCGCTATTATCTTTCCGCGCATCGATATGGTGTGCCATAAATCCCCCAAAACCAGGGACAATGACACAATCGTTGCTTAAAAGAAGTATTTCGATATGTCTGCTTAATCCAATCATTGTTGCAAAATTAAGAAAATACTGCTAAAGAAACAAGTATTGACAGCGAAAAAACTAAAAAAAGAAAATAAACATGCACTTTGTTGTCAAATAAAAAATTGTTTTATATCTTTGTGCCAATTAAACGTGTACTATAATATGTCGGCTGAAGCCGATATTATAAATCTAAGAAGATGGAATATAAAGAGACTGAAATTAAAGGAGTATGGATTCTTGAGCCCAAGGTATTTAAGGATGCCCGCGGATATTTCTTCGAGGCTTGGAAGCAGACAGATTTTGATGCTCATATCGGTCGTCATGTTGAATTCATACAGGACAACGAGTCAAAGTCGAGTTATGGTGTCCTTCGCGGTCTCCACTATCAGAAAGGGGATTATTCCCAAGCCAAGCTCGTTCGTGTTGTCAAGGGGCGCGTGCTTGATGTTGCTGTAGATATCCGCAAGTCCTCACCCACCTTCGGTAAATATGTCATGGTGGAGCTCTCCGAGGACAACAAGCGTCAGTTCTTTATACCACGTGGGTTTGCGCATGGATTTCTGGTACTCAGCGAGGAGGCCATCTTCACCTATAAGGTAGACAACATCTATGCACCTCAGCATGAGGCCAGCATCCGTTGGAATGACGAGACGATAGGCATCAAATGGCCTATTGACCCAAAGGATGTGCTCACAAGCGAGAAAGACCTCAAGGCTAACAGCTTGGAAAACGCAGAGGTGTTTGATTAAATCATTTCTATGAGACGCTTTACAGTCTTTTTGCTCTTATTCTATATAATAATAGGTGTAAGTTCCTGCCGAAAGGGCAGGAGCCAGCAGCCTTCTGTCCCTGAGGAAGACCGTGCCGCCAAGCAGATGCTACAAGGAATCTGGGTTGATGAAGATGAGCAAGATGTGGCCTTCAAAGCAAAAGGCGACACCATTTTCTATCCTGACTCCACTTCACAGCCCGTGTATTTCCAGATTATCCAAGACACCCTTGTACTGCATGGAGCTAATGTGGCCAAATACCCCATCATCAAACAGACACGCCATCTTTTCATCTTCCAAAACCAAAATGGAGATGAGGTGAAACTTGTGCTCAGTGAGGATCCGGACGACGCATCGTTCTTTACCACTGTTCGGCCACAGCCACTCAACCAAGGTACGCTTATCAAGCGAGACACGGTCATCGTCCATGGCAGCGAGAGATATCATTGTTATGTACAGGTGAACCCCACGTCATACAAAGTTGTAAGCCAGACTTATAATGATGATGGTGTGGCTGTAGATAATGTCTATTATGACAACATCGTCAACCTCAATGTTTATCATGGAGCAGAGAGACTCTTCGGCGGAGACTTTAGAAAACAACAGTTTAAACGTAAGGCACCCAAAGAATTCCTCAGTCAAGGTATTTTGAGCGACATCATCCTTCAGAAGGCTGACGATAGCGGTATTCACTTCGCTGCTTCGCTGATTATACCAGGCACCGGCATGACAAGCTACCAAGTTAACATCACTGTAGCTTATAATGGCAGGATGACTATGAAATAAAGCGTGTGCGGCTTTCTAAATATTAATAACTATGGAAATAGGACAGAGACTGCCGGAAATTCTTGGCAAGGACCAGGACGGTAATGAGCTGAAACTCAGCGACTTCAAAGGCAAGAAATTAGTATTATATATCTATCCGAAGGATTCTACTCCTGGCTGCACCAACGAGGCTTGCAACCTTCGAGACAACTATGAGCGTTTTTTAGCCAAGGGTTATGCTGTCGTCGGCGTCAGCATCCAAAGCGCTGAGAGCCATAAGAAGTTTATTGCCAAATACAACCTGCCATTCCCCCTCATCGCTGATACTGATAAGACACTCGTCAATGAGCTTGGAGTCTATGGTGAGAAGACAATGTATGGAAGAACGTCTATGGGTACGTTCCGCACTACTTTTATTACCGACGAAAATGGGGTCATCACCGAGATTTTCACACCAAAGAAAATCAAGGTAAAAGAGCATGCTAGCCAGATCCTCGGTGAATAATGGCAGTCAAGAAGACTTATCGTTGCACTAAGTGTGGCTATGAGTGCTACGATTACGAGGGATATGGCTTCATGCGACAACATATTGTCAGTGTGAGCTGTCCCGATTGTCATACTATCCAGCCGCTCGTCGTGGGCGGTATCATAGGCAATAATGCACCTTCCTTCAATGGTCTTGCCGGTCGACTCTGTCTAAACTGCGGCAGCGACCGTATAGTGACTTGGGACAAGCACACCTGCCCAAAATGTGGAGGTGAGATGACCTTCACGGGGGAGACCGAGTTTTGGACATAACGAACGACGCTCCCCAATATGTCTATCTTTTCAACATTATACAACGACAATTCTATGAAAGAGATAATAGTTAAAGACAGCGATCTGAGCAATGCCGCTTTGGAAGGTATGGATGATTTCCTCAAAGTGATTACAGACGCTATCTACAAGGCTATCGGCGGAGAGCTGAATGCTGACAATATGGGTGAGCTGAACGCTGACCAGATAACACTCTTAGCTTATATCATTCTGCGTGATTCCGTCATGGATGGCGGGTTCGTAGAACTCATCCATAATGGCTATGGGCCTTTTATCTATCTCAATCCCTTCAACAAGGCAGTACGCAACTGGGGATTACGCGATTTGTTTAAGATTATTAGCGAAACACATCGCCTTTACAGCAAATATCACGAGGCCATCGAGAAGGACTGTACGCAGGAAGAATTCGATGCGCTCTATGAGCAGTATCCTGAATTTGACGACTATGACGATGTCTTCGTAGAGAATGAAGAGCAGTTCACGGCTGACATTGCGCATTATGTGGACGAGCATCTGGACAATTTTTGTAAAATAGAACAATGAATAAGACAGAACAGGAACTCAGAAGAAAGAGTCCAGTACAGATAAGAAACAAGAAAGCCTCCTTCCTCTATAATTTTATTGACACCTATACAGCCGGTATCGTACTGACAGGGACCGAGATAAAATCTATACGCATGGGCAAGGCTTCGCTTGTTGACGCTTTCTGTTATATTAACAATGGAGAGATATGGGTCAAAGGCATGAATGTCTCACCTTATTTCTATGGTTCACGCTCCAACGTACCAGCACGCCGTGATAGGAAGTTACTACTTAACAAACGAGAGATACGACACTTAGCTGAGGATACCAAGACGCCGGGACTCACCATTGTACCGACACTCATTTTTATTGATGACAAGGGGCGCGCCAAGGTGGATATAGCCTTGGCAAGAGGTAAGAAGGAATATGATAAGCGTCAGACCTTAAAGGAAAAAGAAGACAGACGAGAGATGGACAGGGCAACCAAACACTATAAGATTTAATAAGTCTCTGAAGCTTATTATAGAACATTGATATTGTGTTTTCAACTAATAGCTTTCTGGAAGAGATCTATTTAATATGAGTAAGAGGATAGAGGATATTGTAAAAGAGCGGATAATGATTCTTGATGGTGCCATGGGCACTATGATTCAGAGCTACGGACTTGAAGAGTCAGACTTCCGTGGAGAGCAATTTAAGAATGTTGCTGGACAGATGAAAGGTAACAACGATGTGTTAAACCTTACCCGTCCGGATGTTATCTTGGACATTCACCGCCGTTACCTCCAAGCCGGCGCTGATATCATAGAGACGAATACCTTCTCCTCGCAACGCATATCCCAGGCCGATTACTCATTAGAGAACATCTCCAGAGATTTGGCTGTTGCTGGCGCCCAATTAGCCAGAAAGGCTGCCGACGAATTCTCTACAGCAGACAGACCACGTTTTGTGGCTGGAAGTGTGGGACCAACCAATAAGACGTGTACCATCGGTCCCGATGTTACCAATCCCGCTTTACGCGACCTGACCTATGATGAGCTCTACACTGATTATGTAGAACAGATAGACGGGCTCATAGAGGGCGGTGTCGACGCCATTCTTATCGAAACGATCTTCGACTCTCTCAACGCCGAGTGTGCGGTTGATGCTGCCCAGCATGTAATGCAGGAAAAAGGTGTCAAACTGCCTATCATGCTGAGTATCACCATCAGCGATTTGGCGGGACGAACGCTCAGCGGACAGACCTTGGAAGCCTTCTTAGGAAGCATCAGTAGCTTTGACATCTTCTCTGTGGGTCTCAACTGCTCCTTTGGGGCAAAAGAGATGACACCTTTTCTGAAGAACCTCCAAGCTAAAGCCCCTTATTATATCTCTGCTTATCCTAATGCCGGAATGCCCAACTCCATGGGACAGTATGATGAGACTGCAGAAAGCATGTCTCCATTAATTGGCGAATGGATGAAAGAAGGCCTCGTAAATATTGTTGGAGGATGTTGCGGCACCGATGAGACATTCATACACCAATATTATCTCCTCGCACAAGGTCTCAAGCCACACATCCCGGCCCCTAAGCCACAAACACTCTGGCTCTCGGGACTCGAACTGCTTGATGTCAATAAAGAAGTGAACTTTGTCAATGTCGGAGAAAGGTGTAATGTTGCAGGAAGCAGAAAATTCCTCAGACTTATCAAGGAAAAGAATTATGACGAGGCACTGTCCATAGCCAGAAACCAAGTTGAGAACGGGGCCCTCGTCATCGATATCAATATGGACGATGCCCTCCTTGACGCTAAGACGGAGATGGTCAATTTTCTCAATCTTATCGCCTCTGAGCCGGATATCTCCAAGGTTCCCGTCATGATAGACTCCTCCAAATGGGATGTCGTTGTAGCAGGGTTAAAATGTCTGCAAGGAAAATGTATCGTTAACTCCATCTCCTTGAAAGAGGGTGAGGAAGTTTTTCTGGCACATGCGCGTGATGTAAAACGCTTTGGTGCTGCTGTGGTGGTCATGTGCTTTGATGAGCAGGGGCAGGCTACCACTTACGAGAGAAAAATAGAGATTGCGGAGAGAGCTTATAGACTTCTCACTGAGAAAGTTGGCTTCAATCCATTAGACATTATCTTCGACCCCAACATCCTTTCCATAGCGACTGGTATCGAAGAGCATGACGGTTACGCACTGGATTTCATCCGTGCTACAAAATGGATACGCATGCATCTGCATGGAGCGCATGTCAGTGGTGGTGTGAGCAATCTTAGCTTTTCATTCCGAGGCAACAACTTTATCCGTGAAGCCATGCATGCCGTATTTCTCTACCATGCCATACAGAACGGCATGGACTTCGGCATCGTCAACCCGGCTACAAAGATTACCTATGACGACATTCCGCAGGATGAGTTGAAAGTCATAGAAGACGCTGTGCTGAACAGGTATAAAGGTGCCGCTGACAAACTTACTGAACTCGCTGAAAAGATTCTTGCTGACAATGAAGCAGCAAAAGCCGCCAATGGCGGCGTAGCTCCAAAGACAACGGCCGGTGGCGGGGAGTGGCGACAACTCGACCTGCACGGACGTCTCGTCTATGCTCTCCGCAAGGGTATTGCTGATTATATGCAGGAAGATTTAGACGAAGCTTTAAAAAGCTATCCCCATGCTGTAGACATTATCGAAGGGCCACTCATGGACGGCATGAATGAAGTAGGCACACTCTTTGGAGAAGGCAAAATGTTCCTCCCCCAAGTCGTGAAAACAGCCCGAACCATGAAACATGCCGTAAGTATCCTCCAGCCTTATATCGAGGCAGAGAAGACAGGAGGTGCTTCCACCGCCGGAAGAATTGTCATGGCCACCGTGAAAGGTGATGTTCACGACATCGGAAAAAACATCGTAGGCGTCGTCATGGCATGCAACAACTACGATGTCGTTGACATGGGCGTCATGGTTCCTCCCGACCAAATAGTCAGAAAAGCCATTGAGGTCAATGCTGACGTTGTGGGGCTTAGTGGCCTCATCACCCCCTCCCTTGACGAGATGGTGAATACCGTCAAAGCCATGGGGGATGCAGGACTGACCATACCCGTTCTCATTGGAGGAGCCACAACCTCAGAACTCCATACAGCCTTGAAGATAGCTCCCGCCTACCAAGGTCCTGTCATCTGGCAGAAAGATGCCTCACAGAGCGCTTCTATTCTCGCTAAATTGATGAATAGCAATGAACGTAATACTTTCCTGGCAGAACTGAATGCAAGGTATGAAAGTCTGCGCGCTAATTACAAACAAGAGCAAGAAAAACTCGTCTCATTGGAAGAAGCAAGAAAGAATAAACTCAATCTTTTTTGAATTGTGAAGGGATTGTAGTAACTTTGCAGAAAATTCTATATAGCAATGAATTTCAAAAAGAAACGTCGCTGGCACTGCCTTCCCGGACAGCCTGTCACCGATTTGGATAAAAAGATTATGTACTGGGAGAGTAAAGGCAAGCTTGTTCCGACAAGGGACATGGTCCGTACTCCCGAACAGATTGAAGGTATCAGAATAGCCGGAAAACTTAACACCGGCTGCCTTGATGCTGTAGAAGCAATGATAAAACCGGGCATCAGCACTCAGGATATTGACGATGTCGTCATGCAATACTGCAAGGATAACGACTGCCACCCGTCTTGTCTTAACTATGAGGGATTCCCAAAAGCTGTCTGCACAAGCATCAATGAAGTTGTCTGTCATGGTATACCCAAGAAAGAAGACATTCTCCAGGAAGGGGACATTGTCAATGTTGACATGACGCTCGACTACAATGGCTATTTTGGCGATGCCTCCCGCATGTTCATCATCGGTGGCAAGACGACTCCAGAAAAGGAGCAGCTCGTCAGGGTCACCAAAGAGTGCCTTGACTTAGGTGCAGAGGCTGCCAAACCATGGGGATTTCTTGGAGATATAGGACATGCCATACAGAAGCATGCCGAGAAATATGGCTATGGCGTTGTGCGCGACCTCTGTGGTCACGGCGTAGGCTTAGCTATGCACGAGGAGCCGGAAGTCCTGCACTATGGACATCGAGGCACGGGAATGATGCTCGTTCCCGGCATGACTTTCACCATAGAGCCCATGATTAACATGGGTACATGGAAAGTCTACATTGATGCTGATGACCCCTATGGATGGGAAGTCATCTCAGGTGATGAGAAGCCTTCCGCTCAATGGGAGCACACCTTCCTCATGACAGAACATGGAGTGGAGATACTGTCCTATTAAACCACATATTATATAATGTCGAATACTAATAATAAAGATATTTATATCCTCGGTATAGAAAGCAGTTGTGACGATACCTCTGCTGCTGTATTGAGAAATGGTGTGTTGCTCAGCAATGTCACAGCCTCTCAAGAAGTACACCGCGCCTATGGTGGTGTCGTCCCTGAGCTGGCAAGCCGTGCACATCAGCAGAATGTAGTTCCCGTCGTTGACCAAGCACTCAAGCGAGCCGGAATAACTAAAGAGCAGCTCTCTGCTGTGGCTTTCACCCGCGGACCGGGCCTCATGGGCTCTTTATTGGTCGGGGTGAGCTTTGCCAAAGGCTTTGCCCGCAGCTTGGAGATTCCACTTATTGATGTCAACCATCTTCAAGGACACGTCATGGCACATTTTATTAAAGAGAGCGATGACGATAACCATATGCCGCCGCTGCCTTTTATATGCCTCTTAGTCTCAGGTGGCAATTCCCAGATTGTAAAGGTCAATGCCTACAATGATATGGAAGTACTTGGCCAGACCATCGACGATGCCGCCGGTGAGGCCATCGACAAGTGTTCCAAAGTGATGGGGTTGGGATATCCTGGCGGACCTATCATTGACAAGCTCGCACGTAAAGGAAACCCACTTGCCTATAAGTTTGCAGAGCCCAATATTCCGGGACTCGATTATTCTTTCTCCGGACTGAAGACAAGCTTTCTCTACAACCTCAGAAAATGGGTGGCCGAGGAGCCCAACTTCATTGAGAACCATAAAGAGGATATTGCCGCAAGCCTGGAGCACACCATCGTTGACATTCTGATGAAGAAGCTACGGTTGGCTGTCAAACAGACTGGAATCAAACATGTTGCCGTGGCCGGTGGCGTATCCGCCAACAATGGTTTGCGCAACGCTTTTCATGAGCATGCTGATAAATATGGCTGGACCATCTATATACCTAAGTTCAGCTACACCACAGACAATGCAGCCATGATAGGTATCGTAGGCTACTACAAGTTCTTGGACAAAGACTTCTGCTCTATTGATGCGCCAGCCTTCTCTAAAGTAACATTCAAATAATATGGAATTAGAAACAAAGGTTTTAAGCCACCGTATTCAAGAGGCTTTATACAACACTGAAGAGACGCTTGGCACTGCAGAGAGTTGCACAGGCGGCCGCATCTCCGAGGCCATCATCGCAACTCCAGGCTCTTCACAGTATTTCAAAGGCGGTATTGTCAGCTATACCAACGAAATCAAAGAGAAGTTACTCCACGTCTCTCATCAGGTTCTTGAAGAGCAGACGGCCGTCTGCGAGGAAGTCGCCAAGGAGATGGTTATCGGAGCTTGTGATGCTTTAGGCGTCGACTATGCCATCTCGGCCACCGGCACTGCAGGTCCCACAGGAGGTACACCCGACATCCCCGTGGGGACAATCTGGCTGGCATATGGTTCTAAAGACGATGTGCGCACCTTCCTGCTCACAGAAGACTTTGGTCGTGACATCAACCTCGCCATCGCTACCAACAAGGCACTCCACCTCTTTATCGACTATTTGGCTGAAAAGCATGCGCAAAAAGCTTAATGCAGCTTGACAAAGCGCTAAATAGTGCTTTAATTGAATCCTGTGAAATAAAAATCCTTAAAAATCAGCATTTAAGGAGCTTTTACTTTGCAGGATTAATTTTTTTTTGTAATTTTGCACTCTGTTTGGAATAAGTATCAAAAGTAGGAATCAAAAACAAAGAATAGCGATGTCTAAGATTTGTCAGATAACAGGCAAGAAGGCACAGATTGGTTGCAATGTGTCTCACTCAAAGCACCACACAAAGCGTAGCTTTGATGTCAACCTTTTCAGCAAGAAGTTCTTCTATGTAGAGGAGAACTGCTGGATATCATTGAAGATCAGCGCTGCTGGTCTACGTCTCATTAACAAGATTGGTCTTGACGCAGCTCTTAAGCAGGCCGTTGCAAAGGGTTACTGCGATTGGAAGGACATTAAAGTAATAGGAGATTAACGACAATGGCAAAGAAAGCTAAGGGCAACAGAGTGCAGGTCATTTTGGAGTGCACAGAGATGAAGAACTCCGGTCTGCCTGGCACAAGTCGTTATGTAACGACAAAGAACCGTAAGAATACTCCGGGTCGTCTGGAGCTGATGAAGTATAACCCCATCCTGAAGAAGATGACTCTTCACAAGGAGATAAAGTAAAGTAAAGAGATATGGCAAAGAAAGCAGTCGCTACCCTTCACGAAGGTAGCACCGATGGCCGCGCTTACTCAAAGGTCATCAAGATGGTTAAGAGCCCCAAGACTGGCGCATACGTCTTCGATGAGCAGATGGTGCCCAATGAGGCTGTGAAAGATTTCTTTAAGAAATAAATTTCATCTACATAAAAAAAGGACTTTGATTTCTCAAAGTCCTTTTTTTTATGTCTTCTCGACTCGTCCTTAATAATCTTCTGAATCATCGCTGATTTCCTCAGCTTCGTAGTTCAAATCGTCAGGATTAGTCTCGTATGTCGTGCGATAACTCTCCTCGGTAAGCTTGTCATCGTCGAAGGTGTCATCGTCGTCGTCATCATCATCATCGTCCTTCTTCTCATCGACATTGTCATCCAACTCTTCGTCGTCGTTGTCGTCAAGATTGTCAGCATCCGACTTCTTGTCGCCCTTGCTGTCAAAGTCAAAGACGTTTTTGTCCTCCAAAATCTCCGGCTTCTCCTTGACGAAGATTGCTTCCGTCCATGAGCCCTTGGGAATCTCCAAGACCTCATATCCGTCCTCCACCTTCTTCTCATAGAGGCCACCTTTCTTATGAAGACGGTCTGATGGCAGTGTCGTTGTGGAGATATCAAAAGCACTAAGGATAATGTCCTGAATGCTCTGTGGCAGACTTTCCCAGCCACCACCAAAGTTACGCTCAAGAATCTCCACCATCTTCATAGCTGAGATATGATGCACATTCTCATAGGTAAGGTCGGTGACACGCATGATGGCGCGTTTCTTAATGGCAATCTTGCGCCTAATCTTGTTATCGCCCTCTCCACCAGCATAGATGGAGCCTACCTTGAAGCCACGGGCCTCTAACTTGCTGATAACCTCTGGCTTGTCAACCTTGACATCCTCAATCTCAAAGGCAGTCCGGATAATGTCGGTATAACGCCGCATGTTGTCCTTGAGGTCAGCATCTTTCTCTGCTGCCTCCCACATGCGGAAGACGTCATTCTCCTGAATGTCCCATACATTGCTCTTTGTCAAAGACTTAAGACTGATAGCTTTTTTATCTTTCATAATGTTGCTCTATATGTGCTGCAAAAGTAAATATAAAATTATAATCTGCAAACAATTACCGCTAATTTTTCAATGCTTATTTTCGAGAACAGTGTGATAGAAAGCCTCATACTGCTGCGCCACCTTGATAAAGTCATGATATTTTTTGACATATTCCATACTCTGTAGTTTCAACTCACACATTCTTTCAGGGTGAGAGACAAGATCTTCGATAGCACTCTCAACATTACCCTCCTCGGGAGTGACATTGATGATGGGTCGCAACTTGTCCTCATGAAGAATCTCATAATTCTCCGGTTCGCCACCACCGATGACAATGATTCCATGACTCATAGCTTCCAGAGCATTCATAGCCGGGGTATAGCTGTAGAGCTGGTCGCAGATAGCATCGGAACCTCTCATCAGCTCCACATATTCAGCAAATGGTATGCCATTGGCTATCTTTATCTCTATACCATCAGGATGTCTCTCCTTAACATTTCTTGCTGCTGCAAGCATGATGTCTGTACCTTTATATTGGCTGCGCTGCTTACTGATGCCAATAAACAACCTCACCTTGTCATGCCGGTCTATAACGTGCTCATCAATTGCATCCTGATTACATTTTATGGGGAAGGGAATGAATACTGTCTTATCCGGAAAAACAGGGTGGTAAGTTACATAGTATTCGAAGAGACCGGCAATGATACCATCGCAATCTTTGGCTATCACCTGGTTCAGATAACCTTTCGGGGTGTCTATCCAATCGTTACGATCCTTCATGGCTACAGCATCTGTTCGCAAGTTACTACCTATGTTAAAATCACTGTAACGCAGTGGCATGCGCGTAATATTCTCGTGGACCCAATAGTAGTCCATACCAAAGGCTCCAAGGACAACTCTTCTATTATGGCGTCGCAGGAAACGATATATTGGCAGAATTCTCTCCGCCTTCAGCTCGAAAAACATGGGATTGATGAGCTGGACGATGTCATATCCTCTAAGTTTAGGCAACAAAGACGCTATCTTTGCAGAAAGCATGATACCACCAAATTTTCCGGGCTTACGGCTCACATCAATGTCTCGGGGATAGTTTTTCCAGAAATCGCCATTACTGACAACTGTCACCTCATGCCCCAAAAACCGCAAGCCTTTGGCAAGGGTAGCATGGACGTTGCTATATTCACCAAGGAGAAGTATTCTCATAATAGGGTCATCAACATGATTCTTCCGGCCTTCTTCTGAATCAGTCGGCGGAAGAGAGTGTATTTATAAGTATAGTGGGAGTCGGGTAGGGGATAGAGCCCTTGTTCCGTCAAGACGTCTATGGCTTCCGACAGCCGCCGATAGCTCCGAGTCAGCCTGATGGTATTAACAAGATAGTCCATGGTATACTGAGCCACGCGGCGGCTCATGGCATTCTTCCTCTCCCCTTCCTCGTAGCCCATGGCAATGGTCTGAAGATGCAAAAGCACAGTAAGAGAGTCGCCAAGGCGTCGCTCCTTATGCGCTGGAGAGGAATTGTGCATGATAGAGTCTTTCCTATACCTGTAGTAGTAAGCCTTCGCCTTTGTGACATACAAGTTCTTCACATGCAGCAGCAACTGTGGCGTAAACTCCTCGTCCTCATGAATAATTCCAGGCGTAAATCGAAGGCTTCCTAAGCATTCCCGCCTGAATATATAACTCCAAGCCGGCGATTGAATGTTATGACTTTCCATATAACCAGCTCCTGTCACAGGCCCTTCAACAGAAAGATCTAAAGTTGTGCTCTTGGTATCAGAAACACAGAATGCAACCATATCAACAGGTTCATGATAACGGATAATATCGAGACAATGTTCGTAGGCTGTCTGAATGAGGAAGTCGTCTCCATCGACAAATTGAATAAATCTGCCCTGGGCCATTCTAATGCCGGTATTACGAGCGGCAGACGGTCCCCCATTAGGTTGGCGGATGAAGATGATATCCTCAACAAGACTACCCAATGCATTGATCGGTGAAAAGTCGGAGCCGTCGTCAATGACAATGATCTCCCGCTGTTCCTTGCTTAAAGACAGCGAGATGATGCTCTCCAGACACTGCCGGAGCAAGTCTACAGGCAGGTTATATGCCGGCACGATGAAAGAGATGAGCGGAGACGTTGAAATGTTCTGTGAAACTGGCATAGGTAACGGATTCCTAAGAGGTGTAAAAGTTTTAATTTAATGGTTTGGTGGTAAGGAAGGATAGGGAAAGAGTCTCGGCCTTCGAAAGGTGGTCCTTTCATCGGTCCCAATGTGGCATCACCAATGTCTATCAAAATGTTCAGGACAGCCGCATAGTACCTTGCAAAATCTTCGGTCAAACATGAGTCGAAACGGAAGGTATCAGCAGCAGGATGAAGTTGCCGTATCACGGTGAGATGGGCCTGAAGATGACTTCGCAGGTCCTGGAGCGTAGCCCGATGGGTGATACCATTCAGATTTTCCGTATAGTAGTAGCATCCAACATCTGTCGTTGCGACCACCTTACAGTTTCTGAGCACCTGTGGCAATGTCCAAACATCCTCGAAATTCAATCCTTCTGGGAAGGCTACATTATTAAACAGCGAGCGTCTGAAGATTTTATTCCAAGCGTAGGCATGCCGGTAAGCCTCGCCTTTCAACCAATAGACCACCCTGTCTGTGTATATCTTCCGAGGAAAAGACAGCAGATGTTGTTGTCTGCCACCAAAATGTTCCCAAACAGGATATTCCAAGAAATCATACTCTGGATGATGACACATCACCGCCATGAGCGGCTCCAGCGTGTTAGGAGCTATATAGTCGTCACTGTCTATAAAAGTAATATATTCGCCAGCCGCCTCTCTGATTCCTGTATTCCTTGCCGCACTCAATCCCCGATTCACCGTAAATTCCACATAACGAATGCGCGAGTCCTTCTGCGTATACTCCTTGCAGATCTCATCGCTATTGTCAGGAGAGGCATCATTGACGAGCACTATCTCCCAGTCCTGGTAGGACTGCCCTATGACGCTATCCAAACAGCGCCTCAAGGTTCCTACCACTCGGTAGACGGGTATGATAATGCTTAGTTTCATAGTGCAAAGATACTGATAAATTACGAAAAAATCCCCGTCAAAAAGACTTTTGACGGGGATTCCAATATATTTGAGTCTAAACTTATCAACCTAAGTATTTAATGAGTAACTTAGCGTATCCGCTCTCACGCAACTTCACGATACTCTTCTCTCTGATCTGTCTCACACGCTCACGTGTAAGACCCAACTGATCACCAATCTCCTCGAGGCCCTTCTCGTGGCAGCCTATACCAAAGCATTCACGAACAATCGTTATCTCACGATCTTTCAGAACATTACGAAGCACAGTATCAAGTTCCTTTGCCATACTCTCGTAGTCAACCTGCTTGTCAGCACGGCTATCCTCGCCGGAAGCCAACACATCGGCCATAGAGTTATCATCGTCCTCCTGGAAAGGTGCGTCGATACTCATATGATGATTGTCGGCCTTGATCGTCTGGTCTATCTTTGTCTCGTCAATATTTGTCAGCGAGGAAAGTTCCTGCACTGATGGACGACGCTGGTTCTTCTGTTCGAACTTAGAAATCTCAGAGTTGATCTTAGAAAGTGCACCAACCTGGTTGAGCGGCAAACGCACGATACGGCTCTGCTCAGCGATAGCCTGCAGGATGCTCTGGCGAATCCACCACACAGCATAGGAGATGAACTTAAAGCCGCGCGTCTCGTCAAACTTCTCGGCGGCTTTCACAAGGCCTATATTGCCCTCATCAATGAGGTCAGTAAGCCCAAGACCCTGGTGCTGATATTGTTTTGCCACAGACACCACAAATCGAAGGTTAGCCTTGACAAGTTTCTCCTTGGCACGCTCGCCTTCGCGACCGCCCTTACGAATCTTCTGGGCCAACTCTATCTCCTCGTCCACAGTAATCATTGGCACACGGCCAATTTCTACCAGATACTTGTCCAATGCCTCACTGGAACGGTTGGTGATGCTCTTCTGAATTTTTAACTGACGCATTTCTTACCTGATTAATAAAAGATATGTGTATCTTATACCTATTGAAGTTCACTCTATGGGCCGCTTGCAAATGGACGCAATTAGCCCAATTAGGTTGCAAAGTTATGAAAAAATTCGATACCCTGTTCTGTTTTTAATATTTATTGCGTAATTTTACGATTTTATCGCATAAAAGGCCTACCTTATACCCTCAGCAGCCCATCCAAGAACATCTTAACGCAGTTCTAACAGGACAACATTCTCCACGTGCGGTGTATGGGGGAACATATCCACCGGTTGGACGGCTGCCACGCGATAGTGGGCATCCAAGAGCTGCAGGTCACGGGCCTGGGTAGCAGGGTTACAACTAACATAGACGATACGTTTAGGCCGGGCATTGATAATCACATTGACAACGTCAGGATGCATGCCTGCCCGTGGTGGATCCGTGATGATAATGTCGGGACGGCCATGCACTTTGATAAAGTCATCGGTGAGAATCTTGCGCATATCACTGGCAAAGAACTCTGTATTATCAATACCGTTGATGCGGCTGTTGACCTTGGCATCCTCAATAGCCTCCGGCACATATTCTATTCCTATGACCTTGCGTGCATCTCGTGCCACATAATTGGCAATGGTACCCGTACCAGTATAGAGGTCATAAATAAGCGGTTTCTGTCCGTCTATAACATCCTCACTACCTTCTACTTTATCGATTTTAGCAAAAGCAAAACTTTTGGCTACATCATAAAGCCGATGAGCCTGCTCGGTATTAGTCTGATAGAAACTCTTGGGACCAACCTTGAACTTCAGATCGCCCATCTTCTCGTAGATGAAGTCTGTACCCTTGAAAGTTGTCAACTCCAAGTCACCAATAGTATCATTTCCCTTCTGGTTGTCTACATATATTAAAGATGTGATCTGCGGGAACTTGTCTGCCACATGCGCAAGCAACTGCCTGGCCAGTGCCTCGTCCTCCGGTTGATCATAATGGAACTGTATGAGCAGCATCCACTCACCGGTATTAGAGTTGCGGAACATGAGATTACGCAGCAATCCCTTCTGACCACGGACATCATAGAATGTCATGCCTATCTCCTTAGCATAACGCTCTATCTCGTTTCTTATCTCATTGTGAAGATTGTCCATCAGCCAGCACTTTCTGATAGGATAGATTTTGTCGAAAGCCCCGGTAATATGGAAGCCAATGGCTGAGTGGTTGCCCTCGTCAAGGTTCAAGTCCGGATTCTCCAACTCTTCTTTAGTGAACCATCGACGGTCACAACAACCGAACTCGAGTTTATTGCGATACTCCGTAGTCTTTACTGAGCCCAAGATATCGTTGAAGGCCGGCAGTTCCACCTTTCCAATACGCGTCAGCTGGTCGTGGACCTGCTGTTGTTTAGCTTTCAGCTGCTCCTCATAGGGCAAGTTCTGCCATTTACAGCCACCACAGACGCCAAAGTGCTCACAAAAAGGTTCGGCCCTGACCGCACTCTTCTCGATGAAGCGAACGACACGGCCCTCCGCATAGCGATGCTTCTTTCGAAGAATCTCTACGTCTACAACGTCGCCAGGTACACAAAAGGGTACAAAGACAACAACATCGTTGTTGTGAAAGAGGCTTTTCCCCTCAGCAGCAACGGACTCTATGGTAACATTCTCTAAAATGGGATTCGGTTTGCGATTTCTACTCATAACTATATTTTTAAACTGCAAAATTAGCAGAAAAGTGTGTGTTGAGCAACTTTTTTGCGATTTGTTTGCGCAAACATAAAAAATGTAATCTCGACTGCGCATTTTTTCCATAAAATTCTTTGAGGATATAAAGTTATATGCTATCTTTGCAAAGTGTAGTTAGCAAAACGACACAATAAGACAGAAACATCTAAATCTTAAAAATAATTTTTATGAACGAGAAAAGGGTTTATACTTTTGGTAACGGCAAGGCCGAGGGTCGTGCCGACATGAGGAATCTGCTCGGTGGCAAAGGTGCCAACCTGGCAGAGATGAATCTTATCGGTGTTCCTGTTCCTCCAGGCTTCACGATAACTACAGATGTCTGCAACGAATATTTTGAGAAAGGCAAGGACGATGTCGTTGCGCTTCTCAAAGACGATGTAGAGAAAAGCGTCCACCACATCGAAAATCTGATGGGCTTGAAGTTTGGCGATGCAGAGAATCCGCTCCTTGTCAGTGTCCGCTCCGGCGCCCGTGCTTCTATGCCGGGTATGATGGATACCATTCTGAACCTCGGTCTCAACGACGAGGTGGTCGTAGGGCTGGCTAAGAAGACCAACAACGAACGCTTCGCCTACGACAGCTACCGCCGCTTCGTACAGATGTACGGTGATGTGGTGTTAGGTCTGAAGCCCGTCAACAAAGATGACATCGACCCCTTCGAGGCTATTATTGAGAAGGTGAAGAGCCAGCGAGGTATCGTCCTTGACAACGAGATGACGACCGATGAGCTCAAGCAGCTCGTCAAACTCTTTAAGGAGGCTATCAAAGAACAGACGGGTGTGACATTCCCCGAGAATCCTATCGACCAGTTGTGGGGTGCCATCTGCGCCGTCTTCGACTCTTGGATGAACAAGCGCGCCATCCTCTACCGCAAGATGAATGGTATTCCTCAGGAATGGGGTACTGCCGTCACCGTCATGGCTATGGTCTTCGGTAACATGGGCAACACCTCTGCCACAGGCGTCTGCTTCAGCCGTGACGCCGCTACCGGTGAGAATCGCTTCAATGGCGAATACCTTGTCAATGCCCAGGGCGAGGATGTCGTAGCCGGTATCCGCACTCCTCAGCAGATTACCAAAGAGGGCTCTCTCCGTTGGGCCAAGCAGCAGGGTATCTCTGAAGACATCCGCGCCGCTAAGTTCCCATCTATGGAAGAGGCTATGCCAGAAATCTATACACAGCTCAACGCCCTGCAGGACAAGTTGGAGAAGCACTACCACGACATGCAGGACATGGAGTTTACTGTACAGGAAGGTAAGCTCTGGTTCCTTCAGACCCGTAACGGCAAGCGTACAGGAACAGCTATGGTAAAGATTGCCATGGATCTGCTCCATGAGGGTGAGATTGACGAGAAGACGGCCATCGAGCGCTGCGAGCCTAACAAGCTCGACGAACTCCTCCATCCTGTCTTCGACAAGGCCGCACTTGCTAAGGCAAAGGTGCTCACACGTGGTCTGCCAGCCTCTCCGGGTGCTGCCTGCGGACAGATAGTGTTCTTCGCTGACGATGCCGCCAAGTGGCACGATGAAGGCCACAACGTCATCATGGTACGTATAGAGACATCTCCTGAGGATCTCGCCGGTATGTCTGCCGCAGAGGGTATCCTTACCGCTCGTGGCGGTATGACCTCACATGCTGCCGTTGTGGCACGTGGTATGGGTAAGTGCTGTGTCTCAGGTGCTGGCGCCATCATCGTAGATTACAAATCACGCACTGTAGAAATTGACGGTGTCTTGCTCCGTGAAGGTGACTACCTCTCTCTCAACGGTTCCACCGGTGAGGTCTATCAAGGCAATGTAGAGACGAAGCCCGCTGAGCTCACTGGCAATTTCGCCGAGCTCATGGACCTCTGCAACAAATACACTCGTATGATTGTCCGCACCAATGCCGATACGCCCCACGATGCTGAGGTCGCCAAGAAGTTTGGTGCCCAGGGTATCGGTCTCTGCCGCACAGAGCACATGTTCTTCGACAACGACAAGATTAAGTCGATGCGCGAGATGATCCTCGCCGATACCAAGGAGGAGCGCGAGGTTGCCCTTGCCAAGCTTCTGCCTCTGCAGCAGAAGGACTTCTACGGTATTCTGAAGTGCATGGACGGTATGCCTGTCAACATCCGACTTCTCGACCCGCCTCTCCACGAGTTCGTACCTCACGATGAGAAGGGCCAGGAGGCTATGGCGCAAGAGATGCACAAGCCTATCGAGTTCATCAAGCAGCGTGTGGCTTCCCTCCGGGAGGTCAACCCCATGCTCGGCTTGCGTGGCTGCCGTCTGGGCATCACCTATCCTGAGATTACCAAGATGCAGACCAAGGCTATCTTAGGCGCCGCTCTCCAACTGAAGGCAGAGGGCCTCAACCCTAAACCTGAGATTATGGTACCTCTCGTAGGTACGGAGAAAGAGCTGGAAGCCCAGCAAGATGTCATCAGAGAGGCCGCGCAGGAACTCTTTAAGGAAAAGGGTGAGAGTATTGACTATAAGCTTGGTACTATGATAGAGATTCCTCGTGCAGCCCTTACAGCTGATAAGATAGCCAAGCATGCTGACTACTTCAGCTTCGGCACCAATGACCTCACGCAGATGACGTTCGGCTATAGCCGTGACGATGTGGCCCGTTTCCTGCCCACCTATCTTGATCAGAAGATCCTGGAGGTTGACCCCTTCCAGGTCCTCGACCAGACAGGCGTCGGCCAGCTCGTGAAGATGGGTGTTGAGAGAGGACGCTCTACTAACAAGAATCTGAAGTGTGGTATCTGTGGTGAGCATGGTGGCGAACCCTCTTCCGTGAAGTTCTGCCACCGCTCTGGCCTTGACTATGTCAGCTGCTCTCCATTCCGTGTGCCTATCGCACGCCTTGCAGCAGCACAAGCTGCCGTAGAAGATTAAAGCGCTTGCTTGAAAAGAAGTAGACTCCTATAAGAGAGTCTGCCGAAAGAATAAATAGCCATTGGGGGAAGTCCTTGCACATGTGTAAGGACTTCCCCCTCGCTTTATACGATATACAGACATTATTCGTTATGTACATTGTGCGCGCTATTTTCGCTGTGTCACGACATATCCCACGGATATCGCTGGCATTTGTCACGGATATCGTTGGCATTTGTCACAGATATCGCTGGCATTTGTCACGGATATCGTTGGCATTTGCCGTGAATATCCAAGAGCGATTAAACTTTTCAAGTGCGCAATCGTCATAAAAGAAAAAGCAAGACTATGTTCAACAAAGACGAGCATTATTTAAAGCGAACTTACGGGACACACGATCATTTCACAGTTCCGGAAGGTTATTTCGACGGTCTCTCCGACCGCGTCATGCAAAGGATACAGACTATCGACGACGATGCCATGCCTCACCAACCAATACCGCATTCTGCCAAGGAGGTTTCGCTTTGGGAACGTTACCGTCGTACAGTGGTGAGTGTAGCGGCAGCCGTCAGCATTGTCGTATTTTCCTTAGGTGGATATCTACGTTACAACAGCCATCATGGACATGGAGATTCAGAGGTGCAGGAAGCTGTGTCCAGCCATGCCACAGAGTCATACAATCTCAATGCCATGGTCGACTATTCCATGATGGACAGTGAAGACATGTATGCCTATATGGCAGACGCTAAATAGACAGGTTGCCAATTTAACAAACAAGTGAATGAAAAAATCAATTGTACTTATGCTGATGCTGCTCACAACCATCATCAGTTATTCACAACCCCGTCCCAAGCGTTTTGACCCTAAGCGCTTTGAGATGGAAATACGCCAATATATCACCACAGAAGCGGGACTGACTCCCATGGAGGCTGCTGCCTTTTTCCCCATATACGAGGAGATGCAGCAGAAGCAGCGCATTCTCTTTGAGAAGATGCGTAGTTTCCGATTTGTGGATACCAGCGATAACAAAGCCAGTCTCCAAGCCATCAAACAGATGGACGCCATCGACCTGGAAATGAAGAAGATGCAGCGAGACTACCATCTAAAGTTCTGCAAGGTCCTTCCTCCAGGAAAAGTACTGGATGTGTTGAGGGCCGACGAGCGATTCCATCGCAAGACCTTCATGGGAATGTTTAAGAAGCGGAAGTAACCTTATCTTTGCATGAATGCCTTAGATGGTGCTGCTGTTTGACCTTTGACTTCTGGCACGCATCCTTCAGGGCACAGCCATAGCAGGGATCACCAGACTTAACACTCAGTGCCTTTATTGCCCTGTAGACGGCATAAGCAATACATGCAGTCAGCACAACGGCTAAAATAATATATTGTATCAGCATAATTTCCCTTTTTAGGCATAAAGTTACCAAAATTGTGCCAAAAGGCTATTCTTAGGCTCATAAAAATTTGCGGCAGAGAAGAAATTTTATTATTTTTGCACCTGTATAAGCTATTTAATACAGAACAAGACACATGACATTGCAGCATAATCATCTTGTCATCATGGCAGGCGGCGTAGGCAGTCGTTTCTGGCCCATGAGTACCGTAGAGCGACCAAAACAATTTATAGATGTTCTCGGCGTGGGCCGCACGCTGATACAAATGACAGCAGACCGTTTCAAGGGTATCTGCCCACCAGAGAATATATGGGTAGTCACCAATAAGCGGTATGCTGATATTGTGAAAGAGCAGCTCCCAGAGATGCTGCCTGAGAATATTCTTCTTGAGCCTTGTCGTAGAAATACGGCTCCCTGTATCGCCTATGTCAGCTGGCGTATCAAGCTGAAAGACCCCAAGGCCAACATCGTAGTGACGCCCAGCGACCATTTGGTAGTGAATATTCCGGAGTTCCAACGTGTCATCAATGAGAGTCTGCATTTCACTGCCGAGTCAGACTCCATCGTTACCCTCGGTATGAAGGCCACCCGTCCCGAGACAGGCTATGGATATATTCAGGCCGACCTGTCATCAAACACGCTTCGCAACAAGGAAATCTACCGTGTTGATGCCTTCCATGAGAAACCGGACCTGACAACGGCAACCCGATATCTCAGTGAGTCAAACTATTTCTGGAATGCCGGAATCTTTATTTGGAATGCAGAGACCATCGTCAACGCGCTACGCATCTATGCACCCCGCATCAACAATATCTTCGAGCGCATGCAGAAAGTTTTGGGCACATCACAGGAGCAGGAGACGATAGACAAGAGTTATCCTGACTGCGACAATATTTCTATCGACTATGCAGTCATGGAGAAAGCCGAAGAGATATTTGTCTATCCAGCAGACTTCGGCTGGAGCGACTTAGGAACCTGGACATCCTTGCTGATGCAGACCAAGCGTGACCTCAATGGCAATGGTGTCATCGCACCAAACGTGAAGACTTACGAGACGCACAACTGCATCATCCATGCCACGGGAGAGAAACAAGTCATCGTACAAGGCCTTGAAGATTACATTGTAGCCGAACACGACGGCAGGCTCTTAGTCTGCAAGCTCTCGGAAGAACAGAGAATAAGAAATTTTATTGAAGATTGATAAGAAAGGGAACGGACAAGAGGCCGTTCCCTTTCTCTATTTTTGAGGAGCTGGAATTCTACCGATTTAGTCATTTTGCAAACTTCAGCATCTGCCAGTCGCCCTTACTCTTACCTGTCAGCAAGCTAAGTCCAAGGTTCTTGGCCTTAGATTCAAGTAAAGGTATATCCTCTTTATAAAAGCCGCTGATAATCAAGCGACCGCCATCAGCTAAGACGTCTACCATAGCAGGCATGTCATTGAGAAGAATGTTGCGGTTGATATTGGCTAAGACCACATCGAACTTTCCGTGCAGCGTTTTTATCACAGAGGCATCGCCAAGATGAACAGAGATATTTTCGATATTGTTCAATACAGCATTGTGTCGCGTGTTCTCAACGCTCCACTCGTCAATGTCGTAGGCTTCCACATCCTTAGCACCTAACATGCTTGCTGCTATGCCGAGTATTCCCGTACCACATCCACAGTCGAGGACACGTTTATTCTGAAGGTCCATAGCCAAGAGTGTGGAGACAATCATCTGGGTTGTCTCGTGCGTCCCTGTTCCGAATGCCAACTTAGCGTCAATGAGTATTTTCTTAGCGTCTCCAACGTCCCCGGCTTTATGGGCTACATCCACGACAACAATTTTCCCATCGATATTAATAGGCTCAAATCCAGCCTCCTCCCACGTTTCATTCCAGTCTTTATTTTCCGCCTTATCGATGACGTAGGAAATGGTTGTCTCTGTCAAGGGAAAATCGGCAAGGCCAGCATCCAAAACCGCCTTGTCAAAGAGACCTTCCTGGACATAGCCTTTGAGGCCACTGTCAGTGTCTTCAAACGATTCAAAACCAGCCTCAGCCGCTGTGTCAGCCAATAAGTCACGTGCCGCCTGCATCAGTCCGGTAGGGCACGAAATAGTAAAATCAGATACTAAGTATTCCATACTTCCTATAATTTTTGTGCAAAATTAAAAAAAATAGGGAAAATCCTACTATCGCTTAGGGTTTTTCCGTAATTTTGCATGAGAATAGGCATTAATTTTGTAGATGCAAATAAAGAACAGAATATGACAATTTAAAATTGAAAAGATATGAAAAAGTTATTGATGCTATTAATTCTTGCTGGCTCGATGCCGCTGGCATCGATGGCGCAAGACGATGTTTACTTTACGCCCAGCAAGGTGGAAAGTAAATCCGCCGCTGATGAGAAGCCGGCATATTACTGCGGTAGCAACAGAAATGTTGATGAATACAACCGCTATGGCCGTCTGAACAGCTACTACCAGAAGATAGGTTCTGACAGCCTGGGTAATGATATTATCACCTTCCGCCCAGGTCGTGGTGTCTATCCCGATACATCGTATGTCGACACTGCCTACGTCTATCCCGGCAGTGCCAAGTTTGGCCAGGACTACACCTACACGCGTCGCATGTCTCGCTGGGACGGCTTCTACGATCCCTGGTTCTATGACACCTATTGGGCTGATCCCTGGTACAATCCATGGTATGCAGGCTGGTATGGTGGCTGGTACGCCCCATGGTATTATGGTTATGCAGGTTGGTACAGCCCATGGTATTATGGCTACGGCTGGGGCTGGCCCTACTATGGTTATGGATGGTATGGCTGGGGCTATCCTTACTGGGGTGGCGGCTATTATGTGAACCGTGGAGGCGCTAACTCTGGCGGTTACACGGGTGCACGCACCTGGAGAGGCGGTCGCACGTATAGTTCGACAGACGGAAACCGTACATGGAATAATGGTACTTACAGAACCACAGGCACCCGCTCGTTTGGTAACCGCACCTTCGGTAATGGTACCCGTAGTGAGGGGGCTACCCGCTCCTTTGGCGGTTTCTCTGGAGGCTCCACTGGTGGCTTCTCCGGAGGTGGCGGCTTCGGTGGCGGTCATACAGGTGGCGGCTTCGGCGGTGGCAGCTTCGGCGGTGGCCATGCCGGTGGCGGCAGTTTTGGCGGCAGAAGATAAATATCGTGAAATAAATCAACACATTATATTATGAATACGAAGTATTTTCTTTTAGCAGCTATGGGAATGATGGCATTGCCATTGGCTGCTCAAGAGACATACCAAGATACCAAACTCATGGAGAATGAGCTCAACGGTACCGCTCGCTATGTCGGTATGGGTGGAGCCATGGAGGCTCTTGGTGCTGATATTTCTACCATGCAGAGCAACCCTGCTGGTATCGGTATGTTCCGTAAGTCACAGATATCTATATCCGGTGGCCTGGTTTCACAATCCGGTGACAATGCCAATACCTCTTTAAGCTATGGTGGCAGCAATATGTCTATCAAAGGCGACAAGACCAATGCTAGTTTCGACCAGATAGGTTTTGTATGGGCTATGCGCAACGGCCAGAACTCTTATCTGAACTTTGGTTTCAACTATCACAAGAGCCGGAATTTTAACCAGATTCTCAGTGGTGCCAACACGCTGACAAATGCTTCTCTGAACAAGCTCACAGCACTCAAAAACAATATCGGCTTGAACTACGACAACAGCATGGCGTGGACTTCGGTCGATGATCTCTATGGACAAGTATTGGATAAAATATCTTCCGATGACGGGAAAACGACAATATATGACTTTCTCAATGGTACCCAATACATGTTTGGCAATCGTGACTATGGATACATCGGCGAGTATGACTTCAACATCAGTGGCAACATCCACGACCGCATCTATCTCGGCTTGACGATGGGAATACATGATGTCAACTATCGTACCAACAAATACTACACAGAGGACTTGGCACTGGGTAACTATTCCGAGAACTGGGAGCAGCTAAAGATTGACGGTACAGGCTTCGATGTCAAGTTGGGTGCTATCCTTCGTCCCTTCGAGGAGTCACCATTCCGCATCGGTCTGTATGTGAATACGCCTGTCTGGTATGACCTGACCATGCATAACGGAGCCGACCTTACCATGACTAAACCCAATGGTGAGCAGACAAGCCCTAATGGCAATGCATCCGTTTACGACTACAAGGTCTATACACCATGGAAGTTTGGTGTCAGTTTAGGTCACACTGTGGGCAACTACCTCGCTCTTGGTTTCACCTATGAGTATCAGGACTATACCAACATCGACAACCGCATCAACGATGGTGGCTATTATGATGAATGGGGTGGATACTATGATAATAGCAATAGCGATGAAGCTATGAACAGAGATACCGAGCTCAACCTCAAGGGTGTTCACACACTGAAATTCGGTGCAGAGGTCAAGCCTATCCCTGAGCTTGCTATCCGCTTAGGCTACAACTATGTATCTCCGCAGTTCAAGGACAATGCTTTTCGTGACCAGTCCATTCAGTCTCCGGGTGTAGGCTATGCCACATCAGCCGACTATACCAACTGGAAGGCTACGAATCGCTTCACCTTCGGTTTAGGATACACCTATAAGAACGTATTCTTCGATGCAGCTTATCAGTACAGTCAGACGAATGGTGATTACTACCCATTCATGTACTATGACAATGACAAGGTATCATCTGCTAACAATAATGTTCCTACAGCTACTAAGGTCAAGTTCGACAGACACCAGTTGCTCTTCACCCTTGGCTACAGATTCTAAGCTCTATCATTAAATATTTGAGCCTCGGACAATGTCCGGGGCTTTTTTTGTTTGTAAAGACTTGTGGATATGAAATAAATATATTACATTTGCAGAAAAGTTTAATTATGAAACAGAAGAAATCCAATATATTAAGTCAATAATATCCTATAACCCATTAATACTGTGTTCGAAAGAACTTTTATGTGCTAAGAGTGCATGAAATGGGTTACAAGAACACAAAAAATCAAAAATGAGAGTGATTTCATTTTCTTATATTCGAGACTTTATCAAGGAGCATTCAGACTCTGACGTTTCTTTACGAGAATGGTATACGAAAACTCAGAAGGCTCAGTGGAACTCCCTGACAGATATTAGGCAATCTTTTAACAGTGCAGATTATGTTGGAGATAATCATTACGTGTTCAATATTCATGGAAACGCATATAGACTCGTCGCCATCATCTTTTTAGAAACAAAGAAAGTATATGTCAGATGGATCGGGACACATGCCGAATATGATAAAAAAAATGTTGTTAAACTATAGAATATATGGAAATCAATACGGAAAACCAATATAAAACGGCTTGCAATCGTATTAACGAATTGCTGAAAATCATTAGTAATAATCCACAATCCTCAGAAAAGGAGAAAAGGGAGTTAGACCTTCTATCTGATAGTGTAGCTGATTATGAAGAAGCCCATTATCCTGTACAAGCTCCTACTCTTGCAGAAATCATGAAAGAAAGGATGTACGAATTAGGATTGACGAAATCCAAACTTGCTCATCTCCTTCACGTGAGCCCATCAAGCATCAGCAGCTATTTGTCCGGTAGCCGTGAGCCATCCATCAAAGTAGGAAGGGAGATTCATGACAAATTAGGGATTGACGCTAATATAATTCTTGGAGTCTCATGAAAATCTTTAAATGCCTCTTATTATTTATCTTTTTGTTTAATGCTTCTTCTTTTGCTCAGAAGCGTGAGTTTCGTGGTGCATGGATTCAAGCTGTCAATGGGCAGTTTATAGGTATGTCCACACAGGCTATCCAGCAAAAGCTCAGCCGGCAGCTTGATATTCTGAAGGCAGATGGAGTCAACGCCATCATCTTTCAGGTGCGTCCTGAATGTGACGCTCTCTACCAAAGCGACATAGAGCCGTGGAGCCGGTATCTCACCGGTCAACAGGGTAGGGCACCGCAGCCTTACTGGGACCCGTTGGCATGGATGGTAGAGCAATGTCACAAACGTGGCATGGAACTCCATGCCTGGATCAACCCTTACAGAGCCAAAACCAAGGGCACAACGGCTGTGGCGGTGACTCATATCGCCGCTGAGCATCCGGAGCGAGTGTTCTCCTATGGTGGTCAGCTCATTCTCAACCCCGCACTGAAAGAGAATGCCGATTACATCTGCCGCGTAGCTGATGACATCGTGTCAAGGTATGATATTGACGGATTTCATATCGACGACTACTTCTACCCTTACCCTGTTGCAGGCGAGGAGATTCCTGACGAATCCTATTTTCGTGCAGACCCTCGTGGCTTCAAGAACATCGGGGACTGGCGCCGGGATAATGTCAGCCGCTTTGTAGAGCAGCTTGGCGAGACCATCCATAAGCGCAAACCATGGGTGAAGTTTGGCGTCTCTCCATTTGGCATTTACCGTAACCAGCGCACGGATCCCAAGAATGGTTCGCTGACCTACGGCCTCCAAAACTATGATGACCTCTATGCCGATGTGCTGCTGTGGGTCAACAACGGATGGATAGACTATTGCGTTCCGCAGATCTACTGGGAGATAGGCAATAAAGCTGCTGACTATGCCACCCTGATAAAATGGTGGGACAAATACGCCTCCCATCGACCGCTGTATATCGGTGAGGATGTGGAGCGCACCGTCAAGGCAGCGGATTTATCCAACCCCTCCATCAGCCAGTTGCCAGCCAAGCGCCGGCTGCATGAGGAAGCGCATCATATTGATGGTACCGTGCTATGGTACGCTCAGGCTGTAGCCGACAATGTCGGCAACTATGGCAATGTATTGCGCACCAATTACTGGCGTTATCCAGCTCTGCAACCACTGATGCCGTTTATCGACCATAAAGCACCCAAAAAGCCCCGAAAGGTGAAGCCCGTGTGGACGAGTGACGGCTACATCCTTTTCTGGACTGTACCACGCGGAAAAGCATGGCATGACGTAGCAAAGCAGTTTGTTGTCTATAAATTTGCCAAGGGCGAGAAGATAGACCTTGAAAACCCGGCAAAGATCGTAGCCATAACAAATGACACCTATTATAAACTCCCTTATGAGAATGGGAAGACTGTTTATACGTATGTCGTTACAGCTCTCGACAAGATGTCTAACGAGAGCAAGCCTAAGAAGGTAAAGATAAAACTGTAAAGGAATTTGGCTATAACTGATATTATTAGTTTAAATAAGTTTAATAGTACACAAAAGTTGGTTACCATCATTAAGAAGATCACAAATCTGTCGGTGGTACAGATCATCGACCTCACACGCAAAACGATACAGCAGAAGAATGTCAATGCAATCTTTTGATTGCTAAGCGGGGTCGGACCGTCAGCGTCTCGTGTGTAGGATTATTCTCTAAACAGGAATCCCAACAGGCGGTTCAGCCACTTCACACTGAATCGGAACCAACGGTATTTGCCAACAGGCTTGCCACCAAAGGAGAGGATGAACTCACGGAAGAGATTCTTAGAGAAGGGCAGTCCCACGTCGAGGAAGAAGAAATGTGCGTAGTTGTGCTTCCAAGACCAGTTAATAGCCTCCCAGACCGTCATCGTGTTAGGGTGCAACAGCACGTAGCGCTTACGCCTTGACGCAAGATACCAGAGAAAAGCATTGCCCTCGCTGAAAACACAGACGCAGCCACCGATGACCTTTCCTTTGTAGGTGGTAATAAAGATGCGGCCGTTGTCGCTGTCAAAAATCTGACGGATATGCTCCTCAGGCGGAATGAAGCGACGCAACTTGAACCGATAGAAGCCATGCAACAGCCGATAGAAGCTGTGGACCTCCTCGCCGGTAACGGCCTCACGTGTCTCTACCCCCGCATTATAAGCATGGCTGATACGGTCCCTCATCTTCTGCGACAACCGCTCTTCCGGAGGCATAGAGTGGAGAGAGTTGTGAACTTCCTGCCAGTTGATAGGATAGTAGCCTTCTGACCTGAAGAAGCGGTAGCCGAACATCTTCTTAGAGATATCGCTGAACTCTATGACAAAGCAAAGCTTACGGCGCAACTTCACGGTCAGCTCATGGAGAATACATCCAAAGACTTCCTCGCTGTCCACATCGTCAGCATACTCCCCCTCACCATAGATTCGCGCCTGCGAATAGAGAAAAGGAGGAAACAGCGTGCTCCGATAACGGACAAAGGCTAACAGATGACCAACAACCCGTCCGGATTCATCCTTAGCCACAGCCATAACAGGTCGTTGTCCGGGAGTGTTCTCTATGATATGAAACAATTCCGGAGAATGGAAGAAGTCGGCCGACGACATGTCGGGCAGCGTACTCCCACGTGTGAAAAGTTGTACGCTAAAATTGCTCACGAGGCAAAGATAGTAAAAAATTTGCTATCACAGGGGAAGTATGTTGAATTTTTATTATCTTTGTCATCAATAATAACAAATACACGATGAATTACGATTTGACAAAGATAAAAGCCGTCATCTTCGATGTCGATGGCGTGCTATCGGCCAATACCGTTCCGATGGACAGTAACGGTATGCCGCTGAGGACGCTGAATATCAAAGACGGCTATGCCATTCAGCTTGCCGTAAAAATGGGGCTGCACTTGGCCATCATGACAGGAGGCAACTCTGAGATGATTCGCAAGCGCTATGAGTATCTCGGAATGAAAGACATCTTCATGAAATGTGCTGTGAAGATCCAGACCTATGAGAAGTTCCTTGAAAAATACGGACTGAGCGATGAGGAGATTATCTATGTCGGCGATGACATCCCGGACTATGAGATCATGAAAAGGGTAGGGTGCCCCTGTTGTCCTGCTGACGCGTGCCAGGAGATAAAATCCATCTCAAGCTATATTTCTCCATACAACGGAGGCTATGGCTGTGCCAGAGACGTCTTGGAGCAAGTTCTTAAAGCCCACAATTGCTGGCTGAATTCTGCAGAGGCCTTCGGCTGGTAACCATGAAAAAGGGGATGAGCATCACGCCCATCCCCTTTTCTATTTATAACAACAAAGTACTATTTCTTTTTCGACGAACCGCCTGAGGCATCATTGCCGTAACCATAGCCATAACCATAGCCGTAACCATAACCATAGCCATATCCGTAACCATAACGGTGAGCCCGACTGATATTGTCGGTACCATTGAGGACAAGATTCATATTCTTGTACTTATGCTTATCATAGAGCTCCTGCAACTGCGGCAGCATGTTACGCTCGAAGATACCTGCACGTACAATGAAGATAGTATGGTCAGCGTAAGCAGAGACAATCTCCGTATCGGCCACCACCTCAATAGGCGGACAGTCGAGGAAGATGTAATCGAACTGCGGGCGCAACTCGTCAATCAATGTCTTCAGTCTGCCATTGCCCAACAGCTCTGCCGGGTTAGGTGCCATGACACCGATAGGCAGCACACAGAAGTTGTCCATGCCATTATACTTATAGAGTATCTTGCTGGCATCATTCAGCTTGCCGGAGAGGTAATAAGAGATACCCATGCTCGGCGAGCCCACAAGTGTGGAAGTAGCACCCTTACGAAGGTCGCAGTCGATGATAAGGACACGTTTCTGCTTGATGGCCAACGACATGGCGATGTTTGATGTCAAGAACGACTTACCACTGTTCACATTGAAAGAGGTAAGCAGAATGACATTGCTGTCGTGCGATGGCGGTACCACAAACTCCAACTTTGTACGGAGCACACGGAAAGCCTCATTGATGACATCATGCTGACCTTCTGCAACAACGATCTTGTCATGCGGCAAATTTTCTTGCTTCTGCCATGGGAGCTTGCGCTTACCGCCAGCGAAAGGAATCTCACCGATAAGCGGTATAGTGATATTCTCCAGATCCTTACGTCCACGGAGCTTCGTATTGGAGCTTTCACGGATGAAGAGGATTCCGATAGGAATAGCCAGACCCATAAACAATGCTATGAGGAGCACCATCTTACCCTTAGGAGACACCGGAATCATCGAGCCGAAAGGAGGCGAGATAAGACGCACGTTATAAGCTGTGAAAGCCATGGAGAGCTCATTCTCCTCACGCTTCTGCAAGAGGAAGAGGTAGAGTTGCTCTGTCACCTTCTGCTTACGTCCTACGCTCTGCAGATATTCAGCCTGACTCGGCACTGAAGCAATACGACTGTTGGTATTGTTCTCTGTAGCCTGCGCATGTCCCACCTGCGTGTCGATACCGGCAACAAGGTTGTTCAGACTCTGCACAATAGCTTTGCGCATAGCCGACAGCTGCTGGTCGTAGTCTTCCACGAGCGGGTTCTTGGTTGAGGAGTTAGCAGCCAAGGAATTACGCTCCATGAGCAGGGTGTTGTAGCTGGAGATCTGCGATTCTATGCCTGTATTGCCAATACCGGAGTTGGCGGGCAGCAACTGACGGGAATGGACGTCGCGGACAAGCATAGAACGGATATACTCCGCCATAGCCCGCTGCGTGTTCAAGTCGAGCAACTCCTTGCTGTTGTCACGAGCCTGCTGCAGATAGAGTTCTGCCGTGGACTGCTCGTCAGGAATAAGGTGTGTGCTCTTATAGGAAGAGATGTTGGCATCGAAACCACCAAGAATCTGCTCTATCTCACCCAAACGCTTGTTGATGAACTTGCCCGTAGCGACAGCCACCTGGTTCTTATCCTTCAGCCAAGACTCTTTATAGACGGCGATAAGGGTATTGATGATGTCCACAGCCCTGTCAGGGATGCGGTCAGTATAACCGATATCAATAATTGAAGCCTGCTTGTTGTCAAGAGCCACAGAGAGGCCAGCCTGAACGGCTGTCGTCATATCATAAGTTGTGGTCTTGAAAACAGAGATAGGTTTGGTGCTCTCACCAATGAAAGAGCCAAAGTACTGAGTAGGCGTCACAATAATCTTTCCGATAGGTGTATTGACAATCTGATTCAGACGTCCCTTAACAACATCGTCATCATTGTCCACCTCTCTGTCTTCCGTACCGCCACGCTTGAACTTCGATAAGGTGTAAGAACCGTTGGCATCTAAGTCTACGACCACGCCTGCCGTTTCTTCCTCTTCCAAACCGAGGAAACGCACATTGATAGGCAGCGTCTTACCGTAAAGTTCGATATCGTGGAAAGTGCCGGGTACAAAATACATCATATCCAATCCCAAGCGCTTGACCGTCTCCATGACCGTAGCCGGTGACTGGATGGCAGCCAACTCATTGTTGACATTGGTCTGGCCGTAGCCAGCTCCCATACTTTGAAAGATGGAAGACACATCAGAGCTGAGCCCACGGCTGTTGGTGTCGTCCTTGATGAGGATGACAGCCGAGCGGCTATACTGCTTAGGCGTACGGAGAAGGTAGTAGACACCCAACCCCAGGCACACGATAACGGATGCTACTATCCATTTCCAGTTATCGATGCAGATACCGATAAGTTCGCGGAAGCTGAATGATGTTTCCTCCTGCTGGTTTGCGTTTTCTATTTCTTCCATCAGCGCTAATTAATTTTTGATAAGTACGGCTATAGATGTAATAAGAGATGCGATAGAAATCCAGAACGATGTAGACCGGATGGTGTTACCATTGACGGTAGACTGGCGCGCCTTTGTCTCGTTCGGTGTGACATAGATGACGTCGTTCTGCTTGACATAGTATGCCGGTGAAGAGGATAAGTCTTTCCATGACCTAAGGTTCACCTTATAAGTCTTCTGCATACCGTCGACATGCCGAAGCACCTTGATACTGTCGCGGATACCATATATGGTGAGGTCACCGGCTTTACTGATAGCGTCAAGGATTGTCACCTGGTCACGGTCAATGGTATATTGTCCTGGCTTAGCCACCTCTCCGAGGACAGAGAAATAGAGGTTGCCAAACTCTACAGTGACGACAGGATCCTTGAGCAAGTCCTTACCGATGAGGATTCCCTTAATCAATTCAGCAGTTTGCTCACGTGTCTCCCCACCGATATGGATTTTACCAACTACAGGAAAGTCGATGTCACCATTACTGTCAACAGTATAGAGAGATACCTGCGAGTTGTAAGAAGAAAGCGGTGAGCTACCCTGACCCACGCGATAAGAAATGGTTGGCAAGTTGAAAAGATCCGCAAGTTTAGGATCTTTGCTATTCACAACAATAGAAACCTTGTCTCCCGGCTGGAAGGTGATGACATGCGGCTTTGCCAGCAGCATGGAATCATTATAGTGTATGTCCTGAAAATAAGACACACTATTCGTGCTGCCGCAGCCATTGAGCAGCAAAACCAGGCATGATGTTATACCTAATAGTAATAGGCTACGTTTGAACATAACTTGAGAATGAATATTATGTTGCAAAATTAGGGTTATTTAGTTTGCGGGCAAAATAATAAAACGTTATTTAATAATTAATAACTATTACAATTTGCGCGGCCCCGACTGCATAAAAAGCAAATAAAACATATATTTTGCACCGGATTGTAATAAAAATACTACTTTTAGCATACTATTTGAAAATAAATTGCTACATTTGCACTTGTAATTGTAATAATATTGATTGTATGACATTGGATATCGACATGCTTCGGCATTTTTACACGTCTTATCCTTCAGCAGTCAGGGCTTCCCGGTCCCTTGTAGGCCGTCCTCTGACGTATGCGGAGAAGGTGTTGTTTGCACATCTTTATAATAGTGGAGACAAGGGTCCCTTCCTACGGGGAGAGTCTTATGTCAACTTCCGCCCTGACCGCGTTGCCATGCAAGATGCGACGGCTCAGATGGCTATCCTCCAGTTTATGAATGCTGGCAAGAGCCATGTTGCAGTGCCGGCCACCGTCCACTGCGACCACCTGATTCGTGCTGATGTAGGCGCTGGCAAGGACTTGCCCACGGCAAAGGACACTAATAAAGAGGTGTACGACTTCTTGCAGTCGGCCTCAGCCCGTTATGGCATTGGCTTCTGGGCACCGGGAGCCGGCATCATCCACCAGGTGGTCTTGGAGAACTACGCCTTCCCCGGCGGCATGATGGTGGGCACCGACTCGCACACCCCCAATGCCGGTGGCCTGGGCATGGTTGCCGTGGGTGTCGGTGGCGCCGACGCCGTAGACGTACTCACTGGACAGCCTTGGGAGCTGAAGATGCCACGCATCATCGGCGTTCATCTCAAAGGGCACCTCTCTGGGTGGGCCTCGCCGAAAGATGTCATCCTCAAGTTGTTGGGATTACTGACCGTAAAAGGTGGCACCAATGCCATCATGGAATATTTTGGCGAGGGCGTACAAAGTCTCTCCGCTACCGGACGCGCCACCATCTGCAATATGGGTGCCGAGCTGGGAGCCACCTGCTCCATCTTCCCCTTCGACGCTGCCACTGAGGAGTATCTGCGGCAGACAGGGCGTCAGGATGTCGCCGACATGGCAGCAGCGCATGTTGCCGACCTCATGGCCGACGACGAGGTCTACGCTGCACCGGAGAAATACTACGACCAGGTCATCACCATCGACCTCTCCCTGCTTGAGCCACATCTCAACGGTCCGTTTACTCCTGATGCCGCCACCCCTATCTCAGAGATGACAGAGAAAGCCGAGAAGAACGGATTTCCCACTAAGGTGGAGGTAGCCCTTATCGGTTCATGTACCAACTCCTCATATCAGGATTTAGCACGTGCAGCATCCATTGCCCAGCAAGCGATAGCAAAGAATATCCCTGTCAAGGCCGACCTCATCATCAACCCCGGCTCGGAGATGATCCGCTACACGGCAGAGCGCGACGGCATCCTGGAGAAGCTGAGAGCCATAGGTGGCGTCATCATGACCAACGCCTGCGGGCCCTGCATCGGCCAGTGGAAGCGCCACACCGATGATAACAACCGCAAGAACACCATCGTGACGTCCTTCAACCGGAATTTCCGCCGCCGTGCTGACGGCAACCCGAATACATACGCTTTCGTAGCCTCTCCTGAGATGGTCGTAGCGATGGCTATCTCCGGCAAGCTGGACTTCAACCCCGCCAAAGACACGCTGACCGACCGCGACGGCAACGCTGTCCGCCTCGACGAGCCCCAGGGCAACGCCTTCCCGCCCAATGGCTTCGCAGTCAGCACCAATCAGAAAAACACCAACATCGAGCAGCTCGAAGAAGAGGGGCTCTTCATCCCCCCATCAGAGAAGCACGCTGACGTGGAGGTCATCATCAAGCCCGACTCACAGCGCTTGCAGAAGCTGGAGCCCTTCGCTCCCTGGGACGGTCACGACTTCACCGACATGCCGCTGCTGATAAAGACACAGGGCAAGTGCACCACTGACCATATCTCCATGGCTGGTCCTTGGCTCCGCTACCGTGGCCATTTGCAGAACATCTCCGACAACCTGCTCATGGGTGCTGTCAACGCTTTCAACGGTGAGAGCAACCATGTCAAAGACCAGTTGGACGGCAACTATAAAGAGGTATCATCAGCTGCTAAAGACTATAAGGCGCACGGCATCTCCAGCATCGTCGTGGCTGAGGAGAACTATGGTGAGGGCAGCTCACGAGAGCACGCCGCCATGGAGCCGCGATTCCTCAACGTCAAGGTGGTTCTGGCAAAGAGCTTCGCCCGCATCCATGAGACCAACCTGAAGAAGCAGGGCATGCTGGCTCTGACCTTCATCGACAAGTCCGACTATGACAAAGTGCAGGAAGACGACAGAATCTCCGTCACCGGTCTTGACAGCTTTGCTCCCGGACGGACGTTAAAGGTAAGCTTGAAGCACAAAAATGGAGAGACAGAAAGCTTTGAAGTACAGCATACTTACAACGATTTGCAGATTGAATGGTTTAAGGCTGGCAGTGCTCTGAACTACGCCTCTCTCCACCATGGGAAATAACCCTATCAACGATAAAAACATCATCAAAAAGAAATAGACATGAAGATAGAGAAGCATAACGGTAAACTGATAGTCCCCGACAATCCTACCATTCCTTTCATCGAGGGAGATGGTGTGGGTGCAGAGATAACTCCTGTCATGCAGGCTGTCGTCAATGCAGCCGTAGCGAAAGCATACAATGGCAAGCGTAAGATAGAATGGAAAGAGGTTCTCGCCGGTGGCAAAGCTCACGAGCAGACCGGCGAGTGGCTCCCCGAAGCCACCATGGATGCTTTCCGCAACTATCTCATCGGCATCAAGGGCCCGCTGATGACGCCGGTAGGAGGTGGCATCCGCAGCCTCAACGTGGCCCTGCGCCAAGGTCTTGACTTGTATGTCTGCCAGCGTCCGGTGCGCTACTTCCAAGGCATCGAGAGCCCGGTGAAGCACCCGGAATATGTCGACATGTGCATCTTCCGCGAGAATACCGAGGACATCTATGCCGGCATCGAGTGGGAGGCAGGCAGCGCAGAGGCTAAGAAGTTCTACAACTTCATCCACGATGAGATGGGCGTCACGAAGGTTCGCTTCCCTGAGACCTCCGGCTTTGGCGTTAAGCCGGTGAGCCGTGAGGGCAGCGAGCGCCTCATCCGTGCCGCCATCGACTATGCCCTGGCCCACGGCCTGAAGACAGTGACCCTCGTCCACAAGGGCAATATCATGAAGTTCACGGAGGGCGGCTTCAAGAAGTGGGGCTATGAGCTGGCCGAGCGTGAATATAAAGACGCACTCGACAGCGGGCGGCTCGTCATCAACGACTGCATCTGCGACGCTTTCCTCCAGAATGCATTGCTCAAGCCGCGCAACTACAGCGTCATCGCCACGATGAACCTCAACGGCGACTATGTCTCCGACATGCTTGCGGCGCAAGTCGGTGGTATCGGCATCGCACCCGGTGGCAACATCAACTACCAGACCGGGCATGCCATCTTCGAGGCTACCCACGGCATAGCCCCCGACATCGCTGGCAAGAACATCGTCAACCCGTCAAGTATCATCCTCTCTGCGGTGATGATGCTTGACTACATGGGCTGGAACGAGGCCGGCAAACTCATCGAGGACGCCTTAGAGACACTCTTCCAGCAGGGCACAGCCACCGCCGACCTGGCAAGGTTCATGGACAATGGCAAGAGTCTCGGCACGAAGGAGTTTGGCGATGCCGTTATCAACAGCATAAATTCTTAGAAGAAACAATTATGAACAAGGAATATTTAGTCTACAAGTTGAGTGATGAGGTCAAGGAGTCGTGCAAGATACCCCTTGAGGCGTTTGCCAAATACGGTGTCAAGCGCGGTCTTCGCAATGAAGATGGCTCCGGTGTCCTCGTCGGACTTACCAATATCGGTAATGTCATCGGTTATGAACGTGCTGACGACGGCACCCTGCAGCCATGCCCCGGTCGCCTGTACTATCGCGGCTACGAACTTGACGACCTGGTGTCTCCCTTGCTCAAGGAGAAACGCTTCGGATTTGAGGAGATCGCCTATCTGCTCCTCTCCGGCAAGCTGCCCGATAAGGAGGAGCTGTCGGCTTTCTCTGAGCTTCTCAACGACAATATGGCGCTGGATCACCGCACCATCGTACATATCATCGACATCGAGGGCAGCAATATTATGAACATTCTCTCGCGCTGCGTGTTGGAGATGTACACCCTCGACCCCAACCCCGACGACATCAGTCGCGACAACCTCATGCGACAGAGCATAGAGCTCATAGCTAAATTCCCGACTATCATCGCCTATGCCTACAATGTCTACCGCCACTCAGTATTAGGCCGCAGCCTCCATATCAGTCTGCCAAGGCCAGGCATGGGCATCGCCGAGAACTTCCTCTACATGCTCAAGCACGACAACTTCACCAAACTCGACGCGCGCATGCTCGACCTGCTGCTCATCATCCAGGCGGAGCATGGTGGTGGTAACAACTCTACCTTCACCGTCCGCGTGACGAGCTCCACGCGCACCGATACCTATTCGAGTATCGCAGCCGGCATCGGTTCACTGAAAGGCCCGCTGCATGGAGGTGCCAACATCAAGTGTATCAATATGTTCCACCACTTGAAAGAGAATATCAAGGACTGGACGAATATCGACGAGCTCGATACCTATCTCAACCGTATGCTCAACAAAGAAGCCTACGACAAGACGGGACTTATCTATGGCATCGGACATGCCGTCTATACCATGAGCGATCCGAGAGCTGTAGAGCTGAAGCGGCTCGCCGGAGAGTTGGCAAAGGAAAAGGGTAGGGAAGAAGAGTACAACTTCCTCAAACTTATCGAGCAGGAAGGCATCAAATGCGTCACAGCCTTCCGGAAGACCAACAAGCCCATCTGTGCTAACCTCGATTTCTACAGTGGCTTCATCTATGAGATGCTCGGCTTACCGCAAGAGATTTACACACCTATCTTTGCCATGGCGCGCATCGTAGGTTGGACGGCTCACCGCATCGAGGAGTTGAACTTCGAAGGCCGCCGCATCATCCGACCAGCATACAAGAATATCCTCGACGCAAAGAAATATGTTACGTTAGACGAGAGATAACAGCACCTCTTGATACCATCATGAGGCTGTATCGGAAGTCCGTAAGTCGGAAGTTCGGAAGTCCTGTCAATGCTTAAACACTTGGTAACCAAGTATTACTAAAGTAGTGACAGAGCTTCCGAACTTCTGACTTCCGGACTTCTATAGTCTTCCTACAGCCTCATTTTTGTTTCTTTAAGATACAGAATCGGAAACTATTGATTATCTTTGCAGCCATATATACACAACCATGAACAGTTTTTGGAGAAGTTTTTTCGGGTTTGCCGAAGACGACAACCCATCAGAAACCTATGAGCATGCCGTAGGCCGCGCCCGTCACTATCTTGAGGAAGACGACTATGAGAGCGCCTGCCGCATTCTGCGCTATGCCGAGCGCAACAAGCATGCCGAAGCCATGTATCTCTATGCGTGGTGCTACTGGCGCGGATGTGGTGTAGCCGAAGATGCTGCCCATGCTGTCGACTTATGGAAGAAGTCTGCTGCCTTAGGCTACCAGCCTGCCATAGCCCGATGTGACGAAATCAAGGATTTCATCGCCACCCTCTAATAATTACACATTACACATTATACATTACACATTTTTCCCATGCGCACGCCCATCCTTTTCCTTCTCTCTGCTTTGGCGCCCATAGCGATGACAGCCAGCCATACCGAGAAGATTCCGTTAAAGAAAGTCTACCAGTACAGACTCTATCTTACCGACAAAGCCCACAACAGCTACAGCCTGCGTCGTCCGCAGGAGTTTCTCTCACAGAAGAGTATAGACAGACGCAAGCGGCAAGGTTTGCGCGTAGACTCCACCGACCTTCCTGTCTCACCCGCTTATCTGTCTCGTCTCCAATCACTCGGACTGAAGATCATGGGCACCAGCCGTTGGCATAACACTGTGTGGGTGGAGTCAGCAACCGACGATGTAACTGATAGGGTAGGGCAGTTGCCCTTCGTCAGGAAGTCGCTCCGGCTCTATGTCTCTCCCGACAGCATCGACGTCCCCACACGCTATACTGTGGCCCAAATAAGACCCGACTCCGCCTGCACCGGCTATTACGGGCGCGGACAGAGCCAGATAGACATCCTCGGTGGCCGACGTCTTCACGACGGCGGATTCCGCGGCAAGGGGATGACGATAGCCATCCTCGATGCAGGATTTCAGAATGCCGATGCCATGCCAGCCTTCTCCAATGTCAACATCGTCGCCACCAAGGACTGCTCACCCCACCGTACCAATGACATCTATGCCGAGCACTACCATGGCACGATGGTGCTCTCTACCATGGCTATGAACAAGCCCGGCATCATGGTGGGCACCGCCCCTGAAGCCTCCTACATACTCATCCGCACCGAGGACATCCCTACAGAGACACGCGCTGAGGAAGATGCCTGGACGATGGGCGTGGAGTATGCTGACTCCATCGGTGCCGACATTATCAACTCTTCCTTGGGCTACTCACATTGGGACGGCGACAGCATAGGACCGCAACTGCGTGATTTAGACGGACATACAACGTTTATCTCCAGCACTGCTTCCATGATAGCCAGTAAGGGCATGGTGCTCTGCAGCAGCGCCGGCAACGAGGGAGCAAGTACATGGCATAAGATCAGTATCCCTGCCGATGCCGACGACATCCTCACCGTAGGCTCCGTGAAGCGCGACAGCACCATCTCTGTCTTCTCCAGCCTTGGCCCAAGCCAGGACCAGCGTGTCAAACCCGATGTCTGCGCGTTAGGTGGACCCGCCACTGTCGTCGACGGCTACGGCGAGCTGACCGACAACTTCGGCACCTCTTTTGCATCGCCCATCATGTGTGGGATGGTAGCCTGTCTGTGGCAGGCCAACCCGTCGCTGACAGCCTGCCAGGTGATAGAGCTCGTCAGAAGCTTAGGCGACCGATTCCAATATCCAGACAATGTCTACGGCTATGGCATCCCCAACTTCTCCAAAGCGCCCGTTGAGACAAGACGATAAATGGTCGAAACAAGTCAATAGGTATATAAATGTAGAAAGCCTGCTCCCTCACGGGAACAGGCTTCTATGTTTGTTTGGAATAAGTTTGTTTTGTGTTATGCGTCAGCTTTCTTTGTCTTAGCTGCGTAAGCCTCGGGGCTGAGCACAGAAACCGTGCTCTTGTTGCGAGCGCCCTTGTGGAAGTAGACCACACCGTCTGTCAGAGCATACAGTGTGTCGTCCTTACCCTGAGCGACATTCTCACCGGCGAAGTGCTTGTTGCCACGCTGGCGAACGATGATGTTGCCGGCAACGATCTTCTGACCACCCCAAATCTTAACACCTAAACGCTGAGCTGCTGATTCACGGCCATTTCGTGAACTGGTTTGTCCTTTCTTGTGAGCCATTTTCTTTTACCTCCTGTTTTAAGCGTTAACTGATTTAACCTCTACCTCGGTGAAGTGGGTGCGATGACCGTTCTTTACACGGTAGTCCTTGCGGCGCTTCATCTTGAACACCACGACCTTGTCGCCCTTGACGAGCGGATTCACCACCTCGGCTACTACTTTTGCGCCATCTACTGTGGGCGCACCGACTGTCACTGCACCGTCATTGTCGACGAGCAGCACACGGTCGAACTCAACAGTCTTGCCGGCCTCAGCATCCTTCATGTGATGCACATAAAGCTTCTTGCCAGCCTCAGCTTTGAACTGCTGACCGTTAATCTCTACGATTGCGTACATTTTAAATTAAACTAATCGGTTCTTCCGCAAGGCGGACAACAACGTGTTGCCACTTTTCCGAGCCTCCACGGACTAATAAATCAGTGCAAAGTTACTGCTTTTTATACGTTGCAGCAAAGTTTTAGTCGATTATCTTTGCTTTAACAACATTTTTTTGATTAATTTTGCACAAACATTTGGTTTTTATCATGGAAATAGACAAAGAAAAGAACAAAAAAGAGTTTGAAGACCTTCTCAGGTCTACCAACCGCGAGGGTATGGACTACGTCATCGAAGACCTGGAGAAGGATGGATTTTTCGAGGCTCCGGCCTCAGCCGGCCATCATCTCAATGTCCCGGGCGGACTCTGCCAGCATAGTCTGAATACCTGCCATGCGGGGTTGATGATTTACGACGGACTGAAGACGCTCGATGCAGCGGCAGCAGGCCAGGTGAAGCGCGAAAGTGTCATCATCGCCACCTTGCTGCATGACGTCTGCAAGACGGACATCTATAAGCGTACGACGAAAAAGCGTAAAAACAAGCTCGGCATCTGGGAGGATACCGAGGGCTACAGTGTGACATATAAGAAATTTCCTATGGGCCATGGCGAGAAGTCGGTCATCATGTTGCTGCTCAGCGGACTTGATCTGCACGACGACGAGATGTTAGCCATCCGCTGGCACATGGGTGCCTTTGGTCTGAACATGAATTCCTACGAGGATGAGCGTTGCTACGATACGGCGCGTCAGGAATATCCGCTGTGCTGCATAGTGCAGAACGCTGACTCCATAGCAGCTGCCATCATCGAGACATCGCCCGAAGACTTGGATGAGTTGTAATTAGGTGGTAGGTGGTAAGTGTTAGGTGTTAATGATATGTATATTGAGCATTGAAGTAACACGTACGTAGGTGTTGGGTGGTAGGTGTTAATGATATGTAGTAACACGTATCACCCAAACACCAACTAATTCATACCATTAACACCCAACACCTAACACCCAACACCTAACACCTACCACCCAACACCTCCGAAGTAGGGGATTCCCTACAGCCTATTTATCATAACTGCCCTAATAACGTCAGCCCATATAGCGAGAGGCCTTAGCCAGCATAGCGCATTTGGTTGAGCAAATCTTTCTGACGTTGTGACAGATTTGTTGGCAGTGTGACATTATAAGTAATAATCAGATCGCCATAAGTTCCGTCACCTCTGTCATAGCCTTTGCCACGCAAGCGCACCTTGGTGCCATTCTGCGTCTCGGGTTTTACTTTCAGCTTAATCTTCTGACCATTGCTCAGCTGGATGATGACTTCGCCACCCAACAAGGCCGTATAGAGGTCGATGTTCACCTTGGCGTTCATCTCGCCGGTGCTCGTACGGGCCGAGCGCGAGGCCCGGGCACCACCGCCCATGCTGCCAAACAAATCCTGGAAGAAGCTGGAGAAGCCGCCGCCACCGCCAAAGTCGGAGAAGTCGAAGCCCTCGAAAGGCGAACCACCCGACGACGTGCTCCAGTGGAACTCCTGACCACCGGCGCCATTGCCGCCAGCACCACCACCAAAAGCGCCGGCCTCACGCCAATGCTCACCATACTGATCGTATTTACGACGCTTCTCAGGGTCGCTGATGACCTCGTAAGCCTCGTTCAGCGCCTGGAATTTCGCCTTGGCCTTAGGGTCATCGGGGTGAAGATCCGGGTGAAACTGCTTGGCACGCTTCAGGAAAGCCTTGCGGACATCCTTCTGAGGAATATCCTTGTCAACACCTAAAATCTTATAATAGTCTATGAATGCCATAATTATAATCTTTAAATAGTTAATTTTCTGTAAGATTGAGCAACAAAATACATGCCATATTTCCGCTTTACTTAAAATATTTTACTTTTTATAGTTGTATACCTATAAAAAGTTGTACCTTTGCAATGTTATTTTTAAGATTAGAAATGGACTGGTTAATCAATCTTTTCACCACCCAAGACTCAGTCGCACACATCACCCTACTCTACGGCTTGGTGATTGCCTGCGGCGTTCTTTTGGGTAAACTGAAAATCGGTGGCATTTCCCTTGGTGTCACCTTTGTATTGTTCTGCGGCATCCTTGCCGGCCACATTGGCTTCACAGCGCCGACGCCCATCCTGGGCTTTCTCCAGGACTTTGGACTTATCCTCTTCGTTTTCTGCATAGGCTTGCAGGTAGGTCCGGGCTTCTTCGAGAGTTTCAAGAAAGGCGGTATCGCACTCAACGGACTCTCCACGCTGATGATTCTTCTCAATGTCCTGGTGATGTTTGCTTGCTATTACATCTTCTTCGACACGAGCAAGCCCGACAACCTGCCAATGATGATTGGTGTGCTCTATGGTGCTGTCACCAACACGCCGGGTCTCGGTGCTGCCAATGAGGCGCTGAACTCTGTCTTCCCCAACGGGCAGATTCCGCAGATTGCCAACGGCTACGCCTGCGCCTATCCCCTCGGTGTCTTGGGTATCATCGGTGCTACCATCCTCATCCGCTACATCACCAAGACGAACTTGCAGGATGAAGAGAAGCAGCTCGACGAGCAGGAGGCTGCCAACCCGCATGCCAAGCCTAAGGCTCTGACCTTGGAGGTCAGCAACTCCTATCTTGCCGGACGTACCTTGCAGCAAATCAGCGAGTTCCTCAACCGTGACATTGTCTGCACAAGGCTTCTTCACGATGGCATCGTGACCATTCCCACCAGCAAGACGAAGTTCGAGATTGGTGACAAGGTTCACATCGTCTGTGCTGAAGCCGACGCTGAAGCCATCCAGGCGTTCATCGGTCCGGAGACAGACTTCGAATGGGAGAATGCCGACGACACCCAGCCTATGATCTCCAAGCGCATCATCGTCACCAATCCTAAGATGAATGGAAAGACCCTTGGCAAGATGCACTTCTCCAGTGTCTACGGTGTCAACATCACGCGTATCACACGCCAGGGCATGGATCTCTTCGCCAGCCGCAACCACCACTTCCACGTCGGCGACCGCATCATGGTCGTAGGCCGCGAGGAGAATGTCAACCGCGTGGCTGAGATGATGGGTAACTCCGCCCGCAGCCTGAATGTCCCAAATATCGCCACCATCTTCATCGGCATCGTCGTAGGTATCATCTTCGGTATGCTGCCTATCTCTATTCCCGGTGTGCCAGTACCTCTGAAGCTCGGTCTTGCCGGTGGCCCGCTCATCATCGCCATTCTCATCGGCCGCTTCGGCTACCGCATCAAGCTGGTAACCTACACCACGACATCGGCCAACATGATGCTCCGCGAGATGGGTCTCGTACTCTTCTTGGCCAGCGTGGGTATCAAGGCAGGTGCAGGATTCGTCAACACGGTTGTCCAGGGCGACGGTCTGCTCTATGTGCTCACAGGTTTCATCATCACGGTGGTGCCCATCCTCATCATTGGCCCGATAGCACGTCTGAAGTTTAAGTTCAACTACTTCACCATCATGGGTATGATAGCCGGTACCTATACCGATCCACCTGCCCTGGCCTATGCCAACGCCAGCTGCTCGAAAGAGGCGCCTGCTGTGGGCTACTCCACGGTCTACCCGCTGAGTATGTTCCTGAGAATCTTCACTGCGCAGATATGCGTGCTTTTCTTCTGCGGATAGCAGGGGCAGCACACTATAAGATACAACAAAGGGGCGGACCAATCTTGGTTCACCCCTTTGTTGTTGTTGACGTTGCCCTTATCGCCCAAGCATGTGCATCAACGTGGCCTTGGGAGCATAGAAGATCATTCTGGGGCCCGACCATCTCATTACCTTTCTTATCAGCTCACGCTCTTTGGGCGCATAGCAGTGGATGGGGCATCTCATACATGCCTTCTTCTTGGCGCCAAAGCGACAACGGTCCAAGCGACGGCAAGCGTAGTCAATGAGATGGCGGTATTCCTCCGGCATGGTCTTGGCATGCAGATGATGGCGGCAATAGATTTCTACCATCAGCCGCACTATCTTCTTATCTTTCTCTATCTTTGTCATGAATTATCTGTTTATATCTGCAAAGGTAGTGATAAGTTTTTAGAAACTCCCCCACTTCTTCACCTTTTCGTAAAGCCGATGACAAACCTTGGTAACATGAAGGTGTTACCTTTGCGTGTAGAACAGATAACATCTGTGAAGTCGGTGCTGACTCTTAGTAAGGCATCAAAGATGGCCAGCAAGGTAAGCAGATGGGCGCATGCAGGACGAGCGCTAAGCACGATTGTAACTCGTTGGCTCACATTATTTTAGGCAAGGTAAAACCGCCGTTTTTACACCGCCCCAAATAATTTGCGCCCATGTAACAACGTTACATTAAGCGTGACAAATCACGTGATTTCCCGCTTTTTTGCCCTTAAAAGTGGCAAAAAAGCGGGTCAAAAAGGCTGAATAATGGGGATAATGGGGTATTTTGCAATAAAAAATGAGCGAAAACAGAGGATTTCCTCAAATAATCTCTGAGATAATCAGCCAGATGTTGAGGGCCGTGACGATGGCAGCAAGGCTGTAGAGGAAGGCGGCATTGAGCGGTTTGTTGGCATATTTTCCCATGATCCGCTTCGAAGAGGTCAGGCTCACTTGCAGGAAGACCGTGAAGGGCAGCTGCAAGCTCAGCACCATCTGCGAGATGAGAAGGCCCTGGAAGGGGTTGCCGATGAAGAAGATGAGCAGCAGCGCTACGCCCAACGACAGCACCACACCCACCACAGAGTGCGGGTCCTTGACGTTGTACGACTCGCTGAATAGTCCTGAGAAGATACTTCCCGCTGCCATGCCACTGGTGATGGTGCTGGAGATGCCCGCCAGAAGCAGCGCGATGGCAAAGATATTCGACGCGTTGTTGCCCAAGAGCGGCGCCAGCATGGCGTTGGCCTGCGCCAGGTCGTCGACATGCTCACCACGGGTGAAGAAAGTGGAGGCTGCCAAGAGAATCATTGCCGAGTTGATGGCCCAGCCTACAAGCATGGAGAACAGGGTGTCGGCAAACTCATACTTCAGCGCATGGCGGATGCGGTCGTCGCCCTTTAGGTTGATCTCGCGGCTCTGGATGACCTCGGAGTGCAGGAAGAGGTTGTGAGGCATGACCACGGCGCCCAAAACGCTCATGATGATGAGCATCGAGCCCTGGGGCACCGACGGCACCACAGCTGAGCGCACGGCCTCGCCCCAGTCGATATGCACGAGGAAGAGCTCGTAGATGAAAGACAGTCCGATGACGGAGACAAAGCCAATGACGGCACGCTCTATCTTCTTATACGAGTTGGTGAAGAGCAGGATGAGCACCGTGGCCGTGACCAGCAGGGCACCCACGGGAATGGCGATGCCAAAGAGCATCTGCAAGGCGATAGCGCCACCGAGAATCTCAGCCAGCGACGTAGAGATGCTGGCCAGGATGGCACTCACCACGATAGGGCGACCGACCCACCGCGGCGTGTATTTCACCGCCGCCTCGCTCAGACACAGACCGGTGACGATGCCCAAGTGGGCAACATTGTGCTGCAAGGCAATGAGCATGATGGTGGACAGCGTCACCACCCACAACAGGCCATAACCGTATTCAGAGCCGGCGGCGAAGTTGCTGGCCCAGTTGCCAGGATCGATGAAACCAACGGTGACCAAGAGTCCCGGACCGATATACTTGAAGATGTCGAGTGCACCCAACACATGCGGGTGCTGCTTGTTCTTGAGTTCTGTAAGTATGTTCATATGCTTGCAAAGATACTCACTTCCTTTGGAATCTACAAATCCATGCTACAATTTTTTAGCCCTCCCCACGCACTTTGCGATGATGTCGGCACAGCGGTCGAGCCCCAAAGTGCTGGTATTGAGGACCAGGTCGTAGTCGTGGGCATCTGTCCAGCGACGCCCAGTATACTGGAAGTAGTGGTTGCTGCGGCCTTTGTTCACCTGCTCAATGCGCTTCTCGGAAGCCTCAGCGGTGAGGTGGTCTTTGTCCATGACGCGCTCCACAGCATCCTCACGGTTGGAGGTGACGAAGACGCGAAAGACTTTCGGGTCGCCACGAAGCACCCAGTTGGCACAGCGGCCGATGATGACGCAGGGCTTGCGCACAGCCAAGGTGCGGATGATACGGCTCTCGCTGACAAAGATGGCGTCGTCGTGGGAAGGATTCATGGACATGGGGATGCTCTTGTCGGTGAAGATGAGCTCCCACAGCTTGCCGTTGCTGATATTCTGCTCATTCTCACGCACAAATTCCGAGGTGTAGCCGAGCCGCTCGACAGTCTTGTCGATAATGTCGTGATCGTAGTAGTCGACACCCAACTGCTTGGCCAGCATCCTGCCCAATGCCAGGCCTCCGCTGCCATATTCGCGCGTGATGGTGACGATAAAGGGCACTTGACATAGTTCAAAAGCGACAACATTTCACGGATACACCTAATTATATAATAGATTGCAATCAAAAACATGTCTACACCTAACAGATAACTTCCGCCGGTATGCCATAGAGCCGTTCGCTGAATGGTTTGGGCATTTTACTGAAAGAATTTGGTGCAATCTAAAATAATGCCTAACTTTGCAGCGTCAATAAGAAACAGATAAGGTAAAGAAAGTACCACAAGGTAAAGAGATTTTCAGGACAATAAAAGTAGTGAGACAACATAGTAGCACATGCTCCAAATCGACAGAACCCTGCCATAACAGCTAATAAGCAGCTTCAGTCAAGAAGCCAGCCCAGACTGTTAAAGCAACAACACAAACACAGAAGAAGGCTCCTCAGACTGAGGCTGCTAAAAGAAGATAAAGATTAGTTTTTTCATTCATATACCCTGGGTGCAAGGTTCGTGGTGACACGCGGCTTGCACCATTTTTTTACCTTATTCAAAACCAAACAAAAGATTCAAGGAGGCTGACGCATAATATCATACGCCACGCTCCGTTATAATAAGTGATGAAAAGATTCTTGCGGCTCTCCCCAGAGCATGTTGTATATATGATTCTTTGGCCACTCGTCTTTCTTATGCCCTTGGCCATCTGCTACCTGCGCGTCAGAATCGACCCGCAGGCGGAATTTCGTTGGATAGAAGTCTTCCACATCTGGGGTTGGCTTGCCATCTATCTTTTCTTCTTCCTCGTACACAATTACCTGATTGCTCCCCAGCTGCTGCGCAAACAGCGGAAGCTGTATGTTGCCTTCGTGGCGCTTATGGTGTTGACCTTCACGCTCTTCAATGGATGGTTTGGACCGAAGATGCATGATATGCGCCCCCCACGGCCACAGGATGAGGTCGCCAAGATGGAGAAGCCCAAACACCATAAACGGCACTATCATGGATTCATGCTCGGACCCGATGTGCCCATCAACATCATGGTGCTACTCGGCATCATCGGTATCAACCTCGGTGTGAAGCTTTACTTCAAGTCAGAGACTGACAGAGCTAATCTTCAGCAACTTGAGAAAGAAAGGATATTCCTCCAACTGCAATATCTGAGGTTTCAGATCAACCCCCATTTCTTCATGAACACCCTGAACAACATCCAGGTGCTCATCGACATGGATGCCGAGAAAGCCAAGGCCTCCCTCCGGGATTTGTCCGTCATGATGCGCTTCGTGCTCTATGACGGCGGTCGCGACTGGGTGCTCCTGCAGCGCGAGGCCGCCTTCCTGCGCAAATACATCCAACTGATGCGTCTGCGCTATACTGACCGACTGATGGTCACAGTCGATATTCCCGACAACCTCCCTGACGCCAAGGTGCCTCCCCTCATCTTCGGCACCTTTGTCGAGAATGCTTTCAAGCATGGCGTGAGCTACCGCCAGGACAGCTTCATCACGGTGACCATGGATGTCGAGGACGACAAGCTCATCTTTGGATGCGTCAACAGCAAGAAAGAAGAAGCACAAGAGACCAATGCACCGCAGGAGAGTGGTATGGGATTGAGCAACGTCAGGCGCCGTCTCGACCTCATCTATGGCAATGACTACAGCCTCGACATCACCGACGGCGACATCGTCTACGATGTATCCCTGCGCATTCCGCTGCACAAAGTTTACCACAGCGTATTCGGAGTATGCTGTCGAAGGCTACAAGGTCGATGCCGTCGACTATCTGCTCAAGCCCTTTGGCCCTGACGAATTTCGGCGTGCTGCCGAGAAGCTGCGCCGGCGCATGGGTGAGACTGCCGTCAGCGACAGCGAACTAATACCAGCACCGGCCATAGCAGAAACAACAGCGACAAAGATGACGGCAAGCACCGACTCGCTGTTTGTAAAAGTGGAGAATAGAATGGTGAAGGTGACGCTCAGCGACATCTCCTATATCGAGGGCATGAGCGAGTATCTGAAGATTCATTTCTATGCTAAGAATGGCGAGCCGGAGCATAAGCCCATCATCTCCCTCTACTCCCTCAAACGATTGGAAGAGCGCCTGCCCGACTATTTCATGCGCATCCACCGCTCATATATCATCAACCTCAGACGCATCCAGGAAGTGAGCAAGACTCGCGTGACCTTGGAGGACGATGTCATACTGCCTATCGGCGACCTCTACAAAGATGCTTTCAATGACTACCTCAACCACAACTATATCGGAAAGTAATCCGTAGTCCCCCCTACCCTTCCAACACCTTTACAATGCCGTCGACGACTCGGAAATGAATATCCATGCCGCAATAGGGCATGCCATAGACTTTGTCGGCGTCGTGTTGATAGTGAGGGCGCGGGTCGAGCTCCAGCACCTTGCGTAAGGCGGCAAGCTGGCGGTCGGTGAGAAGTTGGGAGAAAGTGGCCGGAATCTCCACTTTCAACCGTTTTATCGGATGGGTATCGGTAAACCCGCCCCGCGCACCAATATGGCAGTCGGCATAGGGCACGTAGGGCTTGATGTCGTAGATGGGCGTGTCATCCATCAGGTCTGCACCGCTGACCGCTATCTCCACCTTGTCATAGTCCACACTCACTATCCGCACCGACGACAAGCCCAAGGCATTGGGCCGGAAAGGGGAGCGCGTGGCAAAGACGCCCACCTTCTCGTTGCCACCAAGAACGGGCGGGCGGACGACAGGACTGGTGGCGGCATGCTTGTTGGCTGAGAAGCCCCAGATAAGCCACAGAAAGTCGAAGCCGTCGATGCCACGAAGGGCATCGGCATTGCGATAGGCGTCGACGAACCGGATGGTGCCCTGAAGTTCCTCTACAAGTCCACTCTGCTTGGGTATGCCAAACTTTGAAGTAAAGGGTGAATGGAAATATGCTATTGGATTGATTGTCATAAGATAGCTTTGATATGAATTCCGACTATTTTCTACGGATTACCGCCTGGCGATGTCATCAAAGAGAACTTGCAACAGCGCCTGACCGTATCGCAGGAATAGGTCTTTCTCCTTTCCCTTACTAACGATGACCTTTTGCTGTTTATTGTCGTAAATCACCTCATTGGCTTTATTTTTGATGCCAAAGCCGTCGTTCATCATGAAATACGCATAGTGTGGCGTATGGCCGTCGAAGAGATCCTTGCTGAAAGGCATGCTGCTGTTGGCAATGCCAAGCTCACCAAGGACGGTAGCGGCAATATCCTGCTGCGAGCCATAGGTGTCGACAACCATGGGACGTTTGATGGCTCCACCCACCCATACCATCGGGATATGATAGCGCCAAGCCGCAAAGCTGTCGGCATCTTTTGGCCAGGCGCCAAGGTGGTCGGGAATAAAGATGACGAGCGACCGATGCCAGCGCCCAGACTTCTTTAAGAAGTTGACGAACTGACCAATGCAGTTGTCAGTATAGGCAAAAGCGTTGAAGACCTTGTCTGAGAGCCGATGGTAGGGCACATCGAAGGGTTCGTGCGAGCTCGATGTCTGGATGACGGTGAAGGTCGGCTTGCCGTCGTCCTGCCTTTCTTTTGCTAATCCACATTCCGCTTCCTTCGTCAAATCTTCCTCAGCCTTCTTAAAGACGAGGTGGTCAGGGACACCCCATTTGCTGAGACGCTCGCTGATGGGGAAGTTGACGTCTGAGGTGATGCTTTTGAATCCCTGATTGACAAGGAACGACCGCATGTTGGTGAAGTCTGCATCGCCACCATAATAATAGCGGAGGTCGGAAGCATAGCCATTAGCCGCCAGTATAGCAGCCAACGACGTGATATGCGCGGTCTTCTTCGGGTATTTCATCAGCGACAGTGCTCCGGGAGCCGGATAGCCAAGCAAGACGGAGACAAGTCCACGGTCGGTGCGGAAACCATTGGCGTAGAAATTGCGGAAATAGACGCCCTCTCGCTTCAACCGGTTCAGGTTGGGTGTAACATCCCGCTGCTTAGTCAGCGTGTCGGAGAAGCTCTCCAAGAAGACGATGTAGATGTCGGGCGCATGGCCATCCACCCGCATGCTGTCGTTGAGAACCGCAGCAGGGCGCAGGGTGGAGACGCTGTCTGCCTTGCCACGAAGCTTTGGCAGCATAGCATCAGCCAACCGATGGGCTTTCTTGTCATCCATAAACCGGTACATATGCGCCCAGTCTTCCTGGTGTGTTATGCTCTCCATGAATGAAAATAGTGGATTGACGGCAGCGTGGTTGAGTAGCATATGCTGCGAGAAATACGCCTTGCCCGTATTCATCGTCGAGACGGTGATGCCACCGCGGATGGGGAGGAAGAGCGAGGCATTGAGCAGCAACAATGGCAACCAGTCCATCTTACCACCTTTGGACATCAAACCATTCTTGACATCACGATTCCAAAGACCATAGAATGCGATATAGATAGCCATCGTGAAGATGGCCGTGGCTACAATGCCAAGGAGAGCCTGCCACCACACCACACTTGCCATAGCGGCAGAGGGCGAGGAGACGATGAAGAAGATGGGCGTGGAGTCGAGTGGAAACTGCCAATAGCCATAGAGGGCGATATTGGCAACAAAAGCCAATGCCGCAACCAGCGCGGACAACGCAAAGACGACTCTCACCGCCCACACCAGCACCACCCTACCCCGTCGGAAAGGTAAAGCACTGACAAGGAGGATAAGACCGGGCAGGACTGTGAGGTAGCCTGCCATAGAGAAGTCGAGCGAAAGACCATGGTAGATGACAGAAAACGTATCTGCCAAGCCGCTGTCGGTAGTGCCATAGATGGCAAGAAAGATGGGTTTCTGTAAAACAAAAAGAAGTGCCCACATAAGGAATGTGGACACTAATAATATCAGTTTTTTCTTCACTTATGTTCTGTTAATGATGTATGGGGAGTTGGTTCCACAATGTTGTCTTGCCGTCTTTGGTAAGCTCAAACCACGGATCCTCATCGCGCAGGGAGATGTCGTCGTATTCAAACGGCAGCACAACCTCACCCTTACCGTCTGGCATCACAAGGCCCATCTTGCCATTCTTCTCTGCGATGACGGGCATCGACAGCAAGTCGTCGACATAGACGAAGGGTGTACGCAGGAAATCATACTCAGCAGGAAGGGTGACAGTACCATCCCAGTCCTTCAGACCGTATTTGCCATTCTCCTCATAAACGACATGGAAGCGGACATATTTTTCCTTCATCCTGTCTTCATAAAACTTCATGGTCTCCTCGTCAGCTATCATCTTGGTGAAATAGCTGAAAGAGTCACAGTAGTTGGCTATGGCTCTGGCAATGAGCATTCGCCAGTCGAGGTTGTCTATGACTTTCCGGTTACGGTCTATATACCTGGCCATAGCTTTCTCGCGCTGCGGCACTGTAAGGGTCTCTATGGTCTTGACAATCTTGTTAAGCATAGACATCGAGCCGCGCGCTTTGATATAGCGGTGTATCTGCCGCCCCATTTCATTGGCAAAAAACTTGTCAATCTGATGGATCTCTATCTCATCTCTGAATATTCCTTCCATAGCTTGTCGTCTCTATATAGGGTTAAAGTAATGTAATTGCAAATTTACTAACATTGCCCCATTCTACCAAACTTTTCTGTTAGAAAAATTATATGTAGTATTCCGACGTATCTACGAGTCCGGCTCTGATCGCATACTTGGTAGCCTCATGGAGATTGTTGACGCCGAGCTTGCGGAAGATATTCTTTCGGTGGGTGTTGACGGTATGGAAGCTCGACACGCGCTTGTCGGCAATCTCCTTTGTGGTGAGTCCGTGTGCGATATCAATGAGGATTTCCTTCTCCGTCTTTGTCAGATTGATGTCGTCATGCGTCTCCTGCTGAGGCTGTGCGCTGAGCAGGATTTGGGTGGCATGCTGTGAGACGAAGCGCTCATGGCGCAGGGCGTAGCTGATGGCCTGCCGCATCTCGCCCATCGTGGAGTCTTTCATCATGGCGCTGAACTGGTTGCTCGAAGTGAGCACCATCCGCAGGAAGTCAGCAGAGAGTTCCTCGCTGAAGAGTAGCCAGTGGCTCTTGGGGAAGCGCTCGGCAATGATGAGCATCTCGTCAACACTGTCGAAATCGAAGAGCGTATAGTCGAGGACGACAACAGCATTGTTATATTCCCTGAGCAGAGCCATAAGCCCTGGCTTGTCGTAAGCATCCTTCCAGCTGCCCTGACCCGCCTGATCCAGCAGAAACATCATGCCGGCGCGCGTAATATCCTGTTTGTCAGCTAATATAACCATAATCAGAATGTCATTCTAAGCATGATACGAACACCGTCTTTCTTAGCCGTAGGCAGCGAGGTATAGTTGCAGCGGTGGACGTATTCCACATGCAAAAGTTTGAAGATATTGTGTATTCCTAAGATATACTCCACGTAGGGACGGTGCGGATCCATGACATAGCAGCCCTCGGGGAATTGCATCAGCAGATTGTCGCCTGCGTTCTGCGGCAGCGTGGGGTTATTTTTGTCGGTGAGCTTGCCCCAGAGCATCTTCACACCGAGATACTCACGCCATTTCAACTTCTTCAGCAGCGGGATGCGGTTGAAAATCTTGCCGTTAAGATCCCAGCTGACGTCGAGGGAAGCGAAGCGGTCGTTGAGGAACTCCATGTTGTTAATCATGTTGAAGGTCTCATACTGCATGATATAGCTCAGGTTGGCGGCTGGCATGATGAGCAACGGATAAGGCACCTTATTCCACTGAGCTCCCGCCTTGACGTAGGCGTCGATCTTTCCCCAGCTGTTCATCCAGAAACGCTTATAGATACCCGCCTCGGTATAGTTGTATTTATAATCGCCGCCGAGGATGCCCTTGAAGCCCATGGTATGGCTGAGGGTGAAGACGGGGGCGTCGAGGTTGATGGGGTAACGGCGCTGCTTGGTGTTGATATAGGTGCGGCCGGGCGCCAGCTCGAAGCCGATATGCATCTCAGTGGTGCGCATGGTACCATTGTGGATGAGGTCGCCGACACGAGCAACGTCGGGTGTCGTATAAGACGGGTTGTTGAGGGTGTTGAAGAACAAGCGCCCGGCAGCCTCATTCTCCTCTGTCTTAAGACTCACCGTGGTCTTCAAGCCCCACTCCTGCTCATATTCAAAGGCAAGCTCCTGACGGTTGTAGAACATCATCTTGTCCACCTTCGCCCATTTGAAAGCGGTGAAGACATTATCCTTATCGGTCTTCATAAACTTGTCGGAGGGCGACATGACATCATAGGTCGATGTGAAAGAGAGCGTACGCTTGGGGAACTCGCGAGGCAGATAGTCCTTCTTATTAAAGGAATAGGTGGCCGTGGCACTATAGTAGTTTTTCTTCGACTCCCAGCCATGCGCATAGTAGCCGGCGAAGAACCAGTGCTTGCTGAGATTAGCCGTTGTCTGGGCTGAGATGCGGTTGCGCATGCCATCGATGAAGTTGTTGGTGACCATGGTGTTGATAGGTCCTATGTCCACCTTACTGGGATGGTTCTCGTCGCCGGTCTCCACGAAGTTCTCGATGAAGGCCTTAAGTCCGAAAACGATATACTTCATGCCCTTGACCTGCTCAATGCGGTGTACGAAACTGTTCATGGAGCTCTCACTCTTCGTCAGCCCCACCGACCGGTATTTATTCCAGAAGGCTTCATCGCGCATCTGCGAGTTGGCCTCTCGCACTTCCTTGGCTTTACCCTTGAAGAGCTGTTTGGGCAAGGCATCGAAGGCATAGTCACTCAAGCGCGTCGTGCGCATGACGACGAATTTGGTCAAGAATTTTGAAAGCTTCAGCTCGGCAATCATATCGTCAACGCTGAGCGCCCACTCGCCATTGTCGAGTTTGCGATATTCCTGTCTCACCTGGAGATTCTCTACGAAGTTGACATCGCTGCGCTTGGGAATGGTCAGGTTGCAACGCTTGACATGCAACGAGGAGTCGGCAAGGATGTAGAGCTCGCCACGGAAGCCGAAGTCCTGCTGGTTGTTGGGGATAAACTGCAAATGGTAGCAGAGGTCATGGTCCACATAGACCGTGTCCTCGATGTAGAAACGATAGAAGGAGATAGCGTCCTTACCGATTGGCGAGGTAAAAGGATACTGCAAGAGTCTCACCTGGTCGTCGTAGATGTCGACATCGGTAAACACATCCCTTATAGTCGTTGTCAGAATGTCTCCCGTTTGGAAAATCTGATTCACACCTGTCGAGCTCTGACCCTGAATGATATCTTTCTCGCTCTTCGGATTCTTGCGGTAGAGATGCTGGGTGACCGTCTCGTCAACGCTGATAGGCAGGATAAGTTTACCCGTGTAGGGGCTTGTCTCCACCTGGTCGAGGAGCCATTTGCGCTTAGCCACGAATCCGGAGTCGATATCGCCCTGTGTAATGTCGTTGACAGCCGTGGTCAGCTTCTGATATTTGGTATATTGATAATAGTCATGGTTTTCGAGGTCGGTACGCTTCTTCGCCGCGATGACGCGCTTCATCAGCTCCACAGCGGGGTTGTTCTTCCTACTGTATTTGCCACGCTTCGACTTCACCACGACCTCACCAAGTTGCTTGGTATCAGGCTGCAAGCGGATATCGAGCTTGGAAGGAGTCTTAGAAGAGATCGTCATCGTGCGGGGCTTGTAGCCTACGGCTGAGAAAGTGAGCTGCCAACCTTCGTGACGCTCTATAGAATATTCTCCCATGGCATTGCCCGAGACCATGACATGATGGCCCCGGTAGGTGGCTGAGGGGTAAAGGATGGTGTCCTTGGTGGCGGCATCAATGACAACGCCAGTAATCTTCTGAGCACGGGCGCCAACCGAGATGGTAAGGAGAATAAAGAATATATATAATCGTAATTTCATAAGGGGCTATTAAATATTATTACTCAAGGAGTTGGGCCAAATCAGTGATAACCTTATCGGGGATGGTCTCGTCAAAGGTCTTCTTGGTCCACCCCTCACCTTTGAACCATACGGCATGGCATCCGGCCTTCAAGGCGGGCTCTACATCTTTGTAGAAGCTGTCACCGACGACAACGACCGCTTCGGGCTGCATTCCTAAACGCTCAACGCCAATCTCCCAAATACGCGGATCAGGCTTGCGGATACCTACCTCAGCAGACTCTACTACATCTTGAAAGAATCCGTCCAACTGAAACTCTTTCAACACGGTACGGATGTTGCCATAGAAGTTGCTCACCAATACCATCGGATACTTCTTCTGAAGTTCAGTGAGCACCTTGGCGCTGTGCGTGGTTGTCTCTATCACCTGGCGATAGACATCTTCGAGCACGATGTCATGGAGCCGGTGGAATTCCTCTTCATCGGCATCCCAGCCATGGGCACAGAGATATTCCATCTCTAAGCGCAGCTTCACGTCGAGGGTGTGGTGGAAAGTGTCGGTAGGGCGAATGATGGGGTTGTTGCCAAGATATCGCTCACCGTAGACATAAGCATCGCGAAACTGCTGCTCGGTCACTGGCACCTGACGGCGCTGATAGGTGTGCCACAACTTCTGCCCCCAGTGGCAACCGGCAGTATCAAGTGTGCCACCATAATCGAAAAGGTATCCTTTTATCATTTGCTTGCTATTTCTTTTGTGAGCTTCTCGCAAAGACGCTCGTGGCTCCGGTTCATATGATGGTAGAAGATGTTGAGAACGATGATTTCAAAGAGAAGGTATATCCATGGGCCTATGACATCTCCTGTAAAGCAGCCGGCAATACACGTGATATAGATGGCAATGGCACGACTGTTGTAAGTGAGCAGGTTGGTGAATTTCATCAGCGGACGACTTCCGGCCAGAAACTCCTGGCGAGCAGCCTCTATCTCATCTGCACTATGAGTGGCAGTAAATGTTTTCCAAGCTGCAAAAAACTTTTGAAACTTTGGCGTACGGCGCTCCTGACTATGGCAATAGTTGCCATACCCTTTATAGAAGATACGCGCCATGACATTCGATTTCGGTGTGGCTTCGTAAATCTTTCTCTGTTGCTCAGAGTTATCCAACTCGGAACCGCTCTTGCCTTTGAGGAAGAAGAGATGTATCTGACGGTAATAGTCACTCAAAGAGCTCTGAGGAGAATGGCAGAAAACTCCCGCTGTGATAGCAAGTGCCCAGATGAGGAGTCCCCAATGCCAGTCAGTACCAGGAATATTCTGATTCATCAGTCGCAGACTCAGCGCCACATAGATGGCGAAGAACCAGACATCGCCGGAGACGCCGTCGAGGACACGCCCCACAAGCGTTTTCTTACCCGACAGGCGGGCCATCTGACCATCTGTAGAGTCGCAGAAATCGGCTAAGACAAGCAGTAGCACACCGAGAAGATTGTGCTTGAGATCAGTATAGTAGAACATCCAACCAGCGCCAGCACCAAGGAAGAAAGATAGAATGGTGATGACATTGGGATGAATGCCTAACTTGTTCCACAACAAGGCGAAGAGAAGGCCTATGGGACGGTTGAAATAAACATCGATATTCTCTTCGGTGTCTTTGGATTTGTATGATGCCTGAAGAAGTTCTTTAAATTTGGACACGGTAATTACGGATTAAGTATTATATTTTTGACCCAACTGCTGATTGCATTGGCAGCCTCCTCACGGCATCGTGAGAAACTGGGCCAGTCATTAAAGTCTATGATATAAAAATGGCCTGTCTTGTCAATGACGGCATCGCCACCATAAACAACTACGCCTGTGAGCTGAGACAGTCTGACGACTTCCTGATGCAGGGCTACCTGATTGAAGGCATAATGATGGGCTTTGCCGTTGATAGTCTCATCTCCAAACTTGCTAATGCCGTCATCGCTGGGATAATAGCATCGGAAGAAGTCGGAGCCAACACCATAAAACTTCATCAGATCGCCAATGACATGGGAGCTGACGACCATATCGGTAATGCCTCGGCTGAGAAACAGCTTCTTAGCCTCATCCAAAGCCTCATCATCAGAACAGAAAATGATATCACTCTTACTCTGTGCAGCGGCATCGCCGCGCTTGAGCCAATAGCCGTTGTGTCCTGTTATGGGTGGCATGGCAATATTGTTATCCCTCATCAATCTGTCTAAGACAGAACGTTGACAGCGCCTCACACTCTCAGCGCTGTTGACGACCAGACTCCCACTCTTTTCTTTCTCTGCTAAAATAGCCAACGTCTTAGGGTCGCGGGCCATCGTGATAAATATGTCTATGTCGGCCTCGACATTACCCTTCTGAACATCCGCCTCATCAACGTCCACCACCACTGTGTTGTAATATGTTGACAGGCGACTGGCAACAGCCGATAGGATAAGTCTGTCTTTCTCAATACTGTTCGGAGAGAACCGGTCGTCGCGTCTTACGGAGCATATCTTCATTCTAAAAGGAATTTCTCTGCTTTATCGATGTCTGTGGCATGGTCTATGTCGAGGACTTTGGAAAAGTTGTAAGCCTTCAAGCGGCGTCCATCACGAATCAGCCCCCTTTGGAAGTTGCGCATCCGACTCTCACCACGAGCCATGCAGTCTTTAAGTGTTGCTATAGCGTTGGGAGCCAGTCCATAGATGCCACCAGAGATAAACTTACTGTCATGGTCAGCGGTATCATAGAAGCCAGTGACATTCATCTCATCATCAGTGCCCACATATAGAGGCTTCTCATCATCGATGAAATCAGTAACGCCCATGAGTCCGTCAAAACCCTCATCAAGAGCCTTTCGGAAAGCTTTCACATAAGCGGCAAACTCAGACTCTTTAAAGATGGTGTCAACAGTTGTAAGAATAAAAGGATGGCCTTCGAGAAGTGGGGCTATCTCGAAGAAGCTGTGCATACTGCTCGGAGTACTCTTCACACGCATCTGTAAAGGGATGGGGTAGCCATTCAGGCCATCCTCCTCAATACCTAACAGATGCTCACTGACAAGCGTGGTGAGGTCGTTGCAGATAACATCTATCTCGTCGGCACCATTCTCTACAAAGATACGCATCAGTCTGTCTATGAGATACTCACCATGAACCTTAACAAGTGGTTTGGGAGATGTAATCCCTTCGGCAGCAAGGCGAGAGCCCTCTCCAGCTGCTATTATGGCAAATTTCATTTTCGTCTATTTATAATCTGATACAAAGTTAGCCATTTTAGCCCACGTGAGAAAAAAAATTAGTATCTTTTTGATTTTATGTGGTAAACATATAAATAGATTTTGTAACTTTGTTGCATAAACCTAACATCATCAGCAATTGAAACGTACTTTATTTTTATTCTTCCTCTCCGTGCTCAGCTGCTTGTCAGCCTTCCCACAGCGCCCCCGCGTTGCCGTTGTCCTCTCCGGTGGCGGTGCTAAGGGTGTGGCGCATATCGGTGCACTAAAAGTGATAGAGAAGGCGGGCATTCCTATAGACATCATCACTGGCACCTCCATGGGAAGCATCATCGGCGGACTCTACAGCTGCGGCTGGAGCGCTACAAGACTCGACTCCATGGTCAAGAAGCAAGACTGGGCCTTTCTGCTCAGCGACAAAGGCGACTACTACGCCCAAAACCTCACAAACAGAGAGCGGCAGACAACCTATGCCTATAGCAAGAACTTCACATTGAAGAAGAAAAGGCGACTTGCCGACGCAGGATTCATCAAGGGCGACAATCTCATGAAGCTCTTCCGACAGCTGACAGCAGGATACAACGATTCCATCAGTTTCGACTCGCTGCCTATTCCCTTTGCCTGCGTTGCCACCAATATTGTAGACAATACCGAATACGACTTTCACAGCGGTGTCCTGGCTGAAGCCATGCGCACAAGTATGTCTATTCCCGGAGCCTTCGCCCCTGTCAGGAAAGGAGACAAGGTCCTTGTCGACGGTGGTCTGCGAAACAACTACCCTGCTGACATTGCCAAAGCAATGGGAGCCGACTACATCATTGGTGTTACCGTTCAGGGACCACCGCGCACAGCTGACGACCTGACATCGGGAGCTTCCGTACTCGGACAAATTGTAGACGTAAATTGTAAGAATAAATACGCTGACAACCTTGCCATCACAGATATTCCCATTCGTGTGAACACCCAAGGTTATGGTGCTGCGAGTTTCACCCCCGCTGCCATTGATACCTTAGAGCGGCGAGGAGAAGAAGAAGCCTTGAAACACTGGGACGAGCTTCTGGCATTGAAAACAAAGCTTGGTCTCGACAAGGACTACCACCCTACCCCACACGCGCTCAACCCCAATGCGCTCAAGCCTGTAGACTACAGCGACAACACTGATAGAAAACGACCTGAGACAGACATGGCAAGGGGCAGCGTAGGACTGAGATTCGACACTGAAGAGATGGTGGCTATGCAGCTCGATGGTATCTACTCCATGTCTAAACACCCGTTTGATTTCGAGGCGACACTGAGATTGGGAAAGAATATCCACACCCTGCTGCAAGCCATGTGGACACTCCGACATGGCATGGTGGCGAAGGCTGCTTACGGCTACCAACACAACGATGTGGATATCTACCGAGACGGTACAAAGAACTATAACCTGACTCTCAACCATCACCAAGGGGCGATAGGTATCACGGGTATTGGCATCCGTAATATGGAGATGGATGTCTCTGCAAGATGGGATTATTACAACTATCATCATCTTATGGTTGCCAGCCAGTTAGGGCATGAGAGTTTCAAAATGGGCGACGACCACTTTTTCTCCTATCATGTCAATCTGCATTACAACTCTGAGAACCAAGGGCTCTTTCCGACAAGAGGCTCGAAATTTATGGCGGAATATGCTTACTTCACCGACAACTTCTACCAATACAATGATCACAAAGGCTTCAGCGAAGTCAGCTCACTATGGCGTACTTCATTCGCTTTCAACCATTGGCTGACTTTTCAGCCAATGTTCTACGGGCGCCTGCTCTTCGGCTCTGAGATACCGCCTATCAGAAGCAACATCATTGGTGGGCAATGGTTTGCTCATTATTTCGAGCAGCAGATGCCATTTATAGGTATCGGGAATATAGAGACCACAGACAACCAATTTGTTGCTTGCCAGCTGAAGTTTCAGGCTCAACTCACCGATAACAACTTTGTTCTTCTAAAAGCCGTTGGGGCGGAGCACGCTAACAAATTGAGGGACATTTTTGACAAAGGCCCTATGCTCGGATGGCAAGCTGCATACTATTATAGAACCATCTTCGGACCTGTCGGCGCTACCTTAGGATATACCAATAAGACTGACAAATTCAATTTCTTCGTCAACTTAGGTTTCGAGTTCTAAGGGAGAAAAGACTGTAAGGCAGAAAACAATAAAAGCCTGACCGCTTATGTGGTCAGGCTTTTATTGAAGAACTTATTTACTTTTTCAAGTCTACCTTTATCTGTAATTCATCAAGCTGCTTCTGGTCGAGTGCGGAAGGAGCATCGAGCATAACATCGCGCCCGCTGTTGTTCTTCGGGAAGGCAATGCAGTCACGGATAGAGTCAAGACCCGCTAAGATGCTCACGAAACGGTCGAGACCAAAGGCAAGACCGGCATGAGGTGGTGCGCCATATTTGAAGGCATTCATCAGGAAGCCGAACTGAGCCTCTGCACGCTCCTTGGTAAAGCCAAGAACCTCAAACATCTTCTCCTGAAGGTTGGTATCATGGATACGGAGTGAACCGCCACCAACCTCAATGCCATTGCAGACAAAGTCGTAAGCCTTAGCACGAACCTTCTCAGGATGTTCATCCAAAAGTGGGATATCATCTGGATTAGGCATAGTGAAAGGATGGTGGGTAGCCATCAGGCGCTGTTCCTCATCACTCCACTCAAAGAGTGGGAAGTCGATAATCCACAAACATTTGAAGACATTCTTATCGCGCAAGCCAAGACGGTCGCCCATCAGAAGACGAAGGGAGCAGAGCTGCACACGCGTCTTGTTGGCATTGTCACCGCTGAGGATGAGCACAAGATCGCCATCCTTGGCACCCGTCGTGGCCTTAACCTTCTGAAGTTGCTCGGGAGTGTAGAACTTGTCTATAGAGCTCTTTACTGTGCCATCGCTATTATATTTAATGTACACAAGCCCCTTGGCACCTACCTGCGGCTTTTTGACGAAATCAGTAAGTTCATTGAGCTGCTTGCGGCTATAGTCGGCACAGCCTGGCACAACGATACCACCGATATACGTAGCCTCATTGAAAACGGAGAAAGAGCCTGTACCCTTAAGGTCGTCCATCAGCTCTACAAACTCCATACCAAAGCGGAGATCCGGCTTATCAGAACCAAAACGCCTCATTGCCTCAGCCCATGTCATCTGCTGCAATGGCTCGGGAAGATCCACGCCACGGATCTCCTTGAAGAGCATGCGACACATGCCTTCGAAAAGATTGATGACATCGTCCTGGTCCACAAAGCTCATCTCGCAGTCCACCTGCGTAAACTCGGGCTGGCGGTCTGCACGGAGGTCTTCATCGCGGAAGCACTTCACAATCTGGAAATAGCGGTCCATACCAGCCACCATAAGGAGCTGCTTCAGAGTCTGCGGACTCTGAGGAAGCGCATAGAACTGACCTGGATTCATTCGTGAGGGAACGACAAAGTCGCGGGCTCCTTCTGGAGTGGAACCAATCAGCATAGGAGTCTCAATCTCCATGAACTGACGGGCGTCAAGGAAGTTGCGGATAAGAATCGTCATGCGATGACGCAACTCCAGATTCTTACGCACGCAAGAGCGACGAAGGTCGAGATAGCGATATTTCATACGAAGGTCATCGCCACCATCGGTATTATCCTCAATGGTGAAAGGTGGTGTCAGTGACGGGCTGAGAACCGTCAGTGCCGATACGATAATCTCTATATCGCCGGTATCCATCTTGTCATTCTTGCTCTGACGCTCAGAGACTTTTCCTTTAGCCTGGATGCAATATTCACGTCCAAGTTTGTTGGCCTGCTCCCAGAGACTCTTGTCGGCAGCCTCATCGAAAACGAGCTGAGTGATACCGTAGCGGTCACGAAGGTCGACGAAAGTCATGCCGCCCATCTTGCGGGTGCGCTGCACCCACCCAGCGAGGGTTACCTCTTTGCCACAATCTGCCAGACGTAGCTCCCCGCATGTATTGGTTCTATACATAGTGTTATATAAGTATTTGAATTTTAGGCGCAAAATTACAATTTTTTATTTGAAATGGAAAAAGATATGGTGATATGCTCTAAAAATAATGTTAAAAGACGATGGATATGGCAAAAGGCTGAGAAACTTTTCATACTTTTGTATGTCATATAAAATATCAGCATTAAAAATTGACTATAATGAAAAGAATTTTATTCATGGCCATGCTGCTTATAGCTAGTGTGACAACAACATTTGCCCAGGCGAAGATTTCGTTTGACAAGTTGACGAATGACCTTGGAACATTCTCTGAGGCCAATCCGGTGCAGAAGTGCACTTTTACATTCACCAATACAGGCGACAAGCCCCTTATCATCAACCAGGCTGTAGCAAGTTGCGGATGCACGGTTCCACAGTATACCAAATCGCCTATTAAGCCAGGTGAGAAGGGTACCATTACGGTGACATACAATGGCAAGGGTAAATTCCCAGGTCATTTCAAAAAGACAGTTACCATCCGTACAAATGGCGTGCCGGAGATGACGCGGCTCTATGTTGAAGGCGTCATGACGGAAGCCAAAAGCGGCAAATAACTTCGATATTACTTAGACATTCTTCCTCTGAAGACTTTTCTACTACGGGGAGGGATGTCTAAGTGCTATATCACCCCTATCTACGAAACTTAATTTTAACCTAAAAAATACCATATGGAAGAAAAACCTACGAATGCCCTTTCCGGGCATTTCAACAAGAAGAAAGCGCTATGGTGTCTGGTAACGCTTATCCTGACGCTCATAGTTTGGAACCTTCCGGCTACTGTCTTTGGTATTGCCGGTCTCACGGTAGTTCAACAACGTGTCATCGCCATCTTCGTCATGGCTGTGATGTTATGGCTTACTGAGGCTATCCCTGCCTGGGCGACATCGGTGACCATCATCTTTGTATTGCTATTTTTTGTCAGCAATTCTTCGTTCAACTTCATGCAAGGTAGTGAGGGACAATATGGTCAGCTTCTCGACTCCGTGGGTATCATGGCCTGCTTTGCCGATCCTACCATCATTTTGTTTCTCGGTGGCTTCATTCTGGCCATAGCAGCAACGAAGTCGGGGTTGGACGTCTGGATGGCAAAGACAATGATAAAGCCTTTCGGTAAGAAAAGCGAAAACGTCCTTTTAGGATTTCTTCTTATCACAGGTTTCTTTTCCATGTTCATCTCCAATACCGCCACGGCAGCCATGATGCTGACATTCCTCACCCCTGTCTTCAAGGCATTGCCTGCCAACGGAAAGGGACGTATCGCATTGACAATGGCTATCCCCATCGGTGCCAATCTCGGCGGTATGGGCACACCTATAGGTACACCTCCTAATGCCTTCGCCTTCAAAGTTCTCAACGACCCAGCTGGCATGAACCTCGACATCAGCTTTGGTCAATGGTTTGCCATCATGGGCCCCCTCGTCATCATTCTGCTTATCATTGCATGGTTGCTTCTACGCAAGTTCTTCCCCTTCTCACAGAAGACGATAGAGCTCAATATCGAAGGCGACATGCATCGCAACTGGCGCACAGCAGTAGTAGGCATCACCTTTGCCATCACCATCATCCTCTGGATTTGTGGAAAACAAGTAGGTATCAATGCCAATACCGTTGCCATGCTTCCTATCGCCGTCTTTGCCTTCACGGGCGTCATCACAGCCAAAGACCTTCAGGACATTGACTGGGGAGTAATCTGGATGGTAGCCGGTGGCTTTGCCTTGGGCATGGCCATGAACGGTACTGGACTGGCACAGGTAGCAGTAGAGTCTATTCCTTTCGGAGAATGGAGCCCCATCGTGATGCTAATTATCGCGGGTCTCGTATGCTACTTCCTTTCCAACTTCATCAGTAATACGGCTACAGCAGCCTTGCTCATACCTATCCTCGCCGTCGTCTGTAATGGCATGGGCGACAAGCTCAATGTTATTGGTGGCGACTCCACCATTCTTATCGGCATTGCCGTCGCAGCATCAGCAGCCATGTGTCTGCCAATCTCCACACCGCCTAATGCCATCGCCTACTCTACCGGACTTATCGAGCAGAAAGATATGGCCAAAACAGGACTCTGTGTAGGTATTATTACACTCGTCCTCGGATTCTGCGTTCTCATCGTGGCTGGAAAAATGGGAGTCTTCTAATTTTGTAATAACTTTAATATCATAGAAAAGCCTCGCCGAAGAGATATCGGCGAGGCTTTTTATTTTGGTCTGATATAGAGGCTTAGTTCAAACCAAGGCTTTTCTTGATAGCCTCAATCTTCTCCATGCCCTTCTTGTCGAGTGCTTCATATTCTGAAGCATCGTGCATGACGCCCTTGACCTCTATGTAGAACTTTATCTTTGGCTCCGTACCAGAAGGACGGACGCTGACCTTTGTGTCATCGTCGCAGAACCACTGCAGCACATTGCTGGTCTCCGGCATCTCGAGCTTGGTCTTCTTGCCCTGAGCGTCAGTGGCCTCAAGGGTCTTATAGTCCTTCCAAAGCACCACCTTAGAACCACCAAGCTCTTTAGGAGGATTAGCGCGGAAGTCAGCCATCATCTTCTGAATCTCCTCAGCTCCGGTCTTACCCGGACGCTCCACATTGATAGTGAACTCCTTGGAGAAGCCGTACTCCTTATAGACCTCCATCAGAATGTCGTAGAGCGTCTTGCCCTTATCTTTGGCATAAGCACAAATCTCAGCGAGCAGCGAGCAGGCAGAGACGGCGTCCTTATCACGAACGAAGTCCTCGGCCAGGAAGCCATAGCTTTCCTCACCACCACCGATATATTTCTGCTTACCCTCTGAGAGACGAATCTCACGGGCAATCCACTTGAAGCCTGTGTAGCAGTCACGCATCTCAACGCCCTGCTTGTCGGCAATCTTCTTGATAAGCTCTGTGGTGACGATGGTCTTGACAATGAAGTCGGTAGGCTTCAGCAAGCCCTTGGCCTTGCGGTTGGAAATGATGTACCACAGGAAGATCATGCAGGTCTGGTTACCATTAATCAGCACCCACTCACCCTTATCATTCTTGCAGGCCATGCCCACACGATCAGCATCAGGGTCACTGGCCATCAGAATATCTGCATCTATCTCCTTAGCAAGATTCAGACCAAGAGTAAGAGCCTCTGCAAACTCGGGATTCGGACAGTCCACAGTGGGGAAGTTGCCATCCTTGATCATCTGGGCAGGAACACACCAGACATTATCAAAGCCCCAGTAAGCTAAAGAGCGAGGAATGATGACACGACCAGCTCCATGGAGAGGAGTATACACAATCTTCAGGTCGTGTTGCTTCTTGATAACTTCTGGGTCAATAGAGATGGTACGGATCTGACGCAGATATGGCTCATCGATGTCCTCACCGATAATCTGAATGAGATCCTTATTGCCCTCAAACTTGACATCCTTGATAGTGCACTTATTCACCTCGTCAATGATACCCTTATCGTGGGGGGCCAGCACCTGAGCACCATCTTCCCAATAAGCTTTATAGCCATTATACTCACGCGGGTTGTGGCTGGCTGTAATGTTGACACCAGCCTGGGCCTTAAGGTAGCGAATGGCAAAAGAGCACTCAGGAGTTGGACGAAGGTCATCAAAGAGATAAGCCTTGATGCCGTTGGCCGAGAAAATATTGGCTACCGTCTCAGCATATAAACGACTGTTGTTGCGGCAGTCATGACAGACAACGACTGAAATCTCGTCGCGATCCTTGAAATTCTTCTTCAGATAGTTGGCAAAGCCCTGAGTAGCCATACCTACTGTATAGATATTCATACGGTTGGATCCTGCACCCATAATGCCGCGAAGACCACCCGTACCAAACTCCAGATCCTTGTAGAAACTCTCTATCAAGTCTGTCTTGTCTTCTTTGTCAAGCATAGCCTGGACGGCCTTGCGGGTGTCAGCGTCGAAAGCAGGATCAAGCCATTGCTTGGCCTTGGCCTCACACTGCGCAATCAACTCTTTGTTGTTCTCCATAGTGATTGTTGTTGTTTAAAAATTGTTTATACGTTCTTTTTGTGGCAAAGATAGCATATTTTTTTTGATTACTATAGTTGTGCAAATTAATTTTTGTAAATTTGCACAAGATTTGTAGTTCACATTCTCAGACATTTAAAAACCACAACAAGCATGTACTTTACCGGAATAACAATTGCCGTTTGCACATTTCTTATAATAGGGCTCTTTCATCCCTTGGTTATCAAGACTGAATACTATTTTGGCACACGCCCCTGGTGGATCTTCCTTGTAGCCGGCTGCCTGTGCATCGTCTCTTCCATCTGCGTCGCCGAACCTATTGCCTCTTCATTGATAGGTGTTCTGGGGGCTTCTTTCCTCTGGTCTATCGGCGAACTCTTCGAGCAGAAGAAACGCGTCGAAAAAGGATGGTTCCCGAAAAATCCTAAAAGACGTGACAAAACACAATAAAATGCTTTTTGCCCTATTTTCATCAATCAGGGCCCTCTCTGAAGGCCAGATATAATTCACGTTAAAATACTATTATTTCCGCTCGCTATTGCAGAAAAATGCTAACTTTGCAATAAGTAACATCTAAATCTTAATGGCATGTTAACAGCAAAAATGCAAGACGCTATCAATGCGCAAATCAACGCCGAATATTGGTCGGCTTATCTCTATCTTTCTATGGCAGCTTTCGCCAACTCCAATGGCTATCCCGGCTTCGCCAACTGGTTTGAAATACAATACCAGGAAGAGCTCGACCACGTAAAGATTTTCTTCGACTACGTGCTCCAGCGCGACGGCCGTGTCATTCTCAAACCCATCGACGCCGTACCTACAGAATGGAAGTCTCCGCTTGACCTCTTTGAGAACACCCTCAAGCATGAGCAGAAAGTCACCTCGCTCATCAATGAGCTCTATGCTACCGCTGTTGCCGACAACGACTTTGCCACACAGAGCATGCTGAAATGGTTTATCGACGAGCAGGTTGAAGAAGAAGAGAATGCCAAGACCATCATCGACAGCCTGAAGATGATAGGCGACAACGGGTATGGTCTGTATACCCTTGACAAGGATCTCGCCGCACGCGTATATACCCAGGCAGCACCCTTAGCCAACAAAAACGCATAAAGAGACTTTTCATAAAGAAAAAAACGCAGCCTACAGAAATGTAGACTGCGTTTTAATAATATCTTTGTAAGTAAGATTTAAAGGTCTTAGGCGAGAACAACCTTGCCTGCATCACCCTTCACCTTACCCTCTTTCAGGAGCCAGCCGATACCTAAAAGGACCTCGACTTCAGTCTTGCCTGTGAGAGAGACGAGTTCTTCAACAGACTTTGCCTCACCAGCAGCATAAAGAGCCTGGTATACATCACCAGCGCGGAATCCTGCATTCTCTGCATCTACGAAGATTTCTTCTTTCTTTGCAGCTGCCTTTACAACTTTCTTCTCTGTTGTCTTCTTTGCTGTTGTCTTAGGAGCAGCTTCTGTAGTAGCTTTCTTTCTTGCCATAATTTAGTAAATTTATAATTATATTTTCGGACTTTTTGGTAACTCTCTCATTTATTTTTTGCAAATGTAAGCATTTAATTTTAATGGAGATAGAAAAAAAAGAAAGAAAAATCGAAAAAATCCGCGCTTTCCGCCCGTTTATGGTATTTTTTGATTTAGGTCAAAGAAAAGAGCCGTCAGAATTGATTTCTATCAAGCCAAAATAATTTTTCTGCATTTCTAACAGCTTATATTATAATACATTTGGATTGCAATTTCTTCCGAAACAAAATTACAAAATAAATACTATTATCAAGTTATCACCACATGCAAAAACTTAGATAAAAAAAACGCCCGGACTCCAATGGAATACCATCAGAATCCAGGCGCAAAATATCATAATCAGTGATTAGTCAAGCCACTTCACATAGCAGAAATCCTGACGATGGGGCAACTTGGCATTCTTCGGGAACATGCGTACGCAAGTCTTGAAAGTGCCAGCGTGCTCAGGCTCAATAGTGAGCTCGAACTTATAGTTGTTTCCATTGTGACCAACCATCTTGAACTCGTCAACTTGGTAGATACGGCGATCGCTTGGATCTGCATCCGGCTTCAGGATGACCATCTCCAGACCAACGGCGTTGTTAAGGCCCTGCTCGTCGATGGTATAACGCAGTGTATACTTCTTGCCAGTCTCACCACCATTTGTCAGAGGCTCTACCTCCTTGCTGACAACATTGATGCTATCCCAGCGCTCAGCAACAGTCTCCTTCCACTGAGCAATCTCCTTAGCGAGACGGTTGTTGTTGGCCTGCAACTTAGCAGAACGCTCAGCCTCCTTCTCATAGAACTTGCTGTAGTAGTCGTCGAGCTGACGCTTCATTGTATAGTGAGGAGCAATCTCAGCGATAGAGTTCTTGATGACCTTAATCCAGCCCTCGCTGTAGCCCTTCTTATTCTTAGCATAATACAGAGGAACGATATCGTGCTCAAGAAGAGAGTAGATAGTAGCTGCATCCAATGCATCCTGATACTGCTGGTTCTGGTAGGTACGCTCCTGAGGCAGTGCCCAACCGGCATCCTTACGGTAGCCCTCAACCCACCAGCCGTCAAGGACAGAGAGGTTGACAACACCATTCATCTCAGCCTTCTCACCAGATGTTCCGGAAGCCTCGAGCGGACGAGTCGGTGTATTCATCCAAATGTCTACACCAGAGACAAGGCGACGGGCAAGCTGCATGTCATAGTCCTCAAGGAAGATAATCTTACCCAGGAACTCAGGACGCTGGCTGATCTCGTAGATTCTCTTGATCAAACCCTGACCAGCACCATCAGCAGGATGAGCCTTACCAGAGAAGAAGAAGAGAACGGGATGCTCAGGGTCGTTGACTATCTTGCTCAGACGATCAAGGTCGGTGAAGAGCAGATGTGCACGCTTGTAAGTAGCGAAACGACGGCAGAAGCCTATCATCAGTGCATTGGGGTTGATACGCTCCAGAAGAGACACCACACGTGCTGGATCACCCTGGTTGCGCAGCCACTGCTTGGTGAACTTGTCGCGGATATACTTGATGAGCTTCTCCTTAAGAGCCATACGTGTCTTCCAAATCTCATCGTCAGGCACATTATAAATGGCATGCCAGATCTTTTCATTACTCTGATCGCTCATGAAAGTAGGATCAAAGTACTTGTCGTAGACCTTACGCCACTCTGTTGCGCACCATGTGGGGAAGTGCACACCATTGGTCACATATCCTACATGGTTCTCCTCTGGGAAGTAGCCTTTCCAGATAGGAGCGAACATCTTCTGGCTCACCCATCCGTGGAGCTTTGACACACCATTGACCTCCTGGCAGGTGTTGCAAGCAAAGATACTCATGCAGAAACGCTCGCTGTGGTCATTAGGATTCTGACGACCCATACCGATGAACTCATCCCAGGAGATGCCAAGCATAGCAGGATAAGCACCCATATACTTACCAAAGAGCCCCTCGTCGAAATAGTCATGACCGGCAGGGACAGGAGTGTGAACAGTGTAGAGGGAAGAAGCGCGGACGAGCTCAAGAGCCTGGTTGAATGTCAGACCATCCTTGACATAGTCCACAAGGCGCTGCAGGTTGCAGAGAGCAGCATGACCCTCGTTGCAGTGATAGAGCTGCTTCTTGATACCTAACTTCTTAAGCATCAACACACCGCCCATACCTAACAGAATCTCCTGCTTCAGGCGGTTTTCCCAATCACCACCATAGAGGCTGTGAGTGATAGGACGGTCGAACTCTGAGTTCATATCGTTGTCGGTATCAAGAAGATAGAGCTTGATACGGCCAACGTTGACACGCCAGACAAGAGCATGCACCTGATAGTTCACATAAGGAACATCGATAACAACCTGATTTCCGTTCTCATCGAGGACACGCTCAATAGGCAGAGAGTTGAAGTCCTGCGCGTCGTACTTGGCAATCTGCTGGCCGTCCATGCTCAGGCTCTGGGTGAAATAGCCATAACGATAAAGGAAACCAATGCCGCACATATCGACATTGGAGTCAGAAGCCTCCTTCATATAGTCGCCGGCAAGCATACCCAGACCACCAGAATAAATCTTCAGCACCTGGTTCAGACCGTACTCCATAGAGAAGTAAGCAACAGAGGGACGCGTAGCATCGGGCTTAACATCCATGTACGCACGGAACTTAGCGTAGACGTCCTTCACCTTCTTCATCAAGGTCTTGTCTTTGACAATGGCCTCTTTGCGGTCGTAACCTAAACGGTCGAGGAGTAAAACAGGGTTATGGCCCACTTCCTCATAGAGCTCTTCGTCGAGGCTCTTGAAGAGATTGCGTGCCTCATAGTTCCAAGCCCACCACATATTGTGTGCGAGCTCGTTGAGACATTCCAACTGCTCAGGGAGGCTGGATTTGATGTTCAGCGATTTCCACTGAGGTTCATTGGCGTAATCAGCTTTAATTTTCATAATGTTTGGATTATACAGTTGATTTTATTATCCGTCTATTAAGTGGAGGATGATTATCTTCTCCTTTCTTCCTATCCTCTAACTATATAATAATGTGTAAACTTATGCTCTTTTCTGCCTCTCTATTGCCTTCTTAAGTGCAAAATTGTAAGCCTTCTCATAATATTTAATGAAATGGCTCCAGAGTGCTTTCTTGGAAAGGCGTTCGGCGTTGGTACGCGAAGCCTTCACATCGGCAGGCGACATCTCTGAATATTCATAGATAGTCTCCTCGATAGCATTGGCCACATCACCATAGTTGCTGTCAGTGCGATGAACAACCTTCACGCCATCCACGATCTCTCCATAATGACCAAGTTCCGAGTTGACCCACAAGCCAAAGCCTGCAAGGTCAGTGGTCACACAAGGCACTTTGAAAGCAATGGATTCTAAAGGTGTATATCCCCATGGCTCATAGTAAGATGGGAAGACGCAGAGGTCGTTACCCAAGACAACATCGTAATATGAGAGATTGACAATACCGTCATCACCAGTGAGATAGCAAGGTATGAAGAATACGTCGGCCTTGCTGCCATTGGCATTATTGATACCTAAGCTACGGAACTTGCAGAGCGTATTGTCACTGTCCATATTGTTCAGCCAATGTGTGAGAACCGGCTGCTCCAAAGCTCCAGCAGACTGCATCGCAGAGTTCAGCTTCTCTTGCAAGTCTTTTCTCGGCTCACGCACCCACGCTGGTACATCGATGAAGGCCACGACACGCTTTTTTAGACGAGCGTCGTTTCTGAGGATATTCATAGCATCAATGAAAACATCGATGCCTTTGTTACGGAACTCATAACGCCCGCTCGTAGAGACGATGAGCGTATCATCACCAAACTGTTCACCGGTGAGTGCATTGGCTATGGCCAAGAGCTTCTCTCGGGCAGCTTTACGCTTTCGAGTAAACTCAGCGCCCTTCGGCACAAAGTTATTCTCAAAGCCATTAGGCAATACCACATCAACAGGTTTATCAAGGAGTTGTTTGCATTCCCGAGCTGTGATCTCACTCACAGTGGTGAAGCAATCGACATACTTGGCAGTCTGATGCTCAATAGAATGCTTACTCTGCATATTGAGCTCCTCTGCCATCTGGTTACCATTGTAACCCTCAAAGTAGTCGTATAGCGGTTTGTTGTTGCCTGCTATGCTGCGCCCAATGCTTGTAGCATGGGTCGTGAATATCGTTGCTATCTCAGGCACATGTCTGTGGATATAAAGCAATCCAAGACCTGTCATCCATTCGTTGCCATGATAGACGACTTTCTTGGAAGGATCGATATTATAATAGTAGAAGCTCTGCACCACAAGAGCTGCTGCATACGAGAACATGGAAGCCTCATCGTAGTCGCCATAGGCATGCAGGCTGTCAACCTGATATTCCTTCCAGAGGTTACCATAAATCTCATCCTTGATTTTATAATAAGGAGTAAAGTCTACGAGTATTGCCACAGGCTGACCTGGAATATTCCAGCGTCCCACCTTGACACGCAACCCTTCGGACGCTGCTTTCTTTGTCCACTGGACAAAGAGCGTCTTGTCTTCTGAGAAATACGGGCATGGCTTCTCATTCCAACAGTCCGGGCCGATGAAAATGAGGTTATCATTCAGTCTGTCGTGCAATGTTTTTGCACGTGTGGAGAGTACGGCGTAAATGCCTCCTACTTTATTACAAACTTCCCAACTTGACTCAAAAATATAATCTGGAAACAATCCTTTCTGTGCCATAAATGATTTCTAATACCCGCAAAGTTACTACAAAAAATATAAAAACAGATTTTATAGCCGATATTTTTTTCAAAAAAGAGTCTTTTGTTGCATTATTACAGTAACTTTGCACATACCAATTTGTATTAGCATGAAAAAGCTCTTTATTTCAATGGCTTTCGTACTTGTTGCCATTGCAGCATCTGCGCAAGAGTTGGAGAATGGAAAAGATTCAACAACTTTCAAGGGATACCTCTACAATGCCCAATACGACGTCTATATCCGTATGGATTTCTATCATAACAACGTCACCGTCCCCTATCAGGAGATCTATGGTCCCATGCCCGGATTCTTCGGGGATAAGCAGGATGGTAGAAAGTGGTTGTTCACCGACGCTACCATAAAAGATGCCAAGACAGCCGAGATTCAGATCATCAACGACTATGGCAGTGAGGATCTCACTGCTACACTGACACAGATTAACGACTCCACATTCCGGCTCAAACAAGGGAAGGGAAGTACGATAAAAATTGCCCGTAACCGCAAATGGGTAAAAATGCCTGACGAGCTTGATTTTGTAAAGAAATGAAGATAACGAAAAAGAGATTTACATTAGGATTTTTTGCCGCCACAGCCTTGCTGGCTGCCATCAGACTCATCTTTCCATCCATAGCGCAGGGCAGCAACCAAGATATCAAAGCTGCATCGTCGGACACAAAGAAAGAGGCTCCCAGTCACGTCGCTGCTTTACCTGTGGCGCTGAGCGACAAAGATATGAAGACCATCTATCTTGGTGCCGACGGTAAGGAAGTGAAAAGCCGCATCTACAGTGTCCCGGGATTTGAAGTCTCCTTCCCTGACCAAAACGATGTCCAGCTCATCGCAGCGGCCAAATGGGGCGTTAAGCCGGTGGCTGACAGCACAGAGGCTTCCAAAAACAAGAAACAACTCGTCTACATCAGTGCCAACCCTTACTTTTATGTGGACCGGCTTCGTGACAGCTCCCCTTATCTCGTTCCAAGGGCCGCTGTCTTATTGCAGGATATCGGCCGCAACTTCTTCGATTCTTTGGAAGTGAAGCACATCCCTCTCCATAAGATTATTGTGACGAGCGTCTTGCGCACCAAGGCCGATGTAGAGCGCTTGCAGAAGAAAAATCCCAATGCGAAAGCCAACAGCTGTCACCTTTACGGCACTACCTTTGACGTCTGTTACAATAGATATAAGACTGTAGAGGCACCTGGCGAACATCGCCGGGAGGTGCGCAACGACACTTTGAAATGGGTGCTGGCAGAGGTTATGCGTGATATGCGCGAACAGAACCGGTGCTACATCAAATATGAGGTAAACCAAGGCTGCTGGCATATCACTGTCAGATAACACCATGAATCATAGTAGCGACAGCCTATCCTAAGATTTGATAGGCTATTGCAGCTATGATAGCCAACGCAATAGCAGTTATCACAAGCCGCAGCAGGCAACCAGCCACTTTCTTGATAACAAAGCCCGCCACAATGATGACCAGAAGGATGGTGATATAATAAGTAGCAGAATCATTGACGACAGAAGCTGCGAGAACGCCATTCTGAATTGACGCGATAAGTTGTGGTGTCATAATAATGGTTGTTGAAAAGCCTGCGGAATATCCGTTTTAAACTCCAACGGCTTATGAGTGACAGGATGATAAAAGCAAAGTTTATAAGCATGCAGGCACAGCCGACCTATAGGGTCATCACCATTGCCATATTTAATGTCGCCACAGACAGGATGTCCCATATCGGCGGCGTGAACACGGATCTGATTCTTGCGTCCGGTCTCAAGTCGAAACTCTACAAGTGAATAACCATTACCATTATCTGAACGTTGCAAGACACGGTAATGGCTGATAGCTATCTTCCCACCATTATCGTAATTAGAGCTATAGGTGAAGTATGCCTTGTTATCCTTAAGCCAGCTCTGAATCGTTCCCTCATCCTGCTCCACCGTTCCTGAGAGAAGTGCAACATAGCGTCTGTCGTAGACAATGTTGTGCCAGTCACTCTCCAGCGCCAGCTCCGTCTGCTTATCCTTGGCATAGAGCATCAGACCACTGGTATCACGGTCGAGTCTATGCACGACATGGGCTTGACAATGCTGGCGCGTCTTACGGAAATAGTCGTCTAAGATTGTCTTGACATTGAGTGAACTGTGCCCCGCTGCCATGGAGAGGATGCCTTGGTGCTTGTCTATGACTACGATATAACGGTCCTCATAGACAATACGAAGGTATCGGCTGTGGAACTCGTCATTCTGCTTCGACCGGCTAATGGTAATCTTCATGCCAGGCTTCAGCGGAAAATCAAACTGTGTCACCGTCTTCCCATTTACTCTCACGCCATGACCGGAGAGTGTGGCCTTGACCTTAGTGCGGCTCGTGTGTAGGTTGGCGAGAAGCCAGTCAAGAAGGAGAGCATCCTCCTTGACGGTATAAGAGTTGTATTGCTTATCCATTAACAAATTAACTATCCGAAGAGTTATTCCTTTCGTTTCCAGATATTGGTGATCTTATGACGTATCGCAAAGATATTACACAAGCTCACAATGACGAGGAGTATCAGTCCGAGACAAACAGCAGGGAGCATAGTGCCTAAGTCTACATCAGGGAAGAGGGCAGAAATCACGCCTGTATAGTAAGACCTGACAAAGACAAGGACGACGAGGGCTATAACCAACACTCCGAGGTTGAGACCCACTGTGAGGAGTTGGTAAGGTTTAGCCACCTGCCCAGGACTGTATCCGATGAGTAAGAGGTTCTCAAGCTTTGATGAGTTTTTCTGCACGAGAAGATAGATACTCAGCATAAGGATATAGAAGCTCAGCGCTGAGATGACAAGTCCCACAGCCATCACCATCGTTACCATGAGGCGAAGGAAATAAGTTGTCTTCTCTGCATCGAGCTTATCATTCTCCACCTCATAACCTTTCCGGTCAAAATAAGATGTCATCAGCTCCGTCTTACTATTATCCGGTTCTATGATAAGCCGGGTCGGGTCACTGGTCTTGCCCTGTGCAAAAGTCTCATTGCTCCAATCCATAAAGGCCTGTGGCACAAGGATAGACGACACACGATTGGAGAAGCCTATCACCTTTCCCTTAAACGATTGGCTCTTGCCATCGCCCTGAATAAAGATGTCGAAATCAATCATCCCCACCAAGCCATCGCTAATCTTTGGCAGCGAGCGGCTTTGGGCAAAGCCAAAGTTATACATTGCTATATAGCTCCTTGGCAAGATGATAGGTACCACATGCTCACCAGGAGTATAGCGCCATTCCCCTTTAGGAGCATCGACAAACTCATCAGGAATACTCTCAAAGAAGAGCTCAGAGTTCAGAACATTGGTACCGCCTACACCCATATGTGCTGTAATCGTATACTGGTTAGGTGTGAAGACACCTGTCTTGAGGGTGAAGCCAGCATTCTTAAGATTGCTGACATCCTCAGCTGTGAAGGCATTGGAACTGCCTGAGATGGTGTTACCTGTTCCTACCTTCTTCTCCACGATGATGTAGTCTGACTTCATAAACGCATCGTCGGCTGTGAACACCGGCATGACGTCACGATAGAACTGGTATCCGAGGAGAACGATGAGCATGCCAAAAAGATTGGCAAAGAAGAAGCCCGTAAATTGGGCGATGCTGATATGTTGCCTTAAAAGTTTCCAAACGAGATTCATAGCCTTACCACCCTTTCATAGTTTAGGTCCATGTGTTTACCAATACTTGTCACAATGACACCGGCTCCTTGCTTCTTCGCCTCTGTCATCATGATGTCACCCATGATTCGCGCATTATTATCGTCAAGGTGAGAGATGGGCTCGTCAGCGAGAATAAAATCGAAAGGCTGCACCAGTGCTCGTATCATGGCCACGCGCTGCTGTTGGCCGAAAGACATCCGGCCGATTTTGGCATTGACCTTATCAGCGATGCCAAGCATGTCAAACCACTGCAAGATTTCTTCCTCTGACTTAAAACCCGTGAGTTTGTTCTTTATCTGCACATTCTCCATAGCTGTGAGTTCAGGGAAGAGACGAAGTTCCTGAAAAAGATGACTGATATGTGTGCGACGCATAGACACCCACTGGCTCACCGTATAATTATGAGTGTCGTCAGCGTCGAAGAGAACATTACCGTCGTAGTCATGGCGGTAGCCGACAACATAGCTACAGAAAGTACTCTTACCTTTTCCCGAGTCAGCCTCAACAAGATAGAGATAGCCTTTCTCGAATGTAATGTCATTGTTCCAGATGTCAGACTCCATATCAGCGATATGCTCGGAGAAGACGTGAGGAACAACCTGCTTGAAAGTTATTGACTGCATATTACAGACTTTTATTTCAATGTATAAACGATAGTATTGATGTTTCCAAACATCGGCTTCAACAAAGCTGTCACTGCTGATGCCTTTGTTCCCTGAAGTGCGGCAAAGTTGACAATCATAACAAGTTTCTGGCCTACGATCATCTTCTGCAAGTCCTGACTGATAGGCTTGATTGCCGGCTTAATGCTCTGCAAAGCCTCCTGGGCTGACCCTCCACTCATATATTGATTGTCGGCCGTAACACCGAAGTAATAAGTAGTGCCATCACTGGTATAATAGAAGCAGTTGGGTCCCCAGTCGGCAATGCGCCCGCCCGCCGGAACGCTCTGCTTCCAGTAGTCCACATCCTTCAGCCACGGTGCACCAGAAAGACGCGCTGCCATCTTCATATCAAAAGTGCCTTTACCAAGCGAAGAACTCGTCAGTGAGAGGTCACCGTTGACACTACGGATGATATTATCCATGTCGATAGCAGCATTGATACCATTGAGCATAGCAGAAATAGCGGCACTCTGCTTGATGATATTGTGATATTTATTGCCGTCAACATTCATAAACATACCTAAGACGTCAGTGGCAGTCATCGACTTGACATAGTCTCCTTTGATAGGTCGATAGACACTCCGTGAGGCTGTGAGGGCATCATTAATCTGTTTCTTAAAAGAGATGGTTCTGCCCTGCATCAGCAGCCTCCCACCTTTAATCTCCATGCCTGCCGTCAATACGATGTCAGAGGGATCAGTGCCTTTTGGCGCTCCTATTGTGAAAGGTGCTGCAAACTGCTGTGGCAGTGCCTGCGTCTGCGCAACCAGTGCCATAGGAGCTTGGATGGAGTCGAGTTGGTCAAACATAGGTATCCCCTTAATGCCATTATCCTCATCAGCGTTGAGATAACGTGCCATCAATGTGATGAGGTCGTCCTGCTGGGCCGGGACAACAGGTCCCATAAGCAGTGCTGCCTTATCGGAGAATCCTATCACCCATCCTGATGGCAGCGCTGAGAAATGGCAATGCCGACGCTCCCTGACCGTAAGTTTTGCTGCTGTAAGTGCATCAGCGAGTTTGTCATCATCGCTGACTTTTGAGCACAATCCCAGATTACCCTGCTCGTCCTCAAAGAAGTAGACTTGCGAAGAAAGGTCAAGGCCTGTGTCATCAAGATTGCTTACATGCAACAATGTTTTCAATATCAATGGACTCTTGCTGCCGCTGAGCTTGGCCGGATTAAAAGAGATAAGCAGCGAACTCTCACGCGGTATGGCATTGATATAATCACTGTTGGAACAGGAAGAGAAGAATAATGCAAAAACAGCCATCAGAAAGACTGTTGCTATCCTAAATCTTTTCATTGGTAAAAGAAATATTTTATGCTAAATGCGTTTCACTAATTGAGCCATTGTCACCGCCATCAGCCCTGCTGTTTCAGTGCGCAACCGGCTGTTTCCTAATGTCACGGGCTGGAAACCGTGAGCCAGTGCCTGCTGCACCTCATCGGTAGAGAAGTCGCCTTCCGGCCCCACAAGAACACAGACCGAGGCATTGGCAGGAAGTTTCTGAAGACTGTCTAAGAGGTCGACACGCGGACGGTCGTCGTAACAATGGGCTATGAACTTAAAATCATCGGCACATGAGGAGACAAAGTCAGCAAAAGGCGTCATACCAACAACATGAGGCATAAAAGCTTTCCGACTCTGCTTCACGGCGGAAACGACAATCTTATCGATTCGCTCCGTCTTGACGATATGACGTTCAGAGAATTTACAGTCGACAAAGGTTATGCCATCGAAGCCCACCTCCGTGGCCTTCTCTACCATCCATTCCACACGCTCCATCATTTTCGTAGGCGCTATGGCAAGATGAATACTTCCCCGCCATGTTTTCTCTTGAGGCAATACCTTTAGTATTCGGTAGAAACACCTTTTCTTATTTGCCATACCCACCTCAGCCTGGTAGAAACAGCCCTTGCCGTCTATCAGCCATATCGGGTCGCCCTCTGAAAGGCGAAGCACTTTCACGGCATGCTGAGCCTCCTGCTCGGGAAGTTCCTCGACATTGCCGGCATCGGGAACATAGAAAAATCGCTCCTCTTTCATGACTTGTCCTGATCTTTTTCTTTACGTCGCTCCATCTCATCCCGAAGCTGAGAGGCCAGTTCATAGTTCTCATCGCTAATGGCCTTATCGAGTGCCTTGCGCAACATTGACATAGATAGCGTGTTGACAGGTAAGGCTACACCCTCAGAACGAATATCAAAAGGAGAGCTCTGCTTTAAGAACAAAGTCTCGTCAATATACAAGGGTATCTTATTCTTACTGACATAACTGAGCAGGATGGCGTCTGGAGCAGAAATAGCCACCTGGTCAAGGGTGTCGACATTGCTCAGAATAGCTGTATAGTTGCCTTTATTCAACCCTGTGATGACGACCTCCAGATCAAGATTCGTTTGCCAACGAATGACCTTCAGCAACACATCAATGAGCTGATTGGACTGCGCCCCGACATTATCAGCATGTTTCTTAAACTCTTCCAGTGCCGCACCATCACAGGGCACAGCTATCTGCCGTTCCTGAAAAGGGTCCGTGAGAATGATAAGGCCCTCGTTGTCGCTGTCAACGACCTCTGTAGCCTGATGAAAAAAGAGTTGTAATCTTGCCATTGAGTTTATTTCTGTTTTCTTGCCGACCGGAAAGACATGGCAAAGGCAATGCCCACTGCCAGAGCAAAACCGGCAAAGATGAACCAGCAGGTTGTCCAGTCACCCATCAAGTAGGAAGTGTCGCCCACCTGCGTCCAACTACAGAAATGGTTGACGATGGCACCTGCCGAGAGAGTTCCTATAGTAGCGCCAAGACCATTGGTCATCAACATAAACAATCCCTGTGCCGACGCCTTTATCGACGGGTCGCACTCCTTATCTACGAAGATACCACCGGAGACATTGAAGAAATCGAATGCCACACCATAGACGATACAGGATAGGATGAAGAGCAGCACTCCGGGCATAGAGGGATTGCCTATGCCAAAGAGTCCAAACCTCAGCACCCATGCAAACATAGCGATGAGCATAACACCCTTGATGCCATACCGTTTCAGGAAGAAAGGTATGAGAAGGATACAGAATGCCTCACTCACCTGCGATATGGAAGTAAGGAGTGTGGCATTGCTGGCAGCAAAAGAAGTGGCCACAGCCGGATCACTGCTTCCCTGGAAACTGGAGATGAAAGGGCCTGCAAAACTATTGGTAACCTGCAACGACATACCTAACAGTGCCGAGAAGATAAAGAACAGCGCCATACGGCGATCCTTGAAAAGTTTGAAGGCGTCAAGCCCCATCTGCTGGGAGATGGTACGCTTCTGATGGTTCTCACACCGGACGAGCCGACAAGGAGGTAATGAGAATGTGTAGAGAAAGAGCAGAAAACTGAGGATGCCCGAGACAAGGAACTGGTTATAAGTATACTGGAACTTATGTGTGTCCTGGGCAAAAGTCAGGAAGAAAGAACCATTATCCCACACGGCACTGTTGACAAACCACATCACAATGATGAACCCCACAGTACCACACGAGCGGATAGGAGGAAAATCAGTGACAGTATCGCCGCCATTGTTTTTCAGAATGGTGAAGGCCGTCGTGTTAGACAAAGCTAAGGTAGGCATGTAGAAAGCAACACTCAGCGTATAGAGGGTGATAAAAAGCGGCTTGTTAGCTACCTCATTACCGAAGCCCGCTGCCATACCCTGCTGCCAGAGCATGACCATGAAGGCACCGGCAAGCAGATGGCAGATGCCGAGCAGTCTCTGCGGCTGAATCCATTTGTCTGCAACGATGCCGATAAGTGTTGGCATAAAGATGGAAACGATGCCCTGGATGGCATAGAACCAGGATATCTCGGCACCCAACCCCGCTACTCCGAGGTAATTGCCCATACACGTCAGATAAGCTCCCCAAACTCCAAACTCGAGGAAGTTCATCAGCGCCAAGCGTACTTTCAAGTTCATATAAGTCTGTGTTAATATTTATGTCTGTGCAAAAATACACATATTTCTTGATATGCCACGTCTGAATCGAAAAAATTATTTCTCTAACATCGGCTTTAAGAAGCGCGGGGTGTATCCACGTTTGCTGAGAGCCACCTCCTCAGGGGTACCGGCAGCAAGGATCTCACCACCATTGCGACCACCTTCCGGACCTATGTCGATAATCCAGTCGGCAAGCTTAATGACATCAAGGTTATGCTCAATAATGATAACCGTATTTCCGCGGTCAACAAGCTTCTCCAGCACATCCATCAGAATGCGGATGTCCTCGAAATGCAGTCCGGTCGTCGGCTCATCAAGAATATATAATGTCTTACCCGTATCCCGTTTAGCAAGCTCTGTGGCGAGTTTCACACGTTGGCTCTCACCACCGGAGAGTGTTGTAGAACTCTGGCCAAGCTTGATATATCCCAGACCTACGTCTTGTAAAGTCTTTATCTTCTGCAAGATATTGGGGACATTGGCAAAGAACTCCACCGCCTGATTAATCGTCATGTCAAGGATATCAGCGATAGACTTTCCCTTATACCGCACCTCAAGGGTCTCGCGGTTGTAGCGCTTTCCATGGCATACCTCACACGGCACCATGACATTGGGCAGAAAGTTCATCTCTATAGTCTTATAGCCATTACCTCCGCAAGCTTCACAACGTCCGCCTTTGACATTAAAGGAGAAACGTCCCGGTTTATAGCCCCTAATCTGTGACTCGGGAAGGGAGACGAAAAGGCTGCGGATGTCGCTGAAGACACCCGTATAGGTAGCAGGATTGCTGCGCGGAGTGCGTCCGATAGGACTCTGGTCCACATTGACGACCTTGTCAATGTTGTCTATTCCCTCAATGCTCTCATAGGGCATAGGCTTCTTCAGCGACCGATAGAAGTGCTGTGAGAGGATGGGCTGCAACGTCTCGTTGATGAGCGTAGACTTTCCCGAGCCTGAAACGCCGGTGACCACGATGAGCTTTCCCAAAGGAAATTCCACATCAACATGTTTGAGATTGTTCCCTGACGCTCCGAATATCTTGATACTCTTTCCATCACCAGTACGCCGCTGTGCAGGAATCTCAATCTTCCGCTCACCGTTCAGATACTCGGCCGTAATGGTATGTGTCTTGAGCATCTCGGCGGGCGTGCCCTCAAAGACCACTTCCCCACCCTTTCGTCCGGCCTTAGGTCCTATATCTACAATCCAGTCAGCAGCCCGCATCATATCCTCGTCGTGCTCGACCACGATAACGGTATTGCCAAGGTCGCGTAGCTCCTTCAGAGAGTTGATGAGGCGCTCGTTGTCGCGCTGGTGCAGACCGATACTGGGCTCGTCGAGGATATAGAGGACATTGACGAGCTGGGAGCCTATCTGTGTGGCCAGACGGATGCGCTGGCTCTCACCTCCAGAGAGCGTTGCTGACTGCCGGTTCAGCGAGAGATAGTCAAGACCAACCTCCAAGAGGAAGCTGACTCGTGTCTTCAGCTCTTTTAATATCTCATGGGCTATCTTCTGCTGCTGAGGCTCTAAATGCTCCTCAACCTGTGAGAGCCATTCATCGAGCTCCGAGATATCGAGGTTGGCAACTTCCGAGATATTCTTGTCCCAGATGCGATAAGACAAAGACTCTCTCTTTAACCGCATACCATGGCAGTCCGGACATGGACTTGTGGCAAGGAACTGGGCTGCCCACTTCTTACTGGCAAGGGAGTCGTCATTCTCCATGACATCGGTGAGATATTTTATCACACCATCGAAAGTGACAAAATAATCACTCGTGGTATGCACGATACTCTTGTCAATGCGCACGTTCTCCACCGACCCGTTGAGAATCTCATCACGGGCATCATCAGGGATGTCGGCATAAGGTGTCTTGAGCGTACACCCGTATTTCTGCAAGATAGCATCAATCTGCCAGAAAATCATCTGGTTTTTGTATTTCCCTAACGGCACGATGGCACCATCATGAATGCTAAGCTTTTCATTGGGCACCACCTTCTTCAAATCAATTTCGTTGACAACTCCCAAGCCATGGCATTTCGGGCAGGCGCCCTCCGGTGAGTTGAAAGAGAAGATGTTGGGAGCAGGGTCACCATACGACAGTCCTGTGGTAGGATCCATAAGCCGCTTGGAGAAGTTGCGTGCCTCACCCGTATCCTTATCCAGGACCATGATGGTACCTTCTCCCTGTTTCATGGCCACGGCGACAGTCTTGCGAAGTCGCTCGTCATCCTTGGCAGATACCTGCAACTTGTCAATGACAACTTCTATGTTGTGGTTCTTATATCTGTCCACCTTCATGCCCCGCGTTATCTCCTTGATTTCTCCATCAACGCGCATATATAGATAGCCCTTCCGGCGCATGCTCTCGAAGAGTTCGCGGTAGTGGCCTTTACGCTGTCTGACCAGGGGCGCAAGGATATAGACGCGGTGGTCGGCATATTCTTCCAGAATAAGGCTGATGACTTTCTCCTCGGTGTATTTCACCATCTTCTCACCGCTGAGATAGCTATAGGCCGTTCCGGCACGGGCATAAAGGAGGCGGAGATAGTCGTAGATCTCCGTCGTCGTACCCACCGTGGAGCGAGGGTTCTTGTTCGTCGTTTTCTGCTCGATGCTGATGACAGGGCTCAAACCCGAAATCTTATCCACATCCGGACGCTCCATATTGCCTAAGAAGTTGCGGGCATAGGCCGAGAAAGTATCTATATATCGGCGCTGACCCTCGGCATAGATAGTGTCAAAGGCCAGTGACGACTTTCCGGAGCCAGAAAGGCCCGTGATAACCGTCAAAGAATTGCGGGGAATGCGCACATCGATATTTTTCAGATTGTGGACGCGCGCGCCCTCAACTGTTATCCATTCTGTATTCTTATCTATCATGTTGATTGCTCTTGTTGGACATTAAAAACGCAACGTCTAATCGCCTGTATTGTTAGTATCCTCTGTATACCCTCTTAACAGGTTGACATCTTTTTTGATATTGAATGTACGTCCATCAGCACCCTTTGCCTTGACAAGCACGAAATAGACGCCTTGCTTGACATCCTTGCCATGAAACTTTCCATCCCATCCTCCTGCCGGATCATCCCAGGAATAGAGCTTCTGTCCCCAGCGGTTGAAGATGGTGGCATGGAATTCCACAATACTTCTGTAGCCAGACTTGGCTTTATAGATGTCGTTGATGCCATCGCCATTGGGTGAGAAGGCATTGGGAAACTCTAACTTACTCTCATAGACGGAGACCACTATCGGCGAAGCCTCCGTGGACCAGTATTCATCCGTGTAGGCGACCGTATCGGTGCCATTGACAAAGGTCGCCCACAACTCGACATAATGATTTCCAGAGTCAGAGAAGGTCAGCTCTGTATTTTCGTCATATCTGACGACATAAGGAGCATCGCGCTGCCCCTCTTTATAGAAATGCCACTCGTAATGAGCCGACCACCCGTCAGCATTCTCCACACCACTGGAAAAGGTGACCGTCAGCGGTGCCGACTCAGTGATGCTCGTTCCCGACTGCTCATTACCTTCACTGTCGGTGTAGGTCGCCACCGGAGAAATCATCGGCATAACGGACTGAGCCATTGCTGATGATACCCAGAAGCTTAACAAGCCTAACATATAAAGCGCATATCTCTTTGTCATCTGTTTTTACTGTATAGAAATGGTGATTGCAGACCGACTTCAGATCTTCTCTTCTTTACCGGTAGAGTCAACATATTTCAGACCATAGCCTTTGAGCCATTTGTCGATAATCTTCCGCGCTATGCTCAGCTTCTGAGGAATCTGTGGTAGGCTGTCATACCTGAACCAAGCTCCACGAGAGAGTTCAGAGCGCTGGAGGTGAATATCCCCAGACTCATACTCGGCCATGAATCCCACCATCAAGCCACATGGATAAGGCCACGGCTGTGAGCCGAAATAGGTGAGATTCTTAATGGTGAGATGCGTCTCTTCCATCACCTCGCGTGCTACAGCCTGCTCAAGGGTCTCGCCTGTCTCGACAAAACCGGCCACAAGGCCATAGAAATCGCCTTTGAAGTTGCGGGCATGAACCAGCTGAACCTCGTCGCCACGATGGATGAGGACGATGATAGCTGTAGCGAGTTGCGGCCATACCTCCTTACCACACGCCGTACAACGTTTGGAGATGTCAGTATGCATCTTCATCGGTGCGCCGCAGACTCCACAAAACTGGGTGTTGTGATCCCAGTAGAGCAGTTCCTGACACTTGCCGGCCTTGAGATAGAGGTCGAGAGGCAGGTAGTCGAAAGACGCACGCAGACCGATAAACTCATACCCCGCACTCCGCAATCCTTCATCGGTAATCTCTATCGTACCGGGACTCTCTATATTCAGCGTTTTGACGAGTGTGCCATCCTCCATGGGCGTGACATTCATAATGTGCGTCCAAGGATGGACCTTGACAGGTACCTCAGCAGTACACGGGATAGTGTAGGAGCCATCGGACTGCCGCTGGAGAAGCAACGAAGTCTTAGAAAAAATAAAAAAGAGCGTCCCGCCACAAGATGCGGGTGAAGCGTATATAGCGTCAGTCATTACTTCAAAGTTTTATTACCGAATCTTACTGTTCGTATGCGAAGCCGTTATTTCTTGCTTCCGAAGAGCAGCTCATAATCGCGTTTGGCCGCAGCCTTTGTCCATGCTTCCGGAATCACCTTCCAGTTGTGGTTGGGTTGAGGGTCCAGGACCTTCTGCCGGCGAATCTCCTGCATGAGATAGTAACGCTGGTCTCTGTCACTCCGCCAGATGATACGGCTCTCCAGACTATCCTTGGGGATTCCCGCACCTTTGGTAAGCAGCTCACCACCACCATTGCCACGGTAGCTATTGACAGCCACACGGTACCATTTATGCGGGTCAAAAGGCTCGCCATTGCTCATACGCAGAATGGTAACTTTCTGTCCGTCAGGCTTCGTGACATCTACCGTATAGTCGATACCAGCTGCAGCGTCGAAGTTGAATGAGAAATTCTTAAAGCCCAGGCGCTGTGCGTCTCCGCTGGTACGCTTGTCAAGGAGCAGCAGATGGTCGTCAGGACTCTTCATCGTGTTCATCCACAAGTCGTAGCTCATCTCAAGGTGCTTGCGAATCTCGTCGCCCGTGAGGCGCATCACATAGAGCATGTTCTCATACTTGTACAGCTTGAACATGTCACTCATATAGACGGGACCAGCCTTGATGGTGGCATTGAAAGACAATGGTGCGTTGAATGCCACATCAGCATGTGTTATCTGCAACTGAAGGTTCAGAATAAGGTCATTGAAGGCCGAGTTGCCAAAATAGCTGTCAGCGGTAGAGATGGTATTCTTAAACTCTCCGATCTTCTCGTTGGCAAAGGAGTCGACCTTGTCCGTGTAGGCCTTGAAATGGCTGATATAGTCCTCATCTATAGGCTCTTGCGTAACATCATAGAGACGCCCGTCAACATTCTTCACGCCCCATCTACCATTTTCTTTCTCAAGGGCGATGGTCGCATCAGAGACTGTTATAGCGTTATTGGCAGGATCCATACATAGCACGCTGTCGCCGGCGGTATTGACCACCTTGTCGCAATGCCGCGTATGGTCGTGGCCGAAGAGTACAAGGTCGAAGCCCGGCACCTCCTGAGCCACCTTCTCAGAGGCATCCTCCTCATAGGTTGGCGTGGTGATACCACCCGACTTACCAGAATGGAAGAGGCCGATGACGACGTCAGCCTTCTCGTTCTCACGCATCACTTTCATCCAGTATTTGGCCGTCGACACCATCTCGTCGAAGCGCAGACCCGACCAGATATTCGGTGCCAGCCAGTTGGGAATGGCCGGTGTAATCATACCAAAGACAGCAATACGGCAGCCTTGGCGCTCAAGGATGGTATAAGGTTTCAGATAGGGCTTGCCACTGCGCGTATCAATCACATTAGCCCCTAAGACAGGGCAGCTAACCTCGGAGAGCCACCTATCATAAACCTTGTGTCCAGGCTCCACATCATGATTGCCGATGGTCTCGGCATCATAGTGCATATAGTTGATAACCTGGGCGGCAATATTTATATCCGTTGTATCCATGAAGTTGGAATAGTAGCTCACAGGCTGTCCTTGCAGAATATCCCCGTTATCGAGGAGCAGGAGACGGTTGCCATACTGCTGCCGCAAGCGCTTCACATAGCTGCTCACGCGCGCCATGCTCCCGGCCTTTGGCTTACGCTCGATGAGATCATAAGGGAAGAAGGAACCATGTACATCACTGGTCTCTATGACGCGAAATTCAAGACGCTGGGCTGAAGCGCAGAGAGAGGAACACAGTAACATGAGGAAGAAGAAAATCTTTTTCATCGTTGGATGTTGCACATTATTTATATATGACGAATGAGACGCAGCCGGTGGTCTATGCACTCTGGCAGTTCATTCTCGTAGTGGGTAACCATGATGAGCGTCTTGTTGCGGCGCTGCATGAAAGTATCTATGACATCCTTGACGAGCTGACGGTTGGCGTTGTCAAGTCCATGCAACGGCTCGTCAAGGATAAGAAGCTCCGGATCTTTGACAAAGGCGCGGGCCAGGAGCACCAGGCGCTGCTCGCCACTCGACAGTTTGAGGAAGGTGGTATTCTCCAAGCCCTCCAGGCCAAAGACGTCCATCCAGAAGCGGCAGATGTCAATCTCCTGCCCCGTAGGTTTGACATAGAGCCCCACGGAATCTTTCAGACCACTGGCCACAATGCGGATGGCCGGAATATCTTTCTGATAAGCTCTGTGCATCTCCGGTGAGACATAGCCGATATGCTTCTTGATGTCCCAGATGCTCTCTCCACTGCCACGGGGTATACCAAAGAGGGAGATGTCGCAGGCATAGCTCTGGGGGTTGTCAGCACAAATCAAACTCAACAGTGTAGACTTTCCTGCACCGTTCTGACCTCCTAAAGCCCAACGCTCGCCGTTGAGGACCGTCCAGTCGAGGTCCTTGAGGATAGTGCGCTCACCATAACGGATGGAGACATGGTTCAGGTGAGCCACTTCCTTCGTGTGGTATTCCTCATCGCTGTACGGCAGGTTGAGGATGGCTTGACGCTTGTCATCGGACAGGACATGGGCTGGCACCTGCTGACGACGGGCGAGATATTCCTCACGCGTCATCTTCTCGCCCACCTTCATGTCGCGCACCTCAACGACATGGGTGATAAAGTCGGGAATGTCATCGGTCTTTGACAGCACAAGGATAATCTGCAAGGTCTCACGGCTGACGATTGTGGCGAAGAGCTGCTTCAGCTGGTCTCGCGTACCTGCATCAAGTCCGATGAAGGGGTTGTCCATGATAAGGACACGCGGTCGGGAGAAGAGCGTCTCCGTGAGCTTGAGTTTGCGCAGCTCACCACTGGAGAGCAGGATGATGTGCTTATCAAGCAGCGCCCGCATATTGAACATGTCGTAGAGTTCTTCACGCAGCGCCTGCCGATCCGGGGTATCGGCGCCTGCCGAGCGGTAGGCCATCTCCAAGCGCTCACCCACGGTCGGCGTGCTGTCGTCTATCTCGGTCTGGTTCCAACGCTGCTGCAAATAATAGGTGCGGTCGTTGTCGCCGCCATAGGCATCACGGAAGGTGATGTATTTGATGTTGTCAGAGACAAGTTTCTGTGTGCTCGGTGCAAAATCATACTCAGGGTCGTGCATGAGAAGCGGATGACTGCCCGTGATGATATTGACCAGCATCGTCTTGCCACCACCATTAGGACCGACGATGGCGAGCTGCTCACCGTCGAGAGTCGTGAAATTGACTGGCTCCGCCATACGCCATGATGGCATACGGACAACACCGTTCACTATGTTGATAATCTTCTGCATAACTTATATTCTTGTGTTTTATGCGTTTACTAAACAAACCTCCGCTATCGACTGACACGATTGGCGTTCTTTGTGACGAAGTCCTTCCAGGAATTGTAATGGCGAGCCCCCGTCTCCGGTGTCGACAGCTGCAGGAAATGGCAGTAGGCAGCGCCCAAGGCATCGGTAGCGTCCATAAACTTCGGCATATCTTTCTCGTCAATATTCAGCAGCCGCTGCAACATGCCGGCGACCTGCTCCTTAGAAGCCTGCCCTTGACCTGTGATAGCCATTTTTATCTTCAGTGGCGCATACTCATGGATGGGCACATCATGATGGATGGCTGCCGCTATGGCCACCCCCTGGGCGCGACCTAACTTGAGCATAGACTGCACATTCTTGCCAAAGAAGGGAGCCTCGATAGCCATTTCGTCGGGGAGGTACTCATCGATGATGCCAGTGACACGCTCGAAGATTCTGCCCAAACGAAGATAGGGGTCTGACATCCGGCGCATGTCGATAACGCCCATGGCCACAAGCTGGGCCTTGTTGCCGTTAGCCCGCAAGACGCCATAACCCATCACATTGGTGCCGGGGTCTATGCCAAGGATAATCTTCTCCATCTATCTGTCAAGATATGGATTGGCAGCCAGCTCAGCACCTATCGTGGTGGGCTCGCCATGACCCGGATAGACGGTGACGGTATCCGGCAGCTGACAAAGCATGCGCAGGCTCTGGATAATCATGAACATCGACCCGCCTTCAAAGTCCGTCCGGCCAATGCTGCCACGGAAGAGTGTGTCTCCGGTAAAAGCAGCCTTCTCTGCCTCACAGTAGAAGACGACACCACCGGGAGAATGACCCGGAGCCTCAAGGATGGTAAAGCTGTGGTTGCCAAAGGTAATCACATCACTGCCATCAAAATAGCGGCCGACAGGAGCAAAATCAGCGGAAGTAAGTCCGTTGATTCCACAGATGGCAGCGGCATGCTCGGGCAATTGCTTCATCAGCTGCTCATCACTGCCATGAAGCTCGGGCTTCAAACCCCAGGTATCAAACACGAACTTGTCGCCAAGATGATGGTCCACGTGTCCATGAGTAGCGATCAGATGGACAGGTTTCAGACCGTTAGCTGTAATATATTCCTTGATAGCAGCTTTCTCAGCATCATACCACGCACCACAGTCAATGATGACAGCCTCCTTAGTCTCGTCACTCACGATATAGGTGTTCTCTCTGATGGGATTGCAAATAAAAGTCTTGACTTCAAACATCTTATTGTTTTGTTTTAGGGTGAAATGGTATCAGAAAACACGTGTCAATATACGGGAAGGTATACGACATTCTTCTCCTCGAAGAAATCCTCGCTGAAGAAATCTGAGATGGCTGTAATCTCTATGATCTTGCGATATGGTTTTATCTCGGCATCCAAGTTGCCGCCCTTGAGGGTAATGATGCCATTCTGCAAGGCGTTGTGCTGCTGGGTGGAGATATTCTTTCTGACAATCTTCACCATGTCAGGCAACGGCATGACAGCACGTGAGACGACAAAGTCGAACTTGTCTTTCTCTTCCTCACCGCGGCGGTGCACAGCCTCCACATTCTTCAAACCTATCGCCTTAGCAACTTCAGATGCCACCATTACCTTCTTGCCCGTCCCGTCAATCAGTCGGAAATGGCAATCAGGGAAAAGGATGGCGAGCGGAATACCGGGAAAGCCACCCCCGCAACCAAAGTCGAGCACCTTCGTCCCTGGCTTGAAACGGATAACTTTCGCTATAGCGAGGGAGTGAAGCACATGGTGAAGGTAAAGGTTGTCGATGTCTTTGCGCGAGATAACGTTTATCTTGGCATTCCAGTCACGGTAAAGGGCGTCAAGGGCGTCAATCTGCCGCTGCTGGGCTGCTGTCAGGTCGGGGAAATATCGTGTTATCAATTCCATCGTTGTGTTTTTCTTTTCGAATTTTGCAAAGTTACAATATTTTCCCGTAACTTTGCAGACAACCGGAATATTTAAAGGTGAAAAAATTCAAAGGCTCAGAAGAATCCGGCTATAGCAGCGGAAGATGCACGGCATTTGCCAACGACATCCGTGGCATTTGCCAACGACATCCGTGACATTTGCCAACGACATCCGTGACATTTGCCAACGACATCCGTGGCATTTGCCACGCATCTCACAGAAGCCGTTGAGTGGCTGACGCGGCGATAGATAGCTGCTACTGAACATATGATATAAATACCTGATAATAAGAACAATAATGTATAAAGCTGCACTTTTCGATTTAGATGGCGTCGTCATCAACACAGAGACACAATATTCAGTGTTTTGGAGTCATATCGGGGAGACCTATGTGCCTGAACTCCCCGACTTTGCCAATGCCATCAAAGGAATGACGCTCGTGCAAATCTATGACCGGTTCTTTGCCGGCAAGACCGATTTGCAAGATAAGATTACTGCTGAACTCAACGACTTCGAGAAGCACATGAACTATGACTATCTTCCCGGCTTTGAGGACTTCATGAAGGTGCTCAAGACGGCGGGCGTAAAGACGGCTGTAGTGACCAGCAGCAACCAGGCGAAGATGCAGAATGTCTACCATGCACACCCTCATTTTCAGGACCTCTTCGACGCCATCCTGACCAGTGAAGACTTTGCATACAGCAAGCCCGACCCCGACTGCTATCTGAAGGCTGCCCAGCGCTTCGCGCTCTCGCCAGCGGACTGCGTAGGCTTTGAGGACAGCATCAATGGGCTGAAAGCCGTTGAAGCCGCTAAGATGTTCTGTGTGGGACTGGCTACGACAAACCCACGGCAGACAGTGGCCAAATATGCTGACATCGTGATAGAAAATTACCTTGACAATAATAAAATACGATCTCTTTTCGTTTAAATAGCGTGAAGAAGATAACCATCATACTCCTGTTTATAACCGCCCTCCTCAGCGTGTCATGTGCTGATGAGGACAGTTTTACGACGTCACCCGTCAACCGGCTGACGTTCTCTGTCGATACGGTGCGTATGGACACACTGTTCAGTAATGTGCCCTCAGCCACCAAATCTTTCTGGGTCTACAACTTCTCCGGCGACGGCTTGCGATGCAAAAGCGTGCGGCTGGAAAATGGCAGCAGCCCCGGATTCAGAGTCAACGTCGACGGCATCTACTTAGGCGAAGGCCGCAATTACGAGACCGACGAGGTGGAGATTCGCAATAAAGACAGCGTGAGGGTCTTGGTGGAGGCCACGCTGCCTACCGCCAGTGCGGCAGAGCCGACCCTGACAGCCGACAATCTGGTGTTTACATTAGAGAGTGGTGTGGAGCAGAAGGTCAACCTCACCGCCTTTGCATGGAATGCAAGGCTGCTCAAGAATGTGAGAATCAGCCGCGATTCCACCATCAGCTCCAACGGGACACCTACCGTTATCTACGGCGGGCTGAGGGTTGACAGCGGTGCCACACTGACGATAGCCCCCGGCACGCGACTCTATTTCCACGCTGACGCCGCTCTTAATGTCTATGGCCGACTGCTGTCAAGGGGTACGGCGGAGAACAACGTTGTCCTGCGTGGCGACCGTATCGACCGGATGTTCGACTATCTGCCCTACGACCGCGTGCCGGCACAATGGATGGGCGTACATCTATACAGCTCCTCGTATGACAACGAAATCATCTATACCGACATTCACAGTACGAATAATGGTATAGAAATAGACTCTTCCGACATCTCCAAACAGAAGCTGACACTCTCGCATGCTACCGTCCATAACTGTCAAGGCTATGGTCTCCATGCCGTCAACGCCCGACTGACCATAGAAGACAGCCAGCTGACCAATACGCTCTACGACTGTCTGCATATCGATGGCGGATATACTGAGATCAACGGCTGCACCCTGGCCCAGTTCTATCCTTTCGACTCCCGTCGTGGTGCTGCCTTCGCCATGAGCGATGCCAAGCCTATTCTCAATATGATCATGCGCAACTCGCTTGTCACAGGCTATGCCGACGATGTCTTCATGGCTACCGTCAAAGACACAGCAGCGGTAAAGAACTGGAAGTTTGAGGACTGCATCGTTCGCAAACCAAAGCCTACCACACGCGACAGTCTGCTCTTCTCCAACGTCATCTATGAGAATGTGAAAGATACGACAACGATGGGCGAGAAACATTTCCAGAAGATAGACATCGACAACCTCGTCTATGACTTCCGCCTGAAAGAGACCTCTGCCGCTGTCAACAAAGGCAACAAAGCGACGGCCTTATCCGACGACCGCAATGGCATCCGCCGTGATGACAAACCGGACATCGGTGCGTATGAATATACCAAATAGCAATCCAATCTTTTGAAATATGAAACACCTTAAACTGAACACAGAAATAGAGCTCTGCTCTTTAGAAGAGCTGAGTGCTGAGGAGCGCAGCCTCGTAGAGAAAGCCTGCACGGCCACTCAGAACTCCTACGCTCCCTACAGCCACTTCCATGTTGGAGCAGCAGTACGCTTACAGAATGGTACTATCGTCTGCGGTGCCAACCAGGAGAATGCCGCCTTTCCGTCCGGTCTCTGCGCCGAGCGCACCGCCATCTTTGCCGCTCAGGCCAACTATCCTGACCAGCCTGTCGTGATGCTTGCCATCGCCGCTGCCGACGAGAACGGGCTGCGAGACAAACCGGTATCGCCCTGTGGCTCCTGCCGCCAGGTCATCTTGCAGATGGAGGACAGGTATAAGGTCCCTGTGGAGATATTGCTCTTCGGCAACGACGGGGTCTATCGCATCCAGTCCGTCAAGGACATCCTGCCGCTGTCTTTCACTGACGATGATATGAGGTAAACGCCCAAACCGGTTAAGAAGCACTATTTTGGGGCCATAAACCGCTTCCGCTCCGCCTCATCAAACTTCTCAATGGCGTAGCGCAACATCGTGCGCGGCATCTCTTGGGCATGCTGATGGAGGAAGGAGCGTAGGAGCTCCATGCTGACGTGCTTTCCCATCTCGCGCAGCATCCATCCCACGGCTTTCTGCATGAGATCGTGACGGTCGTGGAGATGCATCTCTGCATAGCGCAGACACCAAGAGGGGTCTCCATGCTGTGTGGGCGTGAGCGTGCAGACCATACTGATGCGCCGTCGCCAAAGACTGTCGCTCTGGGCCAGTTCGTCAAGGATGGCATGGGGATTGCCCAGAGCGGTAGGATTCATCAGCCAGTGTCCCAAAATCTTCGGTGCCGAGGTATCCACAAGATCCCAATTATTGGCACTGTCGGCATGTTGCAGATAGAATGCCACGATATCATTGCGACGCTTCGTCGCTTCATCCTCCGTACGACGGGATTGAATCTCATACTGCTTCACGAGGATGAGAAGTCCACAGAGTCTTACCTCATGCCACGGCGAGTTCAACAACAGTTCCGTCTCGGAAAGCGGGAAGTCCTTATCAGCCAACTTCACCACTTGGCGAGTCGTGGGCACCTTTATACCGAGGAACTCGTCGCCCTCGCCATACTCCCCAGGTCCTGTCTTGAAAAATCGCATCAAGACAGCGCGCTGCCTGTCATCACGCAACGACAGCAGCTTGTCGGTTATCTCCTTTGCTGTGCGTATTGTCATTGTTTGAAATCAATCTATGTTGTACGAGGCAAAGGTAGAAAGAATTTTAGCCAAATAACAATGCCTAAGGCATCAATTCAAATATTATCTGAATGAAAGAAGTGAAAAAAGGGGTTAGGGAATTGCACCCTAACCCCTATATATTTGCTACCATGCTAAAGATGCCCTTTATTGAGCAAGGAAAGCAAAATTATTTTGTATAGAGGAAGCGCTTGATGCTCCGTTTAGGCGTTTTCTCGAATTCCTCCTCATGGATTCTTATCTCAGATAGATGGCAGTAGGCAGGCTGCTCAGCATTAAGCGTAGCTCTGTTCTGCTCCATAATCTGCTTAATGTCACTGTCGGAGAGCCCCATAGTCTTGGCAGCATCATAGTCAGGATGCACCAGACCGACAAGCTTATTACCCTCCTGAATGACAACACTTTCATTAACAAGCGTCAGTGAGTTGAGTTTGTCTTCAATCTCCTCTGGATAGATGTTCTGTCCGTTGGAACCGAGGAGCATATTCTTAGAGCGGCCCTTGATAAAGATGTTGCCATCAGCATCCAAGAGTCCGAGATCGCCGGTGTGGAACCAGCCCTCGTCATCGATAGCCGCCTTGGTAGCCTCCTCATTCTTATAGTAGCCCAACATGACGTTAGGGCCCTTACAAAGAATCTCACCAGGGATGTTAGCCGGATCAGGGCTCACCACCTTCACCTGCATATGGTAAGCTGCCTTACCACAGGAGCCAGGGACGAAGCGCGACCAGTCCTCATAGCCGATGATAGGTCCGCACTCCGTGGCGCCATAACCTACCGTATAGCGGAAGCCGATACGATGGAGGAAAGCCTCTACTTCCTGTGAGAATGCGGCACCGCCAACGATGACCTCCAAGAAACGACCGCCAAAGGCATCGGTGACCTGCTGGCAGATGCGTTCGTAAATCTTATGATTGATACCGGGCATCTTCAACAATAACCTCAGCCGCTTATCCTGTAGTTTGGGGAACACCTTCTTCTTGATAATCTTCTCGATGATGAGTGGTACGGAGATGATGATACGCGGCCGGATGTCAGCAAAAGCAGCGGCGATGATGGCGGGTGAGGGTATGCGCGTCAGGTAATAGATATGGCAGCCCTTCAGAAACTCAAAGATGAACTCAAAAGACATGCCATACATATGCGCCATGGGGAGGATACTGATGACGTTGTCGCCAGGGTTCAGACTCTTACCCAAGACATGCTGTGCAAAGTCGGCATTACTCCACAGCGAACGGTAAGGCAGCATGACACCCTTCGAGAAGCCTGTTGTACCGCTGGTATAGTTGATCAGCGCAAGCTCATCAGGGCTCTGCTCGATATAATAGTGTACATGCTCCTTCCGGAAATATTTAGGATACTTATGCCCGAACATCTCATTGAGATGCTCACGGGCGTAGGTCAGCTTCTCCGTCCTGGATATGACGAGCGAATAGTCAGGGATATAGATGATGCCTTCCAGTTTGGGCATCTTCTCCGGGTCCACCTGTGTGGCCACGACATCGCCGACAAAGAGAATCTTAGCATCAGAGTGGTTGACGATGTTATGAATCTGCTCTGGCGTAAACTCATGCAGAATAGGCACTGCGATGGCGCCATAGGTGAGCACAGCCAAGAAGGCAGCCGCCCAGGCAGAGCTGTTGCGGCCGCACAGTGCAATCTTGTCACCCTTGACGACACCGGAGCTCTCAAACATAATGTGCAGCTTCTCTATCTTGCGCGCCACATCATGATACTGCAAAGTAGCACCCTTATAATCGGTGAGCGCATCGCGGTCCCAATTTCGGACGATACTGTCCTGGATGAGCTGGTTGAAGCTTGGAATTTTCTCCATGATGGTAAATATCTTCAGTTGTTAAACTTTATGCTTCTTTATAGAGATATCTCTTGATAGACTTCTTCGGCGTCTTCTCAAACTCCTTTTCCTGGAGCTGTATCTCACTGATTTTACAGAACGAAGGAAGGACATGATTCAGTTCCTGTCTGTTCTGCTCCATAACATTCATAATATCGGCCTGCGTGAAGCCAAGTTCATGAGCGGCATCCATATCCGGATGAACGAGCCCCACAAGCTTATCCCCGCGCTGCACGATAAGGCTTTCACCGACCATGGCCATGGAGTTGAGCTTGTCCTCAATCTCTTCCGGATAGACGTTCTGTCCATTGGAGCCGAGCAGCATGTTCTTGATACGTCCAAGGAGGAAGAGATGTCCGTCGTCGCTGATAGTCCCCAGGTCGCCGGTATGGAACCAGCCATCGCTGTCAAGAGCCGCCTTTGTAGCTTGTGGATTCTTGTAATAACCGTTCATCACGTTGAGTCCACGTGTGACAACCTCACCAGGGATATTCTTTGGGTCAGGGCTGAGCACCTTCATCTCCATATGCTCTGCCACCGTGCCACACGAGCCAGGCACGAAGTCATGCCAGTCGCTATAGGTAATCATAGGTCCGGTCTCAGTAGTTCCATATCCCACTGTAATCGGGAAGCCTATCTCCACAAGGAAGGCTTCTATCTCCTTGCTCAGACCGGCACCACCGACAATAATCTCATAGGTCTTGCCACCCATCTCGTCCATCACCATCTTGCAGACAGCGGCACGAACTTTTTTACCGATAATACCCGGCATCTTCATCATCAAGCGAATGCGGCTGTTTAGACGGGGGAAGATCTTCTTCCTGATAATCTTCTCTACGACAAGGGGCACAGAGACGATAAGATCCGGATGGATTTCCGCAAAGGCTGCCTGAATCACGGTCGGACTCGGCAGGCGGGTGAGGAAGAAGATATGGTTGCCCAAGAAGAATTCCAAGAGGAACTCACAGGTAAGTCCATACATGTGAGCCATAGGCAGAATGGACAATACATCACTGTCTTTAGGGAGCTTACTGCCCAAGACATGGGTGAGGTAGTCGATGTTGCTCCACAATACTCGGAAAGAGAGCATCACACCTTTGGAGAATCCCGTTGTGCCGCTGGTATAGTTGATCATTGCCAAATCTTCGGGAGCGTCGACATAATAGTGGACATGCTCCTGGCGGAAATACTTAGGAAATTTCTTTCCATACATCTCGTTGAGGTGCTCCCGCGCATAATCCATCTGTTCAGAACGGCTGACAACGATGGAGTAGTCGGGCAGATAAATAATACCCTCCAACTCAGGCATCTTATCATAATCGAGCTGAGTGGCAACGACATCGCCCACAAACAAGATTCGGGAATCAGAATGGTTGACGACGTTATAAATCTGGTCGGGCGTAAACTCATGCTGTATAGGGACCGCCACGGCGCCATAGGTAAGCGTTGCGAGAAAAGCACATGCCCATGTTGCGCTGTTGCGCCCACAGAGAGCCACTCGGTCTCCTTTTTTGAGACCTATGCTCTCGAACATGATATGCAGCTTCTCTATTTTACGGGCTACATCATGATATTGCAGGGTGGCGCCTTTATAGTCCGTAAGGGCATCCTTGACCCAGTTGCTTTTTATTGTATCCTCTATCTGCCTATTAAAACTTGGTATCTGTACCATTGCACAAAAATCAAATATCTGTGCAAAGGTAATATCAATAATGCACATTAGCAAAAAAAATGTGCATTATTTTGTTTTCCCAAGCATTTTTCCCATTTCTTCTTAGATATTACAATATAAACATAGTGTAATTCTACTCATACCTCATGCTCTTTGCAGGATGTATGTGGGAAATGAGATAGCTCGGTGCAATCAACACAAAGACACTGATGAACAGGGTTGCCACATTCAGAAGCAGCCATGCCGGGATGTTTATCTCTATGGGCACCGTGCTGACATAATAAGTAGCTGGATCAAGCTTCACGATACCAAAATATTTCTGTAGCACGCACACGCCCAACCCAATGATATTACCAATCACCATGCTCCTGCCAATGATAAATGTAGCAAACCAAAGGAAGAGGTGGCGTATGGTCGTATTACGCGCGCCCAATGCCTTCAGAATACCTATCATGGTGGTACGCTCAAGAATGATGATGAGCAAGCCGGAAATCATGGTCACACCAGCCACAGCCGCCATCAGCGCAAGGATAATCCACACGTTCATATCAAGGAGGTCCAGCCACTGGAAGATTTGGGGATTAATCTCTTTGATGGTCTGTGAGGTGTAAGTCTCGCCATAGTGGTCGGTTCTCTTGTTTATCTTCTTGATAAACGACCGCTCTACGTCGTCAACCTTATTGAAGTCCTTGACACTGACTTCAGCACCTGAAGCCTGGTCGGCATTCCAACCGTTGAGCTTGACAGTCGTGTAGAGGTCTGTAAAGCACATGTAGCTGTCATACTGGCTCAGATTTGTCTGGTAGATGCCCTGAATGGTGAAACGACGGATGCGGACGCCATTATTGTCAATGAAATAAGCAAAGATGCGCTGTCCCTGCTTCAGTTTCAGCTTGTCAGCGATGCTCTGAGAAATGACAATCTTATTAGAGGAAGCGGTATCTGAGAATTTAGGCAAACTTCCCGATACCATATTCTGATGGATGAAAGTGGAGTCCCACTCTGGTCCTACACCTTTCAACACGATGCCGAGAAAATCGCTGTCCGTCTTCAGAATACCCTGCTTATAGGCAAAGCGCTCAACATGGCTGACCCCACTGATGCCTCTTATGGCTGTCATCATAGAGTCCGTCATCGCGATGGGATATTGCTCCGCCTGGGACTGAGAGACGAAATTGGTTACCTGAATGTGTGAACCAAAGCCGATGACCTTACCCTGGATAGTATGTTTGAATCCCAAGACGACAAAGACCGACACAATCATCACAGCCAGTCCGATAGCCACACCAGCTGTAGCTATGGTGATAGCAGGCCGTGAGACCTTCTGACCCGCATCCTGGTCATCGCTATAGAGACGTCGTGCTAAGAAAAGTGGAAGATTCATGCTTATTAATTTGTTCTGCCTGGATAAGCCTCCAAAGCCTTGCTCAGAACGACGAGCGCCCTCTGCAAGTCTTCTTTCTTCAAGACATAAGCCAGACGCACCTGGTTGATGCCAGCTCCCGGCGTGGTGTAGAAGCCAGATGCAGGAGCCATCATCACCGTCTCGCCCTCGTAGTTGAACTCCTCCAAACACCAGCGACAGAACTTCTCGCTATCGTCAACAGGGAGCTGGGCAACGGTATAGAAAGCGCCCATGGGAATCGGGGAGTAGACACCTGGAATGCGGTTCAGACCATCTATCAGACACTTACGCCGCTCCACATACTCATCGTAGACATTACGGTAGTACTCTTCCGGCGCATCGAGGGAAGCCTCAGCAATAATCTGACCTATGAGAGGAGGCGAGAGACGGGCCTGGCAGAATTTCATCACAGCCTTACGCACCTCAGCATTGTGGGTAATCAAGGCACCGACACGAATGCCGCACTCTGAATAGCGCTTGGAAACAGAGTCGATAAGGATGACATTATTCTCTATGCCCTTGAGATGCATGGCGCTGATGTAAGGGCTGCCCGTATAGATATATTCACGGTAGACCTCATCAGAGAAAAGATAGAGATCGTATTTCTTTACCAAGTCACGAATCTGGTTCATCTCCCGGCGCGTATACAGGTAGCCCGTAGGGTTGTTGGGGTTACAAATCATGATAGCCCGCGTCTTGTCATTGATAAGCTCTTCAAATTTCTCCACCTTCGGAAGTGAGAAGCCTTCCTCGATGGTCGTGGCAATGGTCCGAATCTTGGCGCCGGCAGAGATGGCAAAAGCCATATAGTTGGCGTAAGCTGGCTCCGGGACAATAATCTCATCACCGGGATTCAGGCAACTCATGAAAGCAAAAAGCACCGCCTCGCTACCACCAGAGGTAATGATAATCTCATCAGGGTCTACATTGATATTGTATTTGGCATAATATTTCACCAGCTTCTGTCTGTAGGAGGCGTAGCCCTGAGAAGGAGAGTATTCCAATACCTTCCTGTCAATATGCTTCAGGGCATCCAAGCCGCACTGCGGTGTAGGGAGGTCGGGCTGACCGATGTTAAGGTGATACACTTTTATGCCGCGCTCCTTAGCTTTGGCTGCGAGAGGAGCGAGTTTACGTATAGGAGACTGTGGCATCTCAAGGCCACGTATGGAGATTTCTGGCATAGCTTTTTATGTTTTCTGCGTACCTTAAATCATTAAAAAAGGCTTTCAAGGCGCAAAGGTAAGTCTTTTTTTATAGAAATGCCAATTTTTTCGTAAATTTGCATAAAAAACTGACATGAAGATAATATTAGCCAGCAACTCTCCCCGCCGGAAGGAGCTTCTTTCCGGTCTTGGATATGACTTTCAGGTGGAGATTATCAAAGGTATCAAAGAGAACTATCCCCAGGAGCTGCCCACAGAAGAGGTTCCTAAGTATATAGCCTGCGAGAAAGCATCGGCTTACAATGTCGCCGAGGGAGAACTACTCATCACCGCCGACACCATTGTAGCCCTCGACGGAGAAATCATGGGCAAGCCCCACGACGCAGCCGAAGCCCACCACATGCTTCGCAAGCTGAGTGGACATACCCACCATGTAGTGACCGGCGTTTGCCTGACCACAACGCATAAACAAGTAAAGTTCTCGGAAGTCACTGCAGTAACCTTCCGAGAGCTTACAGATGCAGAGATAGACTATTACATCTCTCACTATCAGCCTTTTGACAAAGCCGGGGCCTATGGTATCCAGGAATGGATAGGCTACGTAGGTGTCACTGGCATCAATGGTAGCTTCTATAATGTCATGGGGCTTCCCGTGGAGCGCGTCTACGAAGAGATTTCTAAAATGCTGAAGTAAACGTGAAGTAGTCAGGGAAAGCCTCTTTCACCTTTGTCGGCATCTCACGGAAGATGCCGTAGATGGCGCTGCCACTTCCAGACATCTGTGCATAGGCCGCCCCCATATCATAGAGCTTTGACTTGATGTCAGCAAGCTCAGGATGAGCCTTGAAGACGGGGGCTTCAAAATCATTGCTAAGGTCCTGCTTCCAGGTATCTATCGGTTGCCGCACAACATCACGGCAGCATTTCTCTGGACGGTGGCAAGCTATCTCGGCATAGGCCTTACCCGTGGAGACAGCAATATTGGGCTTTACAATGGCAAGGAAATAACCATCAAGGTTGCCGCGGGGACCGTCGGCAGGCTCAAGAATCTCACCACGGCCGGTGGCAAACATCGGCTCCGCCTCGATAAAGAAAGCACAGTCGGAGCCCAATCGCGCTGCATAACGCTCCATCTCAGCAATACCGATATTCAACCGGAAACGCTCATCAAGGAGACGTATCATATAAGCACCGTCTGAAGAGCCACCGCCAAGCCCCGCCTGCGAAGGAATGCGCTTTACAAGATGGGCATGGATTCGTGGGATGGTGTAGTCGGCGGCAAGAAGATTATAGGCTTTGACGACGAGATTATCACGCTCGTCACAGTCGACGCTGTTACCTGTAATCTTGAGGTCGCAAGAGACGTCGGAAGGGAATTCATCACTCATGTATTTTATCTCCAACGCATCGGTTAGGGGTATGGGATAAAATACGGTCTCGATATCATGATAGCCATCAGACCGCTCAGCTATAACATTGAGACCAAGGTTAATCTTTGCACAAGGGAAGGTAATCATCTTTAGATTATTTTTTAGTTGTTCTATTTTCGACCATAGCAAAGGACAAGTGCCAGCCGATACCAATAAGGCATCGGCCAGCACAAGTAATGAAGGCAAGCGCCCGTTACCCCTGATGAGGCAGCAAATGGAACTTGTATTTTTTGTCAAAGACCTCTCCTACCTTGTTGATTTCAAGATAGGTAGTACCGGCTCCAACACTGTCCATAGAACCCGAGAGATAGCAGACTTTATCGTCATTGGTCAGATAGCCTTTCTGCCGGAGCATGCGCAGGGCAGCCTCGAAGATTTCGTCCGGCGTGGAGTCTTTCTTCTGATAGACAGCAATGATGCCATACGAGAGGTTGAGCCACCGTTGGGTCTTCTCATTATAGCAGATGGCAAGGATAGGCTTAGGACCGCGGTAAGTGGCCAGACAACGGGCCGTATACCCCGATTTTGATGCCGTGATGATGCCTTCTACGCCAAGAAGTCTCGTCGAGTCGATAGCCGCATGGGCCAGGAACTCCCTCTGGCTGCAGTTCTCGTTGAGTGGCACATTATAGATAGCATCGAAGCTCTGACGATCCTTCTCAGCCTGCTCGGCAACACGCGCCATAGTCTGGACAGCCTCCAAAGGATACTTTCCGGAAGCCGTCTCACCACTCAGCATGAGGGCATCGGTGTTACTATAGATGGCATTGGCGATATCCGTCACCTCAGCACGTGTAGGCCGCGGATTATTAATCATTGTATGCAGCATCTGCGTGGCAACGATGACGGGTTTGTGGTGCTCAACGCATTTACGGATAATCATACGCTGTATGCCAGGGATGCGCTCGACAGGAACCTCTATGCCAAGGTCGCCACGGGCTACCATGACACCATAGCTGGCTTTGATAATCTCGTCAATATTGTCAACACCCTCTTGGTTCTCTATCTTAGAGATAATCTTTATGTCAGAGTGATGCTCGTCAAGGATTTTCTGCACTTCCTTGACATCCTCAGCAGAGCGCACAAAGCTATGGGCGATGAAGTCCACATCCTCCTCGATAGCTAAGAGGATATTCCGCTTGTCCTTCTCCGTCAGAGCAGGGAGGTCGATATGCTCTCCCGGCACATTGACACTCTTGTGAGCCCCTAACACACCATCATTCTGCACTTCGACGTAGACGGTAGGACCAACAATATCCTGAACCTTCATGTCAATAGCACCATCATCAAAGAGAATATCGTCACCGACTTTCACATCATTGGCGAAATCGGGATAAGAGACATTAATGATATCATGGCTGGTATCCATCCCCGGACGTCCGAAAATCTTGACGACTTCACCAGTCTTGTAAGTGATGGGATCAGCGACATCTGTCGTTCTCACCTCCGGGCCTTTGGTATCAATGAGGATACCAATGTGTGGAGAGACGGCACGGGTGTTGTTAATAATCTTCCGAAGCCCCTCAGGAGTGGCATGGGCGGTATTCATTCTCACCACATTCATACCCGCATTGAAAAGGCCACGTATGAAGTCCACATCGCACCTCAGGTCGCTTATGGAGCATACTATCTTAGTCTGTTTCATAATAATGTTGATTAATATAAATCACTTTTTGTGAATTATGTTGTTTATAATGAATTTACATATTCAGCGCATCGTTCAGCGCATCGCTCACCGTCGACACCGGCCGAGACGATACCTCCGGCATATCCGGCACCCTCACCGCAAGGGAAGAGTCCATTCACACGCACATGCTGTAATGTCAGCTTATCACGCAGGATTCTCACGGGACTCGACGTTCGCGTCTCCGTAGCTATCAGGACAGCCTCATTGGTAAGGAACCCATGACTCCGCTTTCCGAAAACTTTAAAGCCCTCCTGCAAGCGGTGCGCAATGAATGGCGGCATCCAGAAATGAAGCGGACTACTGACGAGTCCAGGTGCATAACTGCTTGACGGCAAATCGTAAGAGAGACGGTTGTTGACAAAGTCTGCCATACGCTGGGCAGGAGCCGTCTGACTCATATTACCCTGCTGCCAGCATATCTTCTCTAACGCCTCTTGAAAGCGCATCATGGTAAGAGAAGTTGGAGCCTCAGCCTCTTTATCCGGCCATTCGAAAGAAGCAAGATCTTCAGGATGAATCTCCACGACCATACCACTGTTTGACCACTTCGTACCACGGTTGCTTGGCGACATGCCGTTGACGACAATCTGTTGGGGCCCTGTTGCTGCCGGGATGACGAATCCGCCCGGACACATACAGAAGCTGTATACACCACGTCCCTCCACCTGCGTTACAAACGAGTACTCTGCTGCCGGAAGATACTTTCCACGGCCATTGCGGTTGTGATACTGGATTTGGTCTATGAGATGTGACGGATGCTCAAGCCTCACTCCCACAGCAAGGCCCTTTGCCTCGATGTCAACATTGGCTTTTGCCAGATAGCGGTATACATCCCTGGCACTGTGTCCGGTGGCTAAGATTACAGGACCCCGATACTCCTCTTCAGCACCAGTAGCAAGGTTGACAGCCTTAACGCCCACAACCTTAGGAGTCTCTGCCCCAGCGGGAGACAAGGGGGAGTCGAATATCAATTCAGTCATCTTTGTTTGAAAATGCACCTCTCCCCCACTCTTCAGTATCTGCAAGCGCATGTTCTCTATTACGCGCGGCAGTTTATCAGTGCCGATATGCGGGTGGGCATCAGAGAGAATAGACGTTGAGGCACCATGCTGACAAAAGACATTGAGGATTTTCTCAATATTGCCCCGCTTCTTACTTCGGGTATACAGCTTTCCATCACTGTAAGCTCCGGCACCTCCTTCTCCAAAACAGTAGTTGCTCTCCGAATCCACCTTCTGTGTCTTCGTGATAAGTGCCAGGTCTTTCTTACGCTCTCTGACATCTTTGCCCCGCTCCAAAATGACAGGACGCAAGCCAAGCTCTATGAGCCGCAAAGCTGCGAAGAGTCCACCCGGGCCCTCGCCGATAACGATGACCCGCTGCCGACCCTCCACGTTGGGATAGTCAGTACGGACATATTCGTCATCTTGTGGCATCTCATTAATATAAGCTCTCACAGAAAGATTGACATAGATCGTTCTCTGTCTTGCATCTATACTCCGACGCAATACACGCACGTGGGTCAAGGTTCTGGCATCTATACCCTTATCCTTGGCTATATAACTAATGATGTTCTGCTCAGAACTTGCTGTTTCAGGCAGCACCCTCAGCTGATATTCTTCTATCATCGTGTTGTCAAATATTTACCTCTTGGGAAAGCTTATTTATGCTTATATCTAAAATTTGGATTGAACGACTTACGTTTGCCATCCTTCCTATTCTCTTCGTTATGCCGCTTGCGCGGATTCTCTTCCTTACTTTTGTATCTTGGCGAACTTCCCACAGCTTTGGCATCGTATCTCACCCTGCCCCGGAAGGGAGCGCCATCGTAGAGCTTCTTGATGAGGTCAGGACGTCCTATCCGTTTCAGCTCATGTTCGATACTGGTGCGTTCTTCTGGCTTGTACCAGAAGAAGAACATCCGCTGCGCCAGCTTCTCACGCGGAGTCTTAGCACAGAAGACGGGCTCCAGCGTATAGGGGTCATAGCCTGTATAGAAAGCCGTCGTACTAACTGTCATCGGCGTAGGTGTGAAATCCTGCACCTGCTCAAGATGGAAATTCAAATCCTTTGTGAGCACAGCCAACTCCGCCATATCCTCTTCGTGGCAAGCAGGATGGCTGCTGATGAAGTAAGGAATAATCTGCTGGTTCAGTCCTGCCTCCCGGTTTATCTTGTCAAAGAGTCGCTTAAACTCATAGAAGAGGGAAAAAGACGGCTTACGCATGAATTTCAGCACCCGGTCGGAAGTATGCTCCGGCGCCACCTTCAGTCTACCGCTGACATGCTTTGTAATCAGCTCACGTGCGTACTGCATGGCAGCCTCATTAGACTTCTCATCCTTAGACTTGTGGAGAATAAGATCATATCTCACCCCGCTGCCTATAAAACTCTTCTTCACTCCTGGGAGGGCATCAACAGCATGGTAAATGTCAAGGAGCTTGGAATGGTCCGTGATAAGGTTGGGACAAATCTGTGGGTTGATACAAGAAGGCCTCTTGCAATGCTCACAGGCATTGAGATTTCGCCCATGCATGCCATACATGTTTGCAGAGGGGCCTCCAAGGTCAGAGATATAACCTTTGAAATCCGGCATGGCTATAATCTTCTTTGCCTCCTTGATGATGCTCTCCTTAGAACGGCATACGACAAACTTACCCTGATGCGCCGATATAGTGCAGAAGGCACAGCCGCCAAAACAGCCTCGATGCATGTTGATAGAGAACTTTATCATCTCGTAAGCAGGAATGGTCTTACCCTTGTATTTAGGATGCGGCAACCGCGTATAAGGCAAGTCGAAAGAAGCATCGAGCTCCTGACTCGTCAACGGCGGGAACATGGGATTCTGAACGACATAGATATTGCCGACTTTTTGCAGCATCCGCTGCCCATGCATACGGTTGCATTCCTCCTCTATATGTCTGAAATTCTCAGCATGAGCCTTCTTGTTTCTGAGACATTCCTCATAGGGATGAAGTACGATATCATCATCCTTAATGCCCCCGGGAATATCTTCCTCGCGCCGCAAGAAAGAAGTCTGAGGAATATCACCGATTTCATTGATGGTCTTACCGCTCTCCAACTCATGGCATAAGGCTATCGTGTTTTTCTCTCCCATACCATAGAGCAGAAAATCAGCCCCACTGAGACAGAGGATGGGCTTCATGAGCTTGTCCTGCCAATAGTCATAGTGGACAAAGCGTCTCAGGGATGCTTCTATACCACCCAATACTACCGGTACATCCGGGAAGAGTTGCTTAAGGATCTTTGTATAGACGATGCTTGGATAATCAGGGCGCATGTCATGGCGAGAGTCAGGACTATAGGCATCATCATGTCGCATACGCCGGTTGGCAGTATAGCGGTTAACCATACTGTCCATATTGCCCGGCGACACGGCAAAGAAGAGGCGTGGACGCCCCAACTTCTTGAAATCACGATAGTCGCCATGCCAGTCAGGTTGTGGCACAATACCGACCTTATAACCCGCTGCCTCTATGATGCGGCCTATCACAGCCGCTGCAAAAGCAGGATGATCAACGTAGGCATCTCCCGAGAAGATGATGACGTCGAGCTGATCCCAGCCCCGCAGTTGGCATTCTTTCTTTGTTGTTGGCAGAAAATCGGTAAGCAACATGTTCTTCTGAAATAGAGCGTTATGATTTATGAATGATTAATCTGAGATATTCTGAGGGTCTACTTCCTCCTTAGGCTGATTCTTCGTCTTCCAGTCAATATAGAGCAGCACGAGTTCATGGAGACCATAAGCCTTCATATTACTGTTGTAGATGACATCAAGGCAGAGGTCGAGCAGGTCACGGTCGCCCCCACCCTGCCCCTCAAGGAGAGAACGCAGGTTAAGTCTCAGTTTGTCAAGGACTGCCTCATCGATGATACCATTGCTGTCAACAAGGTTACGCAGGAGGGAATACTTGTCAATGGTCTCAAGATGCTTCTCAGTAACCTCAATGCTTCGTGTTCCAGATGGATTTGCCTGAATCTTCATAATCGTATGTTTTATTTGATGTTATTTGAATAAGAAAGAGAGTATCCCGCGCATGATATTGCAGCGCATCTCCCTGTCCGTTATGCTCTCAAAGGGAAAGCCCATAGTGAAGGTACGGTAACGCTGACCATTATAAGCCACTGCAGCCGGACTCCCATCGCTGTATTGCATAGAACAGAAAGCATCGCCCATTGGCTGGAGTTTATCCGCATGCTGCACAGCATAGAACTGTGAGGACAGCGACCGACTGAAGTCGAAGCTACTGATACCCATGCCCGTAACACCCGAGATGGAATCCGTCTTGACAGAACCAGCATACGACACATGCAGTGTGCCGCCCAACCATGAACGGTCTGCAGGGCCGTCATTATTGTCTACACCCACGTATGCCCCACTAACGAGGACTTCTCCGCCAGCAGACTGATATGCTGACACCTTCTCTTTCATAGCTTGTGAGAATGTTTTGTAATAGACCAACTGCTCAGGCTTATACCGTTCGAGTCCCAATAAAAAGTCAACAGCGTCATAACCTTTCAAGTCTACTTTCCCTATCTCTACAGCCTTTGACGAGCAACTGACAACATTATATTTATGTGCAGAAGCAATGGCGTCAGCATGAATGGAAGCATAGTTGAAATCGTTACCGGCAATAAAGTGTCCAGCCAGTTCATTACCGCCATATCCCAGTCCTCCAGGGCCTTCGCGCCCCATGGCGGAAGTGGAGAAGTCAGTCTGACGGCCATTCCAGCCTGCTGTAAGTCCATAAGAGACGCCTATGTCATCATCAAGGTCGAAGCCCTGTCGGCCATTCTCATTGATGACGGCAGGAGCAGAGAGTCGATGGAAACCATTGACAATAAGAACCGTCTTCTCGGCCTGAGGTTCGTAAACAGCCGATACAACCTCTGAGGGAAAGCTCTCGCCACCTCTGTTTCCCGCCGTTACACGGAAATGATAAGGTACTCCAGGCTGAAGATGGCACGAGAATGAAGTCCCGCTGACCTTGACGCCATTATCGAAGCTACCGCTTCCCACAGCAGTATATATAATATAATGTGTAGGTTGTGCTGTCGGTTCCAACTGATCTTCCTGCGGGGTCCACGATAAGACAGCCTCATCCTTGTCAAGTCTCACAGCAATATTCTGCGGGGGAAGGGGTTCTATGATGGCAGGATGCCCATGCATAGAATTGACGAAACGAGTAATGGTCTTGTATATTGAGCGAGCAAGGTCAAACTTGAAGTTAGGATCTTGTCCACACAGCATATCTGGGAAATTCTGATGAGACAAAGTCTCTAAAATAGCAGAAGGCACAGCAGGCAACCGAGTCTCAGAATAATTACGGTCCCACAGATAGCGTTTCGGCCAACTCCCATATTTGTAACCCAGGTCTCTGACAGCCCCATTCAAAAGCTCAGAGGCAAAAAGCTTGGAAGTCTGCCGTGTCACGCCTGATGACAGTTGCCCATCGTTGAAATCTGTCGTGCAAATAGCTAAGGACCCCCATCGACTCTGCCCATCCTTGGCATAGCCTGCATCGCTGTGCACTGCAAGCGACAGCTCTATTGGAACATTCTTGCCTTCCTGAGAAGGATTGAAGACAGAGCCCCCCGATAGCCAGTTCATCATCAACGAGCGCGTATTGATATCGTCAGCATAGTCATCACTGCCTCCCCTTCCACCATAAACGGTGTAAGGAGCACCAGCCCATTGGGCAGCATAGCGCGCGCCTTCAAGCGCTCGAGGATAGCCACTGACGACTCCCCCACGCTCAATATTTCCCATACCACCACCAAAACGCACGGCATCAGCCGTGACAACACCCTTGCGACGGCTCTGATTGGTCAGCATTACACTGTTATCAATGCTGTTTCCTGCATCGAAAGTAAAGGTACCAAGATAGACCCAGGTACCGCCACCCATACGCTGGTTGACAGTATACTCGGTAGCAATACCCTGATGGAAGACGGTGTAGTGGGCATCGTCAACACTATTGTCAACCGTCTGGTAGCTGACATATACAGCAAGACGCGTTTTCTTACTGAAAGTAGGCTGCCAAACGGCAAAAGATTTTCCCGACTTCTTTACAGCCTTTATCTGTCTCGCCTTACCTGCAACGAACGGATTCTCCCTATCAGCATAACTGCCCGCATGGGCTGCAAAGCCAGGAAGTGGAGTATCAGCCCATCGAGCACCATCACAGAACTCTTTGTAATCCGAAGACTTCGTAAAGAGTCCGCCATCTGGATCGACAACATATTCATCAGTCTGCCAGTCTCGCTCACGAGGCGTAAAGACGATGGCCCCGGCATTTTCCAGCATCGGTATAAGAAACGGCACCACAATTGTCTGTGTGAAAAGGTCCTCTGTGGTTCCGAAGAGTATAGGCCGCTGCCACTCCCACCGGTGTCTGTCATTCTTGTAGTAGCGGCCATGAGATGCCCACAAGCTAACAACCCGGCCGAAGAGACCATGCGAAGGTTCTGTTGGCTTAGAGACGTTTGTCACCCATGGCTCGCCTTTGTAATCAACGGTTCCCCAAAGAGCATTTCCGTTATCACGGGCCAGGGCATGACCAGGAACATAGTCCTCAATAGGAAGACCATTGGTAATGATGGAAATCTGATACTTGCTGACTGACTTCGGCAGGGCTTTTCTTACGCGTTTGTAAATTTTACCCACAAGTTTATCAGTGAAAGTCTGCTGTGCAAAACTGCTGCTAACCTTCACGGTAACTCTCCGCATCCCAGCATCAATATCAAACTTCTCAAGCTTGGGTTGATGCGAGAATGCGTTATCCTTAGAAGTATAAGCGGAGAAATAGACCGAAAGGTTACGCTCCGCCTGTGCCTTGTCATCGCGGTGCTGTGCCATGAGACATTCCGAGGCCAGCAGCACACAGAAGCATAAAATCAGATATCTCTTCATTCGACTTACAGCTCTCCTATTGTGAAATTCTCAGGATGCTTGCCTTTGAAATCTTTATAATAGAGTTTTACTTTTCTCATTTCCGAGTCAATGTCGCCATTAGGGACAAAGCTCTCAGTGCATTGAATCAGCTTCTTTTCATAATCCACGCCATAAAGGAGTACAGGTATATGCGCTTTCATGGCAATATAATAGAAACCATGCTTCCACTCCGGGTTACGTGACCGGGTTCCCTCTGGTGTGATGCACAACTTGAAAGAAGACAAACTATTCGCTTCTTTTGCTAAGTTGTCGGTCATACTCGTATGCTTGGAACGGAACACAGGGATACCTCCCATATGCCGGAAGATAGGTCCCAATGGCCAAAAGAACCACTCTTTCTTCATCAGAAAGTTTATCTTCATACCTTGAGACCTCATATACAGCTGGCCAATGATAAAATCCCAGTTGCTCGTATGCGGGGCCAAAGCAATGATGAACTTCTCCGGATGGTCAACAGTGACGTTTGCCTTCCATCCCAAGCACTTGAATAAAAGCCAATAGCACAGTTTTCTCATCATCCCAGATTACCTATCTTATCAACAATATCCAGTGTACTCTGGTTGAAATCATCTATCAGTGCCCGATAATATTTCGAGGCTTTCATACCCGGCTCCGGGTGAGAAATGCGGCTCACAAACTCATTTCTTGTGATGATGATTGTTGAGAGCAGATTATCTGCCGACTCCTTGTTCTCCAAGTTGCCATAGATAGCCGCTGCCATAGCCTCAGCAAAGAGGTCGCTGCAGATGTAATTGATTGACCTTTTAAGGTCTCTTTTCTTTGCCATAGTAATTGAAATAAGGGGTTGAATTTATATACAAGTCCAAAGATAAGCAAAAAAAGTGGATTGAACACGTTGTTAGGGCATAAAAAGTTATAAAATCTCGTTTTATTTTGTTTTTGCTTTCTTATATCGCGGAAAATCGGTACTTTTGCAATTAGAAAATATTCATTTATTTCAATTACCAACAACAATGAAAACAAGTCTTTTGCAGCAAGCACGTGCCCAGTATCAGCCCAAACTCCCCAAGGGCCTGCAAGGTGCCGTCAAAGTAAAGGAAGGAGAGCCTACACAGAGCGTAGGCGACCAGGAAGAAATCAAGAAGCTCTTCCCTAACACGTATGGCATGCCTCTCATTGAGTTTGTCCCTGGTGACAAAGAGGCAACCAACGAGATTAACGTCGGCGTCATTCTCTCTGGCGGTCAGGCTCCTGGCGGTCACAACGTTATCTGCGGTATCTTTGATGCTGTCAAGAAGATGAACCCCAACAATAAGGTTTATGGCTTCCTCATGGGTCCTGGTGGCCTGGTTGACCACAACTACATCGAGCTCACTACAGAATTCGTCAACGAATACCGTAACACTGGTGGTTTCGATATGATTGGTTCCGGCCGCACAAAGCTGGAGAAGGTAGACCAGTTTGAGAAGGGTCTGGAGATTATCCGCCAGCTCAATATCAAGGCTATCGTGATTATCGGTGGTGACGACTCTAACACCAACGCCTGTGTGTTGGCAGAGTACTATGCCGCAAAGAACTATGGTGTGCAGGTCATCGGATGCCCCAAGACAATTGACGGTGATCTTAAGAACGATCAGATTGAGACTTCATTCGGTTTCGATACCGCAACAAAGGTATACTCCGAGTTGATTGGCAATATCGAGCGTGATGCTAACTCTGCCCGCAAATACTGGCATTTCATCAAGCTCATGGGCCGCTCAGCCTCTCACATCGCTCTGGAGTGCGCCCTGGAGACACAGCCTAACATCTGTCTCATCTCTGAGGAGATAGAGAAGAAGGATATGACTTTGAACCAGATTGTGGAGCAGATTGCCACAGCTGTCGCCAAGCGTGCTGAGGAGGGGAACAACTTTGGTGTTGTCCTCATCCCCGAGGGTCTCATCGAGTTTATTCCTGCTATTGGCCGTCTCATCGATGAGCTCAACGATCTTCTCGCTGCTCACGGTGCTGACTATAAGGATCTGGACAAGGATGCGCAGAGAGAGTATATCCTCGCTCACCTGAGCAAGGAAAATGCTGAGACCTTCTCTACACTTCCCGAAGGTGTGGCTCGCCAGTTATCACTCGACCGCGATCCTCACGGAAACGTTCAGGTATCACTCATTGAGACAGAGAAGCTTATCTCCGACATGGTAGGTGCCAAGCTCGACGAGTGGAAGAAGGAAGGCAAGTATACCGGCAAGTTTGCCGCTCAGCACCACTTCTTCGGTTACGAAGGCCGCTGCGCAGCTCCTTCTAACTTCGATGCCGACTACTGCTACGCATTAGGTGTTAGCGCTGCCAACCTTATTGCCAATGGCAAGACAGGATATATGGCTATCGTAAAGAATCTCTCTGCTCCTACTGATGAGTGGAAAGCCGGTGGCGTGCCTATCACGATGATGATGAACATGGAGCGTCGCAATGGTGAGATGAAGCCTGTTATCCGTAAAGCACTCGTAGAGCTCGATGGTGCTCCCTTCAAGGAGTTTGCTGCCCACAGAGACGAATGGGCTGAGAAGACATGCTTTGTCTATCCTGGTCCTATTCAGTATTGGGGTCCTGCTGAGGTCTGTGACCGTGAGACTACAACCCTGGCATTGGAGAATGCAGCAAAAAAGTAAACAGAAGATAAAAGAGTAATCCATTACTCTATGTCGTTATATGAATAAAAAGCAGCCAACCCGTAGACGTTCCAAAAGGTCCTCTCAATATCGCCAGAGGTCTTATCACCGCCATGGGTTGGCTTCTTTTCATTTTCTCAAGAACGGCAATCGTAAGGCTTGGATTTTTGGAGGCCTTGTAGTCATTGCACTTTATATTTTTGCTTTCTATTATTTTTTCGTCGGCCCCACAGGCTTCAGGTGGCGTGCTTTCTATGGAGATGCTAAGTATCCGGAAGGATATGAGATACATGGTATAGACATCTCACACTATCAAGGAAAAATCAACTGGGATCGTCTACGTTCCAATGCACTCATTGACGGTTGTCCCTTGCGCTTCATCATCGTAAAAGCTACGGAAGGATCTACGAGAGTAGACCCGAATTTCGAGGATAACTTCTATCAGATTAGGGAATATGGATTTATAAGAGGCGCCTATCACTTCTGGAGCACAAAGTCTTCTGCACGTGACCAGGCTTACTTCTTCCTCAGCAAGGTGCACCTTCAGGAGGGCGACCTTCCACCAGTCCTTGACATAGAGCACAAGCCACAAAACCAGAGCACACAGGATTTCCAGACCGATGTATTGACATGGCTACATATTGTAGAAGATAAGTATCATGTCAAGCCCATCATATATACATATCATAATTTTAAAGAGTCGTATCTCTCAGCCCCCGTCTTCGATGATTACCCATATTGGATAGCCCACTACTATGTTGATAAGGTCGAGTATAAAGGCAAATGGAAGTTCTGGCAGCATACCGATACCGGTGTTCTTCCCGGCATCAAAGGAAATGTGGACCTCAACATCTATAATGGTTCTTACTATGACCTGATGAAACTGACGATAGGAAACCAAGAGGACGTTGAGGTCGCCGAATAGGAGCTATCGCATCTCTTCTATCTTCGTGCGGTGACCTTTTATCTTCAGCCCTTGAACCTTGTTTAATACTGCTTTCAACTTCGCTCGCGGAATGGCGACATAAGCGTAATAGTCGAAGACATCAATGCGTCCTATTTCGTTTCCCTTTAATCCGCCACTTTTGCATAGGAAGCCAACAATGTCCCCTTTGGAGATTTTATCTTTCCTTCCTTTGCCAATATAAAGGGTCGTATTGGCAGGAAGTGGGACAGCAGTATGAATATGTTCGTCCTCATCAATATGCAATTCTTCAGCATCGACCCTTCCTTTTGTGTTGTAGACGGCCTCTCTTATATTATCGGGTATTACCTCGTCAGGCCCCAATAGGAAAAAAATTCTTCCCGTATTATCCCATCTGGCTGTCCGACCAACCCTGTGAGTATAATTTTCTACTGTTTCTGGAAGATGATAATGGACGACATTCTCTACCCCCGGGATATCCAATCCTCGGCTACCAAGATCCGTAGACACAAGCACATTAGTGCTTCCGTTCGCAAACCTGTAGACAGCCTCTTCACGCTGGCGCTGATCAAGTCCACCATGATAGGTGGAAACAATGAAACCTTCTCCTGCCAGAAAAGCAGCTGTCCGCTCAACGCTGTCACGATAGTTGAGAAATACGATTGTGCTTCCAGTAAGTTTCTTAAGTAGGGATGCAAGCGCATGCAACTTATCTTTATCCTGACTCCGTACGATAGAAACTTCCAGTCTGTCACCATCTCCTTGTTCACGGAAGTCAAGAGTAGAAAAACCATCTGTAGAAAGTACTGCCGTCATACGCTCGTCATCGGTCATATCCGTTGCAGAGAGAAAGAAACGGCGCGCTGTGGAGGGCAGCCTACTGACGGCCCGACTCATCTCATCAGCAAATCCCATCTCCAGACATTTGTCGAATTCATCGATAACGATGAATCTCACAGTATCTGACACAAAATTATCCTTATCAAGGTGATCATTCAAGCGCCCCGGCGTTGCAAAGATGACTTGCGGTTGAACACTTCGCATCTCCCGGTGCTCATCCATCGTAGGACGTCCACCATGACAAGCATATCCTCTAATGCCGCACTTCATACGCTTCAACACATCCAAGGACTGATTAGCCAGTTCACGACCAGGTACAATAACAACCGCCTGCACATCATCTCGGCTCGTGTCTATCATCTGCGACAAAGGAAGGAGATAAGCAAGTGTCTTACCACTACCAGTAGGACTCAGCAGGACAATATTGGAGTTGGACTTAGTAAAGGCATCAATAGCAGTCTGCTGCATATTGCTTACTGTAATGCCAAGGGAAGAGGTGATATCAGATACTGTCATTTCTTTAGTATTTTGTCAATTTCGTCAAACTTATCCCCCATATTGAGGTTGAGATAAATGGTATAGAGAGGTAGCGCCCACCTGTCAGAGGCATTCGGACGCAACGACCGATAAGATTCAAGATAAGGAAGAGCCGACCGATATAATGTGAGGATTTCCTGTCGCTTTCTTCTCAATGTCTGCGTATTCTTATCAAGGTTCACTCCTTGATTAAAACGTGCAAGTCCAGAGTTGAGAAGAGCATCAGCAAGTTTGGGATTCTTCTTTACAAGAGAATCGCTAATAGCAAGACAGGCAGCATAGTCTCCTGTATTAAGCATAATAGTACTTTTTGTAAGCCAGGCCACAGTATTGGCACTGTCGGCCCTGATAGCCCTATCAGAGATATTCAAGGCTTCATTCCACTCCGATCTCCTTGAATAATAATCTATGAGGTGTGGAAAGAAGAAATCGGAACGAGGATATTTGCTGAAACCTTCCGTCAGCGTTTTCAGACAACGGACCGTGTCCTTATCAAGCAGATAGGTAGCTGCAAGATATTGCAACATCGACTCATTTCTTGCCGTGTCCTTCAGTGCAAGATAAGTATGATGATAAACCTTCCCAGCGTCCTTTAACTTATATCCACAGAAAACAGCCCAAAAAGCAGCGCGGGGAAGCCGATGATCGGTAGAGGAATAATTATATCCTTTAAACATTGGCAACTCAGCTGCTGAAATATATTGATCAAAGAACTGGTAAGCGTCATTGTACTTCTGCTTGCCCAAGAAGAACAATCCACCATTAAAGAGATTAGGACGCAACATATTTAGTATTGCTGCATTTTCTTTCCTCATTTTGGGTCTCACTCGGCCTTTTCGGTCAGGAAGGGCATCAATACTGTCATAAGCCTCCATATAAGTAAACATCCTTGAAGCAATACTGAACAAAGATGCTGTATCATATTTCTGCTTCAAATACAATTTCTCATTACCTTGGCTGTATTGTTTTTCTAAGGAGGAGAAAAGTACACTCCAGATTTTCTCATTTCCGCGGTTGGCAGAATCAGACAGAAGTTTCCGCATGGCAAGCTCAGCCTTGTCAAGATCCTTACCTGCTTTTACCTGGTCTTCAGCTGCTGAAATCTCTTTCTTTTGAGCTGACAAAGGAACAACGGTAATCACTAAAAGAAATAATATGAAGCATATTCTTCTCATAACAGTTGCGAAGTTAACAAAAAAATAGGAAGGAAACGAATAATTTCCTTCCTATTTATATCCGTAAGGTATAAGCACTAATTATTATTAGCACTACCACCAACAATATCAAGCAATTCACTCGTAATAGCAGCCTGACGGCTCTTGTTATACTGCAAATTAAGGTCTTTAAGCAAAGAGTCAGCATTATCAGTAGCAGCCTGCATAGCTACCATGCGCGCTGCATGCTCCGACGCATTACTATCAAGAAGCGCTGTATAGACCATCAGGTTCAGAAGCTTCGGAACCAATACCGAGAGTACAGACTTCAGATCCGGCTCTACAATAAAGTCGTCATTAAGTGGTACAGCGCCAGCATGTTGCTGGTCTTGAGCCTTACCATTCTTCCGTAAATACTCCTTTGCCTTAGCAGTAACAAGATTAGATGAGAGGTCACGATCATTGAAAGCTCCTATCGCTTCTGTTGAGAGGTCAACGGGAAGGAACCCACGCTGAGTGAGAACTTGTGAGCCAGCACTCTTAAAATGATGGTAGATAAGTTCCACACGATCATATTCATGATTGGAATACTTTGCAATGAGTTCTTCCGCAATATCCTTGCAACCATTAGCATTAGGTTTATCAGCAAGTTCAACAAAATTGCCCGCTGACTTATACCCTAACCTTTCCACCTTCTCAGCTACCTTTCGGCCAATAGGATAGATGGTAATATCGCTGATGCCTTGAGCCTTGTACCCATCTATTGCCTGCTGCATCTTGCGTATGACATTATTGTTGTAACCGCCGCACAGCGAACTGTTTGACGAGTAGACAACAAGCGCCACACTTTTTATCTCCTTACGCTCCTTGGTAAATGCCAAATTGGCATCAGGAGTGGAGACAAGAAAGGACTTCAGGATATGCTCCAACAAATTCTCATAAGGAAGCATATTCTGAATTGCCGTCTGTGCATGATGAAGCTTTGACGATGCCACCATCTTCATGGCACTCGTTATCTTACGCGTGCTTTGAACAGACGCTATACGGGTCTTGATCTCTTTTAATGAAGGCATAAGCTACTATTTCTTGAATTGCCCTGCAACATTGGCCATCACCTCTTCGATGGTCTTTGTGCAACTATCTTCTAACTTTCCGGAAGCCAGTGTATCAATGACGTCCTGATGCTGTGTACGCATCTGCTCCAAGAACTGATCCTGAGCGGCACGAACACTCTCTACGGGGACATCACGGAGCAAACCATGAACACCACAATAAAGGATGGCTATCTGCTCGCCTACGGGCATAGGAGTATACTGAGGCTGAATCAGCAGCTGATTGTTCTTTCTACCACGGTCAATTGTCATAGCCGTAACAGGATCCATATCAGATGAGAACTGAGAGAAGGACTCCAGCTCTCTATACTGAGCCATATCAATCTTCAGCGTACCAGCAACCTTCTTCATACTCTTAATCTGAGCAGAACCACCCACACGGCTCACAGAGATACCTACGTTGATAGCCGGTCGGAAACCCTGGTTGAAGAGATCAGTCTCAAGATATATCTGACCATCCGTGATGGAGATAACGTTCGTCGGGATGTAAGCCGAGACATCGCCTGCCTGTGTCTCAATGATAGGCAGAGCAGTCAGCGAACCACCACCTTTGACATGTCCCTTCATCGACTCTGGGAGATCATTCATCTGCTCTGCTATCTCTTGCTGGTCGTTGATACGGGCAGCACGCTCAAGCAGACGAGAATGAAGATAGAACACATCACCAGGGTATGCCTCACGTCCAGAAGGACGACGAAGAATCAGAGACACCTCACGATAGGCAACAGCCTGCTTTGAAAGGTCATCATAAACGACAAGTGCATCAAGGCCACGATCACGGAAATACTCACCAATAGCAGCACCTGCAAACGGGGCATAATACTGCATGGCAGCAGGATCGGCAGCACTTGCGCTGACAACGATTGTATAAGGCAGAGCCCCATGGTCTTTCAGTGTCTGGACGAGGGCTGCCACCGTACTTGCTTTCTGACCGATAGCAACATAAATACAATAGACAGGATGTCCTGCCTCATAGTTCCCCTTTTGGTTGATAATGGTATCAACTGCTACAGCGGTCTTTCCCGTCTGACGGTCACCAATGATAAGCTCACGCTGACCACGACCGATAGGAATCATGGAGTCGATAGCTTTCAGACCCGTCTGAAGAGGGGTCTTCACCGGCTGACGGTAGATAACACCTGGAGCCTTACGGTCAAGAGGCATCTCAAAGGCACCGGTAAGGTCTATGTCACCCTTACCATCAATAGGCTGCCCCAAAGTGTTAACGACACGTCCGAGGAAGTTGTCGTTGACACGAATAGAAGCGATGCGGTGTGTGCGCTTCACCTTCATACCCTCTTCAATACCAGAAGTAGGGCCAAGAAGGATACAGCCGACGTTGTCCTCCTCAAGGTTCATAACGACAGCCATGACGCCGTTCTCAAACTCGAGCAACTCACTCGCCTCTGCGTTGCGAAGACCATAAACGTGGGCAACACCATCACCAACGGTGAGAACGGTGCCGACCTCATCAAACTCCTCGCCAGCATTGACGCCTTCGAGCTGCTTGAGCAGCACTTCCGACACCTCGCTTGGTTTTAATTTATCACTCATTGTTGTAATTTCTTTTAGTTACTTTTCCAAGTCATGTAGCACAGTAGCAAGCTTAGTCTTTACACTGGCATCCATGCGGTAAGTATCGTATTCGAGAATAAATCCCCCGATAATGTTAGGATCAACCGCTGTGTTGAATTCCACATTGCCATTGGTCCTGGCCTGAACCATAGCCTTCATCTTAGCTTCTGTCTCCGGTGATACCGGTACAGCTGTAGTAAGAGTGCCACGAATGATGTTCTTATGCTTACGGTACAGGGTGATGAACGACGTTGCCATAAACTGCAGGAATTTCTCCCGCTGCTGCTGGAAAACGATATGCAAGAAGCGATCAGTAAGCGGAGTCACACTACCACCGCATGCAGTCGTTATCAACGCCAACTTCTTTTCGTTATCGAGTGTAGGATTATCTATCGTATAGCGGAGCTGAGGCACCTCAAGAAAGCTCACAGCCAAAGACTGCATCTCACCATAGACGGCCTCGTCCACTTTCTGCTGTACAGCAGACTCTAAAAGAGCCTTAGCATATCTGACAGATATTACTCCTGTATCCATAAACAAACATTATTTGGTGGGTGCCGCTTTTTCAGCAGCTACATCGTCGAGCAATTTGTTTATCAAATCCATCTGCTTGTCGTCAGACTGAAGATTCTGTCTGACAATCTTCTCTGCGATCTTTACTGAGAGTTCAGCAACCTGCGAACGAATGTCGCGAATAGCTTGCTGTTTCTCCTGCTCTATCTCAGCCTTGGCATCGCTGATGAGCTGTGCTCCACGGGCCTTAGCCTGATCCTCAGCTTTCGCAATGATAGCCTCGCGGGTGGCAGTGGCCTCTTTGAGGACCTCTGCCTGTTTCTCGCGCGCTTCCTGCAGAATGGATTCTCCTTCTTTTTGTATGTTGGCGAGCTTCTCATTGGCCTCATGCGCCTTCCTCAAACTGTCATCAATGTAGTCCTTGCGTTCCTTGACCATCTTTGTGATGGCCGGGAAACCGAACTTCCAAAGAATGGCAAGCACAATGAGGAAGACAAGCGTCATCCAAAAGAGCAAGCCCGTACTTGGCACTAACAAATCCATACGCAGTTGTAAAACTTCTGATTAATATTAGATGCAGAGGAATGCAACCACCACAGCGAACAGAGCAACACCCTCAATAAGAGCTGCTGCCACAATCATGTTGGTGAAGATCTTGCTCATCACCTCCGGCTGGCGGGCCATAGCGTCCATAGCCTGACCACCAATGCGACCGATACCGATACCTGCGCCAATGGCTGCGAGACCGGCGCCTACACCTGCGCCCAACTTAGCGATACCTGCTGCTGCGGCTTGTAATAATAATGCTGAAATCATAGTTGTAATGTTTAAAATTTTTTATTTGTTTTTACTTATTGCTAATTAGTTAACTGACTTTTACGCCAAAAGCATTTACTCCTTTGCTCGTGCCAGACCGATGAAGATAGAACTCAACATCGTGAAGACCATGGCCTGGATAAAGCAGACCAAGAACTCCAAACACATCATGAAAATGCTCATGACAACACTCAAGGTTGACATGCCGATAGCAATGCCTACTCCCATCGTAGCCACCACAAAGATGATACACGACAGAGAGATGGCTATAGCATGACCCGCCATCATATTGGCGAAAAGTCGAATCATCAGAGCAAAGGGCTTAGTGAAAATTCCTATAAACTCTATGAAGGGTATCAATGGCAATGGAGCTTTCAATGCAATGGGCACATCTGGCCAGAAAATATCCTTCCAATAGTGCTTAGAACCACTGAACTGAGTAATGACGAAAGTACAAAGAGCCAGGAAGAAAGTTACGGCAATATTGCCCGTGACATTACCTCCCCCCGGCGGGAATGGCACTACGCCCATGAGGTTACAGACCAGGATGAGGAAGAAACAGGTAAGCAGATAGGGAGAATATTTCTCGTAGCCTACCTCTCCTACTCCAGGTTTGATAATACTGTCTTCAACCCATTCCACAAGCATCTCCACAAGTCCTGTAAACCCGCCTGGGGCTGCATCACTGGCCTTGTGGCGCTTATACCATCTTGCGGGTATCAGAATACAGAGTAGAAGAATGATGGCATTGATAAAAAGCACTGCCACTGTTTTAGTTATGGAGATGTCAAAAGGTAACACCTCTTTACCATTCTGCAACTCTACAATCTTACCGGCATGCTCACCTTTGGAGGCGATGGCGAGATGGTAAGGCCCCTGGCGATAGCCATTGGCATCAGCTTCCTCAGAAAAGCGAGCCGTGCTGAAGACATGCCACCCCGTGGAACTCTTCACAATGACTGGTAGGTTGATGACAATGTGCTTGTCGCCTATATCAGTGACATGCCAGTCATAGGAATCCTTGATATGTCCCAATACAACCTCCGAGGCATGGAAAGGCTCACCCTTATCGGCTGCCATAGCCGGTACGGAGAGAAGCATTGCCAGCAGCATGCAGATTATATGATTTAAATATCTCATTCCGAACAAGAACTTTTAATGTTTTATTACTAATGTCAATGCCATCATAGCGACATACATGATGAAAACCATGATAACAAAGCCTTTAGACTGTGCCAGACTCTCAGAAATGAAAAACACATATACCCCAACCATGAGGAGCACAGAAATCATTCTAAAAGCGGCATAAGCCATGTAGAACTTCGGGAGCTGATATGGAGCCCGAGCCTTCACAATGTCATAACCTTTTACCCAACCTGTACCAAGCGCAGAGAAGATAAGAAGGCATAGGCAAACTGTCAACGTCGATGGCATATCAGCGAAGCTACTACAGAGACTAAGAGCCAGACTATGAGTGCAATGACAGCAACGAGTACAACTGTATTAACATGCGCTGAATCGGTATTTCCAGTGACATTGAGCACGACAAGGGCCACAAGTGTTGAGGCCACAATCACCCACAATCCTATCTTCCTAATTTGCTTCAGTTGCATACAGTTATTGATGTTGCAAGGCGTGATTAACCGATTTCAACACAAAGGCTCACCTCGTTCTTTTTTACTTCTACGAAGCCACCCTCTATATTGAGGTTATGAACGCCCCCATTGTTCTTATATTCCACTACTCCATTTGTCAGTGACGATATAATCGGCGCATGATTGTCGAGTATCTCAAAGCTGCCCAAACTTCCAGGCACCTTAACACTCTCAATAGGGCCGTCATAAACGACTTTCTCTGGAGATACGATTCTTAACTTCAACATAATTTCGCAAGTTTATAAGTTTATGAGCTAATGAGTTCATGAGCTTTTGATGTGTATCAAACTTAACTTGACAAGTTTCTTGATATGTATCTGCACACAAAAACTCAAAAACTCAAGAACTTAAAAACTCTGGAACCGACTATGCCTTGGCTGCCTCCATGAGCTTCTTGCCCTTGGCAATAGCGTCATCGATAGTACCCACATTCATGAATGCCTGCTCGGGGAGGTCGTCAACCTCTCCGTCAAGGATAGCATTGAAGCCTTTAATGGTATCTTCTATACTTACCATGACGCCAGGAACACCAGTGAACTGTTCGGCAACAGCGAAAGGCTGAGAAAGGAAGCGCTGGACACGACGTGCACGGCTCACAACGAGCTTGTCATCGTCCGAGAGCTCATCCATACCGAGGATAGCGATAATATCCTGAAGCTCCTGATAATGCTGAAGGGTCTCCTTAACACGCTGAGCGCAATCATAGTGTTCCTTTCCCACAATCAGCGGATCCAGAATACGGGAGGTACTTGCCAATGGGTCCACAGCAGGATAGATACCCAGCTCCGTAATCTTACGATCAAGCACTGTAGTAGCATCCAGATGAGAGAATGTCGTGGCAGGGGCTGGGTCGGTCAAGTCATCGGCAGGCACGTAGACGGCCTGCACAGATGTGATGGATCCCTTCTTTGTAGAAGTAATACGCTCCTGCATAGCACCCATCTCTGATGCCAGCGTAGGCTGATAACCTACGGCAGAAGGCTGACGGCCAAGCAGAGCAGAAACCTCTGAACCTGCCTGTGTGAAGCGGAAGATGTTGTCGATAAAGAACATAATATCAGCAGGACCACCATCCTTACCACCATGATCACGGAACTCCTCTGCAATCGTCAGACCTGACAGAGCAACACGGGCACGGGCCCCTGGCGGCTCATTCATCTGACCATAAACAAGGGTGGACTGAGACTTAGCGATTTCTTCCGGGTCTACAAGAGAAAGATCCCACTTACCTTCCTCCATGGCCTTTTTGAACTTTTCGCCATAGCGTATCACACCAGAGTCAAGCATATCACGGATCAGGTCGTTACCCTCACGTGTACGCTCACCGACGCCGGCGAAGACTGAATATCCTGCACGGCCCTTGGCGATATTGTTCATCAGCTCCATGATAAGCACCGTTTTTCCAACACCGGCACCACCGAAGAGGCCAATCTTTCCACCTTTCATGTAAGGCTCCAGCAAGTCGATTACCTTAATACCCGTAGGCAGCATCTCCTTGTGGGTGGAGAGCTCGTCAAATTTAGGAGCCGGACGATGGATAGGATAGCTACCCTTCATATCCAGAGAAGCCATACCATCAATGGGCTGACCTATAACGTTCATCATGCGGCCACGGATTTGGTTTCCGGAAGGCATCTGAATAGGAGCTCCCGTAGGAACTACCTCCATGCCGCGCTCCAATCCATCAGTTGAGTCCATGGCTATGCAGCGTACAGTATCCTCACCGATATGCTGCTCCACCTCGATAACGAGCTGGGTGCCATTAGGCCTTTTCACGGTCAGAGCTTCATAAATCTCTGGCAACACCTTGTCAGCATCCTGGCCTTTCGTGTCGAAGAATACATCGACAACAGGTCCAATAATCTGAGAGATGTGTCCGTTAATCTTTGCCATAAAATATCTTTTAAATTATTTCTTTAGATTGAAAGTTCGTCAAGCACTTGGATGAGCTTGCGGTCGAAGGGCTTATCGGGCCTGATAGCCTCAGAGAAAGGTACATAAGTGACTTCTTCATTGCGTACACCTACCATGACGTTACGCTGTCCCTGCTTGATAGCCTCAATTGCTCCCACACCCGTGCGGCTGGCCAATATACGGTCATGAGCTGAAGGACGGCCGCCACGCTGCAAATAGCCAAGGATAGACACACGGACGTCAAACTCCGGGAACTCCTTACGCACACGGTTGGCATAGTACATAGCACCGCACTTCGGGCTCTCCGAGACGATGACAATGCAGCTCTTCTTGGATTTGCGAATTCCACGCTCCATGAATTTTGCCAACTGGTCAACATCCGTGGAATCCTCAGGAATGATAGCAGCCTCAGCACCGCAAGCGATAGCTGAGTTCTGAGCCAGATAACCGGCATCACGTCCCATCACCTCAACGAAGAAGATACGCTCATGGCTCTGAGCAGTATCACGAATGCGGTCTACACAATCTACAATAGTATTAAGGGTAGTATCGTAGCCTATGGTTGTATCTGTACCATAGAGATCGTTGTCAATCGTTCCGGGAAGGCCTACACAACAGAGGTCATAATCCTCAGCAAATTCTTTAGCACCTGTCAGTGAGCCATTACCTCCTATCACGACCAGAGCATCAATACCCTCCTTTTTAATATTCTCATAAGCCTTGTCACGACCTTCCTGCGTCATAAACGCTTTAGAACGGGCTGTCTTAAGAATGGTGCCGCCCTGCATAATGATGCCGGAGACATTCTCCGTGGTGAAAGGCTTGATTTCATCTTCAATAAGGCCATCGTATCCGCGGTAGATACCTTTTACGTTATATCCATTGCAGATACCAGCGCGTGTTACAGCCCTGATAGCTGCGTTCATACCGGGAGCGTCGCCGCCTGATGTCAATACACCTATAGTCTTAATCTTTGACATAATGTTGGTTTCTATGAAGTGGTTTCTATATTTTGCTTCTATGTTTTATATTGGCAAAGTTAAAGATTAATATTAAAACTTGCAAGAGTAGTTCGAGTTTTTATACACGTTTAACGTATTTGGGGACATTTTTTTTGCACAATGAAACGGAAATGTAATCTCTATGTTGCACTATATCATTTTACAAGCCGCTTTCAGCCGTTTCTCCGCTACATCTTCTCGCAGAACATCATCTGCAGCATCCCATCCGTCGTTAATATTTATTAACTTCGAGAAGCCTGCTGCCTTGAGAGGCTCATTGTCTGCGATTCTGCCCGCTAAAAGGTAGACAGGGATATTCTTTTCTTTTGCCCGCTGCAAGACCACGCTCGGCAATTTTCCCATAAGTGTTTGATTATCAGAACTTCCTTCTCCAGTTACAACCGCCTCGGCACCGTTCAATGCATCATCAAAGTGTAAAGCATCCAGCACCACATCAGCACCTCGTTTCACCTCGGCTGTCATAAACTCCATGAAAGCATATCCTAACCCACCGGCTGCTCCGGCTCCCGCCTCACCACTCGCATCATACCCCTGGTGACGTGCAGCCATTTTTGCGAAAGTTTTGGCACGACGGTCCAGCAATTCTATCATGTCTTGCGTTGCGCCTTTTTGTTGCGCAAAAACTTTTGCCGCACCATTGCTGCCATACAGCGGATTCCTGACATCAGTAGCCACCGTCACCTTCAATTCCTTAAGAACAGAAGTGTCGAAGTTGTCATACCACATTTTACCATGCGCTGTCTGCCAGGCCTGACGCAAGGCTCGTAGCATGCCAAGCCCGCAATCACTAGTAGCACTCCCACCAAGTCCAACTACAAACTCACGGCACCCCCTTCGGTAAGCATTGGCTATAAGTTCACCGACACCATAACTCGTAGCAACAAGCGGGTTGCGATATTCTGGCTCTATCATCGTCAACCCTGCGGCGCGTGCAACCTCAATAACACCCACACCGTTTTTAATACCAAAAGCGGAATCGGCCCATCTCATCATAGCATCGTGGACATGACAATGTACGATTTCATCAGGACGCATGGCCTCAAGGAAGCCCTCGCCGCCATCGCTGACATCGAAACTGATCACCTCCACATTATTATTAAGGGTCCCCAACAGTCCTTCCCTAACAGCCTCATTGGCCTGATGCGAGGTCATACAACCTTTGAAGCTGTCCATGGCCGTAATTATCTTCTTCATATTCTTGTCGTGTTTAGACAGGTGCAAAGATAATGCAAAAAAAGCATAAAACCTTTTAGCATTCATTTCTTTTTGCTATCTTTGCATCGTCCTAAAGATTTTTATTATCATAACTATAAAGAGTTAAAAAAATGACTATCGATGAGTTCAACTTTGCCGGCAAGAAGGCAATTGTACGTGTAGACTTCAATGTGCCATTGGATGATAATGGCAACGTCACTGACGACACCCGTATCCGTGGTGCTCTGCCTACACTGAAGAAGGTTCTGGCTGATGGTGGCGCTCTTATCATGATGAGCCACATGGGCAAGCCCAAGGGCAAAGTCAATCCTAAACTGAGTTTGAAGCAGATTGTTCCCAACGTGAGCAAAGCTCTCGGTGTGGACGTCAAGTTCGCTGCCGACTGCGGCAAGGCTGATGCAGAGGCTGCTGCACTGAAGCCAGGTGAGGCTCTGCTGCTCGAGAACCTCCGTTTCTATCCTGAGGAGGAGGGCAAGCCCGTAGGCGTTGAGAAAGGCACTCCCGAGTACGACGCTGCAAAGGCTGAGATGAAAGATCGCCAGCTGGCTTTCGCTAAGAAGCTCGCTTCTTACGCTGACGTCTATGTCAACGACGCTTTCGGTACTGCTCACCGCAAGCACGCTTCTACAGCTGTTATCGCTGACTCCTTCGACAAGGATCACAAAATGCTGGGCTACCTCATGGAGAAAGAGGTCAAGGCTATCGACAACGTGATGAAGAACGCTCAGCATCCCTTCACTGCCATCATCGGTGGCTCTAAGGTCAGCTCTAAGCTCGGTGTCATCAAGAACCTGCTCGACAAAGTCGACAACCTCATCATCGGCGGCGGCATGGGCTACACATTCATCAAGGCTCAGGGTGGCCAGATTGGTAACTCTCTCCACGAGGACGACCTCATCCCTGAGGCTCAGGAGGTGCTGAAGGCTGCTAAGGAGAAGGGTGTCAACATCAGCCTCTCCGTTGCTACGCTCTGTGCCAAGGAGTTCTCCAACGACGCTCCACGTACCGTATATCCTATCTACAACATCCCAGAGGGCTGGGAGGGCATGGATGCTTCCTATGAGAGCGTTGCTATCTGGAAGGACATCATCATGAACTCTAAGACCATCCTGTGGAATGGTCCTGTTGGTGTGTTCGAGTTCGAGAACTTCGCACACGGCACAGGTGCTATTGCCAAGGCTGTTGCTCAGGCTACTCAGGAGAACGGTGCTTACTCACTCATCGGCGGTGGTGACTCTGTTGCTGCTATCAACAAGTTCGGTCTTGCCGACAAGGTCAGCTACGTCTCTACTGGCGGTGGTGCTATGCTCGAGGCTATCGAGGGCAAGGTGCTCCCCGGTGTGGCTGCTATCAAGGGCGAATAATTATGATGCACTCTCTTCGGAGAGAATGTCATATTCAAATACGAAGAGCTCCACATGTGGAGCTCTTCTTTTTTCTAATTATGAACAACAGCCCATTGCTCAACTTTTGTAGACGCTTTGTAGCATCGTTTTTCATCTGTCTTGTCTTCTGCATGCCTATGTTGGCACAGCGCAACGAGATTCTGTCTCCCGACATTGCCTCATTAGAAAGTATCGTCGGCAATGACTGGACGGCGCCCGTGCCCATCATGCAGCTCGGTAGTGAAGAGGGCATAAATATATCTTTCGACGAACTCTCACATTCTTATCACCGGTACTCTTATTCCATTCAACACTGTGAAGCTGACTGGACCCTTTCTATGCAACTCATAGAGAGCGACTATATTGATGGATTTGCAAGAGAGAACACCATCGACGACTATGAGCAGTCCATCAACACCAATGTCGCCTACACACACTATACCCTCACCCTTCCCAATGAGAAATGCCGTATTAAACTGAGCGGCAACTATGTGGTCACTGTCTATGATGAGGACAACAACAACCAACCTGTACTGAAGATCTGTTTTATGGTCGTTGAGACAGGTATGAAAGTGTCTATGTCCTGTTCGTCCAACACCGACATCGACATTAACGACCGTCACCAGCAGATTGGGATGAGCATTACCTATGACGGTCTCCGTGTCACCAGCCCCGCTACACAGATAAAAACGATCGTCATGCAGAATGGCAGATGGGACAACGCCGTTGTCAATGCCACCCCACAATATGTCCGTGCCGATGGACTTACCTGGGACCATTGTCGCGACCTTATCTTCCCTGCCGGTAACGAATATAGAAAATTTGAGTTGCTCGATCCTACACATACCACAATGGGACTTGAACGTACGGGCTGGGACGGCAAGCATTATCAGGCATGGGTCTTCACGGATGAGCCCCGTCCCAGTTATGTCTATGATGAGGACGCCAACGGCGCTTTCTGCATTCGCAACTCTGATGATGTGAACAACGATACCGAGAGCGACTATATCATGACACACTTCCGGCTACGGGCTCCCCGTATCAACGGAGACATTTTTCTCAACGGAGCCTGGACGCACGATAGTTTTGGACCGGCATACAGGATGGTATACGACGAGACGGACAGCCTCTACAAAGCGTCAGTAATGTTGAAGCAAGGCTACTACAGTTATCAGTACCTTCTGAGAACCGCTGACGGCACCTTGCACCCCCTTCCCTCTGAAGGCTCTTTCTACCAGACGGAAAATAGCTACCAGGCTTTGATCTACTTCCGCCCACAGGGTGGTCGTACCGACCGTCTTGTTGGTTATGGTGCCCTATCGACGAGATGAGGGCTGGCGTCTGCGTACACCTCGCGTAGCCTTTGATTCCAACGGATTGTCTGGCCAGTAATGTTTAGGGTAGCGACGACGAAGTTCTTTTCTTACTTCAAAATACGTCGAATCCCAGAAACTCGCCAAGTCCTTGGTAAGCTGGACCGGCTTAAATCCCGGACTCAGCAGTTCCATCAGCACCGGCACACGTCCATCGTCTATTCGAGGTGTATCTGCCATCCCGAAACATTCCTGTAGACGGACACTGAGCACGGGCTCCTCAGCACCTATTCGATAGCTGAGCCGAATCATGCTTCCCGAAGGCACGCGAATGCGCTCGGGAGCCAGTCTGTCCACTGCCTGTTGACTTTCGTATGACAAAAGGTTCCAAAGCACTGTCACAAGTGGAATCTTATGAAGTCCTTCGACGGACGTCACCGTATGTCCACCGTTGTCAAGATAGAAGGGAAGCCAGTCGGTAACTGTTTTTAAAAGATATTCGGTATCCAAACAAGGCAAATCCATTTCCGGATGCCACTGTCTGACCATCTCTACACGCCGCTGTAACATTTTCACATTCTCGTTCCAATCGAGCAGACTTAGCCCCTCACGGGAAACAGCATCGCAGACCACCGACACAACACTATCCCTATCAACATCATCAAGATGCCGTGTCTCCAAAGTCAGGACACCTATACGCAACTCTTTCTGTGAGACAAGTCCCCCTTGCCGCGTCATCCACGTAAGATTGTCTTTCCACGTGGCCAAGGACATGACAGCCTCTTTCTCAACAGGCGCAGCCAAGAATATCTTTCCCGTATTACGGTTCCCGGCATGCAGCGTAGCCACAGCAAGCCACTCGTAACCGGCTAAAGCATCCTCAGATTCCACCTTGACCTTCTCCCCACTGGCCAAGCGATAGTTCCCGTTATGATCTAATGCTTTAGCAATACGCTCAGGCCATGCCACAGCGATAAGTGCTCCTATATCATGACCGGTGACATAAGTATTCTCGGTCTCCACTCCTATCATGCGGGCATACTCCCCGGCCACCTTCGCGATACGCCCCCACCGCCCTATATGATGTGAGCGACGGGCATCCCTCAGCGCTGTGACGCGGGGTAAGATATCAGCATGGACTTCATCGGTATTCATCACATCCTTCTCCTCCATGATAGCTGCTATATCACAGGCTAAGGCTTTCCGAGTATGATCTCCCGCTGCTATCATCATTCTTGCTATTCGGGGATGGCAAGGCAACGATTCCATACGGCGCCCTACGGACGTGATACGACCAGCCTTGTCTATAGCCCTAAGTTGTCGCAGACTATCTATAGCACTTCTAAGATTTCCCATCGGAGGCGGTGTGAGCCAAGGTAAGCCCATAATGTCCGTTTCTCCAAAAGCGGCAACAGACAATACCATTGGCATGAGGTCCGCATCCTCTATTTCCGGCTGCCGCTGTGCCTCCATACGCTGCTCTGTCGCCAAGGTCCACAGTCGGTAGCAGACTCCCGGGGCCACACGCCCGGCTCTGCCGGATCGTTGCCGCGCCATGTCAAGACTGATGCGCATGGTCTCTAAGTGGCTCAGACCGCTGGTGGCATCGTAGACAAGGCGGCGGCAGTATCCACTGTCCACCACAACCCGCACACCCTCAATCGTCAGCGACGTCTCTGCAATAGGAGTGGCGAGCACTATTCTGCGTCTGCCGTCAGTAGACGGAGCGATAGCAGCATTCTGCTTGTCCATACTAAGATTCCCATAGAGAGAACATACCCTGGTTGGAGCCAGACTGTCACCTAAAATATCCGCACAGCGCTCGATGTCTGCCTGCCCCGGGAGAAAAGCCAAAATATCACCATCATGCTCACGATGGGCACGACAGACTGCGGCAGCAACATCAGCGGCAATCTCTGATGGTTGCGTGTCGTCCTTTGACAAAATAATATCTACGGGAAACATCCGGCCCTGACAACTCACCTCGTGGACACCAAGCGACTGGCACAGTTCGCCAGTGTCAATAGTGGCAGACATGACTACAATATTCAACTCTGGCCGAAGCACTTCCCGCACTTTCCGGGCCAGACAGAAAGCCAAATCAGAAGAGATGCTGCGTTCGTGGAATTCATCGAAGATAAGACAGCTCACGCCGTCCAAGGTGGCATCAGCAGCCAGACGACGGGCGAGGATGCCCTCTGTGACAACCTCTATACGGGTCTCTGCCGTAACCTTGCGCTCAAATCGTATCTGATAGCCCACGGTATGTCCCACTTCCTCTCCTAACAGACGTGCCATCCGCATGGCGACCTGGCGTGCGGCCAGGCGTCGCGGCTCCAACATGACAATACGTCCTTCGGACAGGGTGCGTAACATGGCAAGAGGCAGTAAGGTGGATTTTCCCGCTCCTGGGGGAGCAACAATGACAGCACCATGATGGTTGTGTAGTTCCGTATCCAGCTTTTCTGCTATAGCTGCCGCTGGCAGGGAGCTTGTCGCCAATAACTTGTCCACTACTGCTTTTATCTTTGTTGTTTCCATAAACGATGTCTGAATAATGCAAAAGTACAAAAAAAGGCTGGGTACACACAGGAAAAATATGTAATTTTGCAAGAAGTTACGCAGACTACATAAAATAAGAAGAATGGGTACCCAAAACAACAGCAAGGAAGACAACTACGATTTTCTCACTCACGCTCCCGTATCAAAGACCGTGCTCACCATGGCCGTGCCTACAATCGTGACGATGTTGGTGACTTCCCTATACAATATGGCTGACACCTTCTTCGTCGGACAAATTGACACCCAGTCTACAGCCGCAGTAGGTATCGTGTTCAGCGTGATGTTCGCCATTCAGGCTTTTGGCTTCTTCTTCGGACATGGCTCCGGCAACTACATCTCCCGAGAGTTGGGAGCTCAGCGACATGACACGGCTCGACGCATGGCAGCCAACGGTTTCTTCCTTTCTTTCTTCTTTGGCATCTTCCTAACCATAGTCGGTGAGCTATTGCTTGACCCGCTGACCATTTGGCTGGGAAGCACACCCACTATCCGCCCCTACACAGAGCAGTATATGGGCATCATCCTTCTCGGTGCCCCCTTCCTGACCACTTCTCTCACCCTCAACAACCAAATGCGCCTGCAAGGAAATGCCCGTCTAGCAATGATAGGCATCACCGCAGGTGCCATCGTCAACGTGGGGCTGGACCCGCTCTTTATCTTCGTCTTCAACATGGGTGTTGCCGGAGCTGCCATCGCAACGGTCACTGGCCAAATTCTCTCCTTTTTACTATTATTGCGCCTGAGCCGCAGCCGTAAGAACATTGGAATCTCATGGAGGAACTTCTCTCCTTCCTGGACAGCTGTCAAAGAGATATTCTATGGTGGAAGTCCATCTCTGTCACGTCAGGGATTGGGGTGCATCGCCACTATCGCCTTGAATGTCTCTGCTGGAAACTACGGCGACGAGGCCATCGCAGCGATGAGTATTGTGACACGCATCACCATGCTCATCATGGCCGCCGTAATAGGATTGGGACAGGGATTTCAACCCACCTGTGGCTTCTGCTATGGTGCCGGACTCTTCGACAGGCTGAAGTCCGCGTTCTGGTTCACCGTCAAGGTTGGCACTGTTTTTCTCCTCGTCTGTTGCATCGTCGGGAGTATCTACGCTGAGCCTATCGTCCGGCTCTTCCGCAACGATAACACTGTCATCGAGATTGGTGCAAGAGCACTAAGATGGCAGCTTATGGCCTACCCTCTCAATGCCTTCAGTACCGTGAGCAACATGCTCACTCAAACCTGCCGCTACCCCTGGAGAGCCAATCTGTTGGCTTGCTCCCGCCGGGGTCTGTTCTTCATCCCTGCCGTCATGCTCCTGCCGCTCTGGCTCGGACTGACAGGAGTAGAGGCTGCACAATGTGTCAGTGACGTCTTAGGCTTCTTGCTGACCATTCCCATTATGGCATATACGCTCAGGAACTTAGGACAACAAGCACGATGATTACTTCACAATTCCTTTCTCAAGGTATTCCTCAAGGTTGACACGTACTCTTGATGCGGCATCGTCAGCGGCCACTTTCTTCATATCGCTGACAACCATAAGCTTCACCAGCTCCTCAAAGGATGTCTTGTTAGGATTCCATCCCAGTTCGGCTTTAGCCTTGGTAGGATCACCCCAAAGATTGACGACATCGGTGGGACGATAGAAGTCCGGCGACACTTCTACGAGAACTTTGCCCGTAGCTTTGTCAACACCTTTCTCGTCGATGCCCTCGCCACGCCATTCCAGTTCTATGCCGACGTAATGGAAAGCCAGTGTGGCAAACTCCCTCACGGTGTGCTGCACACCTGTGGCAATGACGAAATCCGACGGCTTCTCATTCTGCAAGATGAGCCACATACACTCCACATAGTCTTTGGCATAGCCCCAGTCACGACGGCTGGAGAGATTGCCCAAATAGAGTTTATCCTGTTTGCCCTGCTTGATGCGGTTGGCAGCCAATGTTATCTTACGCGTGACGAAGGTCTCACCTCGGCGTTCACTCTCATGGTTGAAGAGAATGCCATTGCAAGCAAACATATGATAAGCATCACGATACTCGCGCACGATCCAATAGCCATACTGCTTAGCCACAGCATAGGGAGAATAAGGATGGAACGGAGTATTCTCATTCTGTGGCACCTCTTCCACTTTTCCGTAGAGTTCTGACGTGGAAGCCTGGTAGATGCGGCAGGTCTGCGAGAGTCCACAGATTCTGACAGCCTCCAAGATGCGAAGCACACCCACAGCATCAACATCAGCGGTGAACTCGGGAGAATCGAAAGAGACCTGGACATGACTCTGAGCAGCCAAATTATATATCTCGTCAGGACGCACCTCGCCCACGACATTGACGATGGACATAGAGTCGCCAAGATCGGCATAATGAAGGTGGAAGTTGGGCAGTCCTTCAAGATGTGCAATACGCTCGCGGTAGTCAACGGATGAACGACGGATGATACCATGAACATCGTAGCCCTTGTCCAGCAACAGCTCTGAGAGATAACTGCCGTCCTGACCTGTCACTCCCGTGATAAGCGCCACTTTTCTTTTGTTTGTCATTACTGAGTAGTTTTAAATTTAGTTTTATAGCCGCAAAATTAAGCATTTTTGTCTGCATATCAAATATTACTATCAAATATTTTGTGTTTACGCGAAAATAAGCCTGCATAAAGTTATACATGTTTCAATAAATTCCGTAACTTTGCATACATAACAAAACTTACACACTATGTCAGACGAGAAAAGCAAGCGTGGCGGTTACCGCCCCGGCGCAGGCCGACCAAAAACGTACAGTAAGCTGATGGCTTTCCGTGTCCCAAAGGAATTGGCGACATACATTGAGCAGCATCCTAACAAGTCCAAGTTCATACAAACCTGTATAGAGCGAAACATGGCAGCACAAGAGAATAACAATCTGGGCCAGAAATTGGGAGAATTAATCCCTGTTGCAGGAATGGAAACGATCAAAGTGCCATTTGAAAACATGAGGATCGTTGCTGGTAAGCCCAAACCCTTGGAAAGTGATTCGTATGCACCCAAGGTGGACCTTCTTGCTACGCTCTGCCCTCACCCAGAGTCAACCTATATGATACGTGTCGAAGGTGAATCGATGATAGACGCCAACATCCATCCCGGCGATGTCCTCGTCGTCGACAAAGACAACAAAAATCCGATGCGAAGGGATATTGCCATCTGTGAGCTCAACGGCGAATACACCGTCAAACGCGTTGAGCGAGACGGTGACCATGGCTTCCTCATCCCCGCCAATCCCGACTTCCCAAGGATAGAAATCAAACCCACCGACTCTTTCCATGTGTGGGGCGTCGTCACCTACATTATCCACAAGGCGGGCAATGACGAGTGATTTTTTACTGTGAGTAGTGCACCCGCCCCGACCGTTGCAATACTTACAGCTTCTGTGGCATTTGCCAACGACTTCCGTGGCATTCGCCAACGAATTCTGTGACATTTGCCAACGAATTCCGTGACATTTGCCAACGAATTCCGCGGCAAATGCCCCGGATGCATTTGGTATTGACGAGAAACGTGTACAGCATAAGCCATATATAAACAATTATTCCACGTTAAGGGACTCTCTGTCACCCTAACGTGGAATATCAATAGTATTTTTCTCTGAAAAGGAATCAGATTTCCGACATCATATCTTTGCCTAAAGCATCAGCCTCCTCCATCGTTTTAGCCTCACTATAGACACGGATGATGGGTTCAGTATTAGACTTGCGCATGTGCACCCACTTGTCAGCAAAGTCTAACTTGACACCGTCGATATCCGTCACCTGCACATCCTTTCTGCCACTATACTTCCGCTTGATACGGTCAAGGATAGCATCGACATCAGTGCCAGGCTGCAAATCGATGCGGTTCTTAGCAATGAAATAGTTGGGGAAGGAAGCGCGCAACTCAGAGGCTTTGCAGCCCTTCTGCGCCATACTGCTGAGGAAGAGAGCAATTCCCACTAAGGCATCACGGCCGTAGTGGCTCTCTGGATAGATGACGCCACCATTACCTTCACCACCGATGACGGCACCCACCTCTTTCATCTTCGTAGTGACATTGACCTCACCGACCGCGGAAGCGTAGTACTTGCAGCCATGCTTCTCTGTGATATCACGCAGAGCACGTGTAGAACTCAGATTGCTCACCGTAGGGCCCTGGACGTGGTCGAGGACATAGTCAGCAACAGTGACCAAAGTATATTCCTCACCATACATCTTACCATCTTCCTGGATGAAGGCCAGACGGTCTACATCGGGGTCGACAACGATGCCTAAGTCATAGCCACCCTTGGCCACCTCTGACATGATACCGCCGAGGTTCTTCTCCAAAGGCTCGGGATTATGCGCGAAATTACCATCGGCAACGCCATTGAGGAACTTATATTCCACGCCCAAGGCTTTGAGAAGGTCGGGGAGAATGATACCACCGACTGAGTTGATGCTGTCCACACAGACCTTGTAATGAGCTTTACGAATGGCATCCACATCCACGAGGGCAAGTTTCAAGACGGAGTCGATATGGCGCTGGTTATAACTGTTGTCCTCCGTATAATGACCCAGATGGTCTACATCAGCATACTCAAAGTCCTCCTTCTCAGCTATGGCCAGCACCTCATTGCCATCGGCCTTGGTAAGGAATTCCCCTTCCTCATTGAGGAGCTTCAAGGCATTCCAATGCCGTGGGTTATGGCTGGCAGTGATGATGATACCACCTGCCGACTGGCTCATACGGACAGCGAGCTCGGTGGTCGGGGTTGTGGCCAGACCGATATTGATGACGTCATAGCCCATACCCATGAGGGTACCACAAACAACATTCTTCACCATCTCGCCGGAGATACGTGCATCACGGCCTACCACAATGGTATTGCTCTGTGAATGATGGCAGCGGCGGATGAACGTAGCATATGCCGATGTGAACTTTACGATGTCAAGAGGGTTGAGTGTGTCACCGGTAGTACCACCTATCGTGCCGCGAATACCAGAAATAGATTTAATCAGTGTCATGGTAGCGTATAATGTTTAATGTATAGTGTATAGTGTGTAATGTATAATGGATAAATAAGGCGATAGGGCAGATTAATCATTTACCACGCTGGAACGTGATGTCATAGAGACATGGGTAGACGCTCTGCATGGCATAGGTCTGTCCCAAGTCGTGTGGTACAATCAGTCTGACTTTCGCCACCTCGTCACCGGCATTGACATATCGTCCGATGTTGACATAAGGCAGAGCGGCCAGCCAGCCACTGGGAATACTTGTAGAGCCATACAATAGATACATGAGACTAGCGTGATTTTCTTCATTCACGAAACTTCCCTGGAAAGTCCCCGAGTTGTTGGTGACATTCATCATCTCCCAATATTTCTGTGAGGCTGGAGTTGTGTTTGTTGCCTGAATAGAATCCGTCAGAAGGTTACGCTCTGTAAAGCGACAGTCGACGCGAGCTGTCTCCCCCTGCGCAATAGGGCTTCCGGCTCCTTTTCTGACAATCTGCATATAAAGGCCACTGGACTGGAAAAGGACAAACTCGTTCTTGGCAGTATCGGTGGTATAGTTCTGGTCGCGGAATTGATCCTCAGAGATGACGGTGACAGCAGAGTCTGCAATGTATGCACTGATGGCCGACCGCTCACGCTTTACCTGGTCAGCATAGGTCACATCGTCACTGCATGAGGATAGAAAAGAGGCGCTCAAAAGCAGAGCCAAGAAGCCGACAACACTCATTACGTTGCCCTTTATCGAAATTTTCTTCATCTTTTGCTATATAATTTCTGTGCAAAGGTAGCAATTTAATTCAAAAACAACAGCTCTGTGCACATAATTAACATCATCAAACATTTTTATTCTTTTTTACTTGCATAGTTCGCAAGAATCACCTAACTTTACATCAACGAAACATAACACTGACACTGATAACTTTTACAGCTATGAACATATGCATCGTTTGCGGCGCCCGTCCCAACTTCATCAAGGTTGCCCCGTTGGTCCGCACTATTGAAAAAAGACAACATGAGGGGGCTGATATCCATTACGACCTCCTGTATACCGGTTCTTCCGATGACAAGACCATCGAAGGCACCCTCTTCGATGACCTTTGTATCCCCCACCCCACCGTCTGCCTCGGCGTTACCTGCTCCAACCTCAACGAGCTTACCGGGCAGGTCATGCAGTCGTTTGAGCTCTATCTCCAGCAGCACACAACGGACATTGTCGTCGTCGTCGACGACCTGGCATCAACCATGGCCGTGGCCATTGTCACCAAGAAGCGTGGCATCAGACTGGCCCACATTGCTGCAGGGACCAGGTCCTTCGACATCAACATGCCCAAAGAGGTGAACCGTCTCGTCATCGACGGACTGTCGGACATTCTCTTCACAGCAGGAGCCAGCAACAACTCCATCGCCAACCGCGAGGGTGCTGAGCTGTCAAAGGTGTATATGGTAGGAAATATTCTCATGGACAACCTTCGGTTTATCCATGAGCAGACAGCAAGCCAAGAGTACAAAGATGCAGACATCGAAGCAAAGATAAACGTCTGTCTCAAAGGCCTTGAGATAAAAGGTTCTGAAATCATCTGTAATGGTGACGCGAAGACAGCGAAGGACTATATCGTCTTCACACTCAACCGTAAGGCACTCATCGCCAACGAGGCCAATCTGCAAGCCATGGTGAAAGCCATCGTACATAATGCCGGCAGCCTGCACGTTATCGCTCCACTGCGAGGAAAAGCCGCCGACGTCGTCAGCCTCTGCCTCAGCGACGACGACAAGTTGCTGTTCCATGTCGTAGACCCATTGCCGTATATGGAGTTTGAATGGCTCATAGCCCATGCGGCCGGTATCATCACCGACTCTGGCAACGTTGCTGAGGAAGCCACCTTCAACCATGTGCCGTGTATCACACTGAACAGCTACACTGAGAATATCGAAACCGTGCGCGTGGGCACCAACGTTCTCGTAGGAGAAGATGCCGACAAACTCGGACAGGGTGTGGCGGACATCGCGGCCCACAAATGGAAATCGGGAGAGTTGCCCGACAGATGGGACGGACGCACCGCGGAGCGAATCTTAAACATTCTGCTGTCCTAAGCAGTCCTCAGCATTCAGCTGCCCTTAGTTCCACACATAGACAGCCATCTGCCAGAGTTCCATAGCCAAGATGTAAACAGCAAGCACAACCTTGAGGTTGTTGCCGCCATGGAGTACACAGCGTATCACATCCGAATAGGAATGGAAGATGCCACAAAACAAGCCATAGGCAATGGCTGCCGTCAGGAGCATGAAGGCCACAATAGGTATCAGGCTCACCGAAAAGCTGCTGGGAAAGAGATGCCCCGTGGCACTGAGCAGGATAGCATGACGTGGGAGCACGAGCAATAATATGACAACAGCCTCAACGGCAACAGTTACAGAAGCGGCGATGATACCGGAACGGTATCTCGTCGCTTCTGCCGTCTTAGGACATCCGCTACGGCATACCACGGACGAGACGGCTTTCCACAATCCACTATAGACACAGGCACCCGCTCCTATGTCAAGAAGCAATATCCATGCTAACAGCGGCGAAGAGAGGTTGGCCACAAAAGAGCCGAAAAACCAACGTATACCTCCATCGCTGAGAATAGGGCGAATCGATGACTCAGGATTAGCTGCCGACCAGAGCCAAGAGCCGAGGACTAAGGCCACCTGAGCCCCACTGAGGATGATGACAAGCAGCGACCATCCACGCCACCGGGAGAAAAGACCCCTGTAAAAGTGTTTATTACGGTTATCGCTCATCGCTTCAAAACTATTCCTCGTCAGGTCTGAGATTGTCGATGTCAAGGATATGAAGCTCACAGGCCCGGACAACAAGGCGCGTGGCGTTGACACCTATCTTCCCGTTGCCGTCAGGGAAGAGTTTCTGTACGAGTTCATTCTGACGTTTCTCCAAACTCTTCACGCCAAAAGGCATCCCCCGGAGATTAGTAATCTGCTCCTTGGTATAGCCAAGAGCAAGATGGCGCAGGAAACGTTCGTCATATTCATCGATATCATAGTCGATGAGCGCCTCCTGCCGCATAATCTCGCTGTTAACACTCTTCTTAAAGCGCTCCACGATTTTCTCCAAGATAGGCTCGTTGAAGACCAGCCGCTTCCCAGACATCACAGCCTCAACATCACTGCGTGTCAACAACTCACCGGTCTTAAGGATAATACCGTCACATCCAGCGTCAAGGACGTCAACCCACAATTTCTCGTTGAGGACCTCACCTGTGAAGATAAGCACCTTCACCTTTGGGTAGGAGTTCTTGGTGTGGCGACAAATCTCCACGCCTACGGTGGTAGAGCCACCCAAACCTAAATCCAGAAGAACCAAGTCAGGCTGCTGGGCTCGCATCAGCTTCCAATACTGCTGCTCGTCAGGCGCCGTACCTATGATATGTGCCTCAGGAATGTCACTTGCGATAATTCCCTCTGTACCTTTAAGTTCGAGGGGCACATCCTCGACAATGATAATATTAAAGTCTTTCATATTTCTGTACTAAGATAATGTCTTCCATTCATTATACTTCGTTGACATCAGACATCGGTTTAGAGTTTATTGCCTCAGGCAGGAAGCGTCGCGGCATAAGAATATGCACGACTACAGCCCCTTCACCATTCTTCTCTGCCGATACACCACAAGCCCGCAGGTTGGTGGTTTCTCCCATCTCCCTGACTATCTGTCTGACAAGCATGAAGTCGAGATTGGCGGTGAAAGGCGTGAACAGCTGCGCGACTTTTTCGTCAGGCACCACCAAATCGGTCAACGTCACCGCAGCCTCCACGTAGAGCGCCTTGCCGTCGGGCGTCTCAGACCGCAAGCTTGTGGAGATAGCCACTGGCTTCCCGTTGTTGCATCGTTTCAGAATCTCAAACATGTAAGCCACAGTATCTTTCGTGATACGCTGCGGCACAACTTGGCGCAAAGCCTGTTCAGCCAAGATGGCATAGAGGTCATGATAATAGTTGATAATCTCGCCAACGGCCCCAAGGTCGACATCACCATGGACTATCATCTGCCGGATACGCGAAGGATAATACATGGTCTCATGTTTCAAGGTAGAGAGACAGTTGTCAAGGACACTGTTGGAGACATGCAGCCGACTGTTGTCAAGCTCCAGGCGATGGCACTCGTCAGTAGCGAGCTCAGCTTCGGTATCCATCACCGAGTTGGCCCGGATATTCTGCTGCAAAGCATCAATGATGCGTTCCACAACCTCCTTAAGCCGGCCCTTCTGCTCTATCGTGAGATGGAAGCGGGAGAAATCAGCCAAACTCTCTATCCCCTTCAGCTTCTCTTCATCAGAGACATCAGACAACAGGATGATATTCATGCGCTCTATACGCTCTACGCAGAACTTATAATTCAGTTTATGGCGATAGTAGAGGAAGTAGTAAGCCGGGAAGATGACCAAGAGCATCATTACAAGGAGCACCACGGCCACTGTTCTGTTGGTCTTGCTGCGCTGCATAGCCCTGACATAGGAAGGCAGCGACGTATCGGCACTGGCCTCTCTGAAGAGTCGCGTGTAGACTTCATTCTGCTGGCGGTAGAGTTGCCATCGATGTAATGCCAAGGCAGCTACGGCCGTCTCATTGCTGATGTCGAGGATGATAGCCGTATCGGATGGAGAGACATATTTGTGGCAAGAGTCGGCATAGCGCAGGGTGGTTTCATAGTTGCCCATGAGGTTGGAGAGATAAGCTGAATCAGCAAAAGCTGAGGCCTTGCTGGCCGCCTTGGCGGAGAAAGAAGCGGCTAACAGCAAAATCGTAGCGATGACCATGCGCAGACGTCCGAGGGGCAGACGGAAGAAGATACGGGTTCCGCAGCGTTGCGATGGTGCTGATACGCTATCAGCGACAGGGCTTTCGGCAACAGGACTCTCAGCCTTGATGTCACAGATATTGAAGATAGAAGAAATCTTTTTATACTTCTCTATGATACCCTTGCAGTTTTTCAGGCCGAAGCCATGTCCTCCCGTATAGGTGCGGTCGAAGACATGGGCTATGGTCTCTTCTGTCATGCCCGGTCCATTATCGGTAATGGAGATTTCCACGAAGTGAGAAGTGCCCTCGGCCTTCTCATCGGCCTTGACGATAACAACTCCCCCTTTAGGGGTGAACTTCCGTGCGTTGTCAGCGATGGTGTTGACCATAAAGAGAGTCAGCGTCTTATCAGCCTTGACAGAAACATCAGTAGGCATCACTTTCAGTGTGATACCTTTCAGTGCAAACCCTGTGGAGCTGTGGGCCACGATATCGAAAACGGACTGCAAGGGGAAAGACTCGATGCGAAGAGAGAGGTCGCCCTGACGCATCTGTATCCACTGGGTCAGCACATTATTGTAGTCATTGATAGAGTCACAGAGTTCAGCGATATATGTCTGCGTTTTCTTAGCGAAATTGCCATCGGAGGCGTTGGCAGCTGTCAGGCGTCGCACCTCGTTCCGCATACGGTCTATCAACGGCATGATACTGACGACGAGCTGCACCTTTGCCCGTTGTTCCAAGTTACGCTCCTCATTCTGCCGGATATGCAGGCGAGCCACATCAGCCTGCTCTACAATTTCCTCATAATGTTCCCTTCGCTCAGCAGCTTCAGCCTCAGTCTGTTTCTGCCAACGACTCAACGGACTGAGCAGACTGTTGATAGAGAATCGGCTGTCGCTACGGCGTCGCATACGTGCAAAGATGATAAGGAGAACAATGACAAGGACTATCATGAAGGCCACCGTGGCTATCATGATGTTGAGCCATCTCACGGAGTTGTCAAGTTGGGCAGCGCGGGCTTCTAAGAGTCGGTCCTGGCGAGTCTGCTCCTGAAGGTCGAGATAGATATTTCTGTTCAAATCACTGTTGCGTTTGTCGTTGACAGCCGAATAGACTAGGCACAAATCTTCTCGTATGGAAGCCACAAGGTCAGGAGCCTGTGCGATGAGCGATGTCATGGCTACCGTCTGAGAAGCCGGCGTCTTGCTATGCTTCGTAGAATCTTTTCCTGTATCCAAGGCCCTGTTCAGGCAGATGAGAGCCGACCGGTCGTCGCCAATATGCCAGTAACACTCCGCTAACGTGCGGTAAGCGCCCGCTGTCTGATAGACATCGCCATAACCGGAGAAGAGCGATAATGCACGCTGCGCCAGATTGCCCGCTAACAGCGAGTCGGGCATATTGTCGGTATTGACATAGACGATGGCTGCATAGTTGTCGCGGATGAGTCTGTCGCGCTGCACCGGATCTTGCAGATGTTCCGACATTGCCTGCAGAGCCTGCGCCTGCCAGTAAGGGAACCCAGCGCGTTGCGCCAGACTGTAGGTATCAATCAGATACTCAAACTCTCTCTCCGCAACCTTCTGCTTGTCCTTATCAGTAATGACACCACCGGCTCCGATATTATACCAGTAGTTGAGCAGCTGTGCCGTGTCGCGTTCTATCTCGCCATAGGGGTCGATGCCGTTGAGCATTTTTATAGCCTGACGAGAGAGCCCCACATAATAATAGTATGCAGAAGAGATGATGTAATATTCCGAGCGCGCGTAGGTCAGGCGCTTCTGCTCATGTTCGGAGAGCGTAGATTCTTCGGCATGAATACGCGAGAGGCGCTTCTCAGCTATTTCTCTGAAGGTATAGAAGTCCTGGTTGCGTGACTGCTTCTGGCACAACTTCATCTGTTGAACCCCCGCCACCAGCAGCTCCAACTGGTTGTCGGTAATATCAGCAACAGCTTCGAGGTATCGTTCGGCTTTGCCGTAGTTCATCGCTGCCGTCTCTACAAAAGCAAGGTTGTTGAGGGCCTCAGCATGTCCGTCGGAATAGTCCTCCGCAATAGAAAGCTGCAAAGCACTGTCAGCATAGATACGTGTGGAGTCAAGGTTTCGGTAGTGGTAATAATAGGCCTTCTCGTTGAGCGCATCCACAGCGACGTCTCCCTTCCTGTCGCATGAAGCGAGAAGGAAGGTGACAAGAAGAATACATAAAGGTAAATAATACCTGCTGACTCTCTCTACTCTCTGCCGTAACAGGCGTAAGACCTTATATTCCGTGCTCATATCAGAAAACCGCGACAAAGATAAGCATTTTCTGCCAACTATGCTTATTAAAAAAGAAATATTCTCTTTTCCATCTTCGCACCGTTGTAATTTCCTCTCTCGATAGAAAACATGCGACATAACGGAAGCACCCAATTTGGCTCATCTTTCATGTTTTCTCAACTAAGATTGAGGACACCTGACAGAATAATTAGGATCTGCTTGACAAAATTATTGGAAAACAATTGGAAGATTATGATATTTGTCTTAAATTTGCAAACAGAGCCGTCAAAATGAATCGTTATAGGGAGAACGCTGGCCAGACCCTGGCTCCGGGGTTGGTGCCACTGACCGCACGATGGCTCCCGATGCAGGCATGTTTCTCCCATCTACTTCCCATGTACCGCCATGCAAGGCAGTGGATGGAAGGGAAAGGTGTGCCATAGCCAATCCAAAAACTAATTGTTTATGCAGCAATCGTCCTCATCACTTTCCTGGTATGTGCTCAAGGCATATTATAATAATGTTGACTCAATCTTGAGTACGCTGGAGGCTCACAGCGAGGAGACGTACATCCCGATGGAGACCATCATGCGGGAAGATCGGGAAGGAAGTATAATCAAAACAACACGCCCGCTCATCCCCGGCATGGTGTTTTTCAGATGTGACGGCAGGGAGGTGCTCGTCCTCCGGGAACTACTCACCGACAAGGCCTTCATATATCATCGCCATGTGGGAGACAGGCGGGAACCGGCTCCCATCAACGACAAAGAGTTGAACAACTTCCGACGTTTTGTATCATCCTGCCAACACTACGAGCATGTTGACTGCCAGTCTATCAACCTCAGCAAGGGCCATCGGGTTCGTGTCATCGACGGACTTTACAAAGGCTTCGAGGGAAGAGTCTGCCGTGTCAAGGGGAACCGCCATCTGGTCATCGCCGTCACAGGTGCCTGCGCCGTGATGTTGATAGACTACATCCCTCATGACTTCTTGCAGAAGATAGAGTAGAGACCTTCAATGCCTATACCTACGCGGTGAGCAACGTGTTCAGCGTGAAGATCGAAGCTCCGCTCCCGAGGAGACCTTCTTCTTCCACAGTGACCACCTATGCAGCACTTCTTACATCATCGTTGATAAAGGAAACATCACGGAATTGGCACAGAGTTTATTCCTGTAGTTGGTACCTTAATATTGTTTGGTATGGGTGCGACAGATACTCTGGTCGTGGACAAATTTTACAACTATATGGATAAAAAGTTTGATTGATGTTGGTACTTGATTATATAATATATGTTTTTTATAGGCTTGCGTGTGCCGATCCCTTTTGGAACGCAACGCCATATTTAGGGTGTTCATTTTTTCTATCAATTCCGATTAGTCTTCTTTTTGATAGACTTTTAAAGGCATTTGGAATAGGATATAATACTCTCAACATACTAATATGTTTTTTCCTAACGTGGATTATTCTCTATCCTTTTATGAAAAAAAGTTGTACGAGAGCATATGAAAAGTTTAGAAAGAGTAAAATCCTTACTCAATGGTGGGTATGTATGCTTTCTTATATAGCATCTAATGTTATAATAATATTTTTGGTTTTTATATAATATTCATACTTTACCTAAAATCTATGAGTTATGGTACACAAAGATTACAATATTAATATAATCAATATAATAGTCGCAATAAGCATCATTCTAAATTGCCTAGCATTATTTCAACCTATTTTCATCTCGGAGAGGGGGTATTCACTCAATGCTTTACATCAAGGAAATCCTGCAATTACGTGGACTTACTTGTTATATGGTATTATGACATTTCCTTTGGAAATTATAACATTGAGATTTGGCAGTAACTGTATTAATTATTTATGGATTACATATGTAATTTATCTGTATGTACTGAATTTAATGAAAAGGAAGAGACATTTGATTACGCAAATTGTTTTGATGATGCTATCAACAGCAATTATAATATTATTTTATTCTTGCCATTCTATGATATCTTCATCAGAAGATGCCTTAATTGAGATCATAGGCATGAAGATGATTGGATATTATATGATTCTCACAAGTAATGCCTTATTATTGGCAGCCATATTAGGTAATTTGTTAAAAAATAATCAAAGAAATCATTACTAATCCTAAAATCCGCAAGAAGAATCTATAATGCCAATTTTGACTCAAAATCCATTTGCTAGTGTGATCTGTGTATTTAACGTGAGTTCGATGAATTATAAGTGCTTATAAATTTGGTGATTAGCGAAATTTATTGTAACTTTATAATGTTGAAATACAAAGAAATACAGACAAAAATCGCTATAATCACCGAGGACAAAATTACTGAAATTTATTGTATGGCAGATGGTTTCTGCAAAGTTTTTGATGCGCAGATGAAAAAATACACGATACAGGCCCAGAATAAGCGCAAATATCACCGGGATTCGAGATTGTCGAAGGCTGAGGTAATGGTTATCATGATTCTGTTCCATGGTTCGGGCTATCGCTGCCTGAAGCATTTTTACTTGCAGCATGTATGTAAGCACCTGAGGCATTTGTTCCCCAAGGTAGTCTCCTATAACCGCTTTGTCGAACTTGAGCATGAGGTGGCCATACCTCTGGCAATATTTATTAAGAAGGTGCTTTTGGGCAAGTGCACGGGAATCAGTTTTGTAGACAGCACACCGCTTCGGGTATGCCGTAACCAACGTATACACATACACAAAACTTTCAAGGGAATAGCACAAAGGGGCAAATGCTCCATGGGATGGTTCTTCGGTTTCAAACTTCATCTGATTTGTAATGAGAAAGGTGAGTTGTTGAACTCTTCATGATTACACCAGGTGATGTTGACGACAGGAAGCCACTGGACTACAAGGCATTCGTGGAAGTGCTCTATGGCAAACTTGTCGGTGACAAAGGATATATCGGCAAGGATTTGTTTCAGCGTCTCTTTGTGGACGGGATACAACTGATAACCAAACTGAAGAACAACATGAAGGGAGCCTTGATGAGCATTTCCGACAAGCTTCTGCTTAGAAAGATGGCCATCATCGAAACCGTCAATGATGAGTTGAAAAACATTGCTCAGGTGGAGCATTCGAGGCACAGAAGCGTCGAGAATTTCGTGGTCAATACACTTGCCTTGGCCGCATATTGCTTTTTCCCAAAGAAGCCTTCCATTGCTGTTGAACGTTCCATTGAGCGTCAACTTACTCTGTTCTAAATTCATCGAACTCACATTAATAGTAATAAGAAAATGAAAAAATATATTTTGTTAGCAGTACCACTAATGGTAACAACACTAATTTTTCTATTAGGTTTGGAGCCTAATTATGACTCCTTTCATATAACAGGGGTCGACTTTACGCAAATTGGCGTTGACAAGAAAAATAAATGTAAATTATTTTTCATAAAGATTAATTCAGAATATTGTAACAAAACTTATGGTTTTCTTGCTGGTGGATTACCACCAGGAGTTAATATTGACAATGAAATAGCATATATACGTATATATGATAAAGAAAATAATGATGTAACATCTAAAGTGTATGGAGACGGGGAATCAAATGAATTGATTCAAGATACAGAATATAATAAAGGATGCTTCTATAATATATCATCAATAAATCAGTTTGTTGATGATATAAACAATGGTATTGGTCCGATCAGTGCAGGGAGAATAAACGTCCCTCGTCTTGTTAAATATAAGTATGGTTTACCATCACCTTTTAAAATTGTTGTAAAATTTAAGAACGGTCGATCTATAGAGGTGCATTTAAAACAATGTATATAGTCGTTTTGCACATTTATGAGATACCGAAGGAGCAGCCGGGCGACAAGTATGGTCGTGCCGGACGGCTCGCCCTCGTGGATGACGCGAGTGGCGGCGAGGCCTACTACTATGGCCGTCAGGGTGAGGTCACCAAGACCGTGCGCACCGTCA
>ERZ773276.42-NODE-42-length-161964-cov-8.602030_pt1 | contig 161964 bp, 222 predicted proteins | sample MGYA00511386_ERZ773276 | MGnify/ENA primary metagenome ERZ773276 (study PRJEB29015, sample SAMEA2737778) | human gut metagenome | biome: human gut; feature: human-associated habitat; material: faeces | place: China | collected 2012 ...
CTATGGAAGAGGGCCTGCGTTTCGCTATCCGTGAGGGTGGCCGTACCGTTGGTTCCGGCGTTGTTGGCAAGATCATTGAGTGATTTTGTCCTTGAACGTAAGTTCCAAGGCTAATTAGCAATTTATAAAGACCTTCCCGTTCCGGAGAGCGGGAAGGTCTTTTTGTTTGTTTATGGCAGCTACAAACGGCTTTGTTTCACAGCTCCTTTACCGGGTCAGGGCGTTATAGCAGTCTGCAAAGGCCTGCAGAAAGACGGTCACTTCCTCTTCTGTGGTAATGTGGCTCAGGCTGATGCGCCAGGAGGAAAGGGCGTTGCGCCGGTCTTGACTGACTGCAAGCACTGCGCGGGAAGGCAACCCATCGGACGAACAGGCGGATTTGACCGAGACGCATACCCCGCGTGTGTCCAACTCCCGCTGGAACACGGTACCCTTTACGCCCTGCACGCTCAGGTTCAGGATATGCGGCACAGCGTTTGCCGGGCTGTTGATGCGTACTTTTGGATAGCGGGAAAGCTCTGCACGCAGCCGGTCATTCAGGCTGCGCACAGTTGCGGCGCGGGCTGGCAGCTCCGCAGTAGCCTTTTCCAAAGCCAGCGCCAGCGAGCAGGCAAGGGCTATGGTAGGTGTGCCGCTGCGGTAGGGGGTAGTGCTCTCTCCGCCGTGGATGAGGGGCGGCAGTGCCAGCCCCAGCCGCTTTACCAGCACACCGATGCCGTTGAGCCCGTAAAACTTATGGGCTGTCAGGCTCATGGTGTCCATGCCCTCAAACTGCACAGGAATTTTCCCCACAGCCTGCGTGGCGTCCACATGGAAATGGCAGTTGGGGTATGCCTTTAAAAGCTCTGCAATCTCTGCAATGGGCTGTACTACACCCAACTCGCTGTCCACAGCGGTCACAGCAACCAGAACGGTGTCCGGGCGCAGCCGCTGTTTCAGGTCAGCGAGGTCCACCGTGCCGTCCGGCAGGATGTCCAGCAGCTCCACCTCGTACCCCTGCTTTTGCAGCGCCTCCAGACTGCCGCTGACGGACGAATGCTCCAGCGGAGTAGAGAGGATATGCCTGCCTGCTGCACCTCCCAGCGCTGCCAACCCCTTTACGGCAAGGTTGTTGGCTTCGCTTGCGCCGGAGGTGTAGATGATGCCCGCAGGCGGTGCGCCCAGACAGCGGGCAATGCTGCCGGTCGCCTCGTTTATAGCAGCCTTTGCGGTAGTGCCTGCCTGATGGTGGGCGTTGGCGTTGCCCGGGTAGCGCCGCTCAGCTTCGCAGAAGCATTGCAGCACCTCCTCGTCCACAGGGGTGTTGGCAGAGTAATCCAGATAGAGCATAAAGCCTCCTGTAATATCAACACATTATAATGGTAGGAAATAAGAACAGGCTCTATTATAGGGCATTCCGTCCAAAAGCGCAACCCCCGCAGCCCACGGCGCAGTGTAACCGGCAAGAAAAAGCTGTCAACACCTTGCTGGAAAGCCCAAAATCTGCTATACTTAACAAAAAGGCCGCAGCGTTGCTGCTGCCTTGCCGGAGCGATTCCGGTTGTTGGAAAGAACACAAAAAGAAGGGGAGGAGCACAATGTTCAAGCGTGAGCGACTGCATAGTGGTTTCTTTCCCATTTTTGTGTGGAGGTCTTGTTCCTGAAATTCAGAGGCACTGCTGTTTCAACGGCAATGCCTCTTTTTTTGGGAATAACAGGATAGGAGGTTTTCTATGAGCGAAAAGATCGATTACTCCAAGGGCGTATACGATGCCAAAAAGCTGGGCACCGGCAGAATGTTTATTCTGGGTGTGCAGCATATGTTTGCTATGTTTGGCGCAACGGTTCTGGTGCCGCTGCTCACCGGCCTGAGCGTTTCCACCACTCTGCTGTGTGCCGGTCTGGGCACGCTGCTGTTCCACCTCATTACCAAAAAGAAGGTCCCGGCATTCCTCGGCTCCTCCTTTGCGTATCTGGGCGGCTTCTCCATCGTGGCTCCCATGCTGGCTGATGCCGATGGCAACCTGACCGTTGCCAACACCAAGATGCTGCCGTATGCCTGCGCTGCCATTGCATTCTCGGGTCTGGTCTATCTGGTGGCCAGCCTGCTGATCTCCACCTTTGGCATCCGCCGCATCATGAAGTTCTTCCCGCCGGTGGTCACCGGCCCCATCATTATCTCCATCGGTCTGATCCTTGCTCCCTCTGCTATCACCAACTGCCAGTCCAACTGGCTGCTGGCCTTTGTGGCACTGGGCACTGTCATCGTGTGCAACATCTGGGGCAAGGGTATGGTCAAGATCCTGCCCATTCTCATCGGTGTGCTGGTCTCCTACGCAGTGGCACTGGTCACCGGCGCAGTGGACTTCCAGAAGATCTCCGAGGCCGCTTGGCTGGGCATCCCTCTGCACAAGGAGGCTATGGGACTGTTCGCCATTGACGGCAGCCCGGAGTTCATCAGCGCTCTGTTCACCATTATCCCCATCGCACTGGCTACCATGATGGAGCACGTTGGCGATATTGCCGCTATCAGCGCTACTGTCGGCCACAACTACATCAATGACCCCGGCCTGAACCGCACCCTGATGGGCGATGGTCTGGCCACCACCATGGCTGGTCTGCTGGGCGGCCCCGCCAACACCACCTACGGCGAGAACACCGGCGTGCTGGCACTGAGCAAGATCTACGACCCGCTGGTCATCCGCATTGCCGCTGTGCTGGCTATCATCCTGAGCTTCAGCCCCAAGTTTGAGGCTGTCATCAACACCATCCCCACCGGCATCATCGGCGGTATCAGCTTTGTGCTGTACGGAATGATCTCCGCTATCGGTGTGCGCAACGTGGTGGAGAACCGCGTTGACTTCACCAACAGCCGCAACCTGATCGTTGCCGCCGTCATTCTGGTGTGCGCACTGGGCTTCAACTCTGTGGGCGGCGTTGGCTTTACCGTTGGCAGTGTCACCATCAACCTGTCCGGTCTGGCTGTGGCTGCGATTGCAGGCATTCTGCTCAACGCCATCCTGCCCGGCAATGACTACGAGTTTGACGCTACCGCCGGTTCTGATGCTGCTACCAGCGGCAACCTGCAGGTCTGATTCCGGTAATGCGTCCAGTTTTCCATAAGGGAATTTGGGCATCCTGCCAGATTTTAATAAATAGGAATAATTCTTAAAAATATACTTGACTAACTAGGAATTATTCGCTATAATAGAGCCATGGAAAGGGAAGTACACAAAGCCCCCTTCCATGGCTCTTTCTATACCCGGCAGCGCGGCTGCCCAGCATAGAAGCAACAGGCGGGTGGTTTCCGTCCTGTATCATTTTTAACAGATCGAATGGAGGTAAATTCTTATGAAGAAATACGTTTGCACCGTTTGTGGTTATATCGCTGAGGGTGAGATCCCCGCTCAGTGCCCCGTTTGCAAGGCTCCCGCTTCCGCTTTTGTGGAAAAGACCGGCAACACCTACGTTACCGAGCATGTTGTTGGCATCGGCAAGGCAGAGGGCGTGCCGCAGGAGATCGTTGATGGTCTGCGCGCTAACTTCGAGGGCGAGTGCAGCGAGGTCGGTATGTATCTGGCTATGGCTCGCGTGGCAGAGCGTGAGGGCTACCCCGAGATCGCCGAGGCCTACAAGCGCTATGCTTACGAAGAGGCTGACCACGCATCCCGCTTTGCAGAGCTGCTGGGCGAGGTCGTGACCGACAGCACCAAGAAGAACCTGATGATGCGTGCTGAGGCCGAGTGCGGTGCCTGCGCCGGTAAGATGGACCTGGCCAAGAAGGCTAAGGCGCTGAATCTGGACGCTATCCACGATACCGTCCATGAGATGGCAAAGGATGAAGCCCGTCACGGCCGTGGCTTCGAGGGCCTGCTGAAGCGCTACTTCAACACCGAAGTCTAACGAAAAACACTAAAAAATACAACTGCACAACGCGGAATTTTAAGCTGTTCACGGAATAATCTGTTCAAATCTGTTCTTAACTGTTTTTATCGGTTGAGAACAGATTTTTTTGTATTGTGGGCAAATTGTGGGCAAACCCCGCTGATTTGGCCGCTTTTTACCTCTTTTTTAAAATTTGCCCACAAAAAGTCTGAAAGTTGGCTTGTGGCCTAGAAAAATCGGCTATCAAAAATTTTTTTATGTGGGCAAATTATTTGACTGCTAAAACAATATGTGGTAAAATCATGTTGTAAGAATAGAACTCTTTGACGAAGGAGTAAAAGTATGGGTACAGTCAGAAAAAGAGGCGGCAAGTGGTCATATCGCGTTGACTTCACCGGGACCGATGGGAAACGTGTCCAAAAAGAAAAAGGCGGGTTTACGACCAAGAAGGAAGCTACCGCCGCGATGACGGCTATTGAGAACGATTTTTTAAAGACGGGTGAATATATAGAACCTAATCAAAGAATTACCATGCAACAGCTTTTTGAGGAGTTTATAACAGAAGAAGCTCCTGTAACTAGAAAGTACGCAACGATTGTTAGATACAAATCACTCTATCGAAATCAGATTGGCCCTGAATTTGGAGTGAATTATCTCTATCAAATATCGACCGATCGAATTCAAAAATTCCTCAATTATAAAATACAAGAAGAAAAAAGCAAAATGTCAGGACATACAGAGCAGGGGCTTAGTGCCTCATATGTACGCAGTCTTTATAATTTTCTTCTCGTGCTTTTCACTTATGCTAGAAAAAAGAAAAAATATATTCGTAACGATCCCATGGAAGAAGTTGTCCCTCCAAAAGATTATCGCGCTTACGGTAAGGAAATAAAATATTACACACAAGATCAAATTGAATGGATGGATAAGAGATTTCAATCTACGAACCTATATACAGCATATCTTCTCGGATTGTATCTTGGCGTTCGTGTAGGAGAATGTTTTGCCTTGCGGTTTAGTGATATCGACTGGAATAAAAGAACAATTAAAGTTGGAGCTCAACTTCAATTCCAAAACAAAGTGTGGAGTCTGGTATATCCTAAAACGCCCAACTCTATACGCGAAGTGAAGATGAATCAAAGGCTGGTTGACTATTTAAAAAGCCTTCAAAAAAAATATAGTGAAAACAAGGAACTATTTGGAGGCGGCTGGAAAGGCGAGAATAAGGTTATGGATCGACGGCCTGAATTTTATGGTAATCCGGGAGTAATGCTAACCGTAGAAGATTTTATCAACGTTAAACCTAACGGTGAAATGTATGTAACCAGTTCGGATAAAACACTCTCTCGTATATGTAAAAAAGAAGCGGGATTTGATTTCAAATTCCATTATCTGCGTCATACTCATGCAACTATATTGGCAAGTAAAGGCGTTAATCCTCGATACGTTATGGATCGCTTAGGGCATGGCAAAATTGATGTCACTCTCAAATACTATACGCATGTAACGGACGAGATGCACGACCAAGTGGCTGCTATTATGGATACCGTTATGGGTGATCAAGAATTGTATGATAAAAATAATATAATTCAAGATGGTACGGATATTTCTCAAATGGCTGTCTTAGAGGGCACAGAAGACGCCGGTGAAGATAACGAAGAATAATATTTACAATACACTTGAACACGGATTGAAATCAATATGTTGTAAATTATAATAATAAAATGAGGGGACTTGCAAAAACAATGAATAATCCAGCAATACTTGATATCGCACTTGGTTTCGTTCTGCATAAACATAGCAAGGACGAATTTGGTCGTAAAAATAATAAAACGCAAGCCATCCGTGAATTGTCTGACGAAGAACTTGCCGCACTCTTAAGCGAGCTTGTCGCACAGCAGGATAACTGCCCAAATACTGTGAGCGGATGGAAAGAATGGCTCAGTGAAGAAATAAAATAAAATGCTAAAAAATGGGGTACTGGTCCAATTAAAGATCAATACCCCATTTATTTTTATTCTGCTATTGAGTCAAGAACTGCGTTTACAACATCTAAGTTTATCTGCCCGGGAGCACTCGAGTCTCCAACACTTGCAAAAGTCATTGCAGACCCAAATACTTCTCCACACAATCGGCTGGCGACACCAAGCTTTCCCATACTGATTGTAATAATAGGAGTAGCAAAATATTTGTCTTTCATTTCAACCGTAGCGGCCAGTAAAGTCAACACATCCGTGCTGTCGTGCGGCATAACTGCTACTTTTGGCAAATCAGCGCCAACCTGTTGCATTTTAACCATACGAGAAACGAGCTCATTTTTATCAGGCGTCTTTTGGAAATCGTGACTTGAACATACAACCACAACTCCAGAAGAATGTGCATTGTCTATCAGTTCACGAATATCATCTCCGGCTGTAAAGAACTCAATGTCAATAAGGTCAGCACAGTCCGCATCTATTATCATGTTGATGAAATCCAAATATTCTTGGTGAGTCAGAGACGCTTCTCCGCCTTCGTTTTCGGTGCGGAACGTCACTAACAAAAGCTTGTCCTTTAATGCCACACGAAGTTTTTGCAAGCAAGACACCACAGAACGTGCATCAATGCATTGCTCAAACCAATCAACACGCCACTCCACACAGTCAATACGAAGCCTTGAAAACTCAAATGCGCGTTCTAAAATCTTTGACTCGGTTTTTTCAACGATTGGAATTATGACCTTGGGTCTACCTTCGCCAATATGACAGCCACGAACAACAATAGACATGATATCACTCCTTGGAATAATAATATCAATGTCCATTCGTATTGTCAACTAATTCAATATCGCTCGGTTCAACATAACCCGATACATTTACTGAAATTGGATACTTGCCAATGCGGCTCCCAAGGTTTGTCACTCGATAGCGACCATTGACTAGTTTTCCATCATAGATAAACCATTCTCCCCGGCGGCGCATACCGCAGTGAGTCTGGCTGTTTGAAAATAATACTCCGTCTAATTTAATTTTGTCTCCTGCACGAAATGTATTCTGGTTGCCTGCCATCAAAACGAACTCCATGTTGCCATTCCGCAGATGCCGTCAGCCGCCAATCCATGTGCTTTCTGCCATTCTACCAGCTTAGCTTTTGTGCCAGCGCCAAAGATGCCATCTACCTTCAAACCTAAATGCCGTTGCAATACAGTCACAGCATAAGACACGCCGCCAGTGCAGTCCTTAGAGCCCTGACGAATCGTGGGCATGATTTTACTCACGACCTGATATGCAGTACCACTTTTACTGACCCAACGGCTATGAGTCTCACGCACATCAACATGAACAAAGCCACCCGTCACCTGTGCTCGACTATAATAGCCAATACCGCCATGCTTCTGGAAGTAGGGGAGTGAGGCTACGTATAGCGCAATACGAATTGGGTCAACACCGTTGATGTGAATATCCGCTGCTGTGCCCAGACAATGCTGACTACGAGAACTGCCACCGATTGAAATGTTATATGCAGGAGTACGGTAGGCAGAGCTGATTAGAACCGGCTTGCCGAAATGGTCACGAATCTGCTGCAGAGTCTCTACTAGTTCAGTTGCGACCTTGAACTCGTCGCTCCGGTCATTGCAAGCAAATTCATAGGCACAGAAGTTCTTGGACAGCTTCTTGTTCCAGTCCTTCTTCATAGAATATGTAATAATGCTCATAGAGCCACACCTTCAATCCTTCTTGAGTTCTGCATTGATCTTCTCGTTCTGGATATCCATTTCCTTAACGGCGGCCTCAATCATCATCTCGATAGTAGGAGTGACCTTAATATGCATCTTCTCCAATGCGGCAATAACATACTTCTTCTTGTCAGCTTTCTTGATTGCGCCGGTGACGCCCAACTTCTCAGCGGCACGCACAGCCATCTGGACGATCTTGTACATACCGATCTGCTTCAGGTAGGGGATGCCATAGGTCATAAATGCAGTGCCAGCAACAGTGATAACCAGCTTCACAATAACAGAGACGATCTCATTAACAATACTTGCCATAGTAATACCTCCTGTTTTTTGAATAAAAAATAAAGCCCGGCACACACGTACCGAGCTATGTATTAAATGTCTTTTAGATTTTGTCCGTCAATCAGGTAACTTTCAAGAGCAGCCTTAGCTTCCTTCATGGGGTCGATAGCATTACCATCAATACCGTGACTAAGCAGAGCCAGCAGAGCTTTCATCATCACATTGATACCATGTTCACTCTTATTTACACGCTGTTCCACGCCAGCGATTTTTCGTCCATGGTCTTCAACTACGATATCTTGTTCCTTCTGGTGCTCTTCAATAGACAAAAGCTTGGAGCGATATAAATCTAAAACCTCTTTATCATTCTTGAGCTTACGGTCGATATCTTCCAAACGCTTGTCGTGTTCAATCAACTTCAGGTTCTGTTTCGTGTCGGGCTCTTTTGCCTTCTTGATTGCATTTACAATAACGACAACAGCAGCTGAAATAGCCGTAATGCCACCAGCAATACTTAGAATCATTTGCCAAAGCTGTTCTATTGTAAAGCTGATAACACCCGGAGCATGAGTTGGTGCGGCAGTTAACAAACCAATCATTTCATCACCTCGATTCTGTATTGACAAAAATTTCACACTATGATAAAATAGGTATGTCAAAAATTCATCGAGCGAATTTGTGACGTCCTATCTTTGTATAGGTGTGGCGGGAGAGCTCTGGGTGTAACAGCCCGGAGCTCTTTCTGTTTTTATATATACTTTTAGTTTGTTTACTGCTTCGGCTTACATACCTTACTCCAGTGATAGTGTGGCTTGTCCTCGTGAAACATGATATAGCGCATCCAGTCATCTACATAAATGCACAACAAGGCAAGGAAAAACCATAGCACAGTAAATGGCAGGCAGATTTGACCAAGCAGATTGAATGGTAGGGAAGAGTAGTCCCAGATGTGTAAACCCATCATCAGATTCAATGGAATGCCGACAACAAGCTCCATACCAGTCACAAATAACGCACCGACAAAACCCTGTTCCCACATGGGCATTTCCCACGGAATATAATTGTTCAACCCACCAATGACCACAAAGCAAATGCCGCCTACTACAGCCATAGTCCAGTGTGAGTGACCACGCCATAAAATCTCGATGCAATAATAAAGCGCTCCTCCTATCAAAAAGAGAAGCGCACATTTCAATAATTCTTTATACTTCTTTACGATTTTGCTCATTCAGCGGCCTCCTTCTGCCCGGCGGTCTCAAGATATTGCTTCAGAACAGGGTCGTAGTTGATTTCAATTGCGTTCAGCTCTTCCATTGTAGTACAAGCCTTGATAGCAATTTCTAATTCCTGCTGACGCGATACAAAGGGTTTTACATATGTACCGATTGCCAATGCAAGTGCAGCCAGTTCTTCATAAGTCCATTCTACACATTCGTCGCCGGTTGAGTTCCATGTCAGCTTGAACGGTTGCCCGGCGGATGCAGAAATTTGATACAGCGCCAAATTCGAAGTCAACAATGCCTGTTTTTCACTGGTAACACTGTAGTACTTTCCATCGGACCATTGAAGCGGATGCGAGGCTAGATATGCGGAGAGAGCAGTCTTAGACTCAGAAATTTTATTGTTTTTGATTGGTTCCAAACTTTGTTCTTCACTTGGAACAGTTCCGTCCGATACGACTTCGTAGCAATCTTCTTGTTCCTTAACAGTCCACAATTCTTCACCCGGTTTTGCTGCGGCATTGTGATTACTCAGTTCTTCAACCATTGATGAATACAACTCACACTCTTCTGTCGTAATTATTGGTTTAGATATCTGATATCCAATTTTTATTTTTTGATTCAATTGTATTCACCTCATTTCCATCGACCAATTGCAATATAAGAGTTTTCATATCCACTCCATTCAACACCAACTGTAAAACCAGTAGTCGTTCTATTATTTATGTTCAACCAACAATAGCCGCCACTAAAGGCTATAGCATAATTTATATCAGCAAACGGAAGTAAGAAAGTTCTGTTTCGAGTGCTTTTCATTGTAAACCAGCAAATCTGTACTCCGTTACCAAAACGAACTGCACCAAAATAACCATCGGTAGTAACCTTTGTTTGGAAATCGACAGTACCATTTCCCGCCGTCGTGGCATAATTCACATTGAAATTGCTCGGATTGTATACATACATATCACCAGAGTCATTGCCGCCCCATAGCCATGTGGGTTGACCTTTCTGACCAGACCAGTGGAACTTCATATATTTATCATCATTATTCAAACACTGGGCATTTGTAGCCAATCCCGCACTCGTAGCATAATTCACACTTTTATTTTTGTCCGCAGTATTATCTACGTTACCAAGCCCAACCTCAGCCTTGGTGTAGCTTGGTTTTGTAGCTGCTTTAGCCCATGCATATACATCACTTGCAGGCATAGAACTTGGAAAATCCGTTATTTGAGACTTTGTATGCTTATGTGAAGTAGGTGCTTTACCATCAACTAATGCTTTCAAAGCTTTACCCTGTGCCGCACTAAGGCTCTGATCTGTACTATCACTTGTCAAATTATTCTGGATTCCGCGCCATGTGTTTGTATCAGTAAACTTAGCATCCGCTGGGACACTCTTGGCGATTGTGTACCCGATTGCAACGGGCTTACCACCAGAGAAGTAGACGGGTTGATTATTGGAGCCAGCATTAGAGGAAAGCTTTGTAGCTGTTGTAGCGTTTGTTGCATTCGTTGCGTTCGTGGCATTTGTAGCGTTCGTGGCATTGCCCGCCCTATTAGCGTAATTAACAGACTGACTGCCGATAGTAGCACTTGTAATGATAGTACCGGCTTGAGCGGGGAGATAGACTTGAGAAGTTTCGTTTTTGCCAGCATTGTATTTCGCGTCAGTTGAATAATTGAATATTAAACTCTCATCTCCGCCAAGGTTACCCATAGTCCAGTAACCGTTTTTTGTCGCCATAGCAGCAACGGCACCATAAGAACTATCACCCGCATAGCTACTCTTTATTGCAGCGCGGTCCCTATCACCAATCCAAGACCCGCCAGTGGATTTCGTAATTTGACCACTCATCGTGCCACCGATAAGAGGTAGATAATTTCCCAATCCAATCCAACTCTTCAGAACGTCCTTAGACACATCTTTGATTTTTGTGCCATTGTCTGCATAACCTGCAACATAACCTAAATTTTCTGCAGTCAGGCCAGCGCCAGCGAAACCGATCTTAATAGTTTTGTTAGCGTCGTTGTAGTCTTTTACACCGTTGGAGGTTGTCGCGCTATCGGCAGTTCCTGCGGTTGCTGGCTTGTCATCTGTAAAAGCAACGGTTTTCCATGGAGACCAATTCGCATCTGAAGTGTCTCGTTTATTCCGGTAATACAGTCGTTCAACTGCGCCAGAAGTGCCACTCCATCCAGCTACAATTTGTCCAGAACCAGAACCGTGCACAGTAATGACGTTGCCGTAAGTTGTTGGATAGCCATTATTATAGACCTTATTAACCGTCAATCCGGCAGCAGGAGAGGTGGTTCCTGACAATGCAGTCTGATTATCACCCATAGTAAGTTTTCCAGCGCTGTCTGCAGTTGTTGCTTTTGTAGCCGTACTAGCACTTCCTGCGCTCGTAGCATACTTAACAGATTTATTTGCATCAGCGGTGTTATCTACATTACCGAGTCCGATATTGCCTTTCGTGACGTTGACTGTTTTTGCAGCACTACCATCGTAAATAGCGGCAGTTGTGCCGTTTGTTTGAATCGTCAGAGCGGTCGGATTTTTAAGCGAAGCAGGAAAGTCGGTGATCTGTGATTTGGTATGTGTGTGGGATTTTGCAGAATACACGGCATCGGCTTTGCTCTTAATATAGCTCCACAATGCACTTACAGGACGGCGATGGTATGTTGTTGTAGTTGTCCCGCCACCGGCGTACTGCGATATATAAAAATCATTATCGGACGGCGTAGAGGAGCTGGCCGTAAGTTGAGTGTTGATCATTCCGTTTAGGTTGAGCCACGATTGAAGAACCACTCTATCGACGTCTTTTATTACTATTTGGTTACCATCTTTTGCATAACCAGCAATGTGCGTTAATTTGTCTTTTGTCAAACCAGCGCCATAATATCCGACTTTAATTGTAGAGCCATTTGAATCACCATAATCTACAACGCCGGTAGAACTACCATTAAACTTTTTTGCGGTCACCTGAGCGGGGAATTGTACGTTTTGATTTGCGTCCCAATTATAAATATGGTCTTTTTCCATCATACTGTTAGGTACACCCCATGCGCTTGGTCCGTACATACGAATATCCATTACGCTAACAGAACCTTTGCCATCTGCTTTATTCTTGAACGTAAAGCGATAAGCATAAGCATTGCTTGTTTGCGTTGAGCCGCCGCCAAAAGTTCCACCACTAAATCTAATTTCATTTGGACCACTCCAACCAGAAATTGGAACGTCTGTGCGAACGTCTGTAAAAGTTTCCTTGGCACCAATAGTAGAACGCGAAATATTCACAGTTGCTGATGTACCAGCAACAGATACCCAAAGATAAAGCATATTTACAGACGCATATCTGTCAACCGGTGTGACCGTAACTCTAAGCTGATCTTTTGTTGTACACTCGTCTGCTTTTGTATGCTTGCCAGTATAAAATGAAGCAGCAGAACCCATCCGCATTGCAAATAGTGATGCTTTTTGAGCGTCGTTGGCACCATAATCAACCCATGTTGTACCACCATCAACAGAATATTCAACCTTAACGCCAGATGCCGGTAAAAATGCAAGACGGTTTGCACGTAAAACATCGATGTGAGCAGATTCAATAGGACCAGCATAACCGGAATAGTTCACATTGCCGCCATAAATTTCCGAAGTTGGATGGGCATGATCTGCGATAGCAAACTGGTTTTTATTGACAGCCCTCAGCTCATATCCATTCCAGCCTGCAAGCCAACTGTAATCTCCATAATTCATACCGTCTTTTGAGTAGGCAAATGTAGTAGGTTTATTACTTCCAATATCATTCACATTTTTATGCGTATGATCTGTATTGCTTTTCCCGGTGAGTTTGGTATTCATCTCGGCCTCGGTATAATACCTGTCGTCATGGGCGTGTCCACTCGCCGCGTAACTACCCTTTGGCTGATATACTCCATCTGCTTTACCTTTGATGTAGCTCCATATCGTAGAAAACTTTACGCGACCAAAACTGTTTCCTCCTCCTGTATCTTGCCGCATAAAATAGGTGTCATCAGTAGGAGTGGCAGTCCAGACAGAGAGCTTTGAAAGCAGTCCATTTGCTCCAGCTTCGTTATTGTTCACCTTGCTGTTCAGCTTACCATCCATCTCGGATTCCGTATAATACCTATCATCGTGGCTGTGGCTCTTCGGAGCGAACTTTTCTTTCAGCTTGCCCCACAGATACTGTAAACCAGCATAATCTAAATATCCCATAATCGACCTCCTGTCTCAGTAAAAACTGAAATCAGCTTGCCAAAACAGTGTCGATTTCAGTATTTGTGATCTTTGTAATAGTAAAAATTTCTCCCAGTGCGTCCCATGCAGAACCGTTCCATGCATAGTTCATTCCATTGCCAACGTCATACACATCACCAATGGTCTGACCACTCGTGGGTAGCTTGTCCGTAGAAGCAACGGAACCCTTGTAACGATACATTGCCGTGATATCGCTCTTCAGGGCATAGGTGCTTGCCGCGCCAAATCCATCCAGCTTTTGTTTATCGGCAGTACTCATCAATCCATGAGCACTCTGTGTTGCATCACTGTATGTAGTATTAGTCGGGGTAGACCAAGTGCCATCTCCCCGCAGATATTGACCCTGCTTTCCAGCTGCCGGGGCAGGAACCAGACCAGCGCCACCCGCAGCCGAAGAGGTAGCAGCTTTAAAATCAGAATAGGTGGTGTTATAATCAGGTCCCCAAGTAGCAGAACCATCACCACTCCACCTTAGAATTTGACCAGACTGACCGCCAGCCGGAATATGTTTATTACCAGCAGAAGTCGGATGTGTATAGTTGTTTGCGTTTGCAGCAATACCATCCAACTTTGCTTTATCTCCGGCGCTCATCAAGCCAGCAGAGCCAGAGGTTGCATTATTATAGGTCGTATTTAATGGGGTTGCCCATGTACCATCGCCTTTCAAAAACTGACCAGCATTATTAGCAGCAGGGGCGGGGACAAGACCTGAGCCACCGGCTGCGGCACTTGTTGCACCCTTAAATGCGCTATAAGTTGTGTTATTATCAGCGCCCCACTGTGCTTCACCATCCTTACTCCAACGCAGAATCTGACCAGCAGAACCACCAGACGGAATGTGTTTGTTACCAGAACTTGTCGGATGAGAATAATTGTTTGCGCCAGCCGCGATACCAGCCAGCTTATTCTTTTCAGCGGTGGTAAAATCGTTGGAGGACAGCCCTTTGCCTTCGACTTTATCGACCTTATCTGCCAGCTTTGCCTTTATCTTTTGCCAAAAGTAAAGTAGGCCATCATAATCTAACCAAGCCATAAAATTCCTCCTCACATTGAAAGTATCTTGTCTATATCTGAATTGGTCAGCGCCTCCATGTACATAGATGGATCGCCGGTATTCACAACAAGCTCGCCATTCTCATCTGTCATAACAGTGGTGATACCAGTGCCTTTGATAGATACAGAACTTTGCTTTGCGCCATCCAGCGTGATTTTTGCCTTACCATTAAGTGCACTCTTATTTGCGCCCAGCGAGAAATTGTTGTCGTTTAATAACGTCCAATTGCCGCCCAAGTACGCATATAGCTTATCAGGCTTCAGATAATAGATTTTTTCGGCTAGAGGAGCCAATGGTAAGTCGCTCACAACCTCTAAATCGCTTCCGATTTTTACGTGAGCCATAGCAGTATCTCGATAGGCGTTTCCGGTGTCAAGGCAGACAATAAGCTGTCCGTCGATCACTGGAGTCTTGTCGAGTTGAGATTGTGCAATCTCTAAAAGTGATAATTTTGACATCATGAAACTCCTTTTCGATAAAAATAATCCCACACTCCATTACAGAGTGCAGGGATTCATGTTAGATTATTATGTCTCAGCGTTTGCGCCGGTATCATCAAGCGACTTCCAAGTCAGAGCCTTCTCAACCACTTTTACGCGGCCGTCCATAGCAGTATTCAAACCATCTGCATAAGTTTTAGCAGTATCGCGAGCGGCATCCGCCTTTTTAGTAGCATCAGCAGCAGCGGCAGAAATTACTTCTGATTTCGCAGCGGTCAGCTCATCTTGAGATACCTTTGCATTCCAAGTGTTGCGCTCTTCGGCGGTAATGTGCACCACAGCATCCTTGGAATGACCGTCTAGCTGGTCTTGCACCTTCTTGATTTTTGCGTCAGTCTCAGCCTTGGTATAAGCATCAGGCACAGCCACATACAAACCATCTTCTTCAATCGTGATAGAGTTGTTGGCTTTTGCGGACACGCGCACAGCGACACTGATTTTATTGTCGTCAGAAACGGTTACAGTTGCAGTAGAAGTTGCCACGCCGATATAAATATCAATCAGAGAACCAACAGGAATCTTGATGACCTCGCCAGTAGTGATAGTCAGTTCGATTTCATGGGTCTCAGTATTATAAACGCCGCTCGTTACAACCAGATCCTTACCCAACGCAATCGTCAGAGTGTCGCCGCCAAATACAGGCATCTTAATGGTGCGGGTTTCCGCATCGTAAGTAGGCTCGTGAACAATACCAGTCAAGGTAGTAGTAACAGGTTCGTCACCCTTTGCCACACTCAACGCACCAGCATTATAAGTGACGTCTGTAACGAATTTACCTTTGATACCTTCCACTGCGGCAACCTTGGCGTTGACATAATCGGCAACAGCCTTTGTGGTCGGAATATCATCGTTGGTAGCATCTGCCGGAATCTGAGTAACAGTTGTTTTATTCAGCTGTACGAACTCCACGCCATTCCAAATGTGCATGGTGTAGTCTGTCATGCGGAAATAAATAATGCCCTGAACCTGACCAGCTGCGGGCAGGGAAGACACCATCTTAGTGCTTTTGGTGTACTCAGTTGTACCCTTAAACAGTTGCCACGTATCGGTCGTGAAGTACAGTGTGTCCATGTCTTTTGGAGCAAGGGCATCGTACCGTGCTTTCGTACCATACGCAAATTTTACTTGTGCCATATTTTTCCTCCTTATTAGAATTCAGTCCATTGGAAATTTGTAGATTGAGTTTGAAAAGGCTCGACGAAGAACCGACCTGACTCCGCACTTTGCTGCACGACCCACGGTTCATATTTGTCGTCTTTGCCTCGTATCATTACGGTCTGACCTGCATAAGTCGCGTCATTCTGGTTGATTGCCTCATTTGCCGCCGGAATACTATCAAAACAAAGCGTCCGAGGCGCTACCTTTTGAATAGATAAGTCGTCCCGGACGTATATGAATTCTGATGTATCTTTTGTGATAATAATGTCTTTGCCATCAATCAACCCAAGCGCAATCGCGGCTTCTACGTCTTCTGCGTTACCGTAACCAAGCTTCGAGTATTTGTATGCCATTCTTTTCACCTCGCTTTAAACGATGGTTAGAATGGGACAACACGCATACTACCATCTTCAGTTTCCACAGTTTCAGTCGTAATCTTAATAGCGTTACCAATGGGTTTGCCCTCGGAGGTAAGCTGAATACGATGCTCTTCATCGTAAGTGATGTTATCAGCCTTGTTAGCCAGACTAGTGTTGAAGCGGTCGGTCATTGCCTTGTTCAGAGCCTCCAGCGCAATAATACGCTGATCCAGTGTGCTCAGTGCTTCATCAGGGATCAAATCAGACCACTTGCTGATAGGAATAATATGTACAACGCCAGGGCCAGCCTTACGCACGCGCTGAATCGTCTGTCCTTCAGAGTCCATCTCGACATGAATGAAGGTCAGCTGGAATTCAATGTCTCCAGCCTCACTAGTCAAACCCGTATCAAATGGCAGAAGATATTCCAACCGGTTCTTGTACAAGTCTTTTGACTTTTGTAGAATTTCAGTTTTATAGCGTTTGCTTACAGGCAAAACATACTCCAGCATAACAGTGTAATCGCTAATATCTACACCCTTGTAAGTCTGGTCGGCAAGAAAGTGCAGATTATCCACCAGCTTGCTCCGCTGCATGATGCGCTCAGTCAGACTCGCTGTGATAGTGTTATCCTCGTTAATCAAAAAGGTATACATATCACACCTCCTTTCCGTTCACGATGTACAGGTAGTCATCCAAAGAAATCTTCTTTTGTTCAAGCAGGTTCTCCACGAACTTATCCTGTACCATTCCATTCTTATAGAGTCGATGCATACTCTCGACGAACTCAGTAAAAATCTTCTCCATCACAGCAGACCTCCTTGAATTAACGTCAAAGTATAAGCATCAATAATAGCCTCGGGAGTTGTACCTCCCAAGGCTTTGATTTGGTCATATTCATATTTGTCAATCGGCTCAAGCGTTACAGTGTCATATTCCGGGGATGGAATCAGGTAATAGCCTTCAACGTGCCAGATATACTTGCCGTTGTTGCTGATAATACCCTGTGCGTCATCTTCGGTGCAATTCACCATAATATCGTGCTTAGGCTGATACTTTACAAACTGAAGGCGGTCAAGAGCATCGATCACTCGACCGTCTTTAAGTACCTTATAATACACTCTCAACACCTCCTTAAATACTGAACATAATGGTTACACCCAGCTGCTCGGACGGATAGTGGAAGCCATACAGCTCACCAGTCTCCTCGATTGCATAGAAGTATCCATCGTAAGTTGCAAACGGGGTACGCAACCAATACTTAGTCGGCTTGCCCTCTGCATTGTGCTTAATGCGAGACTCATTGCCAGTCATGTAGCTGATGGTCTGACCTTCGTAGATATAAGGCTCATCGATCATTGCAGAGTTCACTTCAATCGCAGAAGGAATGAAGAAATAACAATCCGAAGTCACGATTTCCTTGCTCTTATTACCGGCAGAGCTTGGCACTTTAACTTTCTTGATAAGCTGTTTCCAACCAATGGGCAAAGCATCAACCAACCGAGAATCAAGATACTCGCGCAGGGAAGTGTTGCCCCAACCGCCAGCATTGTTGGAAGAAGAACTCAGCATCATATCCTGACCCAGAGTGTCTTTTTGCAAGAACGTCATGGAACAACGCTTATTGGAATTGTCACTCAGGTAGTAGTTCTTAAAGCTTGCTACTTCAACAATCAGATTATCGTGTGTCCATGCAGCCAGCTCACGGCAAGCAGCATCACCAAGGTCTGCGTACCAAAGCTTAGACCAATAAACCGTACCTTTAGCGTGGCGCTCGTAAGCACCATCGTCTGCCTTTGCACAACCAAACACCAGTGTAGCGTTCGTCTTTGTGGAGCGGGTGCGAGTAATCTTTGTGTAATTCAGTGCGGAGCCATAGATATTAGAAGAGTAGACATACAAGCCATTGTCGCCCTTGATGTGCCGAATAACAGTCATATCGCGAGTGCCAGCTGCCACCCCATTTGCAGAGTCGATACCCCAAGTTGTCTTCACGCCAGTAGAATTCCACAGCCGGATACCATTCATGCCGTTCTGCTCAAAGCACTGCATCAGAACAGTGTTATTTGCATTTGTGACATCCATCTTATAGTCAACAGCCAGCACAAAATCTCTGTCCTCTTCAAACAGCTGAATGTTGGTGTCAATATAGTTCTTGCCATCAAACACCTGCGGCTCGCTGACAAGAATCTTTTCAGTGATATCCTCATAAGAGAAATCATTGCCAAGCTGGATGGAGACTGCATCCTTTGCCGTAGCAATGTTCTGTTCAACACCAACCTTGTTCATTGCATAGATCTCAACAGGGCGAAGCTGACCGATTTCCTTACCATCAAAGTAGGTAGAAGAATATTCACAGCTATCATAAACAGCATTGATATCCTTATCGCCGGTGACGTAGCCGCCCTTGTCCCAACCACTGAACAGGTAATACTTAAAAGCACTTTCCTCAGAGGTGTAAGTGGGAGTGTCACCATCATACAGAACCATAGAGCCATACGGAGCAACAGTTTCCTTCAGCACGGCTCCACGATTCATGTAGCGAACAGTGTACTTGCGCACTGATTCGGTATAGGTTGCTGTAATAGTCTGATTGCTGAAAACGGCAACAAATTCAGTATCCCAACCGCTGAAAGTAAAGTCCGTAGAAATCGTACTCTCGGCAGTAGGTGTCTGGATCGGATTCTCTTTGCGTGTAACAGGATCAACTGCCTTATCACCCTTATCAATGTACTGAACATCCAGCACCGTGCCATCCTTATTCACGAATGTCCAGACGAACTGTTGAACCAGCGTGTTATAAGTAATATTCAAGTCAGGCCACTGTGCGTTATAATCAGCCAACTGACGCTCACGCATAATGGGCACATGAACGCTGCCCTCGATAACAGAGTGGTCAGTATTGTAACCATTCTCGTCCAAACCGGTCATCTTCAGCAGACGTTCCAGCAGGGAAGTATCATCCAGTTCCCACTTTACGCCAGTCAGACGCACACGGTTCAGGCTCGTACACTTTGCCAGCATTCCAATCAGGTCGATGGTTGGGCAGTTCTCAACTGTCAGTGTGGTGATATTCTTATAATCTGTAACCTTCAGGTCGGTCAGATAATTCAGGTTCTTAGCGCTCAGACTGGCAATCGCAGGCAGCTCAGCCTTCTTAATCTTGCCGCCCTTAGCAAACGCGACACCAGTAATACCAGAGCCACCAGCATAGAACTCTTCCAGATTCGTACAGCCAGTCAAACTGATGGACTTCTTCAGGTTTGGCACGTTTTGCAGGTTCAAATGCTCAAGCAGTGTGTTGTTACCAACCGCGAAGTCAGTCATATTCGTATTCTTGTAACCCTCGACGGCGGAGCCAATCTTCAGGTCAGTCAGTTTTACACCATGGCTGAAATCAACATAGCCTGGATAGAAGCCAGAGATATCACCAATACTCTGGATAATAGAAGCATTGTAAACGTAAACTTCGGTATCGTTCATTGCCGCAATCGGGCACTGAATCTCGTAAGTTTGACCACGCTTACCACGCACCTTTACAGGGTTAGAACCATACCGTACAGAGACATAAGTATCAGCGTAGGGGACAATATGGAAAGTACCATCGGGCTTCACGCCTGTCCAGTTTGTCGGAGTGTAACCACGAATGGTCATATCATCAGAGGTGCAAGCAGCGCCTGTATACTTTGATGCCATGTATTTTTCCTGATAACGCTGGAACTGACGCCGCTGGTGGCGTTTATTGCCGTGCATCATAGGCAGATAGCTAGTTGTGCCATTGTCCTCATAAGTACGGAAATACTTGCGCCGCATATCCATAATCCACAGCTTTTCAGGCTTTACATCCTGATAGTCTTCGAACTTCTTCAGGATACGGGTAGAGCTCCATGCCAGAGCACTCTCACGGCTCAGGAACATCTTTGCGAGATCGTCTGCAAACAGGTCACGAATCTTACACCACAGCTTAGAATCATGTGCGTTAAACACACTCTTTGTGCCGATAGTGTCCATGTCCTCGTAGCCGTAACTCAGGGTCAGACCACCTTCATTGTCGTTACCCATAGCGGTATCGTTGTCGTAGTCAAAACAAAAATCCCAGTGTACGAGGTCAGTAGTGTGTGGGAATACGTTCTTTGCACGGTTATCAACCATGGTATGGCGCTCAGTAAACAGATAGTGGAACAGGGCAGAATCCTTGATAAAGTAGTTTTCAAAATTCTTCTTGAACTCAGCATCATCTGCATTCACGACCCAGTTCTGTACCCGAATCCATGCGTCTTTAGCTGCCTGAGCCTCTTCCTCAGTACAAGCCTTATTGATGTAACGGAATTCAAAGCTGTGGTCGCCATCCCAAGTCTCCTCGGAGAAGTCGCCACTCAGGAAGCGTGCCTGTGCATCGGTGTTATTGTCAATCTCAATGATAACTTCCTTGTGATTGTTCGGGTCCATACCCATGGTGTCACTATTCTTCTTTGAGTTACCAAAATCGCCGCAAGCATAGAAATGCCACTGACCATCCTTGAAGACAGTTGCGTTTGTGGTGTCGGTCTCCTGAATAAAAACGACACAGGGGTAGAATGCCATGGTGTCGCGTACCTTCGGGTTGTCCTTGCGAGCTTGGCGAATGTACGGGTTGAACTCATTAAACTCGTCTGCCAGCAGAGCGTTATTTGCATTCTCAGAAGAGGCAACATTGACTTTGATGTTAAAATACTTCTCACCAACACTGTTTTCTGTAAATGCATACTTGCTGCCAGTGCTCTCATCACCAAAGGTGAAACCACCAGAGCAGTTGATATCAATATTACGACCAGATTCACCGTATGCATTAGAGCTAGTGCCCTGTCCCTTGTGTGAACCAATGGCGATCCAGTTGTCTTCCACAGCGCGGCCATTTTTGTAAATGTGCTGGATGGTCGTATTCGGAACTTCGTTCTTTTTGCCAGTCGTAAAGGTTGGAGCAGAGATCTTGATAATGCGCAGGTCTGGGCACTTCTCAGCCAGTAGGTCAGGATTCAGCTCGCCGCTCACATCCGTAATATCATTGCGGGTGTAGCGCTCAATCATTTCCTCTGCATTCTTTGCGTCTGCAATAAAGTTATCAAGGATCTCGTCGTCCGTCAGATTCATCATATAGGACTTCATGCGGTAAACCAGCACGTCACAATCAGGAGAACCAATCGTAATGCCTACCGGAGAAGCCTGTGTAAAGTTGTCGCTTGCGTCATACAGCTCAACACGACAGGGAATACCATCCAACCATAGAACCATTTCCTTATACTGACTGTCTGGCAGAATGTTGAATTCGAACTCCATAAAGTCATCTTCACAGGTCGGCAGGGAAATGCTATTCTGCTCACTGGTCAGTGTGACTTTTTGTGCCTGAATGTTCAGACCGATGCCGCCGTTCAAACAGGTCAGCGCCGTAGCATCGTAGTTCTTGACATTCGTAGTCTTAAACACAAGTTTAAAGTTCTTACCTAACTTCTTTGCGTCATCACCAAACAGCTTGTAGCTGATATTTGCAGTCGTGCCAGCCTTTACACAGAAGTAGGTATCACCATCTTCATCCAGCTGATAACCACCATTAGACCAGTCGAAGTTGTTGCTGACGGTCAGCTTTGTATTGCCGTCAGTCCACAAACGAGTCTCGTCAGCGTTTGTCTTGCCAGCTGGATTGAAGTCAAAAGCCAGATTTGTCTTAACAGGTTCAATCGTAATGCCGAGCTTTTCAATGTTAACTTTGATTTCTTTACTCACAGAACCACAGACGATCTTCAGCGTATGAGCACCGATTTCAGCGGATTTCCATGTCCAAGTCTGCATTGTGCGTCCAACGGTCAGAGTAGCAGCCTTAGTGCCATCGACTTCCAACGTCACGGTGGTTGTAGAGCTGGAAGGGTCATAAACGGTATAGTTAATTGCGACGTTGCTGTACTGCTTTGCACTTGCTGTCTTTGTGGCACAGCTGATAATGGGAGTTGTATTGCCTTCGACCGCCCACATGATATCCTTTTTAATTGTGTTGCTGGTCACGGTTTTTCCATTGATTTCTGCGGTCATGGAGACTTCTACCAAATGTGCGCCGTGGGTCTGTGCAGGAATAGCATAAGTCAACTGTCTGCCGGTAACGCTGCTTGTGGTAGAGCCAAGAATCTTTCCATCAATCGTAAAGTTGATAGTTTTTGCAATATTGCCATACGGAGTGTAGCGGAAGGTTACCTCTCCACTATAAACCAGCGTATCATCAAAAGAACTCTCCAGATAGAACTCAACAACATTGACAGTCCAAGTCTTTGTACCAACACTGCCCACGCTATCGGTCACCTGTAGCTTAACAGTATTGTCACCGCTGTGCAGATACTGGGTTGCGTCAAAGCTGTTCTTTCCCTGGATAACGGTCTGCGTGCCAACTTTTGTATTGCCGACATACCAGACGCCAGTAGCAGAACCAGTGTCATCGCCAGAATTGTCCACAGAAGAGAACTTGAAATTGATAATAGCTGAGTCACCAGCAATCACAGTTAGCGCAGAGCCATCCAGACGCTCGATCTTGATAACACTTGTACTGCCGCCAGTGCCACCGCCTCCACCACCTTGGATGACAACTTGTGTTTTCACAGTGCCATTTTCCAACAGGCTCAGCTTTGAATCCTCGTAAGTAATATCATACTCACGCCCAGAATTCGGGTCAGGCTTCACATTTTTCAACTGCTCCTGAATTTCAGAAATATCGCCATTGATAGTGTCAATACTATTCTGCAAACCAGAAGCAGTATTTTTTACCACAGTCAAATCATTTGCCACGGTCTCAACGCTGGTCTTTTCAGCCTTTGCTTCTAACAGCTTGTTGATTGCCTGTTTGTTGTAATAATCACTTTGCAAGGTCTCAGGCAAGTTACCAACGCTATCCTGTAGATTTTTTACAGCAGCATCATTGCTGGTCTTGTACTCGGTCAGTTCAGTCTTAACGGGCGCAATCTTCTCATCAATTTTTGCTTCAACGGTCTTATTAAAGGCTGTCACCCATTCAGCACTCGGGTCGGTGTTCAATGTAATGGTCTTGATAACCTTTTCGCCATTTAAGAACTTGACCGTCTGTGTTTCAGCATCATACTGGACATCAAACTTTGCCAGACCGTCAACCTTGGCGATATCATCCCGAAGCAGGGTAACAAAACCGTCAACCTGTTCCTTGGTGTAGTAGTTTGCCAGTGTGTCAGCCAGACCATCTACGACAGCCTGTGCTTCTTGTGCGCTCTGTGCAGCCTGAGTGGCAGCAGTCTGTGCCTCACCAACCTTCTGGCTCATCGTAGCCAAGAACTGAGTATACCAGTCATCGCCGGTCGGATCGGTCATTGCGGTGCCGGTAAGTGCTTTCAAAACATTCAGCTTTTCGTTCGGCTTTGTACGCCACAGATAATTCTTCGATTCACCGCTGCTAGGTACGGTAATTGCACCAGTCGCCATAATTTCAAACTTCAGCACACCCTCTTTGATGGTGGCATAGTTGCTGACCATCCAGTAGAACCGGATTCTATCACTGCTATAGCTCACATTGATAGGTGCGGTATAGTTTTCAGCATTATTGGCGTTTACATAGTGAATTTGAATCGTCATAGTCATCAAGTCAACGCCATCGTAATAACGCGGCATCTCAAACGGAATTACCTGACTGTTGTTTTCCTGTGTGATATTTACCTGAGTCGGACTCAGTGTGATTTCTTTATTGGTATCAACCGTAGAAAAATCATTGTCCGAGAAGGTATCAAACCACGTATAGTTACCACTTCTAGTGAAATTCTGGTCTTCCACAGAGAAGGTTGCCACATCCTCATCACAATCAACCACTGGACTAGCATCTTCCACGGAAGCCTCCATCGTCATTGCGGGGCTTGCAGCGACCATACGTTTGGATTCTTCAAATGATAATGCCATCTACTCACTCCTCTCATTAAGTATCTTTCTTATTATCGATATATTTTTCTTTGAGGACATTCTCATAAGTGATATAGGGATAATACGGATAATAGCGGCTCAATGTAACATTCATTGTGCCTTCTCCAATGTTTTTATCTATCTTTTTTATAATCCACTCAACTGCAATATCAGACTTTAAGTACTTTGCTGCATACTTTACCTTTTCATTTACGTCAAGCCACGGAATCATGTGCATACTTAATGTGATAGAATCCGTCAGTCGGCAATTTTTCCATAGCGTGTATTTACATACCGTCATGGTTGATTCGTCCGATGTATATCCGTCAAACTCACTACCCGAGCACACAAGGTTTCTTCGCCCGATTTTATCAATCGTCAACCGACTATTGTATAAGTCATCAATGCGGTTTGGGTCATTTACGACAACGTACTCAAGGTTGTCACATGCCTCCGCAATCTTGTCTGCCTCAATTTGTTTTGCGGTCGGCATTGCATCCACAAACTTCGTCATAGCATGAGACTGAGACTGACCAATAAAATAGACCCGGCTCTCAATAAGAAGAGCAGGGTCTGATATCTGGATCTCTGTATTCGTTGCTGGATTATACTTCACATACACGGTGTCATAATTTTTCGTGGATGGATTATAGATTTGTTTCGGGTAATAGCGCACCTGTGGATCACGCTGTTCTTTTTCGTATTTGCCTGTAAGTGCGTTAAACTTATATGTGAATGCACCATCAGTTGCCTGATTTAACCAGTGCTCACCATATTTTATGACGTAATAACGCCCTTTCTTTAGTAGAGAGGTATCTTCTGGTTCGTCCTCTCCTTTTTCGTTGGTAACAGCCTTAAACAACATCATAGGTCCATACACTGCACGTGTCGTTTCCCGATACTGTCCTTCTCCAGTCGGATTCGATTTAATTGTCGTAACAAGGTTCTCAACACAGATTCTTGCATTTATCGCAATATCTTCTGGGCAAATAAACGAAAATCTTGTACCGTCCTGAATACTTGCTTGTTTTAATTTTAACAATAAAATAGACGCGCCGGTATCATTTGGGTTCATGTTGTAGCTCATATTCAATTTATTATCTTTAAGCAGCGTAACAACATCATTCCATTCTTTTGTTCCTTTTTTACAATACACGACCTCGCCAGTACCGTCTGGGTCATTTTTTTCAAGTTTATCCTTACAGAAATAGTCGCTGGAGTTTGATGCACCCCATACCTCTACACAGTTATGGATCTGACCGTAATCGACGCTGGCATCTTCGCTGATAACCATACTCTTAAATGTATCCTCGTCCAGAACAACGGGGTCGTCGTAGCCAGATGGAATTTCTTTGCACACAAAAGTATCGTCGTCAAAATACATCTCGAAAGGAAAGTAGAGGTCTCTCAACTCCGTCAAAATGTTCCAGATGGTCGTGCCAGTATTATATTCTAGGTCGTGCGGAATTCGCCGCACCCAGTAATCTACCATACTCTTTGTCAGTCCTGAAAGTTCAAATGTCTCCTTAATGGAATCGCGAACATAGTGCGGCTTCTTTTTGTCATCTTCGTAATAGTTGACCCCATCCTTAACCACGAGCTTGCGGTCATACATCGGAATGCGCGTTGCGTATCCGGTCAGTGTTCCACCAAGCGTGCCGTCAAGCAAACAGGTCATATCAAGGCAAGAAAGGCTTAGTTTGTTCGTTGTGGCATCATAACTGTATCCATTTTGCTGTATTGCATATACGCCAGCGCCATACCAGTGTACACCATCTGTATCCACAAAGTTCGTGCCAGTTCGTATTTCAGCCTCACCAGAGTATAAAGCGTGATAGAAGTTATATATCTGAGTTAAACCATCTTTCAATTCCCATATCGTTCCTTGAATATCGTGCATTGAATAGCCAACAAATACACTTGTGTCATGGAAATATTTATCAAGCTCTTCTTTGGTACAGCCAGCAATCGCTGCAACATCGGCTGCAGATAATATCCTTCCTGCTGCGATACCACCCTCTACAGCAGCAATCATATTCTTTACACGTATTGTTTTCCCATAAATCGTACAGTCAACACCAAAACTATCAAGTTCAAGTATTTTACTTTGTAAAGTTGAACCATCTCTTTGAACTGCATCACAAGCTGCATTGAAAATCACTTCAATATAAGACCTGATATCTGCATTCAGCAGCGGAATAACAACATCTCCTCCGCCTATCAGTAGTGGAGTGTATGCAATCTCATACGTCTTGCCATTTGTTGTATAACCATCTGAAGATGCAACAACGGTCGAATATGTTCCAACATCTCCTTGCTCTTTCACAAAAGATGCATATTTCTCTTTATTTTCATCTGTCCAAATAATACGCTTACGGTTTATATTTTCGATATTGCCATACTGTTCATAACCGCCAACCTTATATCTCCACTTTGCTTGCCTTAACTCTGTGTCCTTTTCTTTGTATATCGCACTATTTTTGATTTTTGCATCGATCTCTTCTTCTGGTATTCTTACCGCGTCCGCCCCAACAAGCGGCATACTTGTTGGAGCTTTCATACCAATCTGTAAGCGCAGCATCTTGCTCGTCCACTCCTCTGTGGAGAACTGAGAAATAGAGAATCCACTCTTCGGGAAGATATCAAGATTAAAAGTGCGCCGTGTATCTGAGTCTGCGTCAATCGAGTTAGAACCACTTAACGCAAGTCCTTCGATCGTATCAATAATCTGGTAGTCTTTATTCAGCAGTTCAATACGACAATATAATCTTTTTGACCGGCTTTTCAGTAAGGCCAGATCTTCTTCTGTAGGTAAGTAAGTCATGGCCCACCTCCTTAAATCAAACCAGCGTTCTTCATGTCATCGCTGCTATTCAAATCGCCAGTCTCTACAAAATCAAATGAGATTTCTACCTTATCCGGATGCTCATCATCTGAGTAAGAAACATTTCCATTCACATTCATCAGCCATGCGCGGCCATCGTACATCTTCAATGCTTTTGGCTTTTTGTTCGTTAGCCAATTGATAAAAGTCTCCCGATAGTCAATAGACCCATCAAAATCAAACTCATCATTGTTGCGATCCCACTTGATAATAACACCAGAGAAGTTGCCGCTATAATAATTTGCCTCACTACCATAGAATACGATGGGATACTTGCTTCCCAATGTCGTCTCCACAGACGCTTCTTGATTGCGCGTAATATTCGTGACAGCTGGCTCAAGACCAACATAATATGATATGTCTTTATCCATTAGCCATGCTCCGTCAAAATCGCTTACGGCACTTGTAGATGTGTACACTTGTTCAATTTCATCCACAACAGGAACTGCCATATACTGATACTTCGTTTTTCTGCCACGTGCGAATTTGTCATAGCATACAATCAAAATAGGTTCAACGGAACTTATGATCTTCTTTTCATAAATCGTAATCCAGTCGTATTTGCCAAACTCTCTACGTTTTACGCGAATAGAATCAAAATTATTAGGCTCGTCCGCGCTTTTCGTAACGGTAAGCTTGATTCTACCTTCTCTTTTTTCATTCTCTGCCACAATTTTAAGTTTCTGCAGTTGTCCGTCATACTCAATTCTGAATGCGCAAAAATCCGTGTCCAGAACATATCCATTCACAGTTTCTCCAACCGCTCGCACATAATACACCTTATTATTATCAAGGCTTTCTACGTTGAACGCATGTGAAATAGATCCGTGGTATATCTCCTCATGTAGCAAAGTCTTGTCTGAATCATAAAGCTGATATTTATAAAGATTCAGTGTCTCGCCCTCTTCTTCGATGTTTTTATACTCGACATTAAAAGAAAAAGCAGGGAAGGGAATTGTCTTTTCAGCGCGCGCTTCCACATCAACAAACTTTAACACCGGTTTTTCATGGCAATAAAAAAGAACGGCATCGCTTAAATCACTTGTCTTGCCGTTCTGATTTGTTACTGCAATTTTAAGATAGTAGGGGAGTAGTCTGTTGCGTACAAGGTTCGCTGGCAGCATAAACATACGTACAGAAGATGAACCACTGGTTTTCACTGTCTGGTCAACAATACTATTGCCGGAGGCGTTGTCGTAGATAATATACTCCACTTCATTGATCGTGTCATCGTAACATGTGTACCGCACGATATTTTCCTGCGTAGCGTCTATTACGGAAAATTTTGAAATTATCGGTTTCGCCAATTTAACACCTCCTTATTTTACGCCATATATCTCACATGGAATAATCAAATCGTTGTTTGTTGTAATGGCCGTCTCACCAGAGCTTTGTGCGTCAAAGAATGTAATTTCAGTGCAATATTTATTATTCTTTTCATATGCTTTTACATAGAACGGACGGAAAGCGCTTTTTATATTTGTGTCAGAATTGTATGATACACTTGGAGTAGAATTGTCGCCAGCGCTCAAATCATAAATCATACACAGCTTCGGCGTATTCATAGTGACGCAGTGATATTCTGCACCACTCCATTCACCTGCGACCGGTTTCGACACAATAACAGAAACTTTGCTCAAATATTCGAGCACCCGTTTTGTTGCGGCACTCTCTGGATCAATCTCAACAACTTCTCTCTCTTTGTAGCCACGGAAGATAAAAATATATCCTGAATAATCGCTGTCCGCTTCAAAAGTCAACTTGTTCTCTTCGCCAACGGCAGAGTATGCATCTTTTGAATCGTTCTTCCATAGTAGCTGGAAAATCTGTCCAGCCTTCAACTTGTCCACAGTAATAGTATCAGTGGTGATTTTATCCCCAGAAACTTGCGTAAGGCTGTTGTTTACAGAAGTGGAATCAAGCGCCACTTTACCGTTTTTGTCAATGGATATAGCACCAGTCAAGTTAAGCTTTGTCGCCTTGATTTTTACAGTATTTGTACTCTGGTTTATCAAAGTAGCAATGTTTTTTCCGGTATAATCCGTCTTAGCCACCTTTGAATCAATACTTTCAGTTGCTGTTTTAATGTGCTCTTCAAGTTTTTTATTTGCATTTAATTCTGCAGCATCCGCATACTTTTGAGCTTCAGTTTTTGTGGCACACAGTATGATGGCATTCTCATTTTTTGAAATTCTAGATTCTGCAAGCGAAATTTTTGTATTTAGTCCGCTCATGTCCTCATTGTATTTTTTAGTGGTTACGCGGGCTTCAATCTGCTGCTTTGTACTCTCCAAATCAGAATTATATTCCGTTTTAAAGCTTACAAGGTCACCATCTATTTTGCCAGCGGCATCCAGTGCCTCGTTTGCTTTTGTATCATCCGTGTATTTTAGCGCCACAGCCCAGTCAGTCCGACTAAAGCTTTCAGTTATAGGACGCGCTGTCTGACATACAAGAACTTTATTATCACCAGAACTACTTGCCCAGACATCACCACGGTTATATGGGGTTGAAGGCTTTGTGAAAAAAACACGTCTTGATCCATTTGCTGTATCGGTTTCAAGGCTTGCAGCTCTCAAAACTTTCAATAAATTCTTGTCACTAAGAGTCTCCCATATAAAAGTGTCCGTCCACCTATACGCATCATCAGCCTTCATGTCATAATAAAGGTCGCCAATGTGCACTCTCTTTGCATCTTCCGTTACCCAATTTACTGTCGGAGCCGTATCAGTAGATGGTACACCACTATAAAACCATAAGCTGAGTTGTCCGTCTCCCTGATCTTTCAGCGTTAAAAATTCACTGACATCCGTGTATTTAACAATAGTGTCAGCAAAATCTGTATCAATAATGGACAGCTGACTGCCAACCACGTTGACTTTGCTGTCCACTGTTTTCATTGTACCAATATTATCGGGGGAACATACCAGTCGCTTCATATCACCCTGCAATGCAGTCACAACCACACTCTGTCCAACCGTGTAAATCTGGTCAGATGTAATGTTATACTGGCTTCCAAACACGGATATTGTGTATGTATTCCCACTCACCGCAGTTACCACACCAGTCTGCGATTTGTCAAACTTTGCGTCATTGAGCTTCTTTTCAATCGTGTCTACGATGACTTTACTCAACACGTCAATTGCATCTTGACTATTTTGTGACATCTCGTCCCTCCTTTATAAATGTATACTCGATCTCAACCTACCCAACCCACCCTGAGCCAAGTATACTTCGTATTTATTTTTGCTTATTGTACTGCTTAACGTCTATTCAGTTCCTGTACAACCTTGTTCGGCAGACGATTTACCAACTCACGAGCCAGTGCATCGCTATCACCAACGGGATTGTTCACATTCACATCACCAATAGACAGGGAAATACCACCAGCGTCGCGGCTTTGCACCATAGAAGCAGAACTATGTTTTGCCAATTGATCGCTGAACCACTTGTCTGGATTGCCGCCCATCTCAAACAGGCGAGAGGTAATATCAGCAGGAACAACACCATCGCCAGTCTCAAGATATGTATAACGTCCAGAAGCTGGCTTACGAACAATAAGTTCTGAACCTCTTTCGTCAACGTTTGCAAAATGATTCGTTTTAGAAGATTTAAGACCATTCGCGTGACCACCCAAAAAGAAACCAGCAAAACCTCCCAAAAGAGTACCAATCAATGCTCCTACAGGTCCACCTATTGCCATACCCGCAGCTGCGCCCAGACCAGCACCAGTAAGAGTTGTAGCAGCCGTTTTGACTGTTTTATCTTCATTGGCGGTTGCGTCATTCTTTTTGTCTGTTTCGTCAGTTGCTTTATTCTCTTCTTTAGATACGATCTGTGTAGCGTTAATTGTGAGATTTGTTGCGCTCTTTTGTGTGTTTTCGGCAGTTTCAGAACTACTATTCGCAGTGTCTTTTGTATTCTCGGCAGTTTCTTTACTCTTGCCGAAAATATCCTTACACAGATTTACGATTCCACCAATAGGACTTATGTCCCAGAAGAACGAAGCAACGGACTTTATTGCCTTCTTACCAAAGCCATCTTCTTTATTGGACCAGATTTTCTTCTGATTCTTCATGGCCTTTGTGCCGCCATAAATACCAAGCCCGCCAGCTGCAAGAATCGGAATCGCAGCGGGCCCAGCAGCAGCCAAGGCGCTTCCAGCTGTACCAATAAGTTTTCCAGCACCAGCAAGCAACTTACCTCCGCCACTAAGTAATGTAGTTCCAACCTTACCAATCCCGCCAAGAATCGTGGAACCAATCTTGCTCTTACTAACAGCATTACCGACAGCCTTAAATCCGTTTACAACTGTGGAAACAATGCCGCCGCCTTCGCCGGAACCGCCGAATAGGCTTTGAGCGCCACCTTTGATCGTGTTCCAAATATTTGTAAACGCATTGATAATTCCATTGCCAGAACTTACAACCTGTTTTGTAATATTGTTATTCGCGGTTGTTAATATGTTCTTTAATGCGGTTCCCGTTTCTGTTGCAGTATCAACGAGCGTGGTTTTGACAGCGTTGACTGCCTGCTTGGCTGCATTAACATAAGATGTGCCAGAACTTGCAGCCTTTTCGCCACCATTATTTAAGAATCCTTTTATCGTATTCCACAGACCTTTTGTGCCGAGATCTTTGTACTCACCAGTCTTAAACATGGAATACAGATTATTTAGTTTTGTTAGCGTATTTATCAGTGATTCAAGGTTTGTAATCAAATTCTGGATGCCGGTGATCGCGCTGCCAGTATTTAGACTTGCAATGATCTTATTGTGATATCCGTCCAGTGAGCCTTCCATCTGAGATAGACTCATCTTCTGGATCTGCGCAGTGTACTCAAGCTCCTTCTGGTAATCCTTCCAGCTCTTGCCGATATCATCCATGACCTCAGACAACTTGTCCTTGAACTCATTGTACTTCTTGATCTGGTCGTCAATAGCCTTTTCAGCGTCTTTATTATTCCATTCACGCTGCTTGTCGGCAAGGTCTTCGCGTGCAGTACGCACATCTTCGGCGTTTGCCTGCCACTCGTAACCATTCTCAGTGTACACACGGGTCGTGCGCTGTTGCTGGGCACGGGCGAGAGCATCTTGTGCCTTGGAAAGTTCAATGGCGCGTTCAGTAGCCTCATTATTTTCTTCCAGAGCTTCCTTCTGCTTATTCAGGGCTTCAATCCGCTTGTCGATGACTTTGCCCATAGCATCGCCCCAAATCTTGAGGTCGTTATTAGATTTGTCATTTGCGGACGAAAGGAGAGAGAGGAAAGAAGAAAGGATGTCTTTTGCATCAGATAGAGCAGACTTGAAACTTTCGACCGCATTTTTCGCGTCCTCCCAGTGAGCAATCAGTTTCGCCATCACTTGGGCATCGGTTTCTTGAACATCTTGATATTTCTGATTATAAACAGCAGTCAGTTCATCTAAAGCTGCTTTCTTGGCAGCTTCTTTATCCTCATCAGATGCGTCAGAAGAATCAATACGACCAACTGCACGGTCATATTTTTCTTTTGCAACCTTATATTCTAAAGTCGCCTTAACCAATACGTCGTACTCTTCTTCGGTAGGAGCACGTACAGCATCGTACATCTTCTTGAGATAATCACCGTATACAGTTCCATCAAATTCCTTCATTAGTGGTTCAAGCTGCTTCACATACATATCACGCAAACCAGTTGCGTTGATTTTATATGTTCCATCATCTTGTATGAACTGATCGAGGAAAGACTGGTCAATTTGACCGAGCTCTTGAAGAGTATCTTGACTTTTAAGACTTCCGGTTTCCTGAATCTCTTCCAAAGCGCTACGGAAAGCACTAAATGTACTCTGGAATTTATCAATTTTAGTGTTTGCATCTTCGATGTCCGTGCCAAAACCGTTCCAGAAATCAGTCATGGAGATATCGCCTTTATTCAGTTGTTCAAGGCGATTTGACCACAGCTTAGCCAGACCGGTTTGCCCACTATCATTGGCAGCATTGATAATTTTCCCAACAAGAATTTCAGCGGCCTTCTTGATCTTGTCATCATCGACATTGAGATTTCCGTTCTCATCAAGGAAAATGCCATCGAGTTCTGGGTGCTTGGTAACTAGTTCGGTGACTTTCTTTAGTGTATCGTAATCCGCAATCTGTTCTCCATTTGCATTATCAATTTTAGACAGATCATGAAGGATCTCCATGCCAGACTGGAATTCGTCTGTTTTACCAGTTGCTTCATCCAGCGCGGTATTTACACCTTCAATTGCATCCTTCAGTTGATTGAGCGAAATAGTCCCGTTCTTAGCGTGAGTGTCAAGATATTCAAGGACTTGATTGTACTGTCCGATCTTACCCGTGCCATCATTTGTAGCGGCAGCATGTTTTAGTTCTGCCTGAATCAGATCTCGACATGCAGTGGCATCTACAACCAATTCATTTCCTTGCTTTTTTAAACAAGAAGTATATTTGGAGTCAAGCCCCATGAGGGATTTCATCGTGTTAAGACTTATGCTACCCCACTTGTTGTACTCCTCCATAGCAGAAGTCAGAGTGGACCATGCGTCAAGAAGTGTTTTAGAAGAATCCGCTGCCTTGTTCGAAGAATCAGCGGCCTTTTTCGAAGAATTGCTAAACCCATCGAGCTGATTGCGTAAACCGGCAGCACCATTCATTGCGGCAGACATATTATTTCCAATAAGCGTTAATCTGGTGTTCAATGCGTTCATAACACCGTCAATTTTAGCTTGAACAGCGTCAGCATCTTCTCCATTGGCTGCTCCCTGTGCAGCGGCTAATGCGGCAGCAAGTTCGCCTGTTCCGACAGTGGCATCTTTCAAAGCTGGGCATAAAGCAGTAAGCTTATTCTTTTCATCTTCAGTTGCTTCAGTAAATGTCTCGGCTTTTTCTGCAGCGTCTCCCTTTGCAATCGCATTTAGTTCTGATATCGCCTGAGAAATAGCTTCCATTTGAGCTTCTGCATATTGAGTTGCCAACAAATCTGCATACGCACTTTGATTGACTTGGAGCTTTCCATTAACAAGTTCAAGAGTATTAAGATACTGGTCATCCATTTGTAAAAGAGCCTGCAACGAATCAACGCTCATGTACCCATACTGGTTGTATTCTTCAACAGCGCTAGAACAGGCTTTGTATGCTGATTGAATATTATCGATGACGCCCATTGTTTTTTCGAGTTTATCGGCGTAATCGTCAGCAGCTGCAGAGTTACTAATTTGCACAAGACCGAAACTTTCAAACACACCAATTAGAGACTCAAATGATATTTTATTCTCGTCTGCAGTTTTATGGAGTTTTTCAAGCGCAGCTGTTTCGGTCTCAGTTTGATGAGAAGAGTCCTTATCAATGTTGATTATTGCCTCGCCACTCATTCCACTAAATGCATCAAGCCCATTGAATGTTTTCCAATCGCTTTGCTGAGAATCACCATTGTCGATATCATTCTTGATTTGTTTTATTTTTTCTGAGAATATATCAAGATTGGTAGTGTCAATACCTGTATTATCCTGTGCATTCGCCAGAGCTTTAGTGGCTGCAGTCATTGCGTTCGTGCCGGCAACATATTCGTCCTTGTACTGAGTGAAACTGTCAGCGTCAGTCTCGTAGCTGTTCATTTGCTCAGACACGGCAGAGGAAAGCTCTTCAACCTTGGTTTTCTGGGATTTAAAAGTTTCATTCAGAGCATCGAGTTCTTTCTTTTTATTTGCATACTCTTCAGAATCTTTTCCGCTAGAAGCTTCAATTTGGTCAAGTTCAACCTGAAGATTACGACGTTTTTGAGTAGTATCTTCGAGTGCTGCTGCATACTCATGGAGAGATTCAGTCTTAGAAACTTTCTCTGCAACCTGATGAGTGCCAGCATTTGCACCACCCTCGGCATAAGAAACATTTACTGTGCGGGATTTCACAATACTGTCTTCTGTTTTATCATTCACAACAGCACTTGTGTCGGCATTTGCTTTATCGTTCGCGTCCTTCTCCAGTTGCTTCTTGAGTTCGAGTTGAGCCTGCAACATATCGTTGATGGCTTGTAACCGCTCGCGCTCGGCAGGATCAACGATATCCTCGATCTTTTTAACACCAGCGTCCTTCAGAGATTTGTTAAGCTCGTCAATCTTGGACTGAATCTCTTCAACATCCTTAGTGGCTTGCTGTGCAGCATCGTGAGAATCATTCATTGCAGCGACAAGTTCTTCAGAATGCGTTTTTAGGTTCATAAGATAATCGACAATTTTAGTTGCGATAAAGGCAACAGCAGCTACACCAAGAGAGAGGAGAAGTTGTTTGCCATATTGAGCTACTACATTCCAGGCCTTTTGAGCCGCAGTAAGAGCTACTGTGGCGACCGTGCTCATCTGTTTAACGCTAATTTCTTTCAAGAATGCTTGAGAAAGTTTATAGACACCATTTTCTTGTTCTAAAATTCCAGCGTTGAACAGTTGTTGCGTTTTACTTGCATCGGAACAATGATTGGCGTAATCTTCCATCAAAGCAATAGCATCTTGTGTGTTTGGAAGTGCGAGTACCCCTTTAGCGTCTTTTAACCCGCCTGCCTTCATGAATTCGTTCAGAACACCATTTGTAATGCCGTCTTTTTGAGATGCTATTTGTTCAAATAATTGAGAATTGAATTTTTCACCTGTTTGAACAGCATTTTTTGTATTTTCAATATAGTCCTCTAAGCCTTCATCAAAAGAAGACAAACTGAGAAATGCTTTTTGTTGAGCTTCGTCAAGATTTACAAATTGCGCAATAAATCCATCAATGCTTCCAATATCGTTAAAAATTGAATGACTATCAAATTTTTTTGCATTTCCGATTTGATAATTTCCCAAGAGCATATATTTCTGAAGGATTTGCGGCAAATCTTTAAGCTGCTCTGACGCTTTTAATGTTTTATCAAGAGATCCATCTAAGGTCGTTAATTCACCTATTGACTTGTTGATTGTCAAACTGTATACTAATCTTAGTGGTCGGCAAAGATTATTTGTGAAATAGGTGATAAGAATTATGAGAATTGGTGAAATCGAAGCAGATATTGACTATAGACACGGCAAAGCGAATAAATGGGGCTTTTGGACAATAGGAGCTTTAACTGCTGAGGGAAAAAAGATTCTGAAAAAGTATCCAGACTATAAAATCCTAAAAGATGATTGGAGAGTAAAAAATGATGACGAATTTTTTGCATCAGTTGTTTATGCCTATATGGTTGATTGTATTTTACAAGAATACAGCGACAACGAATATTTAATGAATGAATATGTAAAAGCAACCGAAGATAAACTAGCGACTCGCCCAAGCGGAAAAGGAGAGATGTCTCGCAAAGGTATAAACGAAGCATTCTTAAAGTCGTTCGAAGATTATATAAAAGAACAAAATAATCCCGGTATACTTAAAAGAGAACAAGAACAAGAAGAAAAAGAAAGAGCAGTAGCGCGAGCGCTTTCAGCCGAATACGAAGCAAAACATCCTCATATCACTTGTCCCTACTGCAAATCCACGAACACCGAAAAGATCAGCACCGTGAGCCGCGCTGTGTCTGTGTCCCTCGTGGGCGCTGCCAGCGGGAAGATCGGCAAACAGTGGCACTGCAAAAACTGCGGCAGTAATTTTTAAAGGAGAATTAAAATGAAAGTCAATCAGGACATTATGAACCTCATTTGCAAGCTTGAATACAGAATTGGCGACACATGTGCAAATAGCGACTCGTACAACGGATGGACTGATGAATGGGGCGCTGATTTTCGGTATCCTGTAACCGTTGACGGCCATGGGAAATTCAGAGGTCGAATTGACGATCTTGGACTTGAACCGGAATCGCTTGGCGATATCTATTATAAATTTGGCGCAAACGAGATGCATGTTGGGTACGGTATCAAGCATGTCCTCGAAGAGCTTGAAGATTTATATGGGCTTGACTTTGTAAAGCTTGAAGCAGAGCGGAGAGCAAAAGTGCAGAAGTGATTGTACCGCCAGCAAAACCCAGAGAACAATTCTATTGCAAGAACTGTGGGTATGAGTGGTAAGACGGGCCTAACTTGAATGGCATAAATAAAACACCCAGAACCTCGTCAATTCTGGGCGTCTTGTATTCAGTCAAATGGATAAAATTCTTTGATTTTTGGAGAACCGTCCTCATATGAATATTCAAAATATTCAATTTTTGATGACGGAATACACAGAATCTGCTTACAATTATCATCTGGGGTTTTATCAATAGAGTAATAATCTTTTAAAATAACCCAATCATCGTCTGCTGTATAAACTGTTCCTGCGTATGCTTTTCCATTTGTCAAATATACAACAATATAGTTATTGTCTTCAAAATCCAATACTTTTAGCCAAATGTTTTCTGGAAGAGTTACTCCAAAAATAGAATCAATTCCAAACGGTTTTACTCGAACTACAAAATAAAGTAATAGAGGAACAATAACACCAATTACGATGCCGCAAAGTAAGTTGCTTGAGTCTGCCCAAACAAGGGACGCGACAAGTTTAATAACATAGCTATATACAATAGACCAAAAGATAAAAACACTATGATCCTGCTTTTTAAGGAACAGAATATTATATAATCCGATTGCGATAGCACCCGGAGCAAAATAGGATAAGAAATCCGGTAAGATTTCAATTAAATATTTAATATCCATTCGATTTTATCACCTCATTTTGGTTTAATCTTTGGGTTTACACCCGGCTTTCTTGGTTGAGACTGCGGTTTGTACGTAAACGTACCATCATTCCGTTGCCCTTTATTTCTTTCTGTACGAGGATTCCGAGGTATACTTCCATTATTTTTGTTATTTCCCGCCATGATTCAACACTCCTTTTGTGAGAGTGTATCATAGCTTGCTACCAAAATCAACCACAAATTAAAACGCCCGGCCTCCCAGCAGTAGGGAAGTCGGGCTTGTTCATTATGATGACTGCACAGCAGTTATTTCAGAAGTTCAGCGATTTCTTCAGCAGTCACACCATTTGCCAGTGCATTGGCAACAATATCTTCTGCCTTTTTACGATTCAGCTCTGCCGCAATCTTTTCGTCAGCATCAGCCTTTTTCTTTTCGAGCTTTACAATCTCTTTGTTGAGTTTTTTCAACTCTGCTTCTTTTGCTTTACGCTGGGCGTTCAATGCAGCGATATTATCACCAATAGTTGCAATCTCCTGAGCAATAGATTCTGCGGCAGTATTCTTTTCAGCAATCTGTGCTGCGTAATCGATGCCATCGAGAATCTTTGTTTTATTCTTGCTTCCTTTAGGACGTGCCATAATAAAATACCTCCACTACATGCGTTTTGCTTACATGTTGTTTTTGATATTTTTATTATAGCCAGAAATACTAAGATAGTCAACAAAAATATTTTTCCACTTTTGACGGCAGGGGAAAGACTGCCTGTAATTTTTCCTGCGTGCGCTTGATTGCGTAGCAGTGATTTGGAGCACCCCATAGTGAACCTGTGGCGCTATTATGCGCGTAGTTCCACTCCGACATTATGCTCTCTGAAGCGTCTCTGGCAGTGCCTATTATAATAATGTAGGCACATGCAGAGCTTGCCTGCGGATTCCTTTCGGTTCCCGGACGAGAATTACCCAAACTCGCCGTGGCTAGGCCACCATATTCGTCGGTTTTACTAAATACTCCCTCATGCTTCGCAATGATATAATAAAATACATGCGGAGCACTTGTTCCGTGTCACCACCCGGAGTATTGCTGGGCACAATCATGAAACCCGTCATTTTGGGTTTACCCAGCTGAGTTGCAAATGCTGCGATGCCCAGTCCAGCAGGAAGGGCACCAGTGAGATTAATGATTTTATCAAGAAGTTTAACGATCGATGTGAGGAAAGATACGCCGCTCTTCACAAGGCCGGAAGAGAGGATGTCTGTAGAAAGGACTTGGAAGCTTGCGTCGAGCTGCGCAAGGCGGCCTTGGATACTGTCAAGATACTTCTCGTTCTCTTCCCATGCCACGTTGGCGCTGTTAGCAGCGGATTCCATAGTGGATTCTGCAACGTCAAAGTTATTTAAGATTGCACTAACTGCGTTTGCGTTTCTCTTTCCGCCAATCATTTCAGTGACATTTGCCTGCGTTACATCGGACAGACCACTCCATACTTGAGACAGCTCTTTCATGATTTGATATGTACTCTTGAAATTTTTGCTATCCAGCATGATGTCAACGCCAGTCAGAGATTTCAGTTCACTGCGGAGTTCAGACACAGAATTGGCCATACCGTCAACTTCAATGCCTGCATTCTCTGCGTCACTTTTAGCAGCACGGAGATACATTGATAAACTTTTTAAAGTTGTCAAGCTGTTACTTTTTATGACCATATTTCTATGGCGGGTAGTCATTTCTGGCTACCTCTCACGTTTCGTTTTGTTATATCGTGAGTTCGGACTGGATCTTCACCCTGGAAAGAATAACAGGGGATAGCTGAACCCTATATGTTACCATATAAGGTATTACAGTCTCTACGCATTTTTAATCAGTAAAGTCATGCCCAAGCAGTTAGGATGCTAAGCATAATTTTTGTTGTAGTTCATCTTTCGATAGCTCACTGTAAGATAAAACGATATCCTCATTTAGAACTATTTTATCGTTGTCAAGATGATAGTTGAATGAATTGTAATTTTGAAGCCGTCCGTTTTCATTTATAAATTTCTGTATTAAAGCCTCACACAAGTTTGGATTTTTGTTTATATCGGATTCCCATAAATATAAAATAGGAATATTATATGTTTCCGTTATATATGTATGCTTCGCTTTGTCTCTTCGAATAGCTTCTCGTTGCTGCTGATATTTTATAATTGGATACCGTATTGGACTACAATGCCAATAATCGCCCATAACTTCAATAAATAAATTGTAGTCTACCAAATAGTTATCAACGGCATAATACTCTACATTGTATTCGTTTATATATTTAATGCCCATGTTATCAAGCATTTTATTTAATATGAGTTGAGGTTTGCTTTGAGTTTGAGATATTATACCGCTTTCAATTGTCCTTGCAGCACGTTTTCGAGATTCTTCTTTCCATTCAGGTTGCTGGCTCCAAACTTTTGCATACCATTCTCTTCTACATTTGGATGAACAAAAATGATTGTTTTGGTTTTTTATTTTATATCCATTTTCAAAATATTTTTCACCACACCAATCGCAAGGAATCAAATCTCCTTCAAATCTTGGATTGTTGAACCCGACTCTTGTCTTTTGCCATTCGTTTTGACACTTATCAGAACAAAATCTTTGAGTTGATTTTTTTGATAAATACATATCTTTTCCACAATTTTCGCATGGGCGATGCTCGTAAGCAATATCATGATGCCATGCAGTAGAACATTCATTTGAGCAGAAATGATGCTTTGTATTATTATAATGATATGTATTCATATATTTTAATTGTCCGCACCATTCACAATTATACCATACACCTGTTTTATTTCCTTTTGCTGGAATAACAATCACCTCCATAAAAATAAAAACCGCACAACTCCTAACTGTGCGATTCGATATAACTTTACTGATTAAATCTTTGCTCGGTCTTGTCCACTTCTGGATTTTGACCGATATAGCTAATTTTTCTAGCTACCTATTACTAGGCAGCGTCGGCATATACTTTACCGACCGTATCTGCATCTTGGATAACTGAGTTTGCAGCAGTACCAAGCGCAATAGTTTCTTCCAGCGTATTATTAGCGGCCGACATAGCAGCAGAACTGCGAGTCAAGATTTCGCCAAGGTCTTTTGCAGTAACGGGCTGTGTATTTGCGACAGCGTCAATTTTATTAACGACATCTTCTGCTTGATCGGCTAACAGTCCAAAGCCTTGTAAAGTAGAAATCAAATACGAAGACGAGGTGTTAACGTCATCGATATTATCGCCAACGTTACGAAGTAGGGTAGAGTAGGTTGCTAAATTCTCGGCGTCTTCATCAGAATAACCAAGCCGCTTCCAATCTGCGGTTGAATTAACATAGTCACTTATAGATACGCCTAACTTTTGAGCCTGTTCTGCGGCACGTCCCATATACTCTTCAAGGGATTTTCCTGTATACTCACTGACTTTTCTTAACTCAGTTACTGCCGTATCAATTTCGACCACATTCTGATACACGATCCGCAACGCGTCTTGCATCTTGTGCAGTGCTGCCATAGTGATCATAGTACTCAAATGCTGGCCAAACAGTTTTTCGAACACATCAAGCAGATTTTTTGATTCGAGACCCAACTTTTTAGATTCAGCGCGAAGCTCTGCATATTTCTTTTTCAGTTCACCAATTTTCTCTGGTGCGTCACTTTGATTCAATGCTTCAAGCAACTCATAGAGAGACTTTCCAACGTCTGTTCCGTCAAGCTTTTTATGTTCTGCAATATAATCATGAATAGTTGCCTTCAGATTAGCGACTTCCATTGATGCCTTATTTATAGATTTTTCACGAGAGGCTTCTTTATTGAAATCTTTTGCTTCTTGTGTTGCTTCTCTATAGGCGAGGTGTAATTGATTTATTGCATCCGTTACAGAATTAATTTTATCTGGAGATATACCAAGGTTATTCTGTGCCCATCCTTTGGCAGCTGATACCGGATCTGAAGATTCGTTTATCGTATCGAGTAAAGTTTTGAGCTTTGAATCTTTTTCTTGTAGTTTGCCATAAAAAGAATAATCAGTACCATAATTCTTCTGGACATCCTTCATTGTGGCCCTATTTTGAGATATTGCATCGCTGACAGATTTTAAGTTTGATATCTTTGTACTTTCTCGTTTTGCGGCTTGGTTTTCCGCCTCTTCGACGGCTTTAACTTTTCTTTCGATTTCTTCCCAAATCTTTTTGACTTCTACAAGTTTTTCTTTATAAGCGTCAGTTTGAGGCTCAAGCTCATTTAACTGCTTGAGAAGATTATCGATACCATCAAATTTGACATTCTGGAGACTTCCATCGGCCTGCATCTGTCGAGCAACTTCAACACCCTCGGCAATTTTGATACCTTCGCGTTCAAGTTTCTTATAATTGCTCTTCCAAATGGTGTATTGCGCGTTGGCTTTGTAAGATTCACGCTTTAGCTCATTATAATCAACTGCATAATTCTCGTATGTGTTTGGATTTTGAGCGCTAAGTGTGGCCGCTTTGGTGATAACTCCATTAATAGAATTCTTTAATTTCTCGTTAGAACTGCCAGAGGCTTCTTCTGCAAGCTGATAGAACTTCTTTTCAATACTATCAACGGCTTTCGTAAGGTCTTTTTGCTTCTTTTCTACGGTATCTATAACTGCCACAACAGATTTCCAGTTTTCTTCTGCGGCTTGAATTGCGTTGTTGTACTCTTCTGTACCAACCTTTGCTTTAGCGATCTGTGATACAAGTTCTTGCTGCTTTTGAAGCGCGACTTGGATATCCGTCGCCGTTTTACCCTCCGCTGCGGCTTCTTCTACTGTTCCATAAGTTTTTTGAGCGCCGGACAGTTGATTTACAAGATTTTGATATTGGTCGTTGCGTTTATTTTCTACGGCACGATTAGATGAACGGTATTCCTTTTCAGCCAAATCTGCTATATCGCGAACGTCTGTAAACTGATAGGGATTTACACCAGTGGAATCTTGGAAATTAAACATCAATTCAGAAAGACGAGTTTCTTCTTCTGCCAACTGCTTGTTTACTTCATCCAAATCCTCTTTATCTTTTGCATCAACAAATCTACCTCTTTGTTTTTGCAGAGATATGATTTTCTGATAACTTGAAACAATATCGTCGATAGCTTTACTTCCATCAGAATTATCCTTCTTCTCTTGTGCAATAATATCGCGGGCAAGAAGTTTATTTTCTGCTTCTTCTTGCTTTTTGGTTGCCTCAGCGGCTTTTTCTTTCGCTTCTGTTTCTTCTTGTAATGCTTTTGTCGCTTCTTGTTGAATCTTTATGGCTACCTGTTGTTTTGCAATATCAAATTTATTATCAGAACTTGCTTGTGCATAATAATATTTAAGTGCCTGTTTACGAATACTAGTGACTTTTAATGGATTATATCCAACTTCGCTTGCAGAAAGCATTTTTTCATTAAGCTCTGCTTCATCGGCAGAAATTTGATCTTCAATTTGGTGTAAGTCAAATGCCTGCTCTGGCTTTGTATATCTTCCACGTTTGCTTTCTAAACTAGTAAGTTCTCGATAGATAGATTCAATGGCTTTTAAATTATCTAACTCTGCTTGATCATATTTCTTCTGTGCAGTAACTACATCTCGATTAAAAGATCTATTTTCAGCATCAGCCTTTTTTTGAGCAGCATCAGCGATTTTTTGTTGAAGCTGTTCTTCTTGCTGCAACAATCTATTAGCTTCTTGTTGTGCTTTTACGTCTATAATGTTTGAATCTATTTTGGATTTTGTGGTTCCCTCTTCTTGGATTCTTTGCCAGCCGCTTCTTTAATTGCATCAACAATCTTCGCATTTTTCAGAATCAGATTGCCCGCGATATCGAATTCCTTTTTCGAAATCTCAACATCATCAATCTTGACATCAGCTGCTTTGATTTTTACAGAGCCATTAAGTTTCAGGGGATCTGGTCTCTTGATATCTTCATCTTTGAGTTCGACCTTGCCCTTTAAATCAATGACATCAGGTTTTTTAACATCATCCTTTACGTTCTTCTTTTTGCCCTTGGCGGTATCGTTAACCGTAACGTTAGACACTTTGCCTTCCAGTTCGACTGCCGTTTTCGGAGGAGTGATGTCAGAAACCTTAAGTTCAACCTTACCGGGGATTTTCACAGATCCCTTCGGAGGAGTTACGTCTTCTACTTTAAGAGTTACCTTGCCGGGAATATTAACCGGTGCAGTCGGATCAACCGTGACAGTTCCGGGAATAGACACAGGATTTTTGACATCCACGACAACGTCTGCATCTGTGATAGTAACTTTACCACGTATCGGCACAACATCATTAGCATTACTTTGATTATCATTCTTAGGGATATCTGGTTTATCAGGTTCATTTAACGATTTATTCAACTCATCTTTAACATGTTTTGCTGCATCTTTTTTAAGATGGAGATCAATAGGGGCTGAAATATCTTTAAACGCCTCATCAACTTTAAGCTGAAGAACGGCCGGATCAATATCGAATTTAACGTCTTTTACATTATAGACCCCGTCTTCAATCTGATTTTTTCCACCACTATTTTGAGCGGCTTGCATTTTAATTTCTTGATTCTTGATAAAATCTGCGAGGTTTGTTGTTTCTGCAAATTTTGCAATTTTATCTGTATCAAATTTCTTGAAAAGGGCTTCATATTGCATGAGTTCATTCGAAAGTCCTTCGCGTGTTAGCACTGTTGCGGCGAGAATGCTTTTTTCTAAATCCACAGCAGTTTTACGCGCATCATTGATTGCATTCTGTTTATCTGCAATATTGCTCAATACCTTATCGAGTTTTTGCCCATACGTTTCAATAGTCGAAGCGTCTAAATGCCCAGAAGTGTCTGTTTTTTGTGCAGCGTTCGCTTCTTTTTGGACGTCTTTTATTTCTGCCTTAACAGCCTTTGCACTAGAGTTAATTTCTGATATTTTAGCATGGACATTCCCAAGCTCACCTGATACATTGTCCAGGACAGAATTGAACGATATTTTATTATCACCAGTTAATCCGTTTATTAACTTGGAAAAATCCATGACTTGGTCAGTTGTTTTAAATGCGTCTTTTGATTTATCAATAATCTCATCTAAAAAATCATCGATGGACATGAATTCTTTCAGCTTTTTGTTTAAATCAAAACCCTGTGCATTAAAGACATCCAATTTATCTTTGAATTTGTCTGAATCAAATGCAGAATATACAGAATCTAAAATTGATTTTAATTCTTTTGCCTTACTTCCAAGCTGAGTAAATTGATCATTAAATGCATTTATATTAATTTTATCGTCATCTAACCAATTGTCTGCATATAATCCAGCCCAAATATCTTTTATTTCATTTACAAGATTTTCGACTTGAGATAAATTTCTTTTCTTTGTTGTATCTGAAATTTTATAATTCAATAAATCGTTGATATTAAAAGTCCCAGATAAACCACCAACAAATTCATCACTTACCTCATTCGCAACTTGTTTAGCAATTGTTTTGAATTCTTTCGTAGGGAATATATCATTTACAAAAGAACCCAATCGATCTGTATTACTTGTTAAATTTTTTAGATAATAACTTAATTGTTGATTGACTTCTTTTAGTTGATTTTTTAACTGCTTAGTCAACTCACTCGAAAAATCATCAACGTTAACACCAACAGTAACTTTCGGAATATCGCCAATGCCGTTAATTTGCTGTTGAATATCAGTTTTTAGTTTTTCAGTATCGACAACAGGCGTTATACTTGCAGTTGCCTTGATGTTTTTTAATTTATCTTCGACCTTCTTTTTTATGCCATCAACATTAGGGTCAATATCAATCTGTGGCTTTTCACCGCTTTGTTTTACTTTTCGCTCAATGCTCGTCTTTAACTCTGTTGGTTTGATTTGTGGATCTACCTTAACTTTGATACTCAGTTCTGGTTCACGCGCCATATTATATTCCTCCTTTGGAGCCGAATCTAAAAAAAGCAGGCTTTAATAAGTCTGCTCATCTTTTTAATTATTTGTCGTGCTCGATTCGATTTTTTAGTAGCTTTACAATATCAGCGTATCGATAATCGATGTCGTCTTGTGTGTTTTCCATGAATGGACGTGGTTTTGTCCACTTATATTTTCTATAATTCCACGGATTGTAAGCGCCTTCTTCGATTATACGTGCCAAACTATCTGGTTTGTTTTTGAAATTTGGAGCGTCTAAGCGTGGTCCATCAATGGGAGCTTCTTCATACACATATAGCGTGTGATCTCGAACTTTGTGTTTTAGATTTTTATCGTCTACTAAGCCACCAGATCCCTCGCGCCGTTCATATTCGACGGGGGAGTAGGTTGAATACACGTCTTTCTGTACATGAGATTTAAGCCGCTCTTTTACAGTGCTTGCAATTTCGTTTTTTAGTGCAAGATTTGCACGCCTCATGATTTCAGTCTGAAGAGCATCCACCGTGGTAGCTGTAAACTTTGCCATAATCTTACTCCTTGTCTTTGGTGACCACTGTGGCGTGAATTCCATCAAGTACGCCTTCTGGAGTTTTAACATTATAGCTGTTATCGAAAACGGGCTTTGTCATGTTCTCTTCAGAAATAGTTTTAATCATTTCTTTCATATTAAACTGCTCGCCAATACCATTCAGCACATCGGCTGCTAACTTCATCAACTCCTCAAACGGCTGATTCTTTGCAGTTGCCTCGAACAGCGCCATATACTGCTGACGTTCAATCTCGATCTTCTCACGGCAAGCCTTGTTCAGCGTACCAAGAATATACTTGCGAGGAGCTTCGTTCATCATCTTTGTGGTCTCATCAGAAAATGCCAGCTCGCTCAGCGCGTTCTGATCCATGCCGGTTGTATCAGTGTCTGTAAAGTAGACAACAGCAGCAATACGGAAAGCATAATCATATAGTGCGGGATCATACTTGCCATTACGCTTTGACAGGTCTACAACACCATCAACAAACTGGATGCGCTCTTCTAGGTTCAGATTATATTTCATAATTATTAGTCCTCCTGTGTAATTTTATTTCGTTCAAGTCTCATCAGTGCGGCAGTCGCAATACACATCGCGTCAGCTTCATCAGAAGAGACATTTTCACCATAGTGTTCGGCTACATAGTCAATAGCCTGCTGTTTTAGTTCGGGGCGTTTTACTTGCCGCCCCTGTTTGAAATCGAGCATTTTGCGCCATTCAGTCGGCTTTATGATTTCATATGGGATATTGAATAGTTCACACGCTCCAATAATCGCCCCCTGCAACTGCGCAAGCTGAATTACTGTCTTGGCTGATGCTTGCAGCGCCACGTCTTCAATTACGACAAGATCGGGATTGTTGGTTTTGATGCGGCTCTGTATCATCTGGCGCATAATGGCGCGACGCTCAACTGGGTCTTTGGTTTTACTTAAATCAATTAGCGAGTGATATACAGTGCCGTCGTCTAATGTACAAACACCGGTCTTTATTAGCGCTTGGTCAAAAGCTAAGATTTTTATAATAAACACTTCCTTTTTGTTTTGGAATATGGTAGAATTCAAACTTGAAGAACACCTGCACACCCCTCTTGGGGCTTATTCAATCATGTGGACGTTATCGTAGGGGCTTCCCGGAAATCCAGTAGTTCGGCTGCTGGTAGAAAGGAGGACCCTATGGAGTTTAACTTTGCGACTCTGCGAGAAATCGTTGGTTTTGTAGCTGATTTGACAGTCATTGTCTTGTTCACTATGAAAATAAGCCAGCGCCGGGCGTAAGCGGTGCCATCTGTCCGAGTTTTTACTGAAGCCTCTATGCAAATTAGAGAGCTGGTCCGCTGTGTGGGTGTTCTTCTTATTTGTGAGTTTCCTCATATCAACGCATGACTGCTCAAGCGGTCGTGCGCTCATAAAAGGGGTAGAGCCCCGAAAGACTCTACCTCTGATTTACTATTCGACAATTACTCACCATCAAAGACCAAGTCGAACATGTTGCCATCAGCATCAGCCAGAACGTCGAAGGTCATGGTCAGGGAAACTGGATCGCCGGTATTCTGCCAGGACAGCTCGAAACCAGCCTGCGGAACAGCCTTATACCAAATCGGATGGGCCTCGATAATGACATCGTCTTCGGTCTTGTAGGGAATAGAACCCTCGACACGATATGCCTTGGGGAAGTGCTTGGAATCGAGGTGCACCACCTGAGGCTTAGCAGACTTCTTGTAGTAATACACAATATAGTCAACGCCGCTCTCGACGGTAACGGTGACTTCCTTCTCAGACACGGTAGCTGTCAGCTCGGTACCCAGATCGTCGTCGGCCTTGAAGACCTGCACGTAATCACCAGCAGCAGCCTCGCTCAGAGTCAGCTTGGCAGTGTCGGCAGCGGTAACCTTCTCGCGCTTCAGGAAGTTTGCAGTGGTACCCAGATCGTTACCAGACAGCATCTGGAAGACCTTGACGGGATACACCTGAGCCTCGATGGTCAGAGTGCCGGTACGAGAACCGTCGAACTGCACGCGGTTGGGAGCGCCCTGACCGCCAGTAGCAAACACACGGTCACCTTCGAAAGAAGTAGAGGTGACGTTAGCCCAATCGACATTCAGGAACATCTTCTTGGTGGAATAGTTCTTCAGCATCAGGTCAGCAACTTCGCGGTTGGCAAAATTAGCATTCTTGTTAGCCATAATTGTTATCCTCCTATGTTTTCATCTTTTTTATCGATGCGTTCTATCCACTGTGACGGGTCATACTTTCCGCCCCAAACTGAATAGTTCATCTCTGCGATATTTAATTGTTTTGCCTTCATCAGTTGGGAGAACGTGTCTCGTATCTGACCAATGGTGAGGGCACAAATATTTGAATAATTCAGGCTCTGATGAAATGTACACAACAACGAGATCATATTAGGCAACTCCAAATTGGGGTCGCCTTTTTTTGTTTTTGCGAACTCTTTCTTCTTTTTCTGAAATTTCTCCCAAAACAGCCGGTCTTTCTCGGTTTTAAACTTTGGATTCTCTTCGGGCATATCGTCATCCGCAATATCAAGTAGCTGCAAAATTACTTGAACAACTGTCTTGTAATTTGATTTGTTAACAAAGCCGCCAATTGACGCATTGCCTTTTGAATCGACTTGTTTATCAATCAAAATTGCGCGATATTTTTCATCCCACTCCAAATTACCGAAAATAAAAAGAGCCAAACCCGAAATCAATTCGGATCTGGCTTCTTCGGTGGCTGTTAGGATATCAAACATTGTCATTTCATTTTTTTGTTCATTTGTGAACTGATTCCACGGATTTTCTATCTTGGCATCTGTCGAGAAGTCCGTGAAATATTTTTCTGGTGTATACAAAAATAAAGTCAATACCCGCTGATACTGGTTGTAGCCGAGCTTCAAAATATCTCCAAGAATAGGAGAGTGAATTCGACCTACTTCGCGCAGCATGACCCCATAAGGGCTGATATGGTCTATATAATTTAATCGAATCATCGCCTTGCCCTCCGAAAAGTTCCAACGCGATAAACAAGCATACGACCATAATAGGGCTGTGCTGGTTTATAAATACTGCTGCCCACCCATTCAAGTGGACCAATTCCAAATTCAGCGTTGCCGTTTAAAATCTTATCAATGTCACTTACGAGAACATCAATCCGAGTACCGGCTTGTCCTTTGCGGCGATAGGTCTGCATAAGATTTTTGCTGCAATATGCGAACACATAGATCGTCATATCTGTAATCGTGTCGCCATCAGTTTCTTCCGGCACCACCTCAACGCACAAAAATGTCTTGGAATTCTCTTGGGTGTCTGGAACAAACTCATATTTAAACACACAGCCGCCCTTTCCTGACCCGTCCTTACCAAGCAGGGCAGTTTCAGGATCTTCAATATTGTCAACGTCGCCCAGAAGGACATCAAGAATATTGTCATCGTTTATCAGCTTTGATATTACTTTGTTTTTGAAAGAACCAATCTCTTCCAAATTCATATCAGATCACCTCCAAATCAATATCGGCGGTTAATTTACCTGACTGAACTGTCAAAGATACAATGGTTCCAATCAGCTTTGGATTATCAGCGCAAACTACTTTACATTTTGCGCTAGACACAGAATCCTCCGCGTTCTTAAAATGGATTTCGGCAGGAACATGATCGCCCTGTAAAGTCCAATTTGCCGTCTCACACGTTTCGCCATCGATTTTCGCTGTAAACAGCTTACCGAAACCGCCGGCTTGAACTGTCGAAGCTCCAGTAAAATCAATACTGAGAACATATTCTGGCTCAGCCTCCTGCGGTGGATAGACGACCTCTGGTGGAATTTCTTCTGTATCTTCAATAGGAACATAGTCACATATCATCTTCTCAGCGTTGTCAGTCTCTGGATTATATAGATCCTGTTCAACGTTAAAAGAGAGAAATCCGACTTGTTCGTTATTGTAGTCAATACGGCTTGTCATCTGGTCAACCGAAGTAATACGATATGTTTTAGGCACATCGTTAATAATTTCCAGCATTAGCCGCTTACCAATATTAAGATTGGCAGAGTATTCATCGAAAGGCATCTGGATACGAAATTCGCGAGTAGAATAACTCATCTGCTTGTTCTCTTCCAGATTGGAATAATACGGCTTTTCAACTGTAGCCCACAAAGAATGAATCTTGTGAGAATTATCGTCTTGCCATTTGATTTCCTTTCGACAAATCTGAATACGTCCGCGCACTGTAATCTCGTCTTCCGGGTCTCTTTCTGTAATCAACCAGTGGCTCTTGCTCCAATAGACAATGCTTCCAATAGAAAAGTCTTCGCCCGGCAGAGTATGGATGATCTTTTGATCCATAACAGTTGAAGAAATAATATTCAGTTTACGCGGGATATCATCAATAGTCACGTCTTTAAAAGAAGGGCTGACTGGAGCCAACTTGTTTTGGTCGTGAATTGACTTGTTAATTATTCTGTCACGCTGGGTTGGTCCATTGAGTTTAAGCATTTTTCTATATTCTGATCGAGTCATAAGCCACCGCCTTACTTAGTCAGCTCAGAAACCTTGTTTACTCTGAACGAGTAGCCATTCATTTCGGCTTTCAATTTCCGTTCTGAATACTGTAACAAGTCTTTCATCTGCTCCAATAGCTTAGCGGGGGAGAACATAGAGAAATCTTTTGTGCTCATGGCATTTTTTAGTGCGTCAGAATTAAAGACGTAAGGCTCTAACCAGTGAACAATCATACTCAGGGCGAGAATACTCTGCTCCTTGCGAGACAGCGTAATGTTGAACATCTCGAGCTCCTCGTCGTAATCGGTCAGGTCATTAACACAGATATCTGCAAAATCGTCAATTGCTGCCTGAAGCAGGTCTTTTTCGACGGCCGCAAACATTTCGTCTGTGTAGCCTTCTTTGTCATAATCTTTGATTCGCCCACGACAGCGGGCATAGATACTTTCAAAAGTGGTTGCCATAGCCCGCCTCCTTTATTTAGATGGTATCTTCCAGTTCAACATCCAGAGAGTCCTCCAGCGCCTTAATAGCACTGCGACTGTCCAGCTCGCCAGAATCAATCTTCTTCTTAGCCTCAGATGCGATGGCGTCCTTAGTACCGCCCGGCAAAGTGGGCACAATCTCCTTGATTTCGTCAGCGGACATATTAAATACATCCTCGAAGTCATCAGTAGACAAGCTGTTCTGATAGTAACGACCGACACCCAGCTTCTTGATAACTGCGGGGTCATCAATCAGAATCCAATTCTCCTCAAAGAAACGGCGCTGATTGCCACGCATAGATACGAGCTCGCGATACTCCATCTCCTGAATCTCGCCCAAACTGTTCCACTCGACTACATAGCCGGGGTTTAATGAAGACTTATAAATCAGGCTGCCAGAGACACCGCTTCGGCACTCAACCATAGTTTCATTTGTAATCTCTGCGGTAGAAACAACGGGCTGCTCAACAGTTGTCTTTGCAGTTGTCGTCTTGGGAGCCGCAGCTTTTGTAGTTGCACGTCTTGCCATTATTTCCTCCTATATAATAAGAAGCGGTAGGGAAGTCCCCACCGCCTATACACAATTTAATTTATCAATCAGGACAGCTTGTAGACGCCGAAGTCACGATCAAAGATAACGGCAATACCGGTGCGCTTCATCATCAGGAATTCCTGAGTCATATCAGCGTTATCCATGGGGTTGCCCATCAGCATAGTGACGTCGCCCTCGGTAACGCGCTTAATGGGCTTAGTATCGCCAGCAAACACATAGATGACATTATCGTCCAGCAGGAAATCATCGGTGCCATCCTTGTGACGCTGCTTCACAGCCACCAGAGGAGTGCCGGCCAGATGACCAATATAGCCCATTGCGTAAACATCTTCCTTAGCGGAATCAGACATAGTGGCGGTCTTGATCTTACGCAGAGCCTTCTTAGTGCCGATAATAACAGCAGACTCACCAGTAGAAGTCTCAACGTGCTCGATCAGATCCAGCAGCTTCTCTTCATCATAAGTACCAGTAACAGTATAGGGAGCCTGCAGCTTGGAGAACATGCCGGTGAAAGCAGCATATGCAGCATCCAGTTCCTGCTTGGTGAAGGACTTGCCGACCAGATCAACGAACTTGTTAAAGTCGATACGGCCAGCCAGCACGCGGTTCAGTTCCTCATAGATCTTCACGGCACGCAGCTGGGTGTTGACAGTGATGTCCTGACCACCCTCGATGCGCTGACGACGAATACCCTGAGTACCTTCAGCAATATCAGCAACAGCAAACAGGCACTCCTTCTCGATATGGAACTTGTTGGTGTCGCCCAGAGACATATTGCGGTCCTCGACCATGTTCATGAAGAACTCGTCGCCCTTCAGACCTTCCTCGTGAATGACATTCACCAGTTCCTCAACAATTGCGAAGACCTGAGCGCATTTGCCGTCGCGAACAGCCTTCAGATCCAGCTTTGTGGAGCCACCGTTTGCCTCAATCAGAGCCTTGCGCAGAGCCTCCTGAGTATCATTAACAGAGTAATCACCGGCGACGTGACCCTTGTAGCCATCAACAGCCAGCTTGATCAGATTAGAATCAATAGCCATGGTATAAACCTCCTATAATAAAAATGGCCGCCCGCTATTACACGGACGGCGTTATGTTAATTTCTTGAACTTTGGGATCACTTCAGACCAATGTAGAAGTAGGTGTACTTGCCCTCGCCAAAGCCGACGGTCTCCTTCTCCAGAATGGTGCCGAAAGTGGTGTCATCAGCGGCACCGGTCTGAACGGTAATCTTGGTAGAACCTGCGGTATAACCAACAGTCTTGCCAATCTCGGGAGTGCCCTCGAAAGCCTCAGCAGTCACAGAGAAGCCACCCTTAGAGTCCAGAGAATATGCGCGAATGGTCTTACCGGCCTCATTGACCCACTCAGTCAGATAGTGAGCAACAGTCTGATCATAGAACAGCTCTTCCTCTGCAATCACATACAGATCCTCCTTCACTGCACCAGCAGCGGGAGCGGTAGCCTTGTAAGTCTCACGACCCAGCTTCTCGCCCAGAACAACGATGTTACCGTTGTCAATTGCTGCGGGAGCATCGCTAGAATAGAAAATTACACTTGCCAGCTGCTCACCATTCTTGGTGCCACCCAGATTATCAGTGCGCACAACAGCATGCTTAGTATTTGCCATAATTATGTACCTCCTAAAATTTTGAATTATTTACTTGCCGAGATAGTGTTCCATCAGGCCACCATACGCGGCGTCTGAACCGTTCTGGGTGCCACCCACGCCAAAGCGGACAGTTCCTCTATTGTTAGTAGTGGGAACATAAGAGAACTCAGCGGACTGACGACCAACCAGCGCATAGCACTTAGTCTCCAGCTCGGCATAAGTAATCTCGGTGTTCTCCTTCAGTGCGGTATATTCCGCATTTGCGCCCAGCTTTTCATCCATAATAGAGAACAGCTCGTCGCGCTTAGCCTTTTCTGCTGCGGCGACTGCCTCAGCTTCGGCCTGCTGATATGCTTCCAGCTTAGGTTTGATTTCACTAACTTCATTAGCTGCTTTAGTAAAGCTGTCAGACAGCTCAGCGATTTTGTCAGTCAGAGTAGTAAAGGCGGCAATAGTGCCAGGCATCACTTCACCCTCATCCCAATCCTCATATGCAACCTTCATGCGCTTGATATTCTCATAATCCAGAACAACATTGTCGCCATTCATAGAGTAGGGAATGCCCATCAGCTGCCATGTCTTGGAGCAACGAACCACCACTGTCTCAGGCATCAGATCTTCAAAATAGAAATCTGGAATCATATACTCAGAATCCCAACTAGAAGGATGAGTGTGCTCGGCAAGCTTAGTACCGATCTCGTCCATCAGCTGAACTGTGGTTAGAGTAAACTCATTGTTTTCAATAGCGGTGGGCTCATCTTCAGATGCCGGTGCTGTATTTTCAGTCGGAGCAGATTCACCCTCGCCCTCATTTTCTGCAGCATTTTCAGCCGTAGGAGTCTCACCTTCGCCATCTGCCGAAGTAGTATTCTCGGCAGTATGGACGTCGGGCTCCTGTACTGTATTTTCTGCCGGAGGAGTCACGGTTTCGGGATTTTCGACCACGGTCGTATTCTTCTCGTTTTCATTCATTGGTGTTTTATCTCCTTTCTCCTCATCGGATGGATTTTCATTTTGTGCAGCATAATTCTGCGTGAGAGCTTGATACTCATAGAGACGCTCTCGAATTTGAGATGTGATATCGTCAACAGAAAAATTGGCGGTTACACAGCTCCCAGTCATTGCGGGCTGAATCTTCGGATCGGTGGTCGACAGAATGCAGCAACCATCAAACTTAAAAGACGAAACGGGAGTAATTCCGTCATCTCGTTTCGCCTCGCAAACCATATCGGTCAGTTCAACGCTGTGGTTTTTTGTCACATCGCGAGTGAAGATATCTACTGGGTCGCCAAATTTTGTCCAGATCAAACCATCAACACGCAAATATTCACGTTCTGTGCCGGTTCCGTCATCTTTAATAATCCAACGCGGGTTACAAGATTCAGGAATCACACCATAAGCCTGCCCCGCATACAGATATTTGACATCGGTATCTGTGATTCGCAGTTCGTGCTCATGACCTTTGAAGTCTTTATCTTCATCGTCCAATTCATTCACTACATAACCAAGAATCGGCATATTGGCGATAGTCGGGACAGCTTTGTTGATAACATCTTTCGTGAAACTGGTCTTATTAAGATTTGCTCCTGTGTGCATCACATCAATACAGACATCAATGAAGCGAAAATCAGAAGTTTCATATTCATTCTTCTTTGAAAAAGAGATTGGATATCGTTGATTCATTCTGCTTTCACCTCCTCGCCCGCAAAATAAAAGCCCTGACGAATTGCAATCTGCAACTCAGCCAGAGCATTTTCAAATACATTATCATTGATAAATACATAGTTGTTTGGTGGATCTTTTCGTAGCAGGAGAGCGCCGTGTTCTATCAAAAACTTCGACATCCCGGCGGCGTGAGAACCATGCACGACTATTTCACATAGATATTGTGCCATGTTACTCCTCCTGTCTATCTGCTGTTACTTCGCCAGCATCACTTAATTGTTTACCCTCGCTTGCATTAGATGGGCGTCCGCCCTCGTTTACAGCGCCAGACTGTGTATTAGAACTTTTAAGTGGAACTTCAACATTATTCAAACCGAGTACATCATTCTCAAGATAAGCCATATTTTCATAATCCGTGCCAGCAAACCCGGCGGTTGCAAGGATAGCACTACGGGTCGGGATGCCGTACTGGGCGTCCTTCAGGTAGCGCTCGTGCATTTCAGCGCGGTTATAATGCGTCACTGGCAGAAAATTGATACGGAACTTATAAGAGCCTGATACACTCTTGAGTTTACGGTTGATCCAACGTTCCAATTGACGAATCACCGCAAATACAATCATTTGGTCATTCACAGTACACAGATTCAGCGTTGAAGCAGCCGGGTCGTCACCGCCGCCAAACAAGATTTTGTTTACACCAGCTTGCGCGAATAGTGTAGCCTCGGCTTTTGCGACTTCGTTCGTGTCACTATTTACACCGCTCTTGTCAAAATTCCAGTCAGTTAGTTTCATGGGGGTCAAAATCGCTCCAATATTCGGCGGCAACACATTGCTCATCATGTCGTAGAACTCTTTAGCAGTTTCATAGTCAATCAAAAACGAACCATCTTTGTCGTTGATGGGAATTTCCATCGCAATGGCCTTGTAGTTATTGGCCTCACTGGCGTTCTTACTGATGGCACGGTAATCTTCAATATCTGCCAGAGCACTAAATAGACTCACAAACGGAGGAATTGGGATATAGTCATGTTCATTTACCTTAATACAAATTGACTTGGAACTGTCCAATTCTTGCCATTTATATAACTGAGTATTGGTTTTATAGGTGTTATACATAGTCTGGAACTCGGGCGGATAATTCAGTAGCTTGTCTTGGTTTGAATCAAAATATGAAAAGTTGAATGCAAAGTTGTATACCCCATCTTCAATGCTACTGATTTTACAATAGTCTGCATCTAGGTTCTGGAAAGCAAAACTATCATTCGTCTCCCATGCGTATCCGTAATAAACGTCGTCGCGAAATGCAATCGTCAAAATCTTTGTTGCCTCGTGTGGAATGTTCATCAGTTCAACAGCTGTGGAGCTTGCGTAGTATGCTTTCTTAAACTTATTCAGATTGATACTTTTAGATCGATCAAGACCGTAGGGAACAAGTTCATAAGAGAATGTAGACATATTCGCAAAATATTGAATCAGCCGACGATAGTAGTTTGAAATATTGAACAGATATTTGCTCATATTCCGCAGTTGCTTTTCGTAACTAGCTGGATTAGCAAGATACTTTACAATTTGATCCTTCGTATACTTGGTATATGTCGGATTGGTCTCTGATGTGGATTCAAGGTTGCGAATTCCAATTTTTGATAGGTTAGCATAAACGCCACTTACTAAATCAGAATATGTAACATAGGAGGTCTTTCCACTTTTGGAATTCGTGACCATGACCTTTTTATTCATTATATTTTCAGCCATTACAGCCCTCCCTTCTTCAATACTGGCGCACGGAAGTTAAAATCGAGCAGCTTCGGTTTGTTATGCCGTTTCTCCATGCTGCGCTCAACTTGCTGCGCAATATAATAATTATAGGACAGGGAAGAGTAACGGTCTTTGCGACATCCAGATTTCTCCTTGACCTTGATTCCATTGTTTATTGTTTCGTAGCCCAAATTGACAAGCTCGTTCACTGCAAGACCAGTGTTGATATATGGCATTTGCAGAGCGGCTCGTTCGCTGGGCGACATTTTATCGTATCCTTTATACAACTTGCGTAGCTGATCTTCGCAGCTATATTCACTTTGCAGAAGATGGATACGTCCTTGCTGGAAACCACTACGTAGACCAATAGCAACATCACTATTAAATTGTGCGCTACCCATAATAGCCCAAATGACCTTCTTAGCAGCCTTATCAGAACAACGGTCAGCGATTTCTGAATTGTTGCAGCAGCTGATTGCTGGATAAGTTTCGCCAGTTTCAGGGTCATAAATATCGCGCATGAGTAGATCAATCAACGGGATACCAACGGAACGAGCATCAATCCCAAGGTAATCGCAATTGAAATAATCAAAATAGCGACGCAATTTTAACGCTTGATCTTGCACGCTCATACCTTCAACATTCTCAGAGTAAACGAAATTACTGGTATAACGACCTGATTTATTTGGTATCATACAATTAAGGAAGATACTGGTCGCGTCATTATCATTTTTCTTGGAACTCATCAGTGCAATATCAGCAGTTAAAATGCGAATCTCTCCGTTTCTCTTTTTCGGAATCTCTGCCGCAGCGGAGGAGAGTACGATATTTGGAGCATAAAATGCCTTTTCAATGACACGAGTTTTGTTGATGTCATCGAATTGGAATAATCCACCCTCGGTAGCGCCCAGCCACTTACATTCGTTTTCCATAGCGAACGTTAAATCGGAAAAACTGGATTCAGACATCTCGTCTTCGATAGCTTCTTTGAGAAGTAACCCACTTTTGATTGACATCTGATAAGGGAAAGAAACACAATAGTATTTTTTATTTTGATCAATCATGTTGACAAAATAATCCTTGCACTTCTCATAACTCCAGTGGTTTTGGAACCATGCAGAACTAAGATAAAATTCTTTGTTTCGTTCAGCCATGTGCTCATATTCCGGTTTATTAAGATAGCCAGGATGACGAACAATATTTAGGAACTTTTTCAGAATCAGATCGATAACATCTTTAGAAAGTAAGCGATACTCATCACAGACAAGAACAGTGGCACGAGAACCGCGCGAACTATCATTTGCAGTGACAACTTTGATATAGCTACCATTCTTAAACAAGATTTCTGCCTTCTGATTATTGATTTCCCATTTTTTTATTTCTGATCGCAGCAATGGACTGTTTGGATATATTTCCTTCATGATTTTCTCATCAAGGATATTTATAGACTGCGTTCGAACTTTACACGCGATACATACTTTGCTTTCGGGCCAAAGAATACAGGTAATCACACAAAATACGGCAGTTAAAAAAGACTTTCCAATGCCACGGGCAGCGATGAATGTAAAACCTGTGCATCGGACCATCAAAAATAAAAGCAACTGCTGAAATGGTTTTAAGTTTAAATTCAAACAGTCTTTTGCGAATCGCTGCGGATTGGCCCTATAGAACGAACACCGAACGGCAACAGTATTCATTATCTTTTCTGATTTCGAATTGGCTACTTCTTTATCTGTCAATTTTCCCTTACTCAAGACGAACCACCGCCTTCGCCAGGACCGAAAATCGTCTCTCGTAAACTGCCGTCAGCCGAGTCATCTTCAGTAGTCGATGGTTTATAAGCTGTGTATCTTTCCATTTCTTTATCAAACTCTTCTTGATAAGGATTAGGCAAATTAAACATCTTCAATAGAGTACCTAATACCCACACCCTAAAATACTTGCCGATACCGTCTACATCTTGCCATTCGGGTGCTGGTTCTGGGATTGGTTCTTCTTCTTCCCATTTTTGAATCAGTGTTCCAAATGTGTTTGTTTCGGCAAGAGTGTTGTCGTTTGTTTGATTCGGCTTCACATTGGCGGAAGTCATTAGATTCTGCAAATTGTCATTTGCTTCCTTGATTTTTTTTGTATCTCCGGTAGCGTCTGCTTTTTCACAGATAAGTTCGCCCTTTGCAATGCGCTTAAACAAAGTTTCTTGTGGCACAGTTTTACATTCTTGACGTGTGATCCAATTCTGATAGTGATCCTCAAGAAATAAATAATCCTGTTCCTCCAGACCAGCACCCCAGAATTTAATCATCTTCTGAGTGACTTTTGTGTTGCCAGTACGACCAGCAGCCAGCGCGTCCTTCTTCTCCTGATCTAACGTATCGTCATAAGACTTCCCCGCGTGCTGTCGCATATTAAGACGTCCCATATATGTGTTGATTTTTGGAGAACCGGGAGTAGAGTGATCTGCAGCTTCAAGAAGTCCGTCACAGTAAAACATATCAAACAACATGGCTAATCGCTTTATTGCTTCGTTCTCATCTCCGTATTTCTTTGCATAGAAGTTGAACATTTCTTCTTTGCATTCGTTGCACCACGGCAAATATCCATCGTTACCCATAAACCACTGACTCTGCGTCTTTGAGAAATTTCCCTTGCGCACATCATAGATCTTTCCGCAGCACATACATTTACCACCACTCCATGAGGCAGGGACCTTAATGCGTGGCGGTTTCTTTTCAACGGCAGTTCTGGCCATAGTCCTTCACCACCGTTCCGTCATCTGACATATTGTCAAAGCGATACTTGATATCATCCCACAGCTTTAAGATTGCATTGAGCTTTTTTGTTTTGTGGAACTTTGTATATACAGAGCCCGTAGTTGGATGCTCGCCAATCTCTTCATAAAAAATTCCCATTGCACGAATAAAGAATGCACAACGGCGGGAATAGCAGTAGAAGTAATCGCCTCCTAAATCTTTATGAAATTTTTCTTCCATCTTTGAATTCTGGAACCTCCTTTACAATTTAATTTCATGGGTACAGGTATGCGAGTCGAACGCATCTGGAATTTTTCCTTGTCTCAGCTTATGAGGCTGGCCAGCACACCGGCGCTGTCACCTGCGACATATAGGGCTCGCCTTTTCGGACGAGCCGTTTATTTAACTATTGTTGAATTTATCTGACAATTCTTTTAGGATCTGATAAGTCGTTTTCAATTCGCCATCATCGTTTTTAATATCGATCCCTAGTTCTTTAAGACTGGTTTCAATGTCCTTATCGGGACCAGCATAAACAGAATCGTGTTTGGAACCTGCCAAAACAGAACAAATATCGTCCATAATAATTCTCCTCTACAATATAAAAACGCCCTGAGCGATTAAGCGCAGAGCGTCTAAATCTGTTAAATTACTATCTTTGCTGGTTTTTCAAGCTTCACATCATACAGACAGGTCAAACCATCATCAGCAATAACAGCTACGGCCTGCTGTGGGATATCATTCTTGCGAATACCAACGGCATAACTATCAGTGCCGCATACGCAGCCGCTTTCAATAACCTTTGTCCCGTGTACAGTTGTCATTCCGTTTGTGTGGCGATGTCCGAGGAAGACCAAATCAATCGGCTGTTTCACCATCATGGTCAAATGTTCAACGACGTTAGCAGGGGAGTCTTTATCTCCATGTGCATACATCACCAGACTATTACGAGCCTTAAATCCACCAAACGTAGGATCGAGCTTCTCTGTTTTTACTTCAATGCCAGCCAGATTCTGTAGCCGTGCCTTCATATAAAACGGAATCAGCGCTTCGAGTTCATCACCAGCGACTTGTTCGTCCTTGTTTGGGAAAACCCGTGAATGATTGCCGCTGACCGAATACACATCAATGTGTTGGCATACTTCGTACAGTTCTGCTACAAAGTTGCTTACCAACTCTGCGGCTGTCATAACCTGTTCGATACTATTTTCATTGTTCTGAACTCGAGTGTTAATATGAATATGACCATTGATAAGATCACCAAGCAACAGCACATGAATCTTTTCGGCAGCATGTCGCTCAACAATGTTAAATACTTGAGTGACATAGCTTTCTAGCCTTGCCTTTAAAATTTCCTTATCAAACTTGTTCCATGCAGAGTCAATGCCAGCACCTGTATGTAAGTCAGATAGGCACACAATTAAGTCATGTCCGCTGCCTTCGTACTGTACAATATTCAGGAAATCATTCTTGTCATAGGGCACAACAGCACTTGCAATCATTTCCTTGATGGATTCAGCACGCGCAATATCACGATAAACCTTATTTGTTGCCGCCCGCTCGTCTCGCATCTTGACCTGTTCTATCTTCAGCCGCTGCAACTCGTCTGCCACAGTGCTACCGCACATATGTTCAAGCGCATAGTCGTAGCCGGCCTTCCACGACTTATATTTCTTTCGATAAGCACATTCCCCAAAATTGGAATTTGTAGCTTCGTTCAAAACTACGGCTGCTTGATCCCATGTTAATTTTCGCTCAGAACACGCATTGCCAATACGCATCATGTACTCGTCAAAGGATTCGTCATCCGTCTTTCTGAATTCATTCTTTTTAATTTCGTCCATTCTATACCTCAGATCTCAAAATTAGAGTTAGTGCGATGAGTGCGATTTAGTTCGCGCAACGCCTCCTCGGCTTCAACATTGCCGGGCAGCTGGGTTAAAACAGACTTGATTTCTTCCGCATACCACTTATGAGTAGTGCGAGTAATGTGCACATTGGGGATAATCTTCCGCAGGTAAGTTGCTTCATTCTTAGTAATTTCAATCATATGTATTAAATCTCCTTTTAAATTTAAAGTAGAAAGAGTTATACCCTTTCATATATTAAGAAAATAAAGTTAATTTCGTGTATCTTCGTCAATTCCGTTTGATTTTCGCTAACCGTGCCTTCTCTTTGTCTGTAGCACACTCTTTGCAATACAGACTGGCATTCGGTCTCTTTGCGATATACTTTTCACCACAAACAGTACAATAGCATTCTTTAGGATCAAACAATTCTCGCGCCACTTTACTGAGGTTAAGTCGGTTGTTCTCAAGTGTTACATTGAACGTGTACGCAATTACGTCATCTTTATCAAGTGCAAAATTCGGATATGTATATAAGCAGCCAATATCGTCTGTTCCAGTTCGATAGAGTAGATGATGCACGTCAGACAGTTCGTACATGCCGCGTACCGTGTTGTATCCATCGTCCCAGTTGGACCCACCGCGATACATGATTTCGGTCTGTTCATCAAAACATTTCCCAAACCGCTTCATTTTAAAATCAGTGTCTAATGCCACCGTGTCACTGCCATACAATCGGCAGAAGAAGATAATTCCAAGCAAGACTCTAAGTTGTGCCCAGTTGATGTGATAGCGGCGACGAGCGTCGGTGATATAATCTAAATCTTTCTGATATAAAACAACTTGATGTACGTCAAGTATTGGTGCGTTATTTTTGCGCCCTCGGCTGAATGTTTGAATCAGATGGCTGCGATCATAACTGACAGACTCGGGGTTTCGCATTCGTTCATAATAAATCGTGGCACATTCAATAGGGGAGAGGCTTGTCCGCTTTAATAAATTACGCAGCATCAGGTTTGACTCGTGATAGTATTTCCAATTGTCAAGAAGCATATTTTCGTTGCAATAAAATGTCGTATAAGCCATTTAACCTCCTTACTCGATTGGTACAATATTGCCATCAATATAACGACAAAGCTGTCCATGTTCGTTATAGTATGGAGCCATATAGCTCGCTCCTGCACCACCACTAATGTAATAATACATAACTTTTGTATCCTTGGCGTACACGATAGAAGTATTCAAAATATGATAAAAATTGTCACTATAATTGTCGGCCCAATTACCATATTGGTCTTCTTTTGTACCGCAGCCAGTCAGCAAACATCCTATCAAACAGATGGAAATCAATATAACAAAAACCCTCTTCATTCTGTTTTGTCCTCCCAGCCCACAGATTCATGAGCGAATTTTTGGATACGTTGAGCTTCGTCCCAGCTAAACATCATCTCGCCGCAATTCGCACATTTCATGGCGGTAACATTTGAGGCTTCGAGTTCCTGTCCACGGCAGTTGAATTTATATGTCAGCCCATTTGTCAGTGTCATAGTTCCGCCGCACTTGGGGCATTCCATCTGCTGCGGGGTTTCTGCGTGCTGTGGTTTCTTTTTTTTGAACAGATTAAACATCGATATTCACCTCTGCTGATTCTGGATAAAATTCTGGATCACCTGAAACATTTTTGCATTGTTGGATTATCTCATTAACCTTTGTTGTATACGCAGTTTTACAATCGGCGCAATAGAATATATTAACGTTCTGAATTTTGATTTCTTGATGAGGTGTATTTTTGTTTTTGACTTTTATATCCTTTATAACAGCAGGATATACTCTTGTTGAATAACAAAATGGACAATAAAACATATTCTTTTCAAGTTCAGCTATATTTATAAAATATTTAAAATCATTCATATCATTTCACCCTCGCCTCATAAATTTTTGGTTCAGCTAAACTATATCGTTGACCAAGGTATTCATACTTGCCATTCGGGTCGTGAACTGGTAACTGCACTGGAACGGGTTTGATATTTTCAACTACGCCAGCACCAGCCATGTGCCACAAGAACTTTTTAAACTTGTTAGGATATTTTTCATAGCACAGCACCACTAGAATGTTAGCCAACTCACGAACATCGGGGCAGACCAGCTTGCACTTGTTACGATACACGTTATAGATTGCTTGCCAGTTGGTTTCATAGGTCTTTGCTTCTTCTTTCGTCATGATGCCTTCAAGCTCTTTACGATAGAGTTTCCAGTTTTTAGCTTTCTTTTCGAGCTCTAACTGGTTCTTGCGGTATTTATTAAAGTCCAGAAAGATGGCTTCGATCTCATTAAATACATCCTGATCATAGCCGATTTCAGAATCGTACATTATGTGCCAATTAAAACTGCCAGCGGGCTCTTTATGCCAACGGACACCACGCTCCCAACGCTCGAGACTCATACAGAGTAAATTCATATTGCTGTGTGCCTTGCTAAGATTATGTAAACGTGCATAGTAGGGGCCTGCATATTTCATGAAATAGGGCGTGCTCTTAGGACCAGTACCATATTTTTGTATATTTCTGGGAATCTTATATCCACAGCCAGTTTTAGCTCTATCGATTTCCTTTCCATTTGCGACTGACAAAAGAGAAACATATTTCAAATATTCTTGTTTTGTCTTTTCAGTCTTAGGAACTTTGTTTTGATAGACAGTGCTTAAATTTGAAATCTCGCCAATTTGACTTTTAAGACCACGAAGAGTACAAGCAAATTTATTGTCAAGGGTATCAGTTTCAGCAAGAGCAGTCTTTTTGTCCTCAAGATCCAACGTAATAGGGATATCTGTATGTACTCCGGGAATCATGGAAGGTTCATCAATAACAAGGACGAGGTCGCCGTCAAAATCGGAACCATTGAGTCGAGGTGCATTAATGTCATAAATCGAAGTGAAACAACAATTTACAAGTCCATGAAAATATTTTTGAGTCAATTCATTATCGACGGCGCTAACAAGCAGGTGCTCTGATCTTGATATATGGGGGTTTCGTTCACAAATGCGGTCTCCAAGTGCAACGCCACGACGATCAAAAGTATAAATCTCACCAGCCTTTAACGCTCCAACAACAGGGAGCCCGCCAGCCCATTCCATTAGAGCAACAAGATCTGGTACCCAAAATTTAAATGTTGCATTCATCCAGAGTTTTCCACATTTAAATCCATCACGAGTTTTATCAAGTAAGGAATGGACATACTCTTTAACGCATGGCTCGTGAATCATTTCTTGATTACGTGCTAATGCAGCAATATAATGATTCAATGGATTAACATCGTCAGCCATTAATCCAAGAAAACAATCAGTGTAAAAAATATCATCACTTGTGACTTTTTCATAAAAATCTACAGACATGTCAGCGAAGTGTTTGAAATCATCGAATTCTAGGTCTATATTTTGCAAAATTTGATAATTGCATTTTGTGGTTAAATTTTCTCGTTCAGCGCTATAATTCCATTTCGCAATAGCAAAGCAGCTTTTTGTTTTACGAAACCATTCCAAATATCTCTCCCAGTCTTTATATGTGCCGTCTTTCTTGAAATATTTATATCCTTTATAAAGGCTGACGGTAAGAATCATAAGTGGTTCACTGCCGGGAGTTACATCATATTCTTGTCCCCAAATATCTTTGATTTTTGTAACGCCACGCTCCGCATAAAATGATTCATAATCAATCTCGTGCATGCATCCTTTGATATATGGTGCGCGAATAATACAACTGTTAATATGTTCGTCAGTATTTATTTTGCGTTCAATCTGGCGCATGATTTCTGGATGACAAATACCTGCACCATCGAAGCAGTTAATAGTGATATCGGCTTTCTTTACAGCGACATCTTTTTGTGTCCAACTTCTTTTGTTGCCAGCTTTATCAATGAATTCTGTTGTTTTATCGTATAGATATTCAACCATTTGGTCTTTAATTGTATTCTCGTAATCATCAACGATACAAATTTTAGGTTCCCATTCCGGTAAGCAAAAAGCAGACGAAAGATTCAAACCACGATAAGCATAATATTTGCTAAGAACAGTTGGCGTTTCAGAAAAATCAAGTCCCATACTAATTCGCCTATCAAGTTCTGGTGCAATATGACGTTCAACAAAGCTGAGCATGCTTTGACGAACCATACTTGCACTGCGTTCACTAAACAAATACGTTTCTCCATTGATTTTAAATCCGTGTTTCACAAGGCGTTCAAGAGCTTTTGGTTTGTTGTATCCACCTGTAGCGTCAACAAAAACAACAAATTTCTGAAACTTATCGTCATTCATAGATATCATACGAATTTGGCGGAACATCATGTTATCTCCCTGTAACACAGTGAAATGAATAAGTTCTTCGTTAGTTAGTTTGAAATTATAATCATGAGTAATAATATAGTTAAGAGGAAATTTTAAAACGCTATATAATGGAGGAGAAAACATCTATATCAATTCTCCTTTACTTTAATTTGTTTTGGAAATCGTCGTCATCGCCAGAGTCATCATCGCTGTCATCCAACTCGCTATTGCACACAACGTAGTAACAATCAATTGCACTGCTAATATAAAATACAAGAAGGGGAGTAATAACCAGCGCCACGAATAACACTTTTCCAATAATCTGATAGGCCAAGTAGAAGATTACCAGTGTCTCAGCAGCGTGCAGTATCCAATTAAACCAGTCTTTGCTATTGATAAAAGCAGATACCGCAATAGTCAAAGGAATATTTGTACTCATCATGCCCTGCTGGCCGTCTTCGTCTTGCAGATCGTCAGACTTCTTAGGATCTTTATCCACTGTTGCATTCCTCCTTACTCTTCATCATCCCACTCGCGGCGTTGCTTGTGGGATTTTTTACTATATTTAGACGCCGGAGCTTCCTGCGCTTTTTCGATCTCCTGCATAAACTGGTTTTCAATCATGCGCTGTTTGCGGGCTGCTCTCATATATGTACTCTTAGAATTCTTATCTCGTTTGCGGTCACTCATCGCCGTAATCCTCCTCACTGTCGTTATCGTATTCTTCCAACCCATATAGCTTATGATATAAATATCGGGTCAAAGAAGGGGACATAGGCGTATAGTCTTCCATCCAGAGCGTATCATACAGTGAAGCATCACCAATAACTTCCTGCCAGTCCGCGTATACTTGAATCGCGTCAATGATATTTTCTACTGTGACACTATAATTACGCACCGCATCAACTACGGCGAATCCAATATTAAAAATATCCTGTTTTGAAAATTCTTCTTCTTTCATAATAGTCCTCCTTATAGAAGCGATTTGCACCGAAGTGGCTTCTTTAGTTTATCTAATTGGTTGTAAATATCTGCGATTTGCTCTTCTATAGTTTTTATTCTATCCCATGCGGATTCTTCTACAGGTTGTTCTTTGGGTATGACAATAGCTGAATTTTTTGCTAAATCGCTCGATATCCAATAACCATAAGGGTTCTCCGGATTTCCAATAAAATCTAAGTCAATAACATCCATTTGGCGTCTCCTTTACAGTAAACTGTGACATACAAATGATTTCTTTTTCTTTATTTCAATACTTACTTCAGGACACCGCTCACGAAAAAAATCATATATTGCTTTATCTGAAATGCAATCAAGTCCAACTAACTGTCCATCCGAAATTAACAATTCATCATCATAAGACCTGATACTGTCTCCGCGAGCGACCGCATCTATCAGAAGTCTTGCTCCTTCTTCTGTCCATTCAATAATCATAAAAGGCTCCTGCAAATAAACGATTTCGAATTTCTAATCATATACACAATTTGATCGTATATTTCTTTATCGGTTCTTCCCCAAAATCCATAGTATTCAAAATCTGGTTTAATTTTGCTTTCATCTATATCAGGTGCAAATGGATAAAGCTTTTTATATTCTCTGACGAAACCTTTAATCATATTGAGTTCATCAATCTCATCTCTCATAATAGGCTCCTACATCTGAGTGGCCGTCTACTGGTTCGAATAATATCTTCCAAGCATTCTGGCACGACAGAAAACCCTTTAAACAAATCAAACGTATTGCGGTATATTAAATCATCTATATTTATCTGTCGCATTTTATTTTCACAGATGTATCGAACATCAGCTTCTCCATACAGCTTAGTGAATAATTTGCAATATTCAAACGACTTGGCCAATCCAAGATCTTCATCAAAGTAGAACATAGTACACTGTGCATTCATTTTACTATAGTCAAACTTTTCACGAAATTCATCCGGCGATTTGCATATTACGATTACTTTGCGGTGTTTTTGTACAGTGTCTAAATTATCATACCAGTTACATACTGCTTGGTAGTTCTCTGGCTTTACGAATAATACTCTCATTGCGGTTTCCTCTGTGGCGCTGCGGCGCTCTTATAACAAGCTGTGGCATACTAGATTCTTTTTATTTCGTTCATGCCATGATGCTTTGATTTTTACGACATGATCTGGGGTCCACATATAGTCAAGCTCGATAGGATGTGCTAAATCCAGATTGCTATCCTTATTAACAAGTCGGTAATAATTCATATCATTAAGCTGATCGAATTCTTTTGCAAGCCGTGTCGCTACATCACTCATGGAATTATATGTATACCCGGGTCCAAACCATATCTGATGAAATATTTTTGAACCATCGTTTGCTCTTAAATACCACGCTCTAAGATCGCGATACGATTTGAATGGCATGACCCACACCATGTTGTTGTCACTTAATGGGACATAGATTCCGTTTTTGGCGTCATAATTTGCAGAAGTCAGCATTGCGACTCTGGCAGTTACAGTGTGATTCATAATAAACTCCTACAGGTAAATGGCTTTTGATACCATGGCGTTGGTTTTGGCTCCCATTGATCAAACAAGCGTTCATAATAGAGCCTTCCGTTTTTCTCATCTAAATGCCATCGCATATCTTGAAAATTCACGTATTCTGCATCAGTATCAGCGAAACATTTTAAAACAGCTAACATTTCATTGTAAGTTCCTTTGTAGTAACCGAAGCGTCCAATTTGTGCGTAACCCATCGCTTCTTTTATAATTTCTTCTCGTGTCATGCTATGGGGTCCTCCAACTGTTGAGTTTATAATAGGCTCTTACAGGTAAACGGTTTTTTGAATTGCAACGCATATTTGCCAACCAATTCAAGATATCGCCTATAAATACTTTCCGCAGCCTTCCCCTCGATTGTCTCCAAATGCGACCCGGACATGATATCAACTTTAATGATCTCCATTGAATTTATCATAAAAGATGACGGAGAATCATAATGTATGTATCTGCGGTCTACATCGACGTGAATTACAATAGAATCTATTTTTTTATTAAGTTCTTCGCTAAGTTGTTCACAGATTTCCTTACTTGCGAGTTCTAGTATTTCTTTCTCATTCTTCTTGTAATTAGTCATTCCAAAAACATCTGTTATCATAGCAAACTCCTACAGGTCAGTTGCACCGTTGGTCTTCCTATGGCTGGATCGTCCGCGTCCTCGATTTCTTGGTGAAACGCAACTTCGGATGGATCATATGTAGCTATAGAGCAGGCGGCGATATTACGACCTCCTATGATATGTTGCATACATAAATCAACATCGTCGATTACAACTTGTTTTGCGTTATATCCAAAGCTGGCGAGTTGGAAATCTAAGGCGTTAAAAACTCGAATAGTCAGTCGTTTTCCCTCAGTATCAACATAGACTTCTCGCGAATCAACTCTGTATCCTCTATATGTCCATTTCCCGCAAGATGATTCGCATAAAAATATTATTGTTTTTGTCACTAGCTCCACATTAAGAGATGTTGGTACAATAATATCACAGTCATTTTCAATTGCGTATTTACATATTTGATAGGTGCGACCACCGCCGCGTGGGGCGAATATTTTATACATACTTTGTAAAGCCTCTATCAATCTTCTGTGAAATCAGAAAATGGAATAAATTCAATATTGTCTGGAAGCTCAATAGTGAGACTTCTTGCGACTGCAATACCATGTTCTGTGTGATAAAATGTCATATACCGAGCGAGTTGCTTCAATGCTTTTGTGTCAAAATCATGTAATTTACATTCGACTGGGATAAGTTCTCCATTACGGTCAATCCATGCGTCGGGTTTGTGCTTCGGATTGTCTCTGTGATCCACAATTTTCCCACATCCAAGCTCTTCTGCTTTCTTTTTAAATAAATCTTGATAATAAAATTCATTATGCATAAGTTCTTTTAATTTTGCACAAAAAACATATTGTCGCATCATTTCAAAACTGTCGGACCATTCGTTCTGTAAATAATCAATTGCTCTATTAAGGTCAAATAAAGACTTTTTATTGTCACACATAGCCATCATTTCAAGAAACCAATATTTATCTAAAATAAGTCCGTCATGATTTTTTATTATCATATTATCTCCATGTAAATTTTTGAACACTGTATACTTTTCATCATTGAAATTTATTTCTTCATATGGAAATTCTAATTTGATAGTTTTTTGGTTGTCAGTCATATTCATTCTCCTACTGCATGCGCAGCACTATGTAATTTGCCAAATGGTGTAATCAAATATCGATGTAGGGCTGTGTCTTCCATCTCTTTTTGTAACTGATGGAACTTAGCCATATTATCAAGATAAGAGGGAAGCACTTTTTCTACGATCTCATAGGTCAAGGCGTATATCTGCAACCATTCTTTCATCGTCATTCCACGATGCACCATAGGACGAATCATCTGCTCAATCTGGTCGCGGATATAATCAATAGAGAAAAAATCAATTTCGTGTAGTATACTCATTCTTTCTATGTAGTTCTTGAATAACTCCACTGTCTGTTCGGCTTCTGCTTCTCGGTAGCGGTCGTACAATTCTTTTGCAAGACTATCAATGGCGTCATAGTTCCATCCGTCAGTAGAAGACCAGTAGTCCGCTACTTTCAGGCCGCTTATTTTTACTTCTATCATCTTGCGCGACTCCTTAATCGAGCAGATCAGCCAGACGGGCAGTCTCAGAACGTTCCGTAATAGGCAAGTAAACCGTTCCAAAGCGTTCATTTCCTGTCAGTTTATCAATCAACTTCTGAATGCCGTTATTTCGTTCGAAAGCTACATCGTCAATCTGTCTCAAGTCACCGTTAATCCACAGTGTGCTGCCCTCGCCAACTCGACCAATCAATAACTGAATATGCTGCTTAGTGAGGTTTTCCGCTTCACTGCAGTAAATTATAGATCGATTGAAGCTGCGTCCACGAATAAAGCCGAGCGGCTGAATCTCTACCCATCCATCAGTGATAGCTCGCTCCAATGCAACCTCGCCGCCAAGACAGTCGGCTAGAATTGCTGCGAATGGATATACCTTTTCAAGCATAGAGCCGGGAAGGAAGCCAATTTCTTTTGTGTCTTTGACCTCGATATTGTTGCGAACCCAAACGATCTTGTCGTATTTGCCCTTTTCGATCAGATCAACAGCGTGATTAACCATCAGGAAGTCCTTACCGCTGCCATATACACCAAGAAGCAGTTTGATTGTAATGTCGTCATTCTGAAGTAGGTCAAAGGCGAGCTTTTGCTGATTGTTGAGTGGTTTGATCTTGCCAGAGTAGGCGGTGTTCAGGTTCTTGTATTTAATAGGTACATAGCGCGAGCCATCCCAGCGAAGCCCAGCCGTGTTGCCATCTGCGTCTGCATTTGGAATCAATACATAACCGTTTGTTGGTGTATCAAACAAGTTCTTTTGCTCGATATCTTTGGAGTAAGCCATCGCCAGCGCTTCCTCGCCACCGTCTTCTAGAGCAACCTCTGTCCAGCCAGCGTAGTCATTGTGAGCACCGCCGTGATCAAGAGATAGTTCACAGGGCAGTTTCATAACCCGTTGCGCAAGATTGAAGCAGCTTAGGTCACTGGTAACAAAACGGAAGGAATCAATCAGCGTGGTAAGTTCGGCGGCTTCATTGGCACTGTCGGCGTCTAACTCTTTTGGAAGGTTGTCCAGTTTGTTCTGCAGCTCATTCAGATACCATCGTGCAGCAGCCATAATCGTTCCGTCGTTGTTGTCTTTGACTGGGACATCATTCAGGATCGAGAGTAGCTGAGGATAGTCAATGGATACTACTGTGTACGCTGCTGGATGTTCGGCGAGCAGACGAGTAACGGTGTGAGCCTTAGCTTTGGTGGCTTCATCCTTCTTGCCACTGGTCTTGATGTCTTCCAGCTCATAGAGAGTGATGTCAGCAATTAGAAACTGCTGCGCAAGCAACGTGTCAGGTGGGATATCTAGTAAGGCAGAGGTGTCATAGAATTTCATAGTGGATCATTGTCCTCCTTGATAAGGATATAGTGGGTGTCGCTTTATGGTTAATATGTTTAAGTACTGTTTGTAAAGGCGAAATTTTGAGCTGCCAGAACATAGCGGGCGAGAAATGCTCTCAGCAGCACAAACATAACTTAAATATATCATACCTATATTATACACCAGATTTTTGTTATTTGCAAGCGAAATTGCATATATTTTCCGGTGCAATACGTTGTTTTTTGGCGATGCTGCGCAGGACGGCTGCTTAATGGATCGTTTAACGGCGTTTATGCGCGAAATGTGCGTTTTTAGTGGCATTTTTAACGATTTTAGGACAAAATTTAACGTTTTTGATCAAAAAATGAGCGAAATTTGAACGATCTGGGAATGTGATTTTGGTCTTTGTGGGGTAGTAGTGGGATGAAATTACGATGATAAGAGCAATTTATAACAATATAATATGATGTAAATTTGAACGATAATACGTTGTTTACCGGGTGATGCTTCGGGACGTTTTTGAGCTTTGCAGCAGTGCACGGTGATACTTGAAAATACTACAGTGTACGATGTGCTGTGTGATTTTGATGGGTGGAAATAGGGGCTGCAGAGCGGTGGTTGACATGTCTGTGGGGATCAAAATTGGGAAGTGAGGTGCTGCACTGATGGATGTAGAAATGTTGTGAACTGCGTGGCGAGCTCGGGAGGTTTGGGACGTGATGGGGAGATAGAACAACTAAGCCCTTCGGGCTTCGCGCGGGCTGACCCCGGATTTTCAACCTGCCCCCCTCTTGCCCTGTCTATCATCCATTTTTTCTAGGATTCATGCGGCTTTTCGGCTAATATGACCTTTTGTTAAAAGGTGGGATTAGGTAGTCCCTGAATACGGAATTTATACCTATTTATATATAGGCGACTTTCCATTCTGTTTTTGTGGACGGTGACTTTTGCTCATGGACTATTGCTTTACAAAAAATCTGGATATGGTATTGTATAGTCACTCCAAGGGGAGCGGGAAACACCGGAACGGCACCCGCACCCCGGGGAGTAGTCGCACCTTGAAAATTGAACAGGCATTTTTTCGTGGGGGCGTTTATACGCCGGCGGGCAAATCGTTTATGCGGTTTGTCTGTATAACCACGCGCAAAGTGTCTGAACAATTAGTGCGCCCAAACCCCGATGGCCAAACATTACCGGCATAATTCCCAAGAACGTGGGAGAAGTGCGGGGGGCGGTGTACCTTGAAAACTGAACAAAAGGCAGAACCTAAGATAACACCACGGGGACTGTTATGCGCAAGCATAGTTTTGTAGAAAACGCCAAGGCCAGAGCTGGCGATAATAGATACAATACCAAAGATAGTACGGTTGTTTGATGGCGTAGAACCGCCTAGAGGAGAAAAAAGCTCTTGTACTACCCCTACTATAAGCTAGAATAGCGGGCAAGGGTGCAAGCAAAAGAACACCATTAGTTCCAGATGGGTAAAGTGCGCCAAGACTAACTAACGCACGATGGACAGCACACGGGCTGTATAAGTCCGTGCCATAATGGAACACGGGCAACAGTGCAATGGCCTAGAGAAAAGCACATACCCAAAAGCATATAAGCTACAAGTGTGGCTTTACATAAAAGAGATGGTCATCGGTATGCACTCTCCAAAAGCGTACCGTACCAGAGCGCTAAACAATCCGGTTTAGTGCAAGTTTTTATAAGATTAGAGGTAACTATTATGCTGAAAGTTTATGCTGACTACGAGTCCATCATTAAGGATGGCAAGACCAACACTCTGACTGTTCTGGAACTGGTCAAGTTTCTGAACGAACAGGGGGGCGTCCTGACCAAAGAACAGGGTGACGCTGTACGCAAAACCCTTGACCAGCGTGTTGAAGAGGATAACTCTGCAAAGTGTGATGCACGCTGTGGGGAACTGTGCGCCATGGAACGTTCCGATATGTGGAAAGTTTACGCCCCTAATCCCTATTACATGGGCGTAAAAATCACTGTTGACGCCAAGACCAACGCACTGACTGTGCAAGATGCCAAGATGCCGCTCAAGTTCAAGACTTTGGAACGGCATTACCAGATTCTGAAGTCCGTAGAAGTCGGCGATGATGGCAAGCCCCGTCCCAACAGCGCTGTTACGCTGTGCTCTGATGCAAGTTATAGCAAGCTCATTATGCTGTTCAATGGCCTGTTGGTTGAAGAAACTGCAACAGAACTGGGCTCTAATAAGCTCCAGCGTTCTACTAAGGTTGTGGAAGCACTGACTGAAAAGGGTTTGGACTGCTTTACCGGCACTATCAACAAGGCCAAGCGTCTCCAGCAGCTCCAGTCCATCTGGAATGCTATGCTCCCTGAAGAACTCGCCAAAGATTGCAAGGCTTTGTCTTGTGACGTATCTTTCATGAAAAAGGCCGCATTCCGTGTTAAGGGCAACTCTGTCAACGGCATTGGTGACCGTGCCATGGTAGACTTTGTGGTTGTCACGCTGGCCGCTGGCCTGTCTTTCGATGGTAAGGCTCGTACTCTCAAGTATAACACCACCAGCAAGTCCAAGTTCTTTGTGAGCGACAAGTAATCCCACGCACTAACGGATACCCTTTCGAGGTCGCACCGTTCAAAGCGGCCTCTTTCCAACGCGGTATGCGTAGCGCTCAAGAGTGTGGCGCATTTTGCACACTCAGAAAAGAGGTTATCACTATGTCTTGTCCTTATGTCATAAGAGAAACCATTGACGCCGACCACGTCCGTGAGCATGGGTATTACCAGCTTGACGAAATGGTTTACGACCTGACCCACGACTTTGCAAGCGCAGATGTCGAGGTTATCACTCGCACTCTGTACAACGTCGTCATGGAAAGTGGTGAAAGACTTTCCGATGTGGATGACGAGACAGTGTTCAAGATGTTGAGTGCCGGTCTGCCTGTTCTGCACGTTGAAAACGCAAGGGATGGGTATATCATGTACTCTCGTCCTGAGCCCAAGCCCGCTGTCAAGGTCAAAAAAGTCGGCGGTATCACCAGAGCAAACAAGAGCACCACAAGCGCGTACTGGACGTATCCTCATCCCATCGTGACGAATGCACCCATTGATGAAGTTGGATTCAAAGCGCCATTTGTTCTTGAAGCAAAAGTGTACAACGAGGAAACCGAACATGAGGAATCCCTTTATTATGAGCTGGATGAAACCGGTTTCAAGAACGCAATGAAAGACATTGAAACTATGGTTGCCAACAAGTGGTCGAACTGGACTGCAACAAAACGAATCCTGAAAGCAAGATTCTTCTCCAATAAAAACGGTCAGTTCTATCTGAAAATCTCATTCAATTTAACATTCTAAACGAAACCAAAAGGAGCAGCGCAGCGATGAAATCAAAAATAATATCTAGTGTCCCGAGCATGACGTTAAACTGCTCACTCCCGCAAATTCAGAACGCCTTGACGTGGCGCGGGGGCTTTAAACTAAGATTCTGAAAGAAAAGAGAGGTAATGCGCTAAATGTTTAAAGACAGAAATGGCATAGTTATCCAGTGCGTCAACCGTAAAGGAATGATGTACAATGGCTGCAAAGTTCCATATATGGGACTGTACGGCACGCTCAACGGCAAGGAATTTGTCGCGGAGCCTCGTCTAAACGTGAAAACCGGAGAGATGCGACTCAAGCATCGTGATTTGAAAACCAAGGCTCGCTGGGACGATATTCCCGACAAAAAAATTGTAACTCTCATTGTCTTAGCTGCAAAAGCTGGATGTGTTCAACTTTATAAGTGGGATACAAAAATGGTTTCTCCTGACCAAAACAAAGCTAAAAAAGAAGCTGCATTTTGGCATAAAGAAGCCGCAAATCCTGATACCATTCGCAGGTTTAAGGTAAAAGTTAAGTACCAAAATTCGCCTATGACAACTCACGAATATGGAACAAGAAGCCATGTCCTTTATGGCGAATTCATCGACATGAACGGCAAGGTCAAAAAAATCGAACAAGTACAAAATTATATGGATGGAACTGGCATGAGTTCTTCTTTTGATAACAGAGACAGAAGGCCATTAAATCCGGTTTTCCCAGTCAAAAGTGGAAAGCGTTAATGAGTTATTTATTGTTACCGTGATTCCACTGACCGTCTGCACCTAATTTTGGACTTGAATCATTTCCCAAATTTGAGTTTAAACAGGTGATTTTATCGGATTGAAGCTGTTTGAGTTCTTTCGGCGTAAATCGAACTTTGATAAATGTTCCATTCTTTTTCGCAATTCCTTGTCGTTTGTTACATAAATGCTTATAACATAATCCATCTTGAAAAACTGGGTTATTACATTTAGGTCTATAACAAGTCAATTTCGGCTTCATAGTATCACCTCTTAGCTAAATTATAGTTTAAACTTTTAATAAAATCAATTGGTCAACCCCAACGTCATTCGATTAAATTCGGCTGGCGTTTTCTTTTTTACCTCTTTTCTCTGCTCCACAAGGAGCGATACTGGGCGATTCACGGTACCAGGGTAGACGAAACCGTGGCCAATGCGAAAGCATCACACACACACACACACGAAAGGACAAGAAAATGAAAATTATCAATTGCACACCTCATGAGATTTCTTTTGTTGCCGATAACGGCGACATCATTCGCACCATTCCTGCAAGCGGTATTCTGCCTCGTGTGGCTACCTCTTACACGGTAGCGGCCACTGTTGACGGTATCCCTGATGAAATCACTGTGTATGGTGATGTCGAAGGACTTCCAGCAGAAGAGCCCGAAACAATTCTGGTCGTGTCTGCCCTCGTGGCAAATGCGTGCAAGAACCGCAAGGATCTTCGCATTCCCGGGCGGCAGGTCCGTGATGAAGCTGGCCATGTTATCGGATGCAAGAGCCTGAGCCATCCTTGCTAAAAAGAGGTGTAACGTCATGACTATTATCGCAATCGAATCCGCCCTCGATGTCGCGATTATGTTTGGCGATGTTGAGTTGGCGGAAATTTACACCGAAGCCTTAGAAGAGGCGGGCGTCCACTACGAAAGCCCTGTCAAGTGTTGGGCATAACGAAAGGAGCACAGCGATATGGAAATGGATATTGGCGACTGGTACGCCGAACAGTATCTCCTCGACACTGATGGTCACATTGGTATCGAAATCCATGCAGAAGACGGCACTGTTGTTGACCGTTTTCCGCTGAAAGACCGTGAATCGTGCGAACGTTGGTTTGAATCTCAGCTTGTATGTGAGCGGTGTGCAACGCCCACATGGTGCTAATCGAAAGGAGCGCAAACAGTATGGATTATTTTAGTTCTCAGACGATTTTCTTTTGCGGTATCGTTGTCGGTATCGCATTCGCCGTATCGATTCAGCTCGCAATCAAAGAACTGTTCCACTAACGGCGTCCCACGCATAGCAGAAAGGAAGCATATCAATATGAAATCAATTTCGAAATCCGTTCGTGGTATGGCGGTCGTTATCGCAAGCGTCATGCTCACAGCCACAATCTTCACAATGCCCGTCAAGGCGGCAGAGCCCACGAACTACATCCAGTCCGGCACGATCTGGAGTGAAAGCGCCGGCGAGTACTTGGTACTCGATGATGCTGGCGAGTTGTGGGGCTTTACCGCCGGAGTTTATGACTATGTCGTTGGACAGTATGTCGAGATGACTATGTCAGACGCAGGAACCCCAGACAATATCTATGACGATACTCTCATTGCCGTGTCTCCTGTATGGTGTGGTTATGAAAGCGACATCGTTGGCCCCTTTGGCTACTACGTCGTTGATGGCTATATCGCAACTGATAACACGAACTGTCTCAGCTGCTGGGTGCGGGATTCTTACGGATCTTTATGGTTCTGGAACGGATTTTGCCCCAAACAGAAGGGCGAGCACGTTGTTCTCATTATGAATAGCAACGGCACACCCGACAAATTCTCAGATGATTCTATCGATGATATCTTGTGGAGCGAAAACGAGGTAGACTGAAATGGATTCTATGAAATTTGATATGCTATCTATTGCGGCCGCTCTGTATGAAGGCGGCTGGCGTTCCACTATTGATGACTACGAACGGCTTGTAAGAGACTATCGCATGTCCCAGAAAGAAGAGAGGTAATCTATATTATGAATCAGTTGAAAGTACTTCAGTATGCACAGGCAGCCGCTATGGATAAGTGGTGGCTTTATGATGGGCTTGCCGACAAGTTCACTGGCGAAAAGGCTGGCGAGATGGCACGTGAAATGGCGAACAAAGTCATGAATGACGTTAAAGAAATTGGCGTCATGATTGATGCAGAAGAAAAGAGTCTCCGTGCCGAGGCTGAAAAGCAGCGCAAGCAGGAGCAGGCCGCAAAAGCACAGCAGGCGCAGCAGGCACAGCAGGAGAAAGCGCCGCAGCAGGAGCGCCCCACTGCCGGTCGTGTCGTGGATGATGGCACGAAATGGACTGTTGCTATCCGATATAAGGATGGCAGCGAAACCGTATCCCGATTCTCTCATGAGGACATCGCCCGCAAGGCATATGAAACAATTCGGATGCTGGATAAAGGGGTTGCCAAATCGAATCTTTCCCGTATGACCTTGACCCACAAGAACAGCGTCGTGAAAGCATACGAAAGAGATTGAGAGGTGCAGCGATGTATTCCAACTTCTTTTGCGAGGACAACGCGGGGGATATCTTTGTGTTTGTCTATTATCGCGACGACCTCATCAACGTTGTGCATCTGCGTGGCGATGAAAGTATCGAATCTGTGATGGATTCTTGTGATAGCGGCTGGCCGTTTGCTGATGAGTACAACCCGGAAGACTACGGCGGGTTGAGTATGACAGCGTTTCTTGCCGAGCTTGACATTATGGGCGCAGAAGTCATCGCCGAAATCAATGGTCGTGAGCCGATTCTATATCCTGAAGATATGGGAGCTGCAGGACGCAAGCTGTTTCAGAGTTTGATTGCGGAAAGGAGCGCAGCCGTATGATCGTCAGCGAGATTTACGAAACCATGGCGGGCGACCTCTATGGTGTGGTCCTGAATGAGGATATCAAAATCATTCGGGTCGTCAAAATCAACGACCGCGAGCTTACCCCTGATTTTTTTCGGCGAGCAAGAATGGGATTCCTTACCGAGCATTCGTATGACCAGTTGCCAAAGGAAGAGATGTGGCGGTGTATTGAATCGAACTGCCGTCTGGTAGCAACCATTACAAACTGCCACGGATTTATCGTTCACGCAGACCATGATATGACTCGCAGCAGTCGTAAGATGTTCGGGAAGAGAGCCCGAATGAATTATGATCGCAGATACAACGGAGGTGCAAATTATGGTGGAACAATTCACAGTCAAGCCAACTACTGCCGCAAAGCAAACCAGTTCGCCTAAAGCAATCGCAGTGTGTCCCATCTCGAATTTCGGCGGTTATGAAATCTATGAATGTGACGATGAACGCGTTCATGTAGGTATCAACAACGGCGATACAATCGAGGACTGTGGGACACGCCAGGTCAAATATACGTCAAGCGGGCGTACGTACTTCAATCTGGGCGGTCAGCGTCACTATCTCGATGATTTCATCAGAGTTTAAGGAGAGCAGAAAATGTCAGAATGGCAAGAGCTTTGTAGCCGCGCCATCTGGGTCACAGTTGGAATCTTTGCTGTTCCATATGCTGGGCTTCAGATTGGCCGTGGGTTTTATTACCTAGATGAGTTCCCGCGATTCAATCGAGTCTGTCGGGGCTTGTATCGTGCGGTGAAAAATCTAGTGAGCGGCATCGTAGCTGTCTATCAGGATTGTCCGTGTGAATTCGTTCTATATACCACAGCGGTGATTGTAATCATTGCTGTTGCGATAAATAAAGCAGCGGCACTCATGTAAGAGTACGCCACCACTACACACATCAAAAGAGAGAGGTAAGAAAAATGTTGTTTTATCGTACTAAGCGTGAGGCCAACAACAAACCCATGTATCGCGGCAAGGGCAAGCGCAAGGATGAGGAAATTTGGAGTATCTACATCGCAGACGAGCTGTTCACCGAGGCCGAAGTCAAGCGGTTGAATCTGAATCTGGCTTACCTCGAACAGGTTGAAATCTCCCGGCGGCAGACACACCATCAGGGCTGTTATCGTGTGGCGAATTTTGACGCCAACATTACGGCTGTGAAACCGGTAAAGCAGGCTCCGGTCAAGATTCTTCCTAAGCAGGCCGAGATTGAAGTTGTCAAGCGTCTGAATGACCGGCGCGTATATAAGAAGCATAAGTGCCTTTGCCCCGACAATCGGCCGACGACCAAATTCGTTCGATACCGTGTTGCAAATGATGCGGCGGTGGCAAACAAGTAAGAATTTCCAGCAATTTCCTACATACATAATGCGAGTTCAGATGATATTATAAACGAAGTTTTCGCAGAAATTATTATTCATGACCTGAAATGAAAGGAGTTACGTAGTATGGTTATCAACATGACTGAACTTTCTGTGGCGCAGTGGTCACTGAAGTAGCTCGATGCAGCTCGTAAGTTGTGTACGGATGGAGTTCTTCATGATGGGCCATTGCCTACAATTTCCCCTACGGACGCATCTATCAAAGTAAGACATATGGCATGGCAGATGGCCGAACAAATTGAGAAGTTGAAGCCGGAAGCAATCATCATCCAGGGTGAACCTGTTTTCGTGGCCACCTTCGTAAACAACTATCGTGACTTGCAGTGTTGCTCTCCTGATTACGCTGAGTGTTACTCTCCTTGCTACGCTGACGGCAAGTTCGTGCAGTTCAGGAGGTTTTAACGCTGTAGCGTGTAAGGAGTCCCTAATGAAACCAGTAAGAGATAATCCTATCGAAGAAGGAATCGATGCTTTCTTTGAAGAAAAACAAAGACTCGAAGAAGAAAAGCAAAAACTCGAAAATGAAATTCGAGATTATGAACAGAAATATTTAGATCAATATTATGATCAATTATACGAACAAGAGCTTTCCGAACTCTTGGATTTTTATAAGGAGATACTATATGAGTGATGCAGGACGTTGGAAGCTTGGTAAAGATATGCTTACCAGCGATACGATTCTCGATCCTGTCACGTTTGATGACCTGATTCTGGCTCTGAAATGCAACTACGCATATATCGGCGAAACAGCAGTCAGAACCCAGATGAAAGAAATTCTGGATCAGCGACTGGAAGATGTCAAATATCTGATCGAAAACAACATTGACGAGATCATTGCGCTGGCATCAGATGAACCGCTTGAGGACGCTGGCCACGATGATATTACACTCGAAGAATAGGAGTAAGATATGTTTGTTTTGACTGAAATTGTGGCCAATAATGTTTCTGCATACGTTGGCAATATCCATGTATCAAACAATGTGGAAGAGCTTCAGAAAATTATGAATGCCGATTTTGACCACGATTTGAAAGAAGCAAATGATCTTTGGATGGATTGCGGATCTAATCTCAATGATAAGCCACTGTCTATTTGTCACACATATTCTGCAAAAATCAAAACGTTAAAAGAATTCAAAAGCTGGTCGATTATGAAAGTGCAAGGGGAGGTGACGCAGTCGTGAAAACTGAAATCAATGGACAGCCCGCCGAACTGCTGTTCTATAACAATTGGATGTACAACGCAGTCCGTATCCAGAACGAACTCAAGCGCATCTTTGAGAATGAAGGCGGTGAAATGGTACGGCGAGACCGTTATCAAAAGCCACTCCAGCTGCCGTCAATTCCGACTTATGTGGTCAATCGCACGCTGAAAGAGCAAATCAAACAACTCGAAGAAAAGGTGTCATATCTGGAAACGCGCCCTATCAAATGCGTGGAGTCTTATCTTGATTACAAGAACAAACTGGAACGACTTCAGCAGATTCCAAATGAACCGATTTTAAAAACCGGCGCACATGATTTCGTCTTGGATGATATGTATTACGGAATTCTGTTTGATGACAATATGTTTTTCGCTACATATTATGCAGTGGCGCATATTTCACACTCTGGTAATTACCGTATGGTTGCATATGATTACTTCAAAAAAATGACGACTGAGTGGAAATACGACTGCTTATATCGATATGATTGCAGTGAGACTGATATCAGAGAGATTGCTTATCAGATCTTCAATATGCTAATCAAACATAAAGCATTTCCAAAGCGCGGCAGTTCGGCTTATTTACATACAGTCACAATCTAAGAGGGGGTATGAAGTATAATGAAATCAATCGAAGTTACATACGATGTAGAAGTGTGGAATGGCAAAGCGTGGGAAACGGGTGAGGCTGCGACCAAATTGGAATTTATTGATGACGACACGGTTAAGGATCTTGTGAGATTCGAACACGCAGATACATCACAAATGGATTCAATCACCTATATGAAATGGCAAAAAATGGAGCAAATTCTTCGAGCAGTTGAATTTCTTCGTCGTAGATGCTATGCTGAGCACTCTATCAAATCAATCAAGATCGTTGGAGGTGATAACTGATGAAAGTATCAATCGAAGAAAAGCGTGCCGAAGCCATCAAGCGAATGAAAGCGTTTGGATTCTTTCACGAAGCAATTGAACTGTTCGAGGCAGACGGTACACCGCTATCCAGTGAGCCGCCTTGGGGTGCATTTTACGTTCTGGATGATAAACAGAAAGCAGCTGTTCACGAATTTGAAGAAGAGTACGGCGGACTTGTTTACAGTGTGATTCGGTCATTCCATAAGGAACTTGGCATCATTGATAATTTGCTTTATGTCAGTGATGAAAAAGATGAATGGCCGATGGATTTGGACGACATTGAAAATATGTGTCCTTGTGTCTATGCTGTCAATTACAATACGCCAGAATTCAGCGAGTTTGGTTCGATCGGCGTGAAAATGGGTGCTGGAGCAGGGCTGATTCGCATTAGTTAAACTTCTTTAAGTGTTACTTAATTCACCCCATACAGTTGTAAAATCTTCAAAAACCTGCGCTAACTCACTTGACTATAACATCATACCGTTGTATAATAGAAGCTGAAGAGCTATATATTTTGATCAGTTTGGGCGAATTGGTCAATATGCAACGAAATGTATATTTATTCAAATGTTCAATCATTCAATTCACAATTCAAAAAAATCAGAAACGAAATAGCGAATGGGTTTGGGCGAAGTCCAATCGCGAAGCGCCTCTGATTTGAAGCCGTGGCGAGCGATGAGCGAGTGGCGGCGAAAAAAATTTGGAAAGAGGATGAATTGAGATAATGATGATGAGTTGTTAGTGATGTAAGAAAGAAGAGGATTATAGGAGATAATAGATAGAGAGTGTGAGAGGAAGGAAGAAGAGGAAGAAAGGAGAAGGAAGAGAGAAGAGAAAGAAGAGAAGAAGCGGAAGAGAAAGGAAGGGGAAAACCTTTATGCGATTTCGAAAATTGTTTGCGGCGGCCGTACTGGCTTCTGCTCTGATGCTGACTGGATGCGGTGAAAAATCTGAGTCGGACGAAAATCTTCCCCGGGTCAAGTATGCCAAGGTCTACAACCCTGATGGTACGCTGTTGGTTGAAGGAGAGTATGAATCTTGCTACTATGGCAACCAGGTTGTCACGATCGAAATCGACGGTGTCAAGTATCAAACTGCCTATGTTAATGTAGTCACGATGTGGTGGTATGAATAACTCCGGTAAAAGAAAGGAACGATAAATCGTGGAAGAAATCATAATGAAAGCCATTCCTGAGCACGGCGGAGTGTCGATGACTCGAGCCGAACAGGAAACCATTATCACGATCGGGGCGCTGGACAAGATTGCCGAGGTATGTTCTAACGATCCAATCTATTGGCGCAAGCTCGATGCTATGTGTGAAAAGTCTCCCGATGACTATAAGCTGACGAAGATTCACCGCACCAAGGACGGTTTGATTCTGTGCAAGTGGTACACAGTGCCGCGCAAACTGCTTGGGTTCAGATCTTCACGTGTCTATACGGAAGAGCAGCGGGCACAGATTGCAGAACGATTCAAACAGTATCGAGAAGCGAAGGTCGAGCTTTGATCGCTTCCAGAATCAATTCTTAGCCTGAAACGTCCTTATACGATAAGGGTTTCTCAGACATATAGTGATTCTGTAATGAAACTGCTATATCAGCACCAAATATGTGTCTACACCCCTTATTGCATAAGGGGGAAATGGCATAATATGAAACGAGGTGATATCGTGAAGGCATTCGATAACACATCTTAGGCGAATACACTCGTGGCAATCACCGCAAGACAGTTATCGTAAAACATCGAGATGAATACGTATTTCAGTTACGGCTGCCGGTTGACCGACAGTTACGCAAAGGTAGGATGAGGTATCCCGGGGCGGAGGGGCCTGCTTTCAGCCTCCAAACGAGTCGACGGGCGTCAGACCCAGAACCACTGAACGCCGAGCAAGGCGATTTGGTTGCAAAACGCCCGAAACTCAACGAGGTAGCTCATCAAAGTTCGACAGAAGCTCATCAATTGAACTCAATCAACGCGAGTTGAACGGGTACTGATCAACTTCGGGACCTTTTTAAGATCAATCCTGAGAGCTTAAAAGAGCAACAACATCATTTAGATCTCGATGAAGAATAATGTATAAATATGCAGAAAGGATGAATAATATACAATGATTTATGCATAGCTAATTGAGGCGCTACCTAACGCCTATTATAAATAAGGTAGTCGACAAAAATGACACAAAAAATATATTTAAGTTCTGTTTATAATGACAATTGACGACACAGAGAAAATGTGTTATCATCATTTCACAAACAGGACTTAAATATACATAAGGGAGGAAAAACAAGTGAATGAGAACGAAAACGTAGCGATGCAGCTGGCGACCACAAGGAAGTTCGGCGAGCTGGAGATTCAGGTCTACGAGAATCCGGCGGTCGGTCACAGCAGGGTACAGGATGATTTCTGGATGACTCGAGAGCAGATTGGCACCGCGTTGGAATACACTGATCCACGAAAGACGATTGGTAAGATTCATGAACGAAATAAAGACCGCCTCGACCCACTTTCAACTGTCGTCAAAATGTCGACGGTTGAGGGCAAAAGAACGGTGATGCGCGAAGTTGTTTGCTACAATCTGCGCGGCGTCATGGAAATCTGCCGCTACAGCACCCAGCCCAAAGCGAACGCTTTCATTGATTTCTGCTGGGATGTGATGGTCGCTCTGATGCAGGGCGAAACCGTATCTCTGAACAGAGGGCAGGTAAGTGACGCGGAATCACGGCGACAGGCACGCTTTGAAATCATGACGCAAGGCATCGAGGAACTTCGCCAGTCTCAGAACCAGCTTTGTTCTCAGATGGCCGAGATGGAAGAAAAGCGCCGGCAGGACAGGGAAGCTCTTGAGAATTTGATTCATTTCACAAAAGCAGACCTTGAGAAGGCAGAACGCATTGTGAGCAAGAACGACATCATTATCTCCACAATTGAACAGATCAAGAAGCAGCTGGCAACGACTATCCAGCAGCCAACTTATCAGAATGGTTCCTATACTCCGCGTAAGACTTACATTCAGCCAGCAGAAACTTCGTGGAAACATGACGTTAAGGAGATGGTGGGAAAAATCTCCAGCATTGAGGGTGTGCCCCAAAAAGACATCTATAACGACATGTATAAAACTCTTAAGAAAGAACTCGGATGGTCTGCACACGAAGAACGAAAGCTTTACGCGAAGAAAAGGGATATTTCAGATGTTTATTCGATCCCGCTCATTGATATTGTGGAGATGGCCAACGATAACATTCGGTCAAGTTTCTATTGCCGACTCAAGGATCGCTACGAGAACGATCTTTTTGATCCCGAGGAAGCAAAGAGGCAGCCGCATGTGAGCAAGCGAAATCCGCCGATGATCCCTGCCAGCATGATTCCTACTCGGCATAAGGTTGAGGATCTTCCGAGTGTGTTGTCTCCTGAAAATCCGGGCGGCAATGATATCAAGATTGTGGCAGAAGTTCAGGCGGTCGAAGTTGAAGCTCCTGCGGTTGAAATGCCGGTGGTCAAAGAACCGAAAAAGAAATATTACTACAAGCCGAGCATTACGCTTCCGATTGTTGAGCCCATTGCAAAAAAGCTGGGTGATAAGACGATTGGGTATTGGGTTACCTATGCAAAGATCTATGACACGATCGGCGTTGTCAAGATGGATCGTATGCGCAAGGCGTATGTACGTTCCCATAATAAGCCGCCCAAGGCTACTCCTGATATTTTCCAGAATTCTGATAAGAATATGAAAGTGTTTAAGGAAGCCGCAAAGATTGTGGCGGCAGCTATCTAAGCTATCTACTTTCCTCCATTGTCCTTGGGACTGACAGCCGGGAAAGACCGGCATATATCCGGGTGTAGCTCAGTTGGAAGAGCGCGTGCTTTGGGAGCATGAGGCCGCAGGATCATGACCTGTCACTCGGACCATGGTACAGGGTCTTTCCTTTCTACCTGTGCCTATTGTGTGTATAAAACGGTTTCCATTAGACGAAACCGCGTGGCTGAAAATGCCGAGCAGGTACGATAATCCTGCCTTATATGGGCCCGAAAGGTTTTCGACAGGGCTATGAAAATTCACAATTCGCAGGTCGGCCATCACCTTACGAGGCAAAAAACAATAAACGCTAACTACAATAGTTATCGCTGCGCGGCTTGATGCCGTGCCCAAAACAGCATCCTGATAGGCAGGTAAATGCTTGATGGTTCAAAGAATAAATCCCGGAACCCGATGTAAACGGTAATAAACACCGGCGTTCTCGGACGCTAAAACCGAGTGGTGGAGTGATGTAACAAACCGTTACGTCCCTGGGTTTGCTGTGTTGGCGGCATGAATTCCTTTCAAAAATTCTAAATGCTAACTATTGCGTAAGAAGATTGTGTACGAGTAATAGTTCTGGACGTGGGTTCGAATCCCACCGGGTCCACCAGTGGCGCAAGCCGCAAAGCTAGGTTCGATGCGACAGCGTAGTGTAGTGCGAGGTCGCTGGGGTGGCGCAATTCCACCGTGGATGCAATGCATTCATAACGCTTTGACCGAAATTGTGCGAACAGACTGCGACGGGGTAGCTCCTCGTGGAGTGAGGGTCTGGTGACAACATGAGTAGGCGAATGGATGACCTGCGAAAGTGGTCTAGTCAGTTGGTGCCCAAGCTGGCGGAGAGTGAATTTAAAAGGGCAGTCTTTGAGGATGGACACCAAAGAACAGGTTTGATCCACTTTGGTTGTATCCACTAATGCTGTAAGTTGCATTTCGCAAAGTTCGTAAGTCGAATGCAATGCACTCAGCTGGTTACATGGTTAAATCCTCCTCTCTGGGATAGTAGCTCAGTTGGTCAGAGCTGGCGGCTCATAACCGCTTGGTCGCGGGTTCAAATCCTGCCTGTCCCACCATTTTTAGTAACATTTTGAAAGAAGGTATGAATCATGGCAAATCTGAATATCAAAGAAATCGTTGAATGGATGATTGAAGAAGCGAAAGATAAGGCTTCCGATAGCATCGCAGTCATTGATGAAGGAGAAATCGTTAAAAAGTTCGGAGTGGAGTCTGGATGGCTTCAGAGCCATGGTCCAGAAATCTATCACGAGTGCGATCGGCACTCAGAAGTTTTGGACTCTTTGATTTACACTGGAAACGATAGAGATTATTGGTCTATTCAGATTACCATTAACAAGGGGTAAATTAAAATGGATGAGAATGCAGCTAAAAATACCGAAAGATATCAATCCTATAAACTTCAATGGATGTTGGATCATGGACACACATTAGAGGAAATTTTTAGAGAACTCTACATGATTCAAAAGGAATACTTGGAAGACGGAGAGTCATGCCCAAGCATTTGGACGTTGTTGGATCGATGGGAAAAGGATATTGGGTTTGGTGGAGAATGTTGGGCTTGCTTTGATGAATGGCTGGAGAATGAAGGTAGAGAGGTAAATCAAAATGGCTGACAACTATCTCAGTATCATTACAAACTTCGGCTGCCACTATAGCTGCCCTGAGTGTATTGTCCGCAATAACAAGCTCAAGATGACACCGACAGACGAGTATTCTTCTTATATGCAGTTAGAGCATGTTCTGAAGAACGAATGTAATGACTGTAATTGGGTATCTGTGTCTGGCGGCGGTGATCCACTTTATCACTGGTGGGAACATCAGGCGTGGTGGACAGGATTCTTTTCGGTGTGTAAAGAACTTGGTCGCAAGATTGAGTTGCATACGAGCTATTATGATTTTGATCATGATGATGGAATTTTAATGTTTCCATTCGAACAGTTTGATAGAGTTGTGTATCATTTGCATTGTGCAGAGGAGCTTTACAAGATTTGTCGCCGGGGTAAAGAAATCGTTCGAGTGGTATTCGTTGTGGACGATTCTATGGACGAATACGAAGTTAGCAGGATTTCAGCTATTGTTCAAGAAAGCGACGATATCGACGAGCTTACATTCCGGCAACACGTGGATGCAAACTATAAGCCGACCTATCATTTGCACGACCTCCTGCTGGCGGGGCATAAAAAGGCTTGGTGGTATGTGACCCAGTGTGATTACAACACCTACTATCATAACGGTAAACTGTACACCAAGTACACTGATATCTTTGAGAAGGAGTGATTCAGATGTACATTGTCGTAAGCGATTATACCAACGAAAAAGTTGACATCTACAAATCAGTAAGTTTCGATAAAGCATTTCAGTCGAGAAGTGATGCGATTGATTTTGCTGCCCGTAGCTATCAGAGCTTCTTTGACAATATGCCAAGCGATGAAGCTGCACGGTATGAAAACGCAACGCGAATTAACACTGATTCTTATGCGGATTTCTGTGGGTGTGCTTTGTGTCCGTATCCCGAGTATGCTATCGGAGCTGCGGTTGATAATGGTGAAGATAATCACATGTACTACATGGTATTTAAGGTAGAGGAGTGATTTCATGAAGCGATACCTTGTAAGCGTTTGGATACGACAGTCTTATTCCATTTGTGGCAAAAAGCTGAGACCGGATTCTGAGGTAGTAAGTTATGAAAAAACATAAAGATTTATTGCTGGCAGCCTGCGCATCGGCTGTTTCGTTTTTGAGTCTCGATGATGTTTTTGAGAAACTTCTACGGCACATCTCGCTTGTTCAAATGGCAACAGGAAGTATAAGTTCTCTTTACGGACGTGTCAGTGAGTTGGCTCTTTCGGTGTCTGTAGCTCTGTCGCTTGCGATTGGAGCTGTAGTATATATTCTATTCAAAAATTAAAAGGAGGAACGAATGAAGAAGTTCAAAAAGATTTTCGTGGTTTCGTGTGCAATCGTAATGGCGCTGACATTTACGGGGTGTACCAAGAAAGAGGTGTATACAATCGAACCTCATGAAACTGCATTTCTGATTTCACTCTCTGAGGGCGGCGGAAAACAGGCGTCCTTTGAGAGTGAGGCAATGCTCGCTGAGGCAAAGGTGGCAGCTAAGCAGGTGTACATTACTTACTCGAAGAGACATCTGTCGCCGACTGACATCATTGGTACTTGGGTTCCGGATAATATGTTGGTCGTCGTCAATAGAACTCCTGTTACTCGTGAATGGTCCGAGGGCAAGGATAGTGGTACCAGCACTGTCAACCAGTCCATCTCCGCCGAAAGCAAGGAGTCTATTGGCTTCTCCGTCGGTATGAACTGTTCTGCTCAGATCTACACTGAAAACGATGCAGTCAAGTTCCTGTATTCCTACAACAACAAGCAGCTCTCCGAGATTATGGATACTGAAATCCGTGCTCGTGTTGAAGCTGACTTTGTTGAAAAGTGCGCCAAATACACCATGAATGAGATCCTTGAGAAGAAGGCCGAGATCATGGAGTATGTCCGCAAGGATGTGACTGAGTATTTTGCAGAGCGCGGTATCACGATTACTGTCCTTGGTATGAAGGATGGCATTGAGTACGACGATGCATCTGTTCAGGCTGCTATTAACAAGTCCTTTGTGGCCGAGCGCAATGACGAGGCGCAGGAGATTGAGAATCAGACCAAGATTTCCAAGGCGAACGCAGAAGCCGAGGCGAATAAAATCATCTCTGAGTCTCTGAGTGACCGGCTGATTCAGCAGCAGATGTATGAAAAGTGGGATGGTAAGCTTCCTACTTATGTCGGCGGCGATGCCAGCATTCCTGTACTGAATGATATGAAGTAACCTGTGCAAGCAGTGGCGGCTCGGAAAGACGAGCAAATATGCAGCTATGGCGTAATAGGCAGGCGCGGCAGACTCAAAATCTGCTGGTGAAAATCCGTGTCGGTTCAAATCCGACTAGCTGCACCATGGGGCGTTTGTGGTATTGCGCTCCACGTCATATCTCCTTTATAATCGTGCCCCTTAGTGGTTCGCGAGAATCACCGTGACTGAACAAGTCGTAGCAGGTACGCAATCCTGCTCTTGATAAGTCGGTATGGTGGAATAGGCGAGACACGTCTGCTTTAGGGACAGATGCTTAAGTGCATGTGAGTTCAAATCTCACTACCGACACCAATCTCGTATGGGTAGGATCTTTAGCGGTCAGATCCGGCCGCGCCTGTGCGAGATACCACCCCCCCTGTGGGGAATGTTAAATTTTTCCATGTACGTTATTCTCGGCTCGCTCGAAAGAGTGCAGCGTGCCTTTGTAAGCCGAGTATTTTATGTGGCTGTAGCTCAGATGGTAGAGCAGCAAGCTAACTGCGCGCCGTTGGTTCAAGTCCAACCAGTCACTCCGATGCCCGCTTATAGGGTCTCATTCCTCCTATTCGGGCTTTACCTCTTTTCTTCCTTGTTATTCCCGGCTCCATGGCACATGCTGTGGCAATAAGGCGTAGTAAGCCGGGTTTTTATGCAGCGGTCGTATAACGGTTAGTACATCGTCCTTCCAAGTCGATGGCGTGGGTTCGACTCCCATTCGCTGCTCCATTGTGTGCGACGGTTTGAGACTCCTACATAGAAATCCAGCCGGGTAAGTCCGTCCACAACCGGTGTAGGTAGACATCTTTACTCATTAGGTCTCTAACTAAATGAGGAATAGAAAATCAGTTGTTCCAGCTAGATCGGGGATTGGCCGTTCATTGGCAAACGACAGGCATCACATCGGTAAATGATGCTGAGCCAAATAGGAAGGGGAATAAGGTGCAAGCCGAGTAGCTGTCGGACGAATACTCTTCAGGTAGCCAGTAAACTGGAACGTAAAACGAATGTTGGCTGTTTCTGATTTTCTTTTATATGCTACCGTGGTGGAATGGCAGACGCCGGAGACTTAAAATCTCCTGTCGGTAACGACGTGCCCGTTCAAGTCGGGTCGGTAGCACCATTGTTCGAATATTAACACACAATGAAAGGATACAAAATGGTTTATCTTTATAAAGGAGATTTGACAAGAGCAAAAGAAATGAATCAAAAATGCCGAGAGGCGGGTGTGATTGCTCTGGACTGCGAAGGCAATGATTCCGATATGTATGGATGGCCTGATACTTTTTATCTGTATTTCCCCACAGAGGAGTCTATCAAGCTGTTCAATGATCTTTCTGATTTCGACCTTTTCATCGACCGAATTGGCTTGCACATTGTTCATAACGATCATGGTGTGTTTTGTATTCCGGTTGACTATTACGCAGCTCAGTTTAAGACTTTTATGCAAAACAAAAATCGAGGAAAAACGAAACAACTTATGAGGGTTGAGAATTTCAAAGAAGAGGAGAGCGCAGCTGTATGAATTCTATTATCAGTCCGTGGGTGTTCTACTGGATCGGAGTATTAGACACATTTAAAGGAGTGACTCTTATCATTGCAGTTATCACGGTTATTGGTGTGATTGTAATGGGACTTTGGATGGGGTTGGATATTTCTTTTGATAATGGCGTAGATAGCAATATGGCAAAACTGTGGATCAAACTGGCAATCGTAAGTTTTGTGGCTTCTATGATTTGTGCTGTACTCCCATCTGAATCTACCTGTTATAAGATGCTCGCCGCCAATATGTTCACAGAAAAGAATGTAACTGCTGCAACTGAATATGTTACTGACGTAATCGACTATGCAGTCGACAAAGTAAAAGAACTCAATCCCACAGCTGAAAATGAAAGGAGCTAAACATTATGATCACCATGTCACATGAGGAGGTTCTCGAGACGATTCCGTTTATGTTTGTTTGCGAAACTCGGGAAGGCGCTCGTTGGAACAGTGGCACTCGCCGTAGGCTCTGGAACGAACAGTTTACCAAACAGGAACAAGCAGCGTGTGCAAGGTTGTTTAAGATGGCGCATGAGTGGGCGCTTATTCACGGTGTCCCTGATGTTGTTCGGATGGATCAGTCTACATATTGGTTGTGGATCAAGCTTGGCGAGTTTTGTGAAATGCTTTGATTATGAGGTGATGACGTGAAGGTTTATGTTCTTTATGACTGTGTCGAAAATCCAGACGAGTGGGCGTTTGCTGGTGTTGAGCACATTTATGCGAATCATGCAGACGCGGTAGATCGGATGCAGGATTTGTTCTTAGAGTGCTTGAACGAACACGACATAAATGATGCAGAAAGTATGCGAGATAGCTACATTGACGATTGGGGAGCGCGTGTTGCAGACGTTCCGGCTGGTTATCGTCACACATGGACAATTACAGAGGAGACAGTTGTATGAAATATGATTTTCGCGTTGGACAAATGGTGCGAATTGGGAATGAAATTCGTTCGGAAGACTCAAATTATCATAAAAGAGGCTATATTGTTGCCTTCGGGAACGGCGGATGCCCAATTGTTGATATGATTGACCCATTCAATACTGGTGCCACCAAGGTGGATTGGTGTCCTCCTAGATTTTGGGAGCCATGTCAAGCAAAACTTACTTGCAAATCACTTCTGTGATTTTATTTTTTGGGTTTGCAAACATGACTTAAATACACAAAGGAGCGAAAAATGATTATCAAGTATGTTGACGGCCACTATGAAATCGTATCGGCGGATAGTGGCCAGTTTATTCAGTCAGCCGATACATGGGACGAAGCTCTGGACGATATGAAGGAGCTGTTACAAACCGTATAAGGTACAACGAGTGATTGCTCGTTTACATATCAATCTTTAATTACAAAGGAGAAAACATTATGAAGGCAATCGTTAAGTTCAACAATCTGTTCGTCACTTCCGCATACGATGTCGCTACCCTGAAGAAGGTCGAGAAGTTCCGTCCCGAGGCTTTGAAGCTGTATGAGGGCGAGGGCAAGGAGAAGAAGCTTGTGAGCGCCATTGCTGTTGCTTCTAAGGATGATATCAGCAAGTTCGGCGTGGCTTTTGCTCAGGATGCAGTCACTGGCGATAAGGTTGCCGTTTTGAGCCGTCCTGTTCCTGCTGGTATGAAGTCTGAGGCAGAGATCAAGGAGTGGGTTCGCGACATGATTGGTCTGACCATTGTTCGCGGCACCAAGATCGAGGAGCAGATCGCGGCCGCTATGGAGTCCATCAACGCTGATGAGGCTGCCATGAATGCTGCAATCACTATCGATGGTGAGGACGCAGACGCCGAGTAAGAGCGCCGCCGAGGTTCCACGCCGGATGTTCCTGCGCAATACGTCCGGCATTTTAACGAGTAAACGATATTTTTCAAATTAAAAAGGAGTACATACTATGATTAAGATTTGGGTTACTACTAATGACGACAAGATCGAGGACGTTGTTGCTACCAGCATGACCCCGAAGGACGTGTTCGCAAAGCATGGTGTGAACTATGCAAATGGCCAGAGCACTCTGGATGGCTGCATTCTGACGGTGGCACAGCTGAACACTCCGCTGTCTGAGCTGGGCGTTGGCGATGAGGTGTATCTGGCTTCTATCTCCAAGCACGACAATGCGACTGGTATGAACTAATCGCACTAATTCGAAAATAAACCGCTGAATTCGTTATTGGTTACAACGATATTCTAAACACTGCAGCCGCTGGCAGACCGGTTAAAGTCTGCCTTATATGTGTCCAGTATCTGGGCTTTGAAATTAAATAGGAGGAAATACATATGGCTTTCACAGCTTATTCCAGCAAGATCGGTTCGAGAGATTGCGACGAAGCATATCCGTTGATTTTGAATTGTGACAATAGCGATCTCAATGATAATGTGATGTTGTCCGTACTGCGCGTACTGATCAATGATGACCGTATCAAGCATTCTATTTCGGGAGGACATCGCATTCAGTCAATTATTGATTGCCAACAGTTCTATATGGGCGACGACGAAAAGTTCACTAAGGACATGTTCGTTCATGAAGATAACGCTTTCAATCAGATGAAATTTGGCATCATGTTTCAGACGATCGACGATAAGAAAGCAGACGCCATTATTTCTGAGTTCAAGAAGTACAATGCGGATTACGAAGCTGCCGGTTGGAAGATCATGGATGTCGCAGCTAAGTACATCGATAAGAATGGCAACGTCTATGTATATCAGAATGAAAAGAAGCAGGGTGTTGTCGTTGTTTGTGCTAAGAAGAATCTGATTCAGGCCATGCACATGGCGGCGAGTTGTTTGCCAAACCTGATGCCGTGGTTTTTCGCTGATCAGGCGCTGACTGATGATGAGAAGGCGATGCTGCGTACTCTTTATGATCAGGACAACGAAGCTTTCGGCAAATACATGGAGAAGGCATACGAGACCGGCGATTTCTATGGTAAGAAGTTGCGTGGCGCTCTGAAGGGATTTTGCAAGAAGGATTATGCCAACGAAATTACCCGGCAGGAGCGATATATTCGTGAAATCCAAGATGAAATCGAAAGAAAATATAACGATATCCGTGAGAGAAATAAAAATCTTGAAGAAGCTCAATTTAAACTCACTATGATCATGGACCGTGCTTGCTGCACTGAGGATGACGAAGCTGCAATTGTTAATTTCCTGAAGCGCTGCAAGACGCTGGTTTATCTTGACTCCAATAGTGATCGAATCTCTATTGGTTATGTTGGCACGCTGAACGATTGTGATGAGGGCGAGTTCCGCACTTGTGTTGAGAAAAAGGCAAATAGTCGAAGCTACATTTTTCAGCGTTCGCCGTATGACACGGAACTTACGAAAGATTTCTTTGTGTCAATTTGGAAGACCCATCGGTTCGCTATTCGCACCTACTGTGAATGGCGACTGTATTCCAGCTGCAAGGTTGAAGCAATTCGTGGTTCTGATATGCAAGGTCGCTCTGATTTGATGAAGGATCGTATTCGTCAGCCCCATATCGATCGGCATGCGTGCTATAGCGGTTATCGAGAGATGCTCAATGCGCTTAGTGTAAAACACGATTACATTGGCGTCCTGACTACGATTATTGGTTCAAGCGCATCTATCAACTGGAAGGATGGCACCGTTGTAAGCGACCTCATGTACGATTTGTTTGACGAATCCTATATCAAAACTCGTAAGTGTATCGAGGATAACGCGGGTAATCTGTACACGGTGGCAGAAGTATTTGATATTCTCAAGAACGAAAAGGACGCAGCAGCAACAGCAGAAGCAGTAAAGAAGGAGGTCGCTAAAGATGAAGCCCATTAATATCACGGAGCAGGTTGTAGCAGATATGGCACGTGAATTTGTTCAGGAGCTGTATAAGACCGGTAGGGTTAAGACGGATTCTTTCTCATACAAGAAGAATTTTGCGTCTGTTAAAAAGGATGCTGTCGAGGTGAATTTCACCTATGAAGCGTATTCTCAGATGTTTGCGTTGATTGATCACTTCGATTGTGAGGTTGCATGGCGCGGCATTGTGAATCGTATCGATAAGACGCATTTTCAGATTACCAAGATTCTGCTGTATCCTCAGACCGTGACTGGCACTACCGTAGACACCGATCAGGAAGAATTTTCAAAGTGGTTTCAGGCGCTGCCCGTTGAAACGATTCGCAACCTGAGATTTCAGGGACACAGCCATGTCGATTTCGGTGTAACGCCGAGCAGTCGCGATATGGAGGATCAGTGGCGATTCATTGATGGACTCAAACCGACGAGTTATCAGATTTTTATGATCTGGAACAAGAAGCGGCAGTACAATGTTCGCGTCATTGATCTGGCCGACAATGTCATCTATGAGGGAGCCGATGTCAAGGTTACTGTTGGAGATTTTGACTCGACTCGATTTCTCGAGGATGCAGACAAAACGGTTCGAAAGCGCCCTGTATATGTCGCAAGCACAGTCGCAAATTACGGAGCTTATGGAGCAGGCACCTATTATGGTAAAGCAGTTACGCCGCAAAAAACGTACCCGCAAACAGTTGCCGCGCAAACGCCAGTGCCGCAAATCAAGACGGTAACTGGCGCAGCGGCTCCGAAAGTCAAAGAAACGTCTGAGAGTCGGTATCCACTGGTCAATTATTACAAGGAAAATCCAGAAGATCTTGATACATGCTGGAATTCCAGCTGTTTTCCGTATGACAATTAAAGAAAGGATTACAAAATGAATCTGAGTAAGCTTGAAATGGTATTCAACCCCGATGATATTAGCGGCCAGATCCACATTGTTGGTTGTGGTTCGGTTGGCTCCACTGTGGCGGAACTTCTCGCACGGTATGGTCTGAAGAATTTCACGCTGTGGGATATGGACGAGGTCGAAAGTAAGAATATCGTCAACCAGATGTTCTTCGCCAACAATATTGAAGCTCCAAAAGTCGAGGCGGTTCGCGATATTATCTGCGCCATCAATCCTGATGCCAAAGATGAAATCGTTCTGAAGCCGAATGGTTGGCAGGGCGAGATGATTCGCGGTTATGTATTCCTCGCGGTCGACAATATCGAAATTCGCAAGCAGTTCATGGAAGCGAACAAGTACAACCCGAACATCAAGGGTGTGTTTGATATCCGCACTGGGTTCCATGATGCACAATGCTGGGCAGCAGATTGGAGTAAGGACAAAGACCGAGAGAATTTATGGAATTCTATGAATTTCTCTCATGAAGATGCACAGGCTGGCACTCCGGTTTCTGCATGTGGCATCGTTCAAGGTCTCGCCCCGACTGTTCGTTTCGTGTGCTGTTTGGCGGTTACGAACTTTATCAATTTCGCGACCAATATCGCACCTTTGAAGAAAATGATCGTTGCAAATCCGTATACTTTTAACGTTACGGCTGCATAAAGAATAAATAAAAAAATCGTGATGAATTACTGTTGAAATATACAGTCCTGCCGGATGACCGACAGGTTCGTAAAGGTAAGATCATATACATCCCCCCGGAAAACCGAGGCGTGTGATCGCATGCGGCGTACGTCGACTCCGCAGGTATGTTGATTCGTTGACAGGAATAATCAACGTAGACACGTACCGGCAATGAGCTCAAAACGCAAACTCGCAGGAAGACGTCCCGTCGAAGGCACCTCCCTGAGCATACAAACCACCATTTAGATCACGATTTAGAAGAAGAGGTAAACATATGTACGTTACTTATTGGAATCCGCCGAGAACAAGGCAGATTACGTTTGACGAAATCCTTAGTGGAGTCGTGGACGTGAACCAGTTGAAATATGCTGGTGATGAAACTTCTACTCGAACTGTACAGCGTAATGGGTTGAATGATCGTCTCGTAGCCATTACAAACGTTACCAGTATGATTACGCGGCTTACGGAATTCAATCAGAAATACGCTCGTCTTGAAGCAGTACGTGACCTGTCGACGTATTACTATCACTTTGAAATTCCCAAGAAGACTGGTGGCGTTCGTCCAATTGATGCACCGAACAATGAACTGAGCGATGCGTTGGTTGAGTTGCGGACGCTGTTAAAAAGTTTCATGATTGCTGATTATCACACGGCAGCACACGCATATATCAATGGGCGCGGCACTCTGAGTGCAATTAAAAAGCATCAGGCGGGACACAGATATACAGTAAAAGATCGTGAGACTGGGAAAGAAAAGATCGTCACCTATGAAAATAACTGGGCTGTCAAGTTTGACTTTCATGGGTTCTTCCCGAGTTCCACTCCTGAGTTTATTTACGGTATGTTCAGCAAGATTTATCCGTTTTCTCTCATTATGAAGGATCGAAATGGATACAACCAGCTGACTAAAGCGATGCGTCTGTGCTTCTTGAACGGCGGTCTTCCGCAGGGAACGCCAATCAGTCCGTGGATCACGAACGTTATGATGATCCCGTTTGATTATATGTTAAACAAGAAGCTTTCTTACAAATATACCATGAAAGACGGCATTTCTCGTACTTTTACATACACCAGATATGCAGACGATATCACCATCAGCTGCTATTTGAGTTTTGATCCGATGGAAATGCAGGATATTATCAAAGAGACGTTAGATGCAATCAATGCTCCGTTTACTTTGAATGAAGAAAAAACGCATTATGGCAATCGGCATTCGAGCGAGAACTGGATGCTCGGTCTGATGTGGAACGCCAATAACGATATCACAGTTGGATGGCGCAATTTTAAGGACTTCAAGAAGATGGCATCTAATTACATCGTCTGCAAGAAAGAAGGAAAAACGTGGGATCTTGAAGACCTGCAGCAGTTTAATGGCAGGCTGAATTACTACCGTATGGTAGAAAAAGAATCGGTCGACACGGTGATTTCTCGGTATAACGAAAAGTATCGTGTTGATATGATGGCAATGCTCAAAGCTGACTTAAAACCAAAAGAAGGAGTTGTTTTCTAATGATTGAAATGATGTGTAGAGATGGCGGCACTCCAGTTGAATTGCTCGATCAGGCGGCAAGTGTCGTAGAGGAATCCATTGGGTGTCCAGTTGACCTGTTGGATATCGACGACCACAGAGCAATGGTCTATTGGGGACCGTCTGATGTTGCAAGCGCAATCAAGGAGCTTGGCATCAAAGAAATCGATGCAGAGGATATGAGCTTATGTGCAGATCTCTTGTGCGATTTTGAAGTGAATATTCATCAGGCAATGCTTGAGGCTGGACACGACGCTCTACAGAGCTGTTTGGAATGTCTTGTTGATGAACTGCGAAAACAGGACAAAGAATCCAAGTAATTATATATTGTAATCTCTTTTGAATATCGGGCGTTTTACGTCGCGAGCTGCCGGATGACCGACAGTTATGAAGAATACCATAGCACGCTCATACGGGCTCCATGGGCTGCCGGAGGTTGGCAGCCTCGCCCTCCTGAGCTATGGATCAAATTAGTTCGCAAGCACGGAGTCTCCGTTCTGCAGCCTAGATCCCAGCAGAGCTGGAGATCGCGGCTGCAATCGCTGCGACTCATTGGCCATCAGAACATTTACTCGACAATGCTTCCGGGATCAAAGATCCCTCCAAATTATCTCGCAAATGTTCTTCCAGCCAACTGTTACTCACAATTTAGAAAAGAGATTGATTATGGATTACAAATATAAAATTGGACAAAAAGTACGAATTCGGAAAGACTTGACAGCTGGTGCAGAATATCCAATGCAGAGCGGAGAAAGCTATGGTTGCAATCCGGGAGTTAATGAAGATATGGAAAGATACCGTGGTCAACTTATGACAATCGATCGCCAAACATACGGTGTTTATACGCTCTGTGAGGACAACGAATATTGGAGTTGGACTGACACGATGTTTGAGTCTCCAAAACCACTTACATGTAAAAGTCTTTTGTAAAGGAGTGAATTTTAATGGCAGAAACCGCAAAGAAAGTGGCACAAAAAACCATTCTTTTCCCAGTTGAAGATCAGCCTGCAAAACTCGTCGTTACAGAAGACGATATTGAACGAATTATTCAGCAGGCAGTTAAAAGTGCCACTGCAACGAAAAAAGCACGGAAACCTCGTCGGACGGACAGTCTTTATCTCAAGGATGGACGCAGAAAGCCAACCCCGGCAGATCCTATCAAGTCAAAGGAAGATTTCAAGAAGATTGTTGATTACCTTGGGTCTAACGGACATGAAGAAATCGCGCTTAGAAACAAAACGATGTTCATTCTCGGTTGTTCAATTGGTGTCCGATGCGGCGATTTGTTGAAGCTTAAAACGGCTGATGTTTATTATGAGAACGCTCATGTAAAAGACCATATTGAGCTGATCGAGCAGAAAACCGGCAAGCGAAACGTGTGTAAGATTTCTCATATGGCAAAAGAAGCTTTAAGAGAATATTATCATGCAATTAGTTTTCGAATTGACCGCGACACGCTTCTTTTTCAGAGCAAGAAAGGTGGACAGCTTAACGTTAGATCGGTGAGCAACCTTTTGAAGAAAGCTGGTAAGGCGTGTGGTTTGAATATTGAGTTATCTACTCACACTATGCGTAAAACTTATGCTATGGCCGCGTTACAGAGTGCAGAAGGTACAGTTGATGAAGCGAACATCGTGAGTATTCTGCAAAACAAATTTAACCACAGTAATCAGCGTATTACGATGAGATATATCAAAATGGATCAAGAAAAACTTGATGAAGTCTCTGAGAATGTTTCTGACTGGTTTGAAGGAGAATGAACTATGAATTATAAGTTTAAACCCGGAGATAAAGTAACAGTTAGAAAAGATTTGATGACAGATTACGATTACAAGATGTTATCAGGGAAAACACCAAACGACGGGGTCATTGCTACTCCATCCATGAAAGCACTCAGAGGGAAACAAGTTGTGATTAAAGGCTACGATCATTGTGACACCGTATCGTGCTACAGAGTAAAAGAAAGCTCCAGATATTGGACAGATGAAATGTTTGATCGTCCAAAGAACTTGATTTGCAAAAGTTTGTTGTGAAGGTTTGAAATGGAATACAAGTATAAACCCGGCGACAAAGTTAGAGTCCGCCCAGATCTTCATGAGTTCGGAAGTTACAAAATGGTAAGTGGAACAATGCCAGGATGTAATCTAAGAGTTAGTAATTCTATGTGTAGTTACGCCGGCAAGATTGCAACCGTTTCAGACTGCTGCATTGCATATGTTTTAGAAGGGTTTGGTGGTTGGTCATGGAGCGATGAAATGCTTGAACCAGTTAAGCCGCTTTGTTGCAAATCATTGTTGTGAGGTGATTGTATGAATGAAATCTGGTGCGTGATTGAATGCAGTTCAGATGGCGAAATCTTTCAGCCTGATTTTTTCAATTCAAAGGAAGATGCGGCTGCATTTATTGAGGAAGAGACAAAAGAATGTCTTTTCAATATGGTAGATTTACCCGGGGCTGATAGAATGACCGATATCGTTGACGGGGAACCGACTGGCGAGGTATGGACGGATAAATACAGTTGGGTTTGGCATAGTTTTGAAGTTACAAATAAAATTGAAAAATTAAAGGAGAATAATAACAATGTCTGATTTCAAGAAATTTCGTGCGCTGCTGCAGAACCACTTCAATGAGATGGTGAAGAGTGAGAATCCACTGTTTGTCACTGACGCTGATGAGGATGAACTGTACAATCTGTATCTTGACAGCTTCCCGGCTGGCACGAATGAGCTGTTCCGTAAGCGTCGTGAGTATGATTGTTCCTGCTGCCGTCGTTTTGTAAAGAATATCGGCAAGCTGGTGGCGTTTGACAAGAATTATAATTTGATTTCCATCTGGGATTTCGATGCAAAGTCTGCCAAATATCAGCCTGTTGTTGATGCACTGGCCGCCTATGTAAAGAGCCGCGCCATTGTGAATCCGTACTTTGTCAGTCGCAATATGATCGGTTCTGGGGACATGTTCGGCACCGAGATGAACTACGAGTACGATGAAAACCATAAGGATGTGCATACTTGGGATCATTTCGCAGTCAAGATTCCGCAGCGTTTTATTACCAGTGGAGATGACGTGGCTACCAAGATGGCACAGTGGCGTGACTCCGCAAACGTGTTCAAGCGTTCTCTGGAAGAGCTAACCATGGAGGCTGTTGATACTGTGCTAGAGCTGATTGCTCAGAATAGTCTGTATCGCGGCAAGGAGTTTGAGCGGTCTGTAAAAGAGTTTAAGCACGATAAGATTGATTATGACAAGCTGTCTGTTAATGAAAAGCTTGCCTTTGTATGGCTTGCCCCTACATATGCTACGGCGGCGCAGCTTCGTATTCGTAACACCGCTATCGGCACCCTTCTTATCAATCTGAGCGAAGGCATGGATGTGGATTCCGCTGTGACTGCTTTTGAGAAGGTTGTCGCTCCCGCAAACTATAAGCGTCCCAAGGCGGTTTTCACCAAGAAGATGTTGGAAGATGCACAGAAGACTGTCACCGAGCTTGGTTATATGAGCAGTCTGGGTCGTCGGTTTGCTACTCTGGACGATATCACCGCCAACAATATCCTGTTCTGCAACCGTGATGCTGCTCCTCGTATTGCTGGTGCTACAAATCCGTTTGAGGCAATGGCTAAGACTGTTGCGATTGATCCCAAGAAGTTTGGCCGCGCAGAAGAAATTGGCATCGACAAGTTTATCAAGGACGTGCTGCCGACTGCAACCGGTTTGGAACTGTTCATGGAGAATCGTTTCGAGAAGAATATGATGTCTCTGATTGCTCCGCAGGATAAGACTGCGCCGAGTATGTTCAAGTGGCCTAATGGTTTCAGTTGGGCGTATACCGGCAATATGGCAGACAGTGATATTCGCGAAAACGTTAAGGCTGCTGGAGGTAAGGTGGACGGCGTGCTGCGTTTCTCGATTCAGTGGAACGATGTGCCGGGTGAGTACGATGCAAATGATGAGGATGCTCATTGCATTGAACCCGATAAGAATCATATCTATTTCAGCAACAAGTGGCATCCTCGTACTGATGGCCGCCTGGATGTTGATATCGTTCATCCTAATCAGGGTAAAGCTGCGGTCGAGAATATTACATGGCCTGACATCGAAAGGATGAAGGAAGGCGAGTACAGCTTCTATGTGAACTGTTTTACTAGTCGTGGAGGTAAAACTGGTTTCCGTGCTGAGATCGAATTCGATGGCAACATCTATTCGTTTAACTATGATAAGCCGCTGCATCAGGGTCAGAATGTCTCCGTGGCAAAAGTCACGCTGAAGGATGGCAAGTTCTCTATCAAAGAGCTACTGCCCAGTTCTACTAGTACCCGCGAGATCTGGGGTGTGAACTCCAATCAGTTTGTGCCTGTTTCTGTGGCTATGTACTCTCCGAACTATTGGGATGAGCAGACTGGTAATGGCAACCGTCACTACTTTTTCATGCTCAAGGATTGTGTCAACCCTGAAAAGCCTAATGGCTTCTACAATGAATTCCTGAAAGCGGAACTGCTACAGCATAAGCGTGTGTTTGAAGCACTTGGTTCTCAGATGGCAGTCCAGTCCGTTGATGATCAGCTGTCTGGCGTTGGCTTCTCTGAGACGAAGCACGATTCCTTCATTGTTAAGGTGCAGGGGGCTACTGAGCGAGTTCTGAAAGTGGTGATTTAATGGCTCGTTACAAAGTTGGGGATAAGGTGCGATTAATCGATAATTTTGTGCAATACGAAGAGTATCATATGCGAGATCGGAATAACAATCCCGGATATACTATAACAGTCAAGTGGTCATTAGAAGAAAGAATGAAACTTGCTGGAAAAATTGTGACGATTGCTGAAGTTGGAGAATACTACCGAATCGAAGAAGACAACCATAGTAAACATTGGACTGATGATATGTTTGTTGGCACGGCAAAATGTCTTGTTTGTCGGTCGTTACTGTAATTTTGAAAGGGGAAATTATTATGGAAAAGAATCTGTTTGAAATCGCAACTCGTAATCGTTACCGCTTCACCTACAAGGGCGTCATGACTGTTGAGGATCTGTGGGACCTGAATGTTGAGGCTCTGGATGCAATTTTTAAGACTCTGAATCGTCAGAAGAAGACCGCAGACGAAGACTCTTTGCTGGCTGTTAAGAGTGCCGAAGATACTGAACTGGCAAACAAGATTGAACTGGTGAAGTATATCGTGTCTGTCAAGTTGGCTGAGTCTGAGGCACGTGTGAATGCTGCCGAGAAGAAGGCGCAGCGCGATAAGATTATGAAAATCGTGGCAAAGAAGAAGGACAAGGAACTGGAAGATATGGATGTCGAGCAGCTGATGAAGAAGCTGGAAGAGCTGAACTGAGGTGTGATTAGTCGTGAAAGATAATGAAGCGGCTGGCGTTGTACGATTCAGAGATTTGAAAGAACCCACCGATGAACATATGGGCATTCTTTTTGGAGACGGAAAGATTTTGTGCTTGTGCTGCGGCGGATGGGTTCCTCTGGGAGAATATGAAATCATTGAAGATTACAATGGCTTCGAATATGTTGAAGAAAGTTTAATGGAGGGTTTAAGATGAAAGTTGTTGAAAGCGCAAGTAATCTGTTCCTGTATGGCGACGATATGAAGGCGTATGACAAGATTCCGGCGGGCACCTATGATATCCACTGTTCTGAGATGACCGGTTTCTATCTGTCTCGCCGCCCCGATATGGTCATCAACGAAAAGGTGTATGGTGTTCAGAGTGGCAAGGTTGCCAAAGTGCTGAATTCGTTCAAAGCGTTCAACCGCAACCTGGGTGTCATCCTCAGCGGCAACAAAGGCATCGGCAAATCTTTGACCGCTAAGATGATTGCAATCGAGGCCATCAAGCAGGGCTATCCTGTCATTCTGGCTAATCGCTATATCGGCGGTATCGCCAATTTCATCGAATCCATCAATCAGGAAGTTATGATCCTGTTTGATGAGTTTGATAAGACCTTCAAGTCCCGAGACAATGAAAATCCGCAGGATACGATGCTGAGTCTGTTCGATGGCACCAGCGCGGGGAAAAAGCTCTTCGTTGTCACCTGTAACCAGCTCAATGGCCTGAACGATTATCTGGTCAACCGTCCCGGTCGCTTCCACTATCACTTCCGCTTCGATTATCCGGGCGCTGATGAGGTAGAAACCTATCTCAAAGATAAGCTCGAAGAGAAGTATTACGATCAGATCCCAGCTGTGGTCGATTTTTCTGGCAAGATCGATCTGAACTACGACTGCCTGCGGTCTATCGCCTTTGAACTGAATCTGGGCACTCCATTCGCAGAAGCCATCAAGGATCTGAATATCATCAATATGAACGAGACCAGTTACAAGCTCACTGTTCTATTCAAGGATGGTTACCGTACATCCTGCACCAAGCGTTTTGATATGTTCAATGGTGCACAGCGTATCTATTTTGAGATCAAGCTGAAGGATGGCTTCTGGCCTGATTGCTACATCAACACCGAGGATATCCAGTATAACCCCGCCAACGGCGAGCAGTTCATTGATGGCAAGAAAGTTGATGTGGTCAATCCGTATTCCAAGAACGTAGAGGATGAAAAAGATCGCTATGAAGCTTTTGAAAAGGATAATGGCGTGGCCAAGGTCATCATTTCTCGTGCTCGTGAAAGAGACATTCACTACATGGTCTAAGGAGGCTCAATATGGTCAAAGCAAATTATTATGAAATCAGTTCTTTTCCTGATGGCACTCCACTGATTAAGAAGGATCTTACCATCAATTATCTCAATGCGATCAGTATCGTCTGGACGTTTGAATCCATGGCAGAGCTCCCCACGGTCATTATGATTGCAAAGGACGCAAAGGATAACGGGGCAGAAGTCGAGCTGTTTATGCCGTATATTCCGAACGCTCGTATGGATCGCGCCTATCACGACGAGGATGTGTTTACTCTCAAGTGGTTTGCCGATGAAATCAATCGGTGCGGATTCAACCGCGTTGTTGTATTTGATCCTCACAGTGATGTGGCTCCGGCTCTGATCGATCGTTGTGAGGTACATACTCCGATTCGTGAGATTTGTCAGGCAATCGAAGAAAGCAAGCCTGATGTAATCTACTTCCCGGATGCCGGCGCAATGAAACGGTATGAGGAAACTGTTCACTGGGCACTCGATCGTGTCGGTTGTAAGGCTTATATCATTCACGGAGACAAGAAGCGTGACTGGAAGACCGGAAAGATTCTCGGCTTGGATGTCACCGGTTATCCTCCAAAGGGTGGCAAGGTTCTGATGATTGACGATATTTGTTCTTACGGTGGCACTATGTTCTATTCGGCCAAGAAGCTGAAGGAACTGGGTGCTGGTGATATCGATATGTATATCAGCCACTGCGAGAACAGTATTCTGGATTCTGAGCGCGGCCATCTGTTTGACGACCCGGAGCTGATTCACATGGTATATACCACGGACAGTATCTTCACTGGCCATCACGATAAAATTACTGTATTAGAACATCATTGGGATGAGGACTGATATGAAGTATGCAAAAGGTGAAATCCTTAGTGCATATCAGCGCTTAACGAAAAGTATCAAATATGGAGATGCATACTGGTCTGAAAAAGCAATGATAAGTGATGTTTTGAGTGATTACTTCAATCGAATCGAAAGCAAGAAAGTCGTAGTCGATCCAAAATATGAAAGCTATAGATGCCCAAAGTGTAATACAACGTTAATTGGTCAATATGATCACTACTGCAGACAATGTGGTCAAAAATTGGACTGGAGGATTAACGATAAAAGTTAAGATTTAAGGAGAATTGGCATGAATTACTTTGAGTATGAAAAATTCGATATCTCTGACAAAGCAGCGAAGGTGGCGGAGTGGCTCAGGGAGCACGGTGATGATTTTATCACCATTGAAGGGTTGAATCTTAACTCAAGTGGTTTGGCTGACAATCTTGAAACGTTGGCGTATGTCCTTCGTGGTAGAGTTGAATAAAAGCTGAGATTTAAGGAGAGGATTTGAAATGATCAACATTAACCCAATGCTGCTGTGCGATTTCTATAAAACAACGCACAGTAAGCAGTTTCCGGCCGGCACTACCAAGCTGGTCAGTTACTTTACTCCACGTATGAGCCGCATGGATGGCGTGGATGAAGTCGTTGTGTTTGGTGTTCAGGCGTTCTGCAAGAATTATCTGCAGAATTATTTTAAACGTTGGTTTTTTGATTTCCCAAAGGAGTGGGTTGTCTCAAATTATCAGCGTGTCCTGGACGCAACCATTGGCAAGGACGCTTATGATATCGATAAGATTGCTGCCCTGCATGACCTGGGCTATCTTCCTGTCGAGATCAAGGCGCTGCCAGAAGGCACTCGTTGCCCCATCCATGTGCCGTTCCTTGAGATGAGCAATACACATCCTGATTTCGCATGGGTTCCGCAGTTCCTCGAATCTTTTATGAGTTCTGAGCTGTGGCATCCAATGATTTCTGCAACGGTCGGAACTCTGTATCGCGATATCGTGGACAAGTATTACGATGAAACCGTGGATGATGGCGTACCGCATGCTCGTGCTCTAGGCGATTTCAGTTTCCGTGGTCAGGAGTGTATGCAGTCGGCAGTTAAGTCAAGCGCCGGTTGGTGTCTGAGTTTTCTGAATACGGCTACTGTCCCTGCGATTCCGTATCTGGAAGAAATGTATCGCTGCAATTGTGAAGAAGAGCCTGTTGCGTTTGGCGCTGTTAGCACCGAGCATAGTGTGATGTGTTCTAACTTCGCTGTCGATGGTGACGAGATTACTTTCATCCGCCGGGCACTGACTGAGCTGTATCCCAATATGAGCTTCAGCATGGTATCTGATTCCTACGACTATTGGAATCTAGTCGATAATATCCTGCCCCAGCTCAAGGATGAAATCATGGCTCATAACGGTACGCTGCTGATTCGTGGCGACTCTGGTGATCCGGTCGAAATCGTCACGCAGACCGTCTATCATCTGTGGAATATCTTCGGTGGCACGGTCAACAGCAAGGGTTATAAGGTGCTCGACCCTCACGTAAAGGCTCTGTATGGCGATTCCATCACTGTGCAGCGCTGTGAAAAGATTTATGCCGAACTCAAAGCACATGGTTTCGCCTGCAACAATGTCAGTCTTGGCGTTGGTTCGTTCTCCATGCAGTGCATCGAGCAGAATGGTCAGTTGAAGCCGTTTACTCGCGATACTTTTGGCATGGCAGTTAAGGCAACTTATGGCGTTGTCAATGGCAAGGAGATTCAGATCTTCAAAGATCCCAAGACTGATACCGACCACTTCAAGAAGAGTCTGAAGGGCATGTGTTATGTCACTAAGGATGATTCTGGAAAGCTGGTTTGTACTGATGGTCTGATGGATCATGCTGCTCATTCGGATGGCAATCTGTTGCAGCCCGTATTCCGTAATGGCGTGATGGTCAAGGAATACAGTTTGAAGGAAGTTCGCGACCGGCTGTGGGAAGGAAAGTTCTAATGAGTGGTTCAAGAACGTGGATGGGCGAACCAGAGCTATTATACTTCATTGTTGATGGCAAAGCAGTTGCGTGTGAGTATCGAAATGAAGCTAGAAAGCTTATTCAAAATGGATTTTTCAGGAAATATGGGTATGGCAATGTTATAGTTGTGAATCCTACTTTTGAAAAATTCAATCTAAATAGTCCGAGAGCAGCACAGTATTTTGCAATTAAAAATTTAGATAAGAGGTGAGTTCATGGCCATAATTATCAAAGAGGGCAACGTATTTGATTCCGATGCCGACATTATTTGCCATCAGGTGAATTGTCAGGGTGTAATGGGGTCAGGCGTTGCTAAAGAAGTTCGCGAGCGTTATCCAGATGTATATGCTCAGTATAAGTATCTATGTGATATAAATAAGGATTATTCTGCAGGATTACTTGGAAAGGCACAAATCATTTCGGCTGACAACGCATTTTCTCGATACATCGCTAATTGTTTCGGTCAGGATAAATACGGTTATGATGGTGCTCAGTATACTTCAGTTGGTGCATTGATGGAAGCTTTTGTCTATGTAGCGGAGATTGCACGAAAGAATCACTTAAAGGTCGCTATGCCGTATAAAATCGGTTGCGTTCGTGGTGGTGCTGACTGGGAGACCGTCAAGAAGATCATTGATGTTACATTTCAAGACGTAGATGTAGAACTGTGGAAACTGGAGGGTAAATAATATGCGTAAGTATGAATTTGATGCAGCAAAGACAAAGGATGAAATCATTACGTGGATTCGGAATTATTTCCGAAAGAATGGCCCTGATTGCAATGCTGTGATTGGTATTTCTGGCGGCAAGGATTCAAGTATCGTCGCTGCTCTGTGCTGCGAGGCGCTTGGCAATGGCCGCGTGATCGGAGTTCTGATGCCGCAGGGTGTACAGGAAGATATCGATGTGGCGCGGGAACTGGTTGCTCATCTAGGGATCAAGTCCTTCGAGATCAATATCGCCGAGACTGTGAATACGCTGTTAGCCAATGGACGGGCAGCGGGGCTGTGTGATTCAAAGCAGGCTCGTGTAAATCTGCCGGCACGAATCCGTATGGCAACCCTGTTCATGGTGTCTCAGAGTACGAATGGGCGAGTGGCTAACACTTGCAACGCTTCAGAAAATTTCGTCGGGTGGCAAACTGTGGGAGGGGATGGATTTGGCCAGTTCAGTCCTCTTAGTAAGCTGACTGTTACTGAGGTAAAATCCGTTGGTCGTGAGTTGGGTCTTCCTGAAAAGTTCATCGAGAAAGCACCTGCAGATGGGCTGACTGGCAAAACCGATGAAGATAATTTCGGGTTTACTTATGAATTCCTTGACAAATATATCCGCACTGGTGAGTTTGGTGGCGATACCGCAACTGCAGCTAAGATCGATCGGATGCATGAGGCGAATTTGTTTAAGGATTTGCCGATGCCTACGTATGACCCATCCTTGTTTAATTGGTGGGGCTAATGATTTGGATCGTACTGTTTTTAAGTGTGATATGGCTTCATATTTATGACGATTATCATACACAAGGGATTCTGGCGCAATTCAAACAGAAGAAATGGTGGAAAGAAAATTATCCACAGGATCTGTACAAACACGATTGGAGGATTGCTCTATACGAACATGCTTTTCAATGGTCGTTCACCACGATGCTCCCGCTGCTTGTGTATTCTATGTGGGCATGGAAAGAAACAGGTTTATATCATGGTTTGATATGGTGGACTGGATTGCTTGTCATAAATACAAAGGTTCATGCTGAAATAGACAATGAAAAAGCAAATAATCTGACGATCAGTTTGTTTATAGATCAGATTCTTCACATTCTTCAGATCGGATTTACGATTATACTTTTTATGATTGGAGTGAATTAAATGGAAAAGACAAAGGTTGATGTCTTGATTGTTGTCGATATGCAGAACGATTTTGTTACTGGCGCTCTTGGCACTCCTGAAGCTCAGGCCATTGTGCCAAAGGTCGTGGAGAAGATCAAGAACTGGAATGGTCCGGTATTCTACACGATGGACACTCATGATGAAGACTATCTTAATACTCAGGAGGGCAAACATCTTCCCATTATTCATTGCGTTGAAGGAACAGACGGATGGAAGTTGATAAACGAAATCGGAGATGGTTTTGTCACAGACTACGATCAAATCTATCATAAGAAAACGTTTGGTAGTTATGAGTTGTTCATTGATGCAACGTTAGACGATAATCAAAAAATCTATCAGACGTTGTTTCCTGGGAATGTTAATTCCATCACTTTGATTGGGCTTTGCACAGATATTTGCGTGATTACAAATGCGTTGCTTTTGAAAACGGCAAAGCCTGAAGTTCCTATCATTGTGGATGCAAGCTGCTGTGCCGGTGTTACTCCTGAGTCTCACAAGAATGCTTTGGCAGCCATGAAGATGTGCCAGATTGAGATTGTAAACGAGGAATAAAATGCACTACGTTAATGAAGATATTATTTTGAGTGCTGATGGAGCAAAACGACTCCGGTATCTTTTAAGCCATCCGGACGTAGAGAACACGCAAAAGAAGTTAAAGGAGTGTATGGACTCTCTCGCTGAAATGAACTATCGAGAAAATGAGGACGGCACTGCTTCTTTTGATATTGATATTGAGGTGTAATCAATGGAAGAAATTATGATTTTCGGTTAATTCACAGCGGATGCCAGGTGAGTAGCGGTACTGGGGCAGACATAACCGCCGCCAGAATAAAACAATAAAACATATAAAGGAGCAGACGAGTATGAAAAGATTGGTCGTAACTGTAAATTGTATGGCTGTTTACAATAGTTTTATTGACGTTCCTGATAGTATGAATATTGATGAAGCCATTAAATATGCGAAAGAACATCTTTCTAATATCCCTATTACAAATGGGCTCGAATATGTTTCTGATAGTGATGAATTGGATGAAGAAAATTGTGAGTTCGAAGATGTTGAGTAATGAAATCATGCTTTTGTTGGAGATGATCGTATGATCCTTATTAATGAAATAGATATGAAAATTAAGATCCCCGGTGGATATTTCGTATGTCTGCCAACTGGAGCCACGGACGATTATCCGGGTCTTGGCATCTTTTTCTCTAAAGACGGGAAAACAGTTGATTGGAATGACCTGATTTCAATCACTGAATACAATTCTATATTTAAAAATATCCAAACGGTTGGCTTTCGGCAAGGGCAGGAAAACTATGTCGCCGCTATTCGTTTTGAAGATGGAAATATTATTGGAGAATGAGGTAGAGCAAAATGAATAATACAAAAATAACAAGAATTGAAACACCGGTTGGAACTCTTCGCGTCGAAGTAGGAGAAACGAATCATTCGTATTATGTTTCGGTTTCGCTTGAACAAGATAATGGAGACATTGTAGATCTTACGGATAGTGAAATTGTTAAAGAAGACAATCATGCTGAAATCACTGTATGGGCAAATCCCACTACAGACGAATGGACGAAGCAGTATTTTATTTCAGAGAATGTTTTGAAAGGAAGTGCTATATAAAGTGAACGCGGAAAACATCAAGAACGAAGCATATCAGCTGATTGATAAATATTTCATGCCAGCAAAGGCAATCATTGTGAAGGATTTCCTTAATACATATGGATTTTGGGACGCTCCGGCTTCCACCAAATATCACGGTAACTATCCCGGCGGCTTGGCTGAGCACAGTCTGGCGGTTGCAAAAAATCTTTTGATGTTAACAGAGAAGCTTGGTTTGAAATGGGATAATCCCGGGTCTCCATTTATTGTTGGTCTGCTACATGATGTTTGTAAGATGGATCAATACAAGCTGATTGGCACAGAAAATGGTTATCAGTATGTTTATGCGAATGATTCGATCTACAGCCATCACGGTGAAAAGTCCATTTGTATGTTGGCGAGTTATATCACCCTTACCCAAGAGGAAATCGCTTGTATCCGCTGGCACATGGGCGCATATGAGACCGATACAAACGAGTGGAAGTATTATGGCAACGCCATTGCAAAATATCCAAACGTGCTCTGGACGCACACTGCGGACATGATGGCAAGTCATATCGAAGGAGTGTAAATATGCTTGCATATGGAGAACTTAGCTGTCAAAGATGTGGAATTACGTGGTATGGGCCCAAATGTGGAATGAAATATTGCAAAGAGTGTCGACGAATTGTCAATAGAGAAAAGGTTGCTCGTTGTAATCAGAAAAAGCGGGCAGAAAAAGAATCCAAAGACAAAACTCGTGAAGCATTTCTGGATATTGTAAGAAAGGCCGATGCAGAAGGATTATCTTATGGGCACTATTGTTTAAAGCATGGAATTTGAGGTGTAGTATGAAATATACGGTATATGCTTCTGCAATTAGATACTATGAGACTGTCATTGAGGCAGACTCAAAAGAAGAAGCGGAAAGAATCGCAAAAATCATGTATAACGAGAATGAAATGAACGATTATGAAGACGAATTGATGTCGATCGAAGTTGATGGAGAAAATGATGAATGACATTAATGATTTATATGATGTGATTCAGTCTGGATTAGCTCTTGCTGGACTGTCAATTATAGATTTCGATAAAGATGGAATGATTGTCCGCGACAAAATCAAAGACAATGATTATCGAATCAAAATTACAGAAGAGGTTAACTGATGAAGGTAAAAAGTACGACGGCAGATATTACATACGAAATGACCGAAGATCAAATTGAGGCAGCATATCGATATCAGGAATTCAAATATCGAGTTGAGGACGCAAAGGGCCACATTTACGACATGTTCAATTCATGCGACTGCGATGAAGAAGCGTTCAAAGAAGAGTATGGCGTTACTTACAGTGAAATTCTGAATTGCGCAGAAGATGTTGCGGAGCAGTTTTTAGACGATTATGATTGCAACATTCCAGAAAACGATGAGTTCGATTTTATCATCTGGGATAAGATGCGACAGCTTTGTAAGGCAAAAGAGGCTGTTGATGCCAAATAAATGGAGAAACGTGCGGCTTTCAGAGATTCAAGATCGTCGAGTAAAACTTACGAGCGAAAAGAAAACTGAAATTCTGCGCAAATATCAAACTGGTGGATATTCGCTTAGAAGTTTGGCTAGAGAATACAATGTGAGTCATAAAACAATCGCGTTGATTGTGAATCCAGAATCAAAAGCAAAAAACGATCAATACATAAAGGACCACTGGATGTTTTACGCTCTCGACTCAGAATCTCAAAGATTGGCACATCAGCGTACAGAAGAATATAAAAAACGATTATATCAAAAAGGAGAATTAAAGTAATGGGACAGCGATTAGTTATCACAGTTCATGCTTTTGACGAAGATATCGCTAAGATCTATTATCATTGGTCTGCATATACCACAAGTGCCCTTCAGGAGGCAAAAGACATCATCGATAACGTTGATTGGTTTAATTCTACTAGCAAGGACGAACTTATTCTTCGCATTACAAGACAGCTTGAGAAATGCGGTGGTGGAGTGAATATTCGCGACCGAGAAGCGTTCAAGAAAAAATACCCGAATGAAACATTTAAAGATAACATCAACAGAAATTATGGTTTGATTGCAATCACGGACGACGGTATAGAAGAATTAGAGCACTGGTCGCAAGGTGATCTAACCATCGATTTCGATACGGAAAAAGTCTACAATGATGTGATGTTTACATATGAATCTGATGAAGAATTTAAGCAAGATAGATTGGATGCTGGATTTGAAGATGACGATATTGATGTGAAAAACATCAAGCAGCTTTTATTTGATCCGACCGAAGTGCATTTCTTTGCGCTCGATTCAGCAATTGAGACGTTGGATGGTTTACAGTTCTGCCGCTACTTTGGTCAGATTTATGAGTTGATTATTTGAGGTGAATTATGACACACGAATGGGTGGAACAGAAAAATAAAGAATATCATGAACAGTTTAAAGATTATCCACAGGCATTGGTAGATGAATGGAATCGAATTCCTGAATGGGCTAAGAGCGCCATTGATCGTCGTATTGCTGATGTCGAAATAAAACTGTTTGAGGCGCTTGCAAAGCTTAACGAGGAACCAGACAGTTTCGATGTACATAGATTGGTCACAGAAACGGATAGCGATTCCTTTTTTGTGAAATGGTATATTAACCATGATATCGAAAAGGGCGCAGATTCCGATGAAGCGCTGAAGAAAATCTCGAAGGAATTTGAAAAACTGCGAGATATGGCAGAAAAATATGAAGAATTCTTAGAATATAAAGATCGTTATCTTGAAGCAGAAGATCGTATTATGGAGTTTGATGGGGATATTATCATTACAGATCCATGTTATCTGTCTCATAATATGTCAAATGACGAGCGGAGAAAATTTGAATGTTGCGATATCGGCAGTCATGGCATTATTGGAATAGAGTCCAATACTTACTACGGTGATTGGCGTTGTACTACATTCGTGCCCGAAACGAATGTTAAACTGGGCGGATTCTGCGCAGATGCCGGTATGGTATGTGTGGCTGATTTAGTCTCCGTCTTAAAGTTTAATCCAAAATACAATGATCATCTTGAAAAGCCTTGGTGTGCAACTTGGATCAAAAATTTCAAAGGTGTTGTTCGTATCGCCATTGATGAAAACAAAGAGCGCTGGCCAGCTTATATCGTTCATGTGGTAGGGTATGGTGTCAATAAAGAAACAGGAGAGACGATCGAATTTGATACGGTGCAAACAGGGTTATGATGAACTATATTTTGTTATTTCAATTTATTGATTTTTGCCTTGATTGGGCATGGTTAATTGTTCCGATATGGGCATTTTGTTTTATTGCTGTGATGTTAATAATCTAAAGCGTAAAGAGGTGGTAAAATGACACGAGAAGAATTACAACGTATCATTGATAGCGAACCCTATGATTTTCTACGTACTGATCCTCACCTTGGCAAGCATTTGATGTTTCTGACTATTGGCGGCAGCCATGCTTATGGAACGAATGTAGCAGGATCAGATGTTGATATTCGCGGTGTCGCTTTAAACTCCAAAGAGGATCTACTCGGTTTGGGTGAGTTTGAACATCATGTAGATACTGTGACGGATACAACGGTATTTAGCTTCAATAAAGCTGCGAAGTTATTGTGTAGCGGGAATCCAAACATGCTGGAACAGTTTGGTAATCCAGACGAGCTTGTTATCACTTACAGCCCGACCGCAAAGCTGTTGTTCGATAATAAGAATTTGTTTCTATCAAAGCGTGTGATTTATTCATTTGGTGGATTTGCAGGAAAGCTGATCAAAGAAGCAGATGCTAAATGGTGTGCGTACCTGTATGAAGTTGAAGAATCTGGCGTGAATCCAAATGTTAAACCGTATATTCCATGTGGAGAAAAACGTTTCAATAAGACTGTAATGAATGCGATTCGTTTATATCATATGTTGTTTGACATCTTAGAAAAAGGTGAGATCAACACTTATCGTGGGGCTGAGCACGATATTTTGATGCAGATTCGAAACGGGGACTACGACTACGAAGAGTTGCGCAAGCATACGATTCCTATTTATGAGGCAAGACTGCAGGCAGACAAGAAAGAAACAGAGCTGCCTGACCGAGTTGATATGAAACAGGTCAATGAGTTAGCCGTGACTATCAATGAGCAGGCGCTAAAGGTGGTGTAAAATGAAAATTGAAGACTATTCGCCAGATGAATTGGCTGAAATTTTTAAGGAAGAATTAGATCGTCTTGGCATCCCATATCATTATGATCTGGACGTGGAATCGAAATTTGAACCCTTAATGCCTGATGAGCCGGTTTTGAAAGTGTAATTTATTGTACTATTAGGATGATATAATTATAAGGAAGGAGTGCGCCCTCTTAAAGTGAGGGTGTAAAAATTGAATATGTTGAAGCTGTCAGTGTCGAACGCAAACAGCAAGATGGGTAATGTTAAATCCATCTCTATGCCACGAGTGGTTACTTGTGCGCCTGACGTGCCTTGTGCGAAGACGTGCTATGTTAGTCATTTCGATTGGCGACGAACGGTACAAAACGCATATGAAAACAACCTGAATCTTTGGTTGACAGACCCTGACAGCTTCGAACAGCAAGCAATTGCTGCAGCTTACGGGTCTTTTTATTTTAGGTGGCATGTCAGTGGAGACATTATCAGTCAGGATTATCTTGCGATGATGTGCCGCGTCGCTCGTAAGTTGCCGCATACTCACTTCCTGGCGTTCACAAAACAGTATAAAATCGTTAACCAGTATTTGGCAGCGAAAAAGAAAATTCCCAAAAATTTACATATTTTATTTTCAGAATGGCCGGGTTATAATATGGATAACACCTATAATTTACCAGTTGCTTATGTATCGTTCAAAAATGGAGTTTGCGATGCACCGGCAGACGCAAACGAATGTGGCGGTCATTGTGAAGATTGCGCATATGCCGGCAAGAACTGTTGGGTGTTGAAAAAGGGGCAGTCTGTAGTACTGCGGGAGCATTAATCTGCAGACCCCTATTATAATAAGGTAGGAGGATGCGCATGAACTGTGTTATTACAAACGGTGCGTGCTACATTAAAAGAAACAGCGAGAACTTATTGGTCGCAACGGATAGCCTTGGAGACGCATTTCTGTTTCCGGCTGAAAAAGCACAAGCGACAATCACATGTCTACCAAAGGCATTACAGGACAAAGGATTCAAAGTAAAAAGTGTCTCGGAGATTCTTGGACGGATAGAAACGACCGTGATGGCCGAGGTTGGAAGAGCTGAACAGGAGCAGTACGATGCCGGCATTCCCATCAAAGAAGGGGAGACATTACATAATCTGAAGCAGGCACTGTTGATTGTAGACGAGACTCTTGGATCGATTCAGTCATTATATGTTGATGCTTGTAAAGAGCTAAATGATGTAAGCCTCGAAATTATTGATCTTCAGCATGCCATTGAATTCGCAAAGGCGAATGCGGTTAGAAAGTGCTATCTTGAAACAGAATTGCAAAAAGCGTTGCTTAAACGACGAGAATGCAAAGATGTAAAAGTACTTATCGAGTGTGTTATGGAGTTTGACAGAGGAGATTGGGGCACAGGAAAACTGCAAAAAGTTTTTGATCGGTCTGAAAAACGGTCTTATATGCCGCGTATCCGTAATGATTTGTTTGAATAAAAAAATATAAAGGAGTCTTATCATGAGTGGAGCTATTTCGTTTTTCCTTGGGTTGTTCGGTCTTGGTGCGGCTGGTGCAGTCAGCGCGGGACAGAACGCAAAAATCAAGAAGGCAGATTATCAGTATGGCGAAGAGCATGGCCTTCATGGCACCTCTGAGGTTCTGCAAATGCGGGAGCGAGTGCGTAAAGAATGGTGGAGCATCTGCGGCAAAACCTACAACGCATGTGAGCGGCCTGCATCGAGTTACGGCGACCTCAGCAGAACCCCGTGGTGCTATCTGAAAAAGCGCTGGTTCATTGATCATCTGAACAAAAAGGGCATTCCTTATGATGATCTGGTCGTGGATGATGTTACCGGCGTTACCTTCTACGAGAGCCAGAAAAGAACGTCCCAAGCCTATATGAGAAAGCTGCGGTAATAGGAGAATAATTATATGAAAGCTTATGACGCATTAACTGCTGTACTTAGAACCGTTGAAGCGAATCATGCCAAATTACGCGAAGAACCTGATTCTGACGGCGATACCCATGATAAATGGGAAGCGGAAGAAGATGTTCTGTGCGAATTGGAGGAGGCGCTTGAAGAAGCTATTGATCGATACGAAGAAGCGATGGAAGTGCGAAAGAGTTTGCGAGTTGCAATATTGAAATAACAACCAAGAAGTTTAAATTAGGGGGTTGAATATTAAGACATAATATGGTAGAATAACAACTGAAAATAGTAATACCGCAGAATTCAATGTGAATTTCGGTTGTATTTGGAGGTCATGATGATAAAAACTTTTACTGCGGAGGAGTTTTTTAGCTACATCCGGTCTTTTGAAAAAATGTATGTGTGGTGCGGTTCGGATGGAAACAGCGGATTGTTTATTCGGGCAAATCCAAAACGCGCTGCTATCATGAAAAGAAAAAATGGGTATGAGATATCTTGCATGATCACTCAGAAAGGAGCAATGTTTTGCGAGGAAGGCGGGTTGATACTTTACGGCAATGAATTTCAATGTGATATTGAAACAGATTGCGCTAGATATGAGGTGGCTGTAAAATCCGATAAGATGGCTGGCCTGATGAAAATCATTTTACAAACATAACTTAAAAATAAAATAAATAAAAACGCTTGACAAGTAAGGTTTGAGGTGATATAATGATACCATAGAGAACAAGCCATAGACAAGGAGGTCGTAAATATGTTCGTGGCTGGAAAGAGCATCCCGAAGATCGGCGAAATCCGTTTTGGATACGCCAGTGACGATGAAAGTCGACTAAGTACTCATAAATACGTCGGCGTCCATCCGTATCTCGTCGTGTCAAACAATACTTACAATAAGACTTCTGGACAGTGCGAAGTTATTCCGTTTACCACAAAGCGGATCGGCAAGTACAATCCAGTTCACGTTGAGTATAAGGCGGGCGAGGTAAGTGGGTTAATCAAAGATTCCACTCTAATCATTGAGGGAAGAGACACGCTACGAAATTGCCAGCTTAGCGAACCGGTGGGCGAGTTCACGGAAGGAAACTGGGAGCGTGTTGTGGAAGCAATGAAAGTTCAGTGCCCTTTCCTGAGAAAAGAATCAACAGATAGCCCTGTTTTAACAATCGCATAAATTATTGTCTATTGAAAAAACTCCTTACATAGTGTAAAATATTATAAAAACACCCTCACTATGTAAGGAGTGAATATGATGGACAGCACGATGTACAACTACGATCGCAAAGCTGCTTTCATGGAGTTTTATATCAACGGTGGAAGAAACGAAGACGCCGCTAGGTACAGACAAAGAGATGCAGTAACTGCGTTAAACAAGGTTGCGATTGTTGAAGCAAAATATAAAAAAGATTTCTGTGAATTTAAAAGCGGCTCAACAGAGATGAATGATCTTTGTGTTTTGTGGCTTAACAATTTGGCGGATACAAGAAGAGTAAGAATGACATCTATTTTAAGAGCCTATCTTAAATGGTGTTATCAAAACGATTATATCAACGCCGAACAGTATTATGGTCATGATATGACTAGCACAGTATCTAGAAGCTCAAACAAAACCGACGTCTGGTCTTCGATGTTGATTAAACAGATGGAGGTTGCAAGCGAAAACGAAACAAACTCTCTAGACTCTGACTTTATTTTTGAAGATAAAGAGTCCTTTATAGAATATGTTTCGACTGTGCTTGGTCATGAAAAATATACGATGCCGGCAGCTTTAATGATTTTGCTTTACTATCAGTTTGAATCTACAGCTGTAACGAAAATATTAAAGACAGAAGTAGATGCCGCTGGACATACAGTGCAAAATGTTTATATCGATGACGAAACAGCATTTAATATTATTTATCGTGCAAAAGTCATTGATAGTTATAGCACAACGTTTGAAAGAAATAATAAAAATTATGATCGAATAGAGTATTATGCTGATTCTCCATACTTGTTAAGAAATACTTCAAGAGGAAGAAAAAAAGAACAAGAAGCTGATCAGCAAGTGCCATATTCGTTTGTAAAAAAGGTTATGGAAGTGGAACGAAAAGCGAATAAAGAACTTCCAGAAGATTCTCCGTATAAAAATGTTATTATAAAGGGCGCAACAATTTCAAAATTAAAACTGTTCCACGAGATGAGAGTGGACGAAAAAAAGTACGGATTAGAATTTGTAAAAGAAAACATAATAGATGGAAAGTATGGTAATTATACAGTTCCGCAAACGGTATATAGAGAGTATTGTTTGATGGCGTCCAAAGCACGAAAAATTTAAAAAGATACTGAGCCGAAAGGCTCTTTATCTTTCGGTTTACAAACATGACTTAAATATACATATAGTAAGAAGGTGATAAGATGAAGCGGATAATTGCGGCGTGTATCTCAACGATTATGGTTGCGTGTATAGCTATTTCGGCTGCAGCTGATGATCCAATTGGGATATACGACAGTTGGAAGCCGGATTTAAAAGAATACACTTCACAAGTCTGCGATGAATATGGAGTCGATTATAGTTTGGCTCTTGGCGTGATATATAATGAAAGCCGATTTAAAAGCGGACTGACTCATACGAACTCAAACGGCACAATCGATTATGGGCTGATGCAAGTCAATGAGGTTAATTTCAAATATTTGAACAAGACGCTCGGCATTACATCAATGAATCAGCTGTTGGATGATCGAGTCGGAATTAGATGTGGAGTTCACCTGCTTGCCTATCATAAGAATGCAACAGGAAATGACTCCGCAGCTCTCCTACGATATCAGGTGGGAGAAGGTACATATAGAAAGTATATAAAACGTGGTAAGTACACAAACGATACTCATGGTCGGGTATGGCAGTACAGAAACATCTATCATGAATATCTGAATCAAACGATCGCTGAATCAAAACTAGATGGATTTGCGAAGAGAGATCCGATTGAATCCATTTTAAATACGTGGGCAGAAATGCTCACTTGATAAGCTGGTGTAGCTCAGAGGCAGAGCACGGTACTTGTAATGCCGGTGTCGAGATTCCGAAATTCTCCATCAGCTCCATTGAACGGCGGTAGCCGCATTAAAGATTACATATTTTAAAGGAGTAAGATTATGACTACTGAAACTATGACAATTCATCGCGGTCTGGCAGAGTTGAAGGTTATTGAAGATCGCATCAACAAGCTTCTTCGTGAAGCTAAGTTTTGTGCACCAGCTAAAAAGAGTATGAAGAAGTTGGATGGTGTGGATATCGATGAGTTTAAAACAAATGCTCAGTCCGTTTTCGATAAGATCACTGCACTGATTTCAAAGCAGGCAGCACTTAAGCGAGCGATTTCCGAATCCAACGCAAAGACTTATGTTACTGTGGCCGGGGTCAATTTTACCGTTGCAATGGCAATTTGGATGAATCAGCATGGCATTGATTTCCAGAGTGCACTGCTTAATGTAATCGATCGCCAGTACTCTAATGCCACTGCCGTAATTGAAAATGCAAATGCTCGTCTGAGTGATCGTGCTGACGCTTTTGTGAGCGCTACGAATTCCGCTTCAGATAAGAACAACATGGATGCTGAGACTCTGAAGGAAATCCGCCAGGATTACATGGATCGCGAGACTATGGCCCTGGTTGATGGTATCGATGTTAAGAAGGTAAAGAGCGAACTGGCTGATAAGATCGATAAGTTCAAGGCCGAAGTCGATGCGGCACTGTCTGCTTCTAATGCTGTGACTGAGATCACGATTGAATACTAAGTTGTAACACCGCAAGGTGTCTACATAGTCATTGTTTATCGAAAACGACAAACCGTAATTGTTCGCTTTTGTTTATAGGGACTTGCTTAAGCGAAATCAAAATATAAAAAGCTAACACCTATATAAAAGTGGCCTTATAAGCCTTCATGATGAAGAACAAGTTTATATTAGATTATAAATAATACTTGATTTTCTGATTTGCTAAATGGTTAAAGCGACAGACAGAAAATCTGTAATTGTAGGTTCGAATCCTGCATCAGAGAACAAAATCGATCAGTAAGCGGAATCAACCCAAGGGAAGATACGAGCTGATCCAATTCATCCGGAAAGGTTAAAGTTTACGATTAAAGGTTAAAGGTTGAAAGTTCAAAGCTTAAACTTCTAGCTAAAGATTAACGTATAACGAATACAGGTCAAAGAATATTAAAATCCATGAGTTTGTGTTTGTGGATCAATTACGTAAGTCCCGTCGTTTACCACATGGCTGATAAATGGTGAACGCCTTGGCAGGGGCGTAACAATACCTGCCGTTTATATGGTTCGGTAGCTCAGAAGGATAGAGCACTAGCCTGTCACGCTAGGGGTCGTGGGTTCAATCCCCATCCGAATCGCTTATGGTCCTATAGTTCAGTTGGTTAGAACGAGAGACTGTTAATCTCTATGTCACCTGTTCGAGTCAGGTTAGGACCTCTTCGTGGTTCTGTAGCTCAGTCGGTAGAGCAGCGGATTGAAGCTCCGTGTGCGCCTGTTCAATTCAGGCCGGGACCACCAATGTGCAAGTTGATTTGATAATTGAATTTGGTCGAAATCCTCCATAAAAGGTTGTAATCCAAGGGCGAAAAATCAACATGAATTCTCACCAAGATGATGTTATCAATGAAATTCGCAACAGGATTAGCGAGGCAGTCACACTCCTGATCAGGGGCCGATGTAGCAAGCTTGGTCAAACTGCGTGCCCTGACGATGTAAGATCCGCATTCCGAGCGCAACTGTGCGTGAGTCTCGCTAGCTCGAAAACAGTGAGAGGTGAAGGAATAACACTGAAAAACCTTATGTAGCGCGGCTATAACCCGGAAGAGGTTTGACCCAAAAGGATGATCGAGTTTGAGAACCGCAGTGGAAAGCATATCGCCAATAGTTCCCCCATTAAAGGAAACGGTAAATGCCGGACGCCTGACCCGTTAAAGCCAGGACGAGGACCACAGGTGACATCCCTCTGTGGTCGTTATATAGGTCAGTGTGCTGAATGGTTGAAGGCAGCAGGCTGTAAACCTGTGACACCAGAAACGTTGTAGGTTCGAATCCTACCTGACCTACCAAGTAAGTGATTCTTAAATTGCGCAGAACAAAGGATTAGCCTTTTAGGGGCTGTTACTATTACAATGGCAGCCTTGATTATCGGTGATGATGCCAACTCGCGAGGGTGCGTAAGCCGACTTTTATATGCGACTGTAGCCAAGTGGTATGGCATACGACTTTTAATCGTAGAATCGTCGAGTTCAATTCTCACCAGTCGCACCACGCGGTAAGTAGTTTTCGAGTTGCAACTATTGTAGCCAGCATTAGCGAGTACGGCTGATGTGATGGTATTGTTAGTAGTTCTGCGGAAGAAACAAAAACATAAACCGATGGCGGCTGGAAAGACAGCAATCATATAGGCCCATAGCTTAACTGGTTAAAGTTACGGTCTCCAAAACCGTCGATTTCCGTTCGAGTCGGAATGGGCTTGCCACATACAAATGACAAGGGGATGATTTTATGAACGTCGTGAAATTCAAACCAGAGGACTATGTAAAAAGTTCCTGTTCGACTGAATTCTATAAAGCAGTCGGTTTGTTCAACATCATCAAGGCCGGCGCTGTAACAAACGTTCATCAGATGAAAATCAATCCGAAGACTTACAAGGAAGTAGATGAGAAGCTGTGCTCAAACTGGAAACGGAATAAAGTCACAAAACGGCTTCGACAAGACAAAGCTCAATCGATGATCTCATTTGACTGGATGAATTATTCGCCTGTACAAGATGAAATCGTTCCTGAAAATGAAATCTGGTGGGAGACTGCAAATGAAACAGCAGCAGACGTATAAAGGGCTTTTTGATAGTTGGCACTATGAAGACTGGCCGCATTATCAATATAAGCCAGACAAAAAATTTGATCGTAAATTAGCAAAAGCTCGTCTAAAACGTATTGAGCTGGAACAAATCAAAAAGGAGATCGAACGTTATGGCAATGATTGATCCGCACGATGATGACTTCGGTGTCATTTGTAATTGTGCTGTTCGATACGCAGTCGGGCGCAGAACATATATGCCTAGTCTTGTGATCGATTTCATTACACCGCATCTGAGCGAGTTGACAGATAAAACGCTATGGTGCTTTCAGCGAGATCTATATCAACGTCTGGATGAAGGGTTTGATTTTGGAGATGAATTTGAGCTTCAAAACTGGATGAGCTTTCTGGAAGATGTTGATAAAGAGATCGAGAAAAGAAAAACAGAGGGCGAATAACCCTCTTTTATATGGCAGTGTGTCCGAGTGGTTTAAGGAAATAGTCTCACAAATTAGAATTTTATCATTCGCGCCAAGGACAATTGATTTGAAATTTAATAGAAAGGGGTTAGCAATTGCGCTAATAACAGGTGGTTAATGAATGAAGTATGTAAAGTGTGTGGCAAAAAACTTAAGCAAGGGAATTCGACGGGGTATTGCCATGATTGTCTAGTGAAACATCGGCAAGAAGAGAAATTAAAAAGTTGGCTATCAACTGGTAAAACAGGATATACAGTTGACACAACAATCAGAGGAGTTATTCGAAATTATATACTTGATGAACAAGAACATAAATGTGCTATTTGCGGTTTGCCAGATTGGTGGAATGGTGGGCAGTTGCATTTTATCTTGGACCATATAGATGGGGATGCGGGTAACTCTTCAAGAGGAAATTTAAGATTGATTTGCCCAAATTGTGATAGCCAACTTGATACATACAAGTCTCGAAATAAAAATTCTGCCAGAAGACTAAGAAAAGAATTTCTAAAAAATAATACAGCAAAAACAATTACATAATATACGGCTAGTTACCGAAGTGGTCATAACGGCCTGGACTTGAAATCCTGTGTGTCGGCTTGAATCCGGCGCGAGAGTTCGAATCTCTCACTAGCCGCCAATCCAGATTGAATTAGGAATCACTTATGGCGGAGAGTTAAATCCACCTACCCAGGAGACAAGATAATGCTTTCAATCGGCAAAAAGGCTTAGGTCTCTATTTTATATGGCCTGTTAGTCAAGAGGTGAAGACGCTGCCTTTTCACGGCGGAAACATCGGTTCGATTCCGGTACGGGTCATTTTTTGAAAATTAAATATTATGAGGTATCAAAATGAAAACAAGTGATTGGATCTCTGTAAAAACCTTCTTACCACCTAAAGAAGATAAGAAATGGGCTTCGAGTGATGTCGTTTGGGTTTATGACGAAGAATGTGGACAGCGCAAAGGTTATCTTGATGATGACAACCAGTGGTGTGATGCAAATGAATGCTGGTATTTAAATCATGTTACACATTGGATGCCTCTGCCGGATGACCCGCCAAAGGAGAAAAACGAATTATGAAAACAACGAAGAAAGATTGGATCTATCGTGTGATTCTTCTGATTCTGTTGGCGATTATCTGGGACATTGGCGCGGCTTTGACTTCGCCAATTTTTGTTCCCCAGAAAGGCGCTGTGTTTCGTGAATTCTTTCTGCTGATTCAGAACGGAACGATGTTGAAGGCGTTTCGATATTCATTGATTCGCATCACAGCAGCAGCTCTTCTGAGTGCCGGTGTCGCAGTTCCACTTGGTTGTCTGATGAAAATCTGTCATCCGATTCAAAACCTGTTGTATCCGACGATTCGAGCGATGAGATTCCTACCGGTGACCGCTTTCTATCCACTGCTTACGATGTGGTTCGGAATTGGTGAGAAGATGAAAATCGCCTTCTTGTTTGTAGCCAGCTTCGTGTTTATGTTGCCAAGTGTACTGATTGCTTTGGATGATGTTTGCGATGACGTGATCGAGGCAGCTAGTATTGACGGGGCAGGGAAGTTTAACACGGTCACACGAATCATTCTTCCAATCGCTGCTCCGTCTATCTGTCAATCGTTCGCTACAATGTATGCCATTGGTTGGACATATATCGCGGTAGCGGAAACGGTGAATGCAAAGTATGGTATCGGGTATCTGATCTATACTTCGTCTGCTCGTGGTCGCACAACGTTGGTATTTGTTGGAATTCTGGCGATTGTGATTTTCAGTATTCTGTTTGATTGGATTACGAGCGTCTGTATCAAGAAGATTTTCAAATGGAAGTTTTCATAAGGAGAATATATGTCACACGAAATTGAAATGGAAGGTTGCTTGACCGTCCCGGACGATATTAGCTTGGACGACGCTGTGGATGAATTCTTGGCATTTATAGAGAGTCGTAGTTGGTATTTCGGTGGTGGGTTTCAAGAATTTCATGACGACTACAGCGAATCAATAGATGTCAAAGAAGAAGATTAAAGAGGAGAAAATTATGGCAAAGAAAAGTTTTTTCGAGAAGCTCGGTCTTGTTGAGTCGGATGAACCGGTTGGGGCTCCTGAGTTCGAAAGTGAGCTGCGCGTATGTAGTGGCGTTGGAGATCATTACATCAATGGAGATTTCCCAGAGGACGAACAGGTTCAGGCCGAGGTTCCGGAGGGTGACACGATTGACATCGAGGCCGTCTATAATGCGAACAATATGAATCCTGCCGACGCCGTAACGGTCTACAAGATCAAGGATGTGATTGATACATTCCCGTCTGAGATGCCCACCAAGACAAAGCGAGCAACAGTTAAGAACCTGATGATGACGCTGGGTTACGATGCGACCGCGATTATTTCTGATGCAGAGCAGCGCAAGGAACTCCTGCGGACGGTTGGTAATGACAAGATGAACGCTCTGTTTGACGAAATGAAGAGCAACGACCAGCAGATTGAATCCATGAAGGAACAGATTGAAGCTTTGACTAATCGTAACGTTGAAGCTGGTGCGGCCATTGAAAAGATCACCAACACAGTCCAGGACGAACTCAAGATGATTTCTTCTATTGAGGAATTTATTGAAGAGGACAAGCCTGAGCCCGCCGGGAAGGAGGGTGCCTGATGTTTCATTTAACTATTCCTGAGTTTGTGGTTATCTGTGTTGGTGGTGCATTTGTAATCAGTCTAATTCTGTTCCCATCTTGGCGCAAACAAGTTGGTTCGTTGCTTAGTGGTTTCCTTGAACTATTCATGCAGGATGTTTCAAAAACTCCAGAAGGAGCAAGAGCAAATTATGCGCAATCCATTAGCGAAGAGCAGGAAAAACTTGGAAAGGTCAATGATGCTTTGATTTCTCTCGCTGGTCAATTGAAAACAGCACACGATACTTTGAATTTGCACGCTGAAAAAGCAAAAGAATACGAAGCAAAGACAAAAGCAGCTTTGTCTAAAAATGACATGGAAAGCGCAAGAACATTTGGTCAGTTGAAATTGGCTGAAGATGTAGATGTTGAAAATGCGCAGCGAGAGATCAAACGGCTTACTCCAATGGTCGCTGATGCCCAGCAGGCAGTCCGTTTACAAGAAGAAGCGCTCTCGAATCTAAAGCTGGAAAGTAAACGTGTGGTTGCCGAGCTTGAAACGAATCAGAGAATTGCTGATGCGTATACAAAGATGAGTGATATGAAAATCTCTTCTGGTAGCGAAAAGATGTTGAACGCAACCAGAGAAGGATTGCAAGACAGTCGTGAGCGTGCTGCTGGTGCAAAGCTTGTTTATTCGACCACTCGAAAAGGCAGAGAGGAAAAAGCTAATGAAGCAACATCTGGATACGCGGTCGATTCTTATCTTGATAGTTTGCGCAAAGGCGCTTCAAAACCAATCACATACGATATCAAAGATCCAAATGCGTTTTCTAAGTCGTCTGGATTGAATACTCAGTCCAAGAAATAAAATCATTAAATAGGAGAAAATAACATGTCTAAGTTCAAATTGACTAAGGCTGGCCGCGCTGTTGTTGGTGTGGTTCTTGCTGTGGCTGTTGCTGTTGGTGTTGTTGGCGGCATTAAGGGCGGCGTGATCAAGTTCGACAAAAAGAAGCCGACAGCCTCAAAGCCAAGCACTTCTATCAGTACGGATAAGCCGTCTAATTCCGCTGGGGATGATACGATCAATCTATCTCTGGATGAGTGGGCAGGTTAAAGTTAGCCCCTTCATATGAGTAATCATGTGATGGAACTTCTTTGAATTGCTGGAACAACTCAACCTGATTTTGTTAGGAGATTAGGTTGCCCTAAAGCTGATTGAGCTACAGTGCAATGATGAAATATGCATAAGTACGAATGCGGCGAAAGCAGAAAAAATCAATCAGATGACATAAGCTGAAATAAAACCATATTGCAAAATATGTGCTAAGTGTTTTCAACAATGGGAAATCAGCAGCCAAGCCTCGAATAGAGGAAGGTTCAACGACTAAGATCCTTTGAATTCGTAAAGGACTGTGAAGAAGCACCCTGCAATATGGGTGGTGATATAGTCTATTCTACATTGAAAGATGTAGGGATAAAGGATTGGATAGGAGCGTTGAAGATGAATAAATGTATCTATAAAATCACGAACAATATCAATGGTAAAATCTATATCGGTCAAACAAATAATCTAAAAAGACGACTTCAAGAACATAAGCACGATAAGAGAATGAACCATCCCATACATAATGCTATTGTAAAATATGGTTGGGAAAATTTCTCTGTAGAAGTCTTATATTATGGAGATTGTTATAACGGGTTAGAAAAATATTTTATTCGTCAATATCGATCAAACGAAAAGGAGTTTGGATATAATATTCAAAACGGTGGACAAGATAGCGGTGGAGAAAACAATCCTGTCGCCATCTTGAAACAAACAGAGATCGATAATATGATTCAGGATCTAATAAATACTGATCTCTCTTATGATGAGATTGCTCAAAAATACGGAGTAAATCAAAAATATGTTACAAATGTAAATAAGGGCGCATCTTGGAGAAATACAGATTTATATGAATATCCGCTTCGTAGAATGATAAGAAGAATGGATGACGAATCAATAAATGAAGTTATTAAATTGCTTCAAAATCCAGATATACCATTTGACGATATTGAAAAACTGACTGGTGTAAAACGATATACAATTAGAGATATAAATAATGGCACCCATTGGCGCAGACCAAACGTTTCCTATCCGATAAGGGAATTCGGGTTGCCATCAAAAACTCGTGATAAAATTATAGACCTTTTAAAATCTTCAGAACTTACCGTACAAGAAATAGCAAACGAATGTGGTATTGATCGCGGAGAAGTATACAGAGTTAATTCTGGTCGATATCATAGGCGAATCGATTGTACATATCCAATTAGAAATCTATCCACCAAGCGTAACGAACTTGGTCAATATGAAAGTGGCTTTCAATCCTAACGGCAAATGGTGGTCTTACTACTCAGCCCGGTTCTGTGTTTGATCAGCTTGGCATCAAGGTGAATATCAATGTCATCAACGATGCGACTGAGTCCAGTAACGCACTAATCTCTGGTGATCTGCAGGCCGCTGGTTATACTACGAATCGCGTAGCATTCCTGTCTCAGAAGTTTACTGACGCTGGTAAGAATGTCATCATGCCGATTTTTACCAACTACAGCTATGGCGGTGACGGTATCATCGCTTCTACTAAGTTCGCTGATGTGAATTCGTGGGTCAATGCCAAGATTGGTGTTCCTGAGTTCTCTGAGGCGGAGACTCTGGTTGCTTGGTTCGTTAACAATTCCAGTCTGTCTGATGCTGACAAGGCAACTATCATGAACAATCTGATTATGTTCGGCACCGCAGACGATACCGCTAAGGCATATTTCGCTGGTCAGATTGATGTGGCTGCAACTTGGGAACCGTATCTGACTCAGGCTAAGACTTACACCAATAGCACTGTCGTATTTGATACGAAGTCTTCTTCCTCTCTGGTTATGGATGGCATTGTGTTTGATGCAGATTGGGCAGCGGCTCATGAAGATACCGTTAAGAAGTTCGTTCAGGGCATTCTGATGTCTTATGACCAGCCTATCAATCACAATGCAGCTCGTGAAGTGTTCCCGATGTACTCTACTTCTTCTGATGCCGATATTGATGCGACTTATGCAAATGCTAAGATGGCAAGCTGGAAGGACAACTACAATATTCTGAATGATACCGCTCCGATGATTTATAACCAGATGTGCGACATTTGGGAGGGTCTGGGTGAAACCGTTAATCGTGATCTCGTAAATACGCTGTTTGATACTACATATATCGATGCGCTCAAGAGCGATTTCAAGTCTACTTCTGCTGCAAATGCTACTACGAAAGTGACTGTGAGCGACGAGACTCGTGCAAACATCACTCAGCAGGTCACTGGAAATCTGGACTATGATTCGATGCTGAGCAAGACTGCGAATGTAACTTTTGTGCCGGATTCTTCCGTGTTTACCGATCAGGCCAGCGCCGCTTCCGTTCTGAATGATTTCGTGAACATCGCTAAGACTCTGGATGGCACTATGATTGTTATCAACGGTAATATCAATGCGAATAACCAGACTGAGTTTGGCGTGCAGCTTTCTGCTAACCGTGCTCAGACCGTTGCAAATTATCTGGCGTCTCAGGGTATTGATCAGAATCGACTGATTGTCACTGGTTCCGGCAATGCAAAGTATCAGGCTGATAAGGCGGCTGGCGCTCTGAGTAGTGATGCAAGCGTGTATCAGTCCACAGATATCAGTTTCATGCGAATCGAGAACTGAGGTGATTCAGATTGATCTGGATTGAAATCAGTAAAGCAATTTGGATTGTGGGCGGATTGATGTTAGCTTCTTTTGCGGCTGGCTATCTCTTCCATGGTCCAACTCCTAAGATTTAAAACTCCCGGCGGTGCTCAGGTAGCACTGGGTGCCGCCTTATATAATGTGCCATAGCCAAGTCGGTTAAGGCAAGGGACTTTGACTCCCTGATCGTGTGTTCGAATCACACTGGCACAACCAGAAAAATTAGGAGAGGAGCGTATTATGATTACTTTAACTGGCGCACGGCAATTAGAACAAGCTCTTAATGATTTTATTCTAGAATGTCGATACGGGGTTCATCCATGCGAGGGGTGCAAATTTTATGAAGTTTGTCTAAAACTGCACATGCCTAATAAGACAGATCCTGACCAGTGGAGCATGTATTGAGGGATTGCAAATGGTTACAGAAGAACAACTTGAGACTGCGCTTCGTGATTTTATTGACAATTGCAAAGGGTATGGAAATGCATATGACACTCATTGTTTGAAATGCAGATATCATTCTGTGTGTGACAGATTAATAGTGTATGAATCTAATGAACCATGTGATTGGACATTTTACTCAAAAGAGGAGGCCAAATGACAACTCCAAAAGATTTAGAAGTTGCATTATTGGATTTTATTAATGAATGCACAACGAACGAAGATAGTTGCGACGACTGTATGTATCGCGAATTTTGCATTAGATTCTATACTCCACACTGCGACTCCCCAAATGAGTGGGAGATTTTAGAAAAGTCAGGAGGTATTCCATGCTAACAGTAGAACAAATCAAGTCTATCTATAAAGAACTCGTAGCTGTTTGCGTTGAAAGAAGCGGAAACGGACTAGACTGTTCTGGATGCAAATACGAAAACAGCTGTGATGATATATTGAAAGAGGTGTTTAAACTTGAGTGTTTATATGACAGGTGATATCCACGGAGGTCTTGGTCGAATAAGTGATTTAAAATACTTCTGTATCGATCATCCGGATATTGAGTGGATCATTTGTCTCGGTGATGTCGGTCTGAATTACTACGGTAAAGGCAATTATCAAGAAGAATATATCAAAAAACGCGCTGGTGAAATTCCCGCGAAAATGTTCTGTATCCACGGCAACCATGAACGTCGGCCGAGCAGCGAAGACGGATATCAAGAGGTCGAAGTCACAGAAGGAGCGATTCGTGGCCCAATGTTGTGGAATTCTGAGCATCCCAATCAGTATTTTGCGATTGATGGTGCGATTTATGTAATTCAAACATCGGAACGAACATTGAATGCGCTTGTTTGCGGTGGCGCTTATTCGGTTGACAAATATTATCGATTGCAGCATGGTTGGAATTGGTGGTCAGATGAACAGCCAAACGAGCTTACAAAAGGTCTTGTTCGTCTTATGGCAACCAGATATCCAATTGATATTATGTTGACCCATACTTGCCCGCTGCGGTTTGAACCTAAAGAACTGTTCTTGAACGGCATTGATCAGAGTACGGTCGATACATCAACAGAAGAGTTTTTTGATGACCTTTATGAGCAATTCCCGGCGGATCATAAGCCGATGTGGTATTTTGGCCACTTTCATGGAGATAAATACACTGACGATTATGTGATGTTGTATCGAGACATCATAGAACTGAAGTGAGTTTATAAATAAAAAAGGAAAGGGGAACAGAGATGCTGTATGGACGAGCTTCTCCCAATTTGATGCGATAATAAGCGAAAATCAAATTAGATAGGAGAAATAATATGCTTTGCAATTTTTGTGGTAAGACGCTGGACCCCTGCGATGAAGCAAATCTGGGTGATTTGACTGTACGGTTCTTTTATGGAAGCAAACGCGACGGAGACCGGATGAAGTTTTCCATGTGTTCTGATTGTGTTGATAAGCTAACGGACGAATTTATTGCCCGTTGTAAGCATAAGCCGACAATTGAAGCAGGTGGCATCCCTAATAGTAGTATCCCTGTCTGGGAGTCTAAAACCACTGAAGAAATCGATTACTAATGTTGATATACATAGGAGGTACATATGGCAGAGAAGAACATTTACCCTCGTTTTAATTTTTGTGGCGATATCGTCATTCCGAAGCGGAACAACCCTTGGGTGAAGCGCGATACTTATAACAACTCTGAAAAGATTAGCCTGAACATGGGCATCAAGAATGGCATGAATTGCGTTTATGTGTCCGCTCAGGGTTTCAAGAATGACACTATTAAGACCAAGAATGTCGATAACGAGGATATCGAGATTGATTGGGAGGATCGTTTCGATAAGGATACTGTCGATATGGTGTCCAGTATGCGAAAATATGTTGTGAATCTGGGCGAGCGCAAGGAGTTCATTACCGCATGGGATATGATCGAGTATCTGGAATCTGCCCTGACTGGTTATGCTGAGCCGATCGTTGTGACTGGTATTTACAAGCTGCGCCCCGGTACAGGTGCATATAAGGATCGTATTTTTGAGGAGTTCCAGATTCAGAATGTGTATGCAGCAGTTGACGGCAAAGACACTCCGCATCTAACTATGAATCTGGATCTGTATTATGACAAGAACAGTATCGATCGTTCCGAGGAGAAGTCTGAAGGTAAGATCTTCATGAACTGTTATACTCCGATGTGGTCGGCCGCAGATGGTGCTCAGAAGATGTTCCCGGTGAGTACTGTGTTTAATACTTCTGTTCTGGATTTGAGCAAAGAAAAGCACAAGCGGATTTACGACCTGAAGATGCGTTACCTCGAAACCAAGTCTAAGAATCCCGTTCATATGAACTGGGCAATCGGCGTGGTGAATGGTGCAGAGGAGAAGGAATTCGACGAGAGCTGCCTGACTGATATCCAGCGTGAGTTTATTGAGGCTGGTCTGAATAAGCTGGAGGATTTCAAGCCGCGTGGCAATATTTACGGCGAGAAGGTTCACGAACTGCACTTGATCAAGCCACTGGTTAAGGATGAATTCAAGGACTGCAAGACCGCAGCAGACTCCGATATGACTGCTCGCGAGTTTGAGGATATGATTTATTCTCCGTCTGAGGACGAAACTGTCGATGACATGGTGAAGAGTTCTTACAAGAAGCCCGCGACAAAGTCTGCCAAGCCCGCCAAGGTGGAAGAGGACGATGATGACGACGGCATTGATACGTTGTTCTAATTTTTTTTGCCCACACAAACAGGACTTAAAAATACTTATATAAGGAGAATACATAATGGCGCGTAAATTTGGTAAGAAAACTGAAATTAGTCTGAACCCACTTGATTACAGTATCTATTTGATGGGCGAGGGCGGCATTGGCAAAACTACGCTAGTTAAACAGGTTTGTGAAAAAATGGTTGGCGATGATGGCTATATCTTTTTGACCTGTGGTAAAGAAGCAGATCAGGCCACTATTGAAGGTATCGTTCAGGAAGCCGTGTGGGATTGGGAACATTTTGATGAAGTCACTATGGATATCATTGAAAATCGCTTCACTGATTATAGTGATTTGAAGGTTGTTGTCATTGACACCATTGATGAACTGATGCGAATGGCCGAAGATGAGACGATTCGAATTTGGAACCGTGAGAATCCTGATAAGCGTACAAAGTCTTTTAAGGCAACTTTCTCTGGATTTAATGGCCCCACTGATAAAGCAACAGAATTAGTTACGAATCGTCTGTGGGAACTGAAGCGTGTAGGTATCAGCCCCATCATTATTGGTCATACAAAGAAGACCGATATTACTGATCCTGTTACGCTGGCAAGTTACTCCATGTTGTCTACTAATATGGACAAGCGGTATTTCAATGCACTGAAGAACAAGGTCGATGTCGTTGGTGTCGCATATATTGATCGCGATATCGATAAGGTAAAAACCGGTCGTAAGAATGTTGTCAATGGCAAAGAGGAAATTATCGGCAAGGTTAAGTCCGAGCGTCGTGTGATTTGCTTCCGCGATGACAACTTCTCTGTGGACTCCAAGAGTCGTTTCGCTGATATTGTTGACCGTATTCCTCTGGACGCAGATGAGTTCATCAAGGCTCTGACCGATGCAATCAAGGCAGAACATGATAAGGGCGGTCGTTCTTATGAAGCAGATCTGAAGAAGCAGGCAGCAGAGAAGAAGAAAGTTGAGTCGGTACAGGCCGAGCGTGTAAAGCAGTATGTCGGAGCAGCTCAGGATGAAGAGGATGAACAGTATCGCGCCGAGTGGATTAGTGCAATTCAGAATAACTATAAGAGCGCATCTGATGATGTAAAGGCGAAGGTTGCTGAAGTGCGTAACAACATCGGTAAGAAGTTCTCAGATCCGGAGTTCCCGATTGCAGAACTGAAGAAAGTTTATTCTTTGACCGTATAAACATAACTTAAATATATAACAGCAGGGTGGGTTGGTGGGAATTTATTATGAGGAGTAAATATGGCTAAGCCGGTAATGGTTACATGTATGGCCACAGGCGTCAAAGGCCCAAGAGATCAGTATTATAAAGCGCCTAACAAACGGTATTTTCAGTCTGAAGCGGTTTATCAAGCGTGGCTGGCTGGTCGTAGAAAAGAAAAAGCTCTGAGGAACAAGCCGAAACATTATGACAAGCCGGGCAGAACTCCTGAATCGTACAAGAAACTCTGTGATACCATTGCAGATTTCCTTGGTTATGAGCGAGGTGGAGCGCAGCCGATGCCGACGATTGTGTTTCGACGACTAAAAGAACTTGATTTTTACTCAGACGAAATTATTCAGCAAACATTGGATGAAAGTGCAGATGCAGTTCAGTGGGCGATGCAGAATAAAAACTTCGAAGATGATGCTGGCGCGGCGAGTTATTTGATGGCAATTGTTCGCAATAAAATCAAAGGCGTATATGATCGCGAGAAAAATAAAACAAGGAAGACCGCAAGAGAAGATTCTAGACCGGATCTCGATACAATGGTTGACCTGTCAAATATTGGAACAGTACATAAAGGAAATGATGTTAGCAGCTTGCTAGGAGGTGACGATTTATGGATTTGAACAAAGCTATTGCGAGAATCGAAGAAAATCGAGTACGTGCCGAAGCAAGCTTTGTTTTTTGTTTGTGGAAAGATCCTCAGCGATACGATGATTACAAAAACGTCAATGAGGGAACGGATAAGACTCTGATTTGTGAAGATCAGGTGTTTTATTTCATGATTGGACGTGGCATCCGTCGGCAAGGATTTGCGAACATTGACAACATCACGCTTGACACATATCTGGCCGACAAGCCCTCTCTCCGTAAGCATTATGAGGAATTGAATGGCTGGCGTGCCTGTGTAGCTATGATGGATTTGATTGATCCTGAAAACACGGATAGCTATTACAACCAGATCTCTAAGATGAATACGCTTAAAATCTTGGCGACCAAGTATGACGAGCTGCTTAGTCATCCAGAGCGGTTTGATGATGCAACAAATGAAGATGTGTATAACACTTTTGAGTTGCTCAATAATCAGGCGGCACTTATTACAGGACAGGATTCCAAGGTTGAGGATTTGGTCGTCGATGAAAAGTATTTGCAGCAATGTAATGAAGGACAAGACCAAGGAATTAGTTATGCGGCTGGCGCTCCTATTTTGAATTATCTGACACTTGGTGCACCCGTTGGAGATATGTATATGCTTGCCGGGCATAGCGGTGCGGGCAAGTCGAGCCTGATATTTGAATTGATGGTACTTCCGTTCGCCGAACAGGGAAATCAGGTGGCTATAATTTCAAACGAAATGATGTCAAAAGCATATAAAAATATGTTGCTGGTTCATATTCTTACGAAAGATTTGAATTATTGGAAAATCACACGTAAGAAATTAAAAATAGGGCATTTTAATGAAGAAGAATGGAAGATGCTTCGTAAGGCTGCACAAATCACAAAAGAAAAATACTCCAATATTCGTTTCATAAAAATGTTCGAGAACGACACTGGAAAACTGTTGAAACATATAAAGCGGTTGGCAAGAACAGGAACGAAAGTTGTTGTGTACGATACTCTCAAAAGTGATGATAGCGTAGATGATAACATGTGGCAAGCATTGCTTATGAACAGTCGTCGTATTTTCAATGTGGTCAACAAAGAACAAATCGCATTTGTCAGTACTTTTCAGCTTGCGTTACATACGACAAACCAGCGATGGCTTGATGCTTCTTGTTTATCAAATTCAAAGCAGATAAAAGAGGTTATTAGCGAGCTTGTGATGGTTCGCAGACTGTGGCAGGACGAATATACTGGAGAAAAATACGATTGTGACCCGTATTACCGTTCAAAAGAAAATCCAAAAATCAAAGTTCCAATTGTTTTAGATAAAGATAAAACATACGTTGTTGCATTTTTAAATAAAACAAGAAACGACGAAGACGGGCAAACGATTCTTTTCCAGTTTGATGGCGCATGGAACTGTTGGCGAGAGTTGGGGTATTGCACCATCATAAATGATCACGGCCAGTATGATCGAAGATAAATAAAGAAGGGAGGACTCGGTATGAATGGATGTAAATGCTTTGCAGTCTAAGCTTGAAAATCAGCCAGACAAAATCATCCAAATTCTTGAAGCTCTTGGCTTTGAAAATATCAGGTTCAATCCTCAAAAAAACAATCTGAGATTTGCTCGCGAAGAACAAAGAAACCCGACCAGCTGTCTGGTGGATTGTGCAACGTTACGATTCTTTGTCTTTTCTACGAATCAAAAAGGAAACATATTCAGCCTGATTATGGATGTCAAACGATGTTCATTTCCTGATGCGTTAAAGTTCGCCGCAATTAAAGCCGGTTTGTCGTTGGAAGAGTTAAATATTAAAACTCGCTGGCCATTTGGTGGTTTCTTTTTAAAACTGTTGCCGAATTACGAAGAAGAAATGGAAGAATTGGAAACATATCCAGAAGAGATTTTGGAACCGTATGCAAATAAGTTCAGTATTCAATTCGTCAAAGACGGCATCAGTTTGAGAACACAAGAAAAATTCGGCATTGGATATGATGTCGACTCAAATAGAATCACAATTCCAGAGCGTGCGATAGATGGTTCATTAGTCGGAATTATGGGACGTGCCAATTATGAATGCGATCACGACAAACGATGGTTCCCATTGATATCTTGTCCGCGAAGCAAGACGTTATTTGGGTATGACAAGAATTATCGGCGCATTCAAGAGACGCAAAATCTGGTTCTGTTTGAATCTGAAAAGGCGGTTCAGCAATGTGATTCATTCGGCAGTAATATCGCTCTTGCAACGTGTGGCTGTCATGTGTCAGAAACTCAAGCAAAATACATAAAACGACTTCTTCCAAAGAAAATTCTTTTGGCTTACGATGAAGGGCTTGAAGAAGAACATCTGGTTAATGAGTGCAAAAAGCTAATTGTGAATAATCCGATCCTGAAAACAAAGGTTGGATATATATGGCCTGATGGGCTAATTCCAGAGGGGTCTAAAAAGAACGTTGCCGACCTCGGACGCGAAGCTTATCAAGAAGGATTAACAAAATATGTGAAATGGGTAGAGGAGTGATGTAAATGGGTCAAAGAGTTGTTGCCCCAGAACTACAGGCGTTGTACGACAAAGGGGCGCAAGTGTACAGCTATTCAAAGCTCGGCACGATTCATGATTGTCCATATAATGCGTATCTTACATATATTGAAAAGCGCGAACAGTGCCAGAATGTGTATTCATATCTCGGTGGAACCTGTCATGACGTTCTCGAAGGAATCATTGAGGGCAAGAACACAGAAGCAGATATTAAACCAGCACTTCAAAATGCCTTAGATGAGCTCGATATGCTTGGTATTGATTTTCCAAAGACACGAGATGGCGGCAATGGTATCAGAGATCGCTGGGTTGGCAATATGATGTGCATGGCTCGAGATTATATCAGTCCAAAAGGTAAGTTCGAAGTTGAGAAGCTACTGATTCTTAAATTGAGAGAGGATAGGTACTTACAAGGTTACGCTGACTTGATTCGAGTTTTGCCAGATGGTCGGCTGCAGGTGTTAGATATCAAGACGTCGAGTCAGTTTCAGGATAAAGACCTTTTGCATTATGGGCGGCAGTTGGTTGCGTATACTTTGGCACTGGAACAGGCCGGATTTACAGTGGCTGGAGCGGCATGGATTATGGTCAAGTATTGCAAGGTCGTTTATGAGATCGGTACTGGTAAGCGTGCAAAGTTAACAGAGAAAATACTCGACCGGTGCAAAGTCGGTTACACGTTACGGTCTACGGTTCGTTCCAAGATGAAGGCTGCTGGGTATGACAGTGAACAAATTGAAAACGTCACACAGGCATTTATTGAATCAAACGACATAAATGATTTGCCAGAAGATATCCGTTGCCAGTTCAGATTGACTACATATGTTCGCTCGTATCATATCACAGACGAGCTGCGCAAGGAATGTATCGATTACATAAACGAAACGGCAGATGAATTCGAAGAGCGAAAGAAAACAGGTGAATGGCCTGCGCGTGAGATTGAAGAGAAGAATGGTAATCCAAACTTCTTCTGTACCAATCTGTGTGGGCATCGTAAAACCTGTGAACCGCTACGAGACTGTATCAATAAGAAGCCGTTTTATGCAGCAAAAGATCCGAGCGACGCAGCGATGAATGAATTGTTTTAAGGAGGAGTTATGGAGCAAAACTACTGCGTATATCATATCCACGACGATAAAGGTTCGCTCCTTGATTCTTGTACAAAATGGGAAGACTATGTTGATCTCGCTGCTTCTTATGGAATGAAAGCAATCGCCTCTACCAACCATGGTTACAACCTTAACTGGACTGCAAAGAAACAGTATGCAGAAAAGAAGGGATTGAAGTTTATCGTTGGTTGTGAGGTATATCTTACTTCTGAAATGTACCACTATCCAGAGATTCCAGACGAGGTTTATGAATCTTATCAAGGCTGGGACCCACAGGAAGCACAAGAGGAAATCGGTAAAATGATGGATGCCGGACGCTATAAAGTTCGCGACAACTTCCATACGATTCTTCTTTGCAAAAATGCTCGTGGCGTTTTGGAGTTAAATAAGGTAATGGGCGCATCTTATGATGCTGACCATAAGTATTATAAGCCGCGCATTACTTTTGAAGAGTTCTTTGGTCTGTCTGATAACATCATCAAAATCTCTGCTTGTCTGGCAAGTCCGCTTCGTAAATACACGCCAGAATGTGATGGATTTCGTCAGGAAGTCTATGACAAACTATGCGAGACCTATGATTATTATGAGATTCAATATCACGATTGTGACGATCAAAAGGAATATAACCAGTATCTCTGGGAGCTTTCCAAAAAATATCACAAGCCACTGATTGCTGCAACTGATACTCACAGTCTGAATGCGTATAAAGCAGAATGCCGCAAGATCCTTATGATGGGCAAGGGAATCGAGTTCACTGGCGAGGACGAATTCGACCTGACATTCAAATCTTATGATCAACTTGTTAGTGCATTTGAAGTTCAAAATTCACTCCCACGCGAAGTCTGGATGGAAGCAATCAGGAATACGAACCGGATGGCTGATAGTGTCAAGGATTTTACTTTAAACACAAAAGCAAGATATCCAATTTTGACAGGGTCTACAGAATCAGACGAAAAGGAATATATCAGTCGTACCCACAGGATGTTTAACGATAAGGTCAAACGCAAAATTATTCCAGAGAACGAAATTGAGCAGTTTAAAGCAGATATTGAAGAAGAGCTAAAGGTTTTTAAAAAAACCAATATGCTGGGTTTTATGTTATCTATGAGCGACCTGATGATTTGGGGCAAGAACGATGGAATTCCGTTCGGTCCAAGTCGCGGTTCTGTTGCTGGATCTCGATGTGCATTTATTACTGACATTATCGATGTGAACCCTGTTCGCTGGAATCTTGTGTTTTCTCGTTTTTGTAACGAAAATCGAGTAGAGATTGGCGATATTGATATCGATGTTCCAGATGCTTATCGTTCCAAAATTTATAACCATATTTTTGAATCGTTCGGTCGTGAGAAGTGTGCGTATGTTCTGGCTATGGGTACTCTGGCAGGAAAGGCGACAATCGACGAGATTGGACGAGCTCTTGCTAAGGTCTGGAAGCGAAAAAATCAGAGCACAGATGAGTCTGAGAACCCTTATTCTCTTGATCGAATTGCAAAAGTGAAAAAGGAATACGACGCCGATGCTGAAAAGTGCCGTGCAGACCATCCTGATATCTTCTACTATTTCGATGGATTGCAGGGGACAATTGTATCGCTGTCTCACCATCCGGCTGGCGTTATCATCGCTCCAATCGACCTCTATAAAAGGTATGGTGTATTCCAAGATAAAGACGGTCTGCCCATTCTGTGTCTTGACATGGAAGCGTCTCATGCAGTCGGTCTGGCAAAGTACGATATCCTCGGTCTTGATACAGTATCTGTTATTGATAAGACTTGTAAGCTGGCTGATATTCCGTACCCACACACATGGGAAATGAACTTCGATGACCAACAGGTTTGGGCAGACATGAAAAAATCTCCTGTTGGTATTTTCCAGTTTGTTGAGGATTTTGCATTTGATTCGCTCAAAAAATACGATGTCCACAGCATTGCAGATCTGAGCTTGGTCACAGCAGCCATTCGACCCGGTGGTGCTTCTTACAGAGATAAACTCTTCCGGCACGAAGCAAATCACAACCCATCGCCTGAAATTGACGAGCTGTTAAAAGATAGCTTGGGTTGGCTTGTTTTTCAGGAACAGACTATTGCATTCCTTCAACAGTTCTGTGATATGAGCGGCGGTGATGCAGATAGTGTTCGTCGTGCAATCGGTCATAAGAACAAGGCGGAGTTGGATGCGGCAATGCCTCGTATCCTGAATGGTTATTGTAATCACTCGACAAAATCAAGAGAAACTGCTGAGACAGAAGCAAAAGAATTCCTACAGGTTATTGAGAACTCCGCCTCGTATCAGTTTGGTTTGAACCATGCTACAGGCTACTCAATTCTTACATATTATTGTGCGTATTATCGTTACTACTACACACATGAGTTTATCACGGCGTTGCTTAATACAGCAGATACGCAAGATAAAATCATTAAAGCAACTCAATTGGCTGGCGAGCGTGGAATTCAAATTATGCCAATCAAGTTCAGGCATTCAAGAGATGAATATGTCTACGACAGAAGCGACAAAAGGATCTATCAAGGCATGGAATCTATCAAGTATCTAAACAAACGGCTAAGTCGTGAATTCTACAAGCTACGCAATACCAAGTTCGATTCCTTTGTTGATCTGCTTGTTATGAATCAGAAGAAAAAAATTGCCGACAGCCGCCAGATGGATATTCTTATCAAGCTTGACTTCTTCTCTGAGTTTGGCAATCCGAATCAGCTTCTGGAGCAGGTAAAAATCTTCAGTGAATTCTATGGCGCAAAGCAGCTTAACAAGCTTGATATGGATGAGCTACTGCCACATGACACAATGCTCAAACTGTGCGAAAAAGAAACTGAAAAGAAGTATGTCAATGTCGATTGGCTAAGAATTGTCCAACTACTTTGTATAAAAACGTCCGACATTAAAACTTCCATTACCGATCGAATCCAGTATGAAGCTGATTGCCTTGGATATATCCAACTCACTATTCCGAAATTGAATCCTTCTTATATCTACATCCTAGATATCGATGGTAAATTCTCTAACAAAACAGTTCTGGGATATGTCTTACAAAATGGTCAGCAGCGCCGGCTTAAAGTCAAAGCTCGCACACTGGAAACTGATCCGATTGAAAAAGGAGACATCCTCCGTATCGATGAAGAACGAGAAGAGGGGCGTTGGTCAAAGGACGAGCGCGGTCAATGGGTTCAGTCGAAGACAGATAAGGAAACAATTCTTCGTAAATACGCTCATGTGCGGTAAGTCGCTAGAGCTATGGAAGGAGGTGAATTAGTGACATATAACGAAATCACTCAAGTTCTTAAATCTATGGTTATCGTTGTAGATGACCGAGAAAAAGATACTCCACTCCTACATCAACGGTTGACTTCATTTCCATGTGCGTTTATGCGTAAGCGGTTGGACTTTGGAGATTATACCGCAGAAGTGACACTTCCGAATGGCGAAAAGTTCTCGCTTGCAGACAAAGTAGTGGTCGAAAGAAAATACGACTTGACAGAAATCTGCGGTAACTTCACAACAAATCGAATCCGGTTTGCTAAGGAGTTCGACAGAGCTGCAGCCGCTGGGGCAAAGACATACATACTTATTGAAAATGGCTCATGGGAGAAGATTCATAAAGGTGCTTATCGTAGCAAAATGACTCCTGCTTCACTGCTTGGCAGTCTAACCACATGGCTTGCTCGATATAATTGTCAGATCATTTTCTGCGAATCAACTTCAACCTCGTGGCTAATCCATGCGTTTCTTCTCCACGAAATGCGCGAAGCGCTGACCCATTATGAAATGCCACAGAAACCCAAAAGAACAAGAAAGAGTGCAGAAGAAGACATTATTAAATAAGGAGAATTTGCCATATGTATTATCTTATCAATAATGAAATGGATCAATCCAGATCTATTTATAAACATCCGAGAATGGGACGTTTTTATCGTGGTGAATTTACAGGATTAAACGGCAGATATGATGGTATGAAAGTTTATACTTGCAAAACTTTAAAAAGAATTCTGAGTCTCCGTGAAGCTGTACATAATTATTCAGGCGAGTGGTTCGATGTTTATGATGAAAATGGACAGGTAAACATTGATGAATGATCTTCAAAAATTGGCTATTCCAAAAAAGGAACGACTCGAAGTTCAACTTATTGATGGAACCGAAGAACATAATGTCAAATACGTCATCACGTCGCTGGCAACTATCAAAGGTGACGATATCTTTAAGAATTTCCGATTGTACTCAGTTGGCGACGATGGGCGACTGACTCAGATAGAAAAACGGGATAGTGATCCATATTTTAGCGCATTGAAAGGAACAGAGTTCGAATGAAACCATATGTACCAGCAGGCGAAACATTCCACAGCTACTATAAACCTGACGATTCTGAGTATGAATGGATGATAACTTATAAAGAAATCCCAATCAGTGGCGGTTTCTACACCAGATATTATCTATATAGAATCAAACACAACGGCAAAATGAAATGCGTGGAAGAAAAAGATGGATCGCCACTTTTCGAAACAACATGGTGAGGAGTGTATGAATAATGATGAACGAACCAAAAGTGGACTCAAAGGAGATCTCGAAGAACTTAAAGTTGCTTGGAATCACTTTGAGTTTTGTGAGCCTGAGTATATCGATCGTGCAATTGATGATCTCCGAAACGCTGAGGAAGCTCTCTCAGGAACGTTAAGGAGAGCACGTCATGAAAAGTTGGAAGCGTCGATATCTAAAACTTAATTATCAAGACGAAAATTTATGCTGGAGGCTCCGCTACGGAAATCGATATGAAATTGTAGCAGAGTTGGACGAAATCTATTTCTTATGGGCACACGGCACGATGGTCGCATTCCCCAAATATTGGAAATATGATTACGACGTAGAAGTCGAAATAGTAAATACAGAATAAGAAGGGAGGTGGGGCCTTGTGGTTTCAGGAATTGACCAAAGAGAGTTGGGTCGCAAAGAACGCGCCACAGCAGAATATTATCGTCAGTTACGGCGATACAGTTACGAATGTGGCGAGGTTATTACATATAAATTATCGCCAGAACAGATGAAACAGGTGCTGACGGGCGAAAAAACAGTAGATGATTTTATAAGGGAGGGTGTAAATGACTGATTTACTTGAAAAAGAAATCCATGTTGGTGATACGGTTCTTCGGGCAAGAACATACAAGAGTACGGGAGTTCTTTGGAGTATTCATAAAGTCGTAGGCATTATGAACGTAATGATCAAAGTTCAAGATGGGGAAAACACAACAAACGTGGCACCTCGTAATTGTATCGTAATTGACGAGAATGATATTCCAGAAAACTGGCGCGATGAATAAGGAGGATTTCGAAAGTGGAAGTTAAGTTGATTTCATATTCACAACCAGTCAATTCAGATGGAGATAAAAATCCGTTGTCGATTGCAGAGCTGGCAGCGAGTGTCTGTTATGATTCTGAACCGACAGATACATATCGAATCGTAAAGGGATGCAAAGCGACGGGTCATCGGAGTGTGCTTGAACACATTTCGTTTACGTTTGAAGTAAGCGGCGTCAGTCGAGCACTGTTGGCACAGTTAAGTCGTCATCGTCATATCAGCTTGAGTGTACAGTCACAGAGATATGTTTCCATGGACAATTTTGATTATGTCAATCCGTTCAATGGAGAAGACGCGGACGTGTTTAATAACATGATGGCAGACGCTGCAAACAACTACAGAATTCTCAAAGAGTATCACAACGCTGCCAATGAAGACGCCCGCGCTGTTCTGCCAAACGCTTGTTGTACCAAGTTGTACGTCACAATCAATGCGCGGTCACTAATTGAAATGAGCCATCTACGTCTTTGCACTCGAGCACAAGGTGAAATCCGGTCGATGTTTCAGTTAATCAAGAGTCAAGTCGCCACAGTTTGCCCTGAACTTGCCGCATGGATGGTTCCGTCCTGTGAAGCAAATCCCAAGTATCCGTTCTGTCCTGAAGGTAACCGCTGCTGTGGCCGTCACCCAAAGTTGGCAGATATATATAAAACCGTAGAGAAGTAAGGAGAGTACATATGAACATTAACAATTGCGATATCCTGTTTGAGGGCGGCCGCCTGCGTCTGGTTTACGATATGCCGGGTTTTAATTTTCCGATGACTTTGATTCATGCGCGTTCCAATCACGAACTGAACGAAAAAGCTATGAAGATCTTCGAGCCGAAGGAATGGATTCATTATTTGGCTGAACAGGGCGCTGGCAAGACCATTTCTCCCGTACACCCTTTGCTCGCAGATGCTTACAAGAACCACAAGGAGGATTATATGGCTGTTTTGAATAGTATCAAAGACGAAAAGATTGAACCTGAAACCTGTGACTGCCCCGACTGCGATGATGATGAACTGGTTGGAACTGTTGTTGTGACTGCCACAGGCGAGGTTGACGAAGAGACTGGGCATCGCCTTGGACGACTGGAGATTGGCGGCCTGAAAGAAATGGACACAGATGCACTGCGGGCGTTGGCGGATGATCTTGACATCGATGGCTTCGATACCATGCCCCGTCTGTCTCTGATTTTTGCGATTCATGAGCAGGATATCGATATGGACGACTCCGAGTGCGACTACGATTGCGAAAATTGCGAGTATGGAGAGATGATTGGCGACGGCGATTGCATCTGTCACTATGAAGAAGATGACTCCGTTGAAGACGAAAAAGAAAACGACGATGCTGACGATTGTGATGGCGATTGCGAGAACTGTGAGTACGCAAACCTAAACGATCACGAAGATGAGTCCGAGGACTCTGCCGATTACGAGTATGTAGATGGTCCCGCTCACTATCATGGCACTGAGTGCATCGAAAAAATGCGTAAGTTGTACGGCGACGATGCTGTTCGCTGGTTCTGTATCTGCAATGCCTACAAATATCGTTTCCGTAATGGCTCTAAGCCCGGTGTGACCGCAGAGCAGGATGAAGAAAAGGCTCGTTGGTATGAGAATTACGCCGCAAATATGATGGGTGAGCAGCGGTACTATTGATAAGGAGGTAATGGAGTATGGAGTATGTAATCAAACGCAATGGCGTAAAAGCTCCGTTCGACAAGTCTAAGATCGTAAATGCGATTGAAAAGGCGATGAACGATTCCTCTGATTCGGTTAATCACAAATTGAGCGAGCAAATTGCAAATGAAATCGCAGCTATCAACCAGCCGATGGATGTTGAAGCGATTCAGAATGCCGTAGAAAATCGATTGATGCAGAGCTGCCATTATGAAACCGCTCGCTGCTACATGAATTATCGCTATCTGCACGGTATTGCCCGTAATAAGTACAAAGAGCTGATGGATACGGTCGATGAAAAGCTAATGGGTAAGAAGATCGACAATCAAAATGCCAATGTTGATGAAGCATCTTTCGGTGGTCGTACTGGTGAAATGAGCCGTGTTGTTTCTAAGCGTTATGCGCTGGATTATTGTATGTCAGATCTCGCAAAGAAGGACCATGAGAACAACGAAATCTACACTCATGACCTCGATAATTATGCTGTCGGCGATCACAACTGTACGAGTTGCAATATAGATAAGCATTTGGCTAAGGGATTTAAGACTCGTCAGGTTGATATTCGTCCTGCTCAGTCTATCAATACGGCATATCAGCTTGTGGCAGTTTTGTTCCAGATCCAGTCACTTTCCCAATTTGGTGGGATTGCAGCAACACACTTCGATTTCAGTATGATGCCTTATGTTCGGAAGAGCTTCACAAAGCATCTTCAGGATGGTCTGGTTTACATCGAAAAGAAATCCACATATAAAGCCGATCGTTTCAGAAAGTGGCTTGAGCACGATGAAAATCATCCAGACGGTACTATCCATTTTGATGATGCAGAATTTCAGGCACAACATCCTGATGCTTGGGATTACGCAATGGAGATGACTCGTCGTGAATGTAAGCAGGCAACTGAGGGTCTGCTCCACAATTTGAACAGTCTACAATCTCGTAGTGGCAATCAGCTTCCATTCAGCTCAATCAACTTTGGCCTTTGTACCGAAGAAGAAGGACGAATGGTCACGAGGGAATTCCTAGAAGGTCTGATTCGCGGCACTGGAAAGTATCATCGGACGAGTATTTTCCCATGTGCTATTTTCCAGAAAAAGATTGGCGTAAACCAGAAACCTGGCGACCCAAACTATGACCTGTATCGTCTGGCTTTGAAATCAACTGCACAGCGGCTATATCCAAATTACTGTAACTGCGATTGGAGCAATCAGAAGGCGGCTGTTCAGTATGACCGTAAAGTCAAACAAGAAGTTCTGGACACACTGAACCCTGCAGAAAAGAAACGTCTGTATGATGTACTGTCAAAAGATAACGACCTTGCCAATAAGTTGTATATTGTTGCTTATAAGGGCGACTTGATGATTAACAAGGAGTACGAGGCTCCATTTGAAATCAGCAGTACAATGGGTTGTCGAACTTGGAATTCCTATGACATCAACTTCAAAGAGGTATATGCTGCTAATATTCAATCGGTTATTAAAACTGGTCGGTTACGATTTGACGATCTGCTGTCGGCTGCTCAGAAGGACGGTCGTGGTAACATCTGTCCTGTGACTATTATTCTTCCAACACTGGCAATGGAAGCCGAACATGCGGTTTCTGTGCGGGATTATCACGATTGCCGAGATACAGTCACAGAATTTATGAAAATCCTCGACCGGAAGCTGCATGAAGCAAAGCAGATTTTGATTGAGCGGTTTGATTGGATTTGTTCTCAGTCTCCTGCATCTGCAAAATTCATGTGGGATAACGGAGTTCTTGCCGGGTATGACGGTGTTGATATCCGGTCTGCTATGAAACATGGAACTCTGGCAATCGGTATGCTTGGTATGGCTGAAACACTTCAGATTCTGATTGGTAAAAACCAGCTTGATCCGTATGGTATGAAAGTTGCAAAAGAGATTTGTCAGCTGTACAAGGATCGTTGCACAGAATTTAAAAACGAGACATCGTTAAACTTCGGCGTATACTTTACCCCGGCAGAAAATCTGTGTTTCACAGCTATGACGAAGTTCAAAGAAAAGTATGGTGAGATTCCAAACGTGTCTGACAAGAAATTTTTTACAAATAGTGTTCACGTACCAGTGTGGGAAGAGGTGACACCGTTTGAAAAAATCGATGTCGAGTCTCAGCTGGATTCGTATTCTAGTGCAGGCTGTATTTTGTATACAGAATTTGACGCGACTGTAAAACACAATATTGATGCACTTGAGACTGTTGTAAATTATGCAATGGATCACGATGTTCCATATTTTGCAGTGAATGTTCCGAACGATACCTGTGTTGATTGTGGGTACTGCGATGAGATAAATGATACTTGTCCACAGTGTGGTAGTCATAATATTGAGCGACTGCGTCGTGTGACAGGTTATATCACCGGGAACTATACAACAGCTTTCAACCTTGGCAAACAGCAAGAAGTCGAGTTGCGTGTTAAGCACAACCGGGTAGTACATAAATAAATAGTTCGCGTAAAGCGAAGGGTGGGTGGGTAGGATTTGTATTATGGAAGTTCGTAAAAGTTTAAGAGATATCGTAATGTTTGCGTCATTGAACTTTGGAGACCCTTTCTGGTTTTGTGACAGACTTTATATTAAAGCTGAACCATGGGAGAACGAAGATGGCGATCATGTGAATACAGGAGTCGATATCTTAAATGGTAAGGCTTCAATATTTTTAAGCGATCAAAAAGTAGAAATTGCTCATGTTCATGCACAGGAAGATTGAGGGGTATCATCTATGAATTGTTTTGAATCAGGATCGATTACACAAGAGCAGCAAGAACGTATCAATGGTATTGTTCACGATGCCGCTTGGCTTGAGAAATGTATTGATACAAACTGCAAACCAAGCCGTGAGAAAGCATTGGCGCTGAACGCACTTGAAGAATGTGTGATGTGGGCCAATAAATCCATTTCGCATAAGGAGGTCAAAGTTGCAAGTGACTAAATTCACAACTAATAAAATCAGCTTCGATGACGGTAAAACGTGGTCAGATGTGTGCTTTATTGATGAATCAAAATACCCAGCGCCTGAGATTCATCCAACTGGCGGGTGGGGAAATCCAATCAATATTTCGAACAGTCAGGAGGTTTTAAAATGAAGGCGTGGCAAAAATTTCTAGGAGTGCTGTTATTCCTTATCGTTCAATATTTTATTTCTTGGGCGTTTACTGCTGGTGCCCTGTGGTGCATTTTCGCTCTGCTTGACAAACCATTCTCGCTCAAGGTGGCAACCGGTATTTGGCTCGCAGCAGTTCTTATTCAAAGTGTTATCAGAGGAACCATTAATGGAAAGTAATAGGATGTCAATATGAAAAATGAAAAGTTAACGCTGCAACAGTCTTTTTGGACTATCACACTTGCAACGATTACCACATGGGTATTGATTGCTGGCATCGTATACTTGGTTCTGTAAAGCAGGGATGGTGATATACATAGATATTCAAAGACAGTGGGCGATGCCAAGCAAGAATACATTTGATATCAAACCCATCAAAGAACTAATTCAAGCAGAGCTAACCGATGGGACATGGATTGATCCGTTTGCGAATCAGAATAAGTTGGCGGCTATTACAAATGACTTGAATCCGGATTTTGATACGGACTATCACATGGATGCACTCGATTTCTTGAAAACATTTCAAAATGAATCAGTTGATGGTGTGTTATATGATCCGCCGTATTCTCCGCGTCAGGTGACAGAGTGTTATCAGGGAGTCGGCATGAATGTGACGAGTGAAACAACACGGGCGTCATTCTGGGGAAATCAGAAGAAGGAAATATCCAGAATTGTAAAACCCGGCGGAAAAGTCATTACATTCGGTTGGAACTCCGGCGGTATAGGGCGCAAGTATGGATTTGAAATCACTCGAATTCTTTTAGTTCCACATGGCGGATGGCACAATGATACGATTTGTACAGTTGAAGTAAAAGTAGCATGAAAGGAATACGGGGTATGACAATTGAACGCGCGATAGAAATACTAAACCCAGAACATCGTGAACATTACGAATCTATTGACCCTGTTAACGATGCTTGTCGTATGGGAATGGAAGCACTTGAAAAAGAAATCCCTATGAAGCCAGAACACCTTGGTCCTGTAAATGATTGGATTGAGAATCTGTATTGTCCAAGGTGTGGGAATTATTACGATATATACAATGCTGTGAAAATGCCAAACAAACGTTGTGGCACATGCGGACAAGCAATAGATTGGAGTGAATATTATCATTAAAGGAAGTGATGTAAATGTTGGCTGAGATTATTTGGCTTATAACCAAAGCTTATATTATTTTGATTTTCACCGCAGCAGTAATTCGCTCTGAACAGATTCTGTATGATATTTCTACATATATTTTCAAAGGTGACAAAAAGAATGGAATGTATGGCTGCGTCGCGCTGAATGTTTTTATTATCGTTTGTGCAAGTATGTGGACGAGGTTTATTTGAGATGAATTACGCTAAAATCATTCCCTGTGATATAGCAAATGGCGAGGGGGTACGCGTCACATTGTTCGTGCAGGGTTGTACGCATCATTGCCACGGCTGTCAGAATCCTACCACATGGGACCCGAATGGTGGTCAGCCATTCACAGATGAAACGCTTGATAAAATTGTAGATTTACTTCGACCTAATTATATTCAAGGGCTTACGCTCACCGGTGGAGATCCGCTCTTGCCGGAGAATAGAGAAGTTGTTGAGAAAATCGTTCATCGTGTGTGGACTGAATTTCTAAGCAAAAAAGACGTCTGGCTCTGGACTGGATACAAGTGGGAAGAATTGTGGAATCAGGATGGGCTCGTAGCTGACATTCTTGCTGATATCAACGTCCTCGTAGATGGTCCTTTTATTGAAGCAGAAAAAGATATTTCACTTCCATACATGGGAAGCAAAAATCAACGAGTAATTGATATTAAATGGAGTCTTGGGTATAAAGAACCGATCCTTTGGTGGACCCCAGAAGAGAAAGAAAAATAATATGGCAAAAATGAAGTATGAAGCGAGAATAACAATCGAGCTTGATATCAATAAACATTTGCTTGATGGTGAGACTCTGGACGAATTTATCAAACATTATGGGTTGACCGAATTTGTTCTGGCTAACGATTTGGAGTCTTATATCAAAGATGAAGCGGAATATTATCCAAATGTCGAGTACGATAATCCGCGAATCCGTGTTGAAACAATCAAATTGAATATTGAAAAGGAGAATAAATAATATGTCATCTAAAAAAGAATACGTTTATTGTATTTGGGCACACAGTAAAGTGAATGGCCCAAGTCCGTACATTTATCGAATGGTTGCCACAAGTAAAGCAGATGTGAAAAGAAAATGGGCGGAGTCATTTTATTGGCATTTGACGATTGATAATATTGAAAAGGCCGATATTACTCCGGAATATTTGAATCGCCCATATGACTTTGATGATGATAACGATGATAGACTTATTGGTCAATATATCACTGTTGATCCTAATGAGTCACCACGTCGTACAGAATTAAGGGATTACGATAAAATGCTTGTTAAAATGTATGAAGATAGTATTAAATCAACATTTGATAATCCTAAAAGTACAGCTTTAGAAACAGCAAAGGCTTTTCATTATGGAGAACTTATAGATGAAATTTATGAGAGTTGCGGGTTGAAATATATTGGTAATTATGGTCTTGACGATGAAATGCTGGATAAAATGTTAAAAGGAGAATAAAATTATGGATTTAGGAAATACGGATATTCGTATTAAAGATGGTGGCATTCATAAAGCATATCATCCGCAAGTGAAAATCAACAAGATCTATGATGATGCACATCTGCCGACCTATGGTTCTAAGTGCGCTGCGTGTGCTGATGTGTATGCTTATATTCCGGCAAATCAGGCCGATCTGTTTGATGAGCACGGCAATCCCATCATCTATATGCGTCCGCACGAGACTCGTATGATTGGTACTGGTCTGCGATTTGCTCCGGCTGAAGGTTGGGCGATTCTTGGTTACGCTCGCAGTGGTCTGGCTACTAAAAAGGGGCTAGCACCGGCAAATTGCGTGGGCGTTATTGATCAAGACTACCGGGGAGAGGCTATGGTTCCACTTCATAACCACTCTGATATGCCGCAAGAGATTGTTCATGGTGATCGTATCGCACAGTTTATGTTCGTCCCGTATTATCAGGCGCAGTTTGACGTGGTTAATGAACTGGATGAAACTGAGCGTGGAGTCGGAGGGTTTGGAAGTACGGGGGCGCGTTGATTATGTTCTGGAATTTTAAAAAAGTAAAAGAGGTTGCTCCTAAATTTGTTCGCGCAAAAGATCTCGGTCTTACATATACGGAACGAACAGTTCGAATGAAGTTTATATTAGAAGATCAAGAATATACTGTTGACAAAACATTTTATCTTTCTGATTACATCGATTGCAAAACTGTCAAAGAAGCAAAAATAAAACTTGATAAGGATTTCGAAAATACAAAAATGTATGCGGAGAATCTAATCAAAGACAATATCGACAAAAACGATGGATATATGAGCTTTAATGGGTTTACAGTAAAAAACAAAAAATGTTCTGCAGCGAGTGTTGATACATTTAATAATAGACTTCGGGTTGTCTATGGATGTGAGCCAACACCGACTGGTAATGGGTGGCCTTGGAAGCCAGAGTGGGAGGAATAATTTATGGGAAAGACGATCGATACGTCCGAGCTTCTGTATCGGATGGGTAAGTACGCAGAAATCGATGTTGGAGAAGAGGGACACGATGCCTTTATGCATTTTATGCTTCTTCTGACTCGCACAATTGAGAAGATGCCGAATGCTGCGCTAACGCATAAGAATCCGATTGATGATGAGATTATGAAGAATCAGTACAAGCTGGTGAACGCAATCTCACTGGTAACCGGTCACACTCGAAACGATGGCTGGTATCCTACTTGGATTGGCATGACTATGAAGATTGTGCGTCTGAAGGTCGATGAGTCTGCTGGTTTCCGGTACATCAAAGACAATGAAGGGCATGACTATCCGGGAGCAATGCATACGTCTCATGTTACCGATTATTACATCTCGGATGACAAGAAGAATGTTATTGTTCAGACCGAAAACACTATTTTTAAGTTTGAAAAGGTTGAGGAGGACTAAGTTATGGCTAAGTATTTTTACGTTTACAATATCGCCGGTGTAGAAGATTCCATTGTGAAGATGTTCAACACTGATACCGGCGCAATGGGTGAGAAGAGCGTCAAGAAGGATCGCATGGATGGTTTTATTGATGGTATTAAGACGAGCGGCTTTGTTTTGAACAAGGAGCTGGCAGATGCTGATGTTGCAGAGGCCGAAGCAAAGCGTGTTCTGGCAGAGAAAATGACCGCTTATCAGGCAGCCCGCGATGACTATCACAACAAGAGTGAGACTCTGAAAAAGGTTAAGGCAAAGTACGGTATCAAGTAAGGAGAATACATAATGAGGTATTACACTATTGAATCTCATTGCGAGAAAGAAGCTCCATTTGGAATTGCATGGAAAGTAAAGTTGTTTGACGAGTATACGCTTTTGGAGGAGTATAATCATATCTTCTATAACGAGATTGCTGGCTACTGTAAGTGTCTTGAAGATATGGGGGTTATCGAGATGAAACTGGGCATCGAAAGCGAATCAAATAAGCTACAGGATTTTCAGAAGAGCATTGATAACATTATCGCAACTGCTGCAACACTGAAGAATCCTGCAAAAAGTGTAGAAACACCTTCAATTAGAACAAAATATTCATTCTGGTAAAAGGTAAATTCTAAATAGTAGTGGTGGGTGGATCGGAATAAAATATGGAAGTTATCGAAGCAAAAGATTATAAGAAGGAAATTAAAATTGTCGAAAAATATCGCTATGGTGAACACAAAAACTGTGACATATGCCTCACAAAAGAGTATTGCAAAATGAATCCATACTGTTACGGCTGCGCCTTGACGGAAGACGGGAAGTGGATTGGGTTTATAAAATAAATCTCATATGTGAGTATGCAGCAAAATATATGATTTACGGAGGACAATATGATTATCGTTGGATATCCATGTATTGGCAAGAGCACATATGCTGTTAGTCACAAATACAAGGCAATCGACCTCGAAAGTAGCAATTTTATCAAAGACGGCAGTTGGGTCGAATCATATTGTAATGTGGCTATCGGTTTATCAGAACAGGGTTATGATGTGTTCGTGTCTTCTCATGATGATGTTCGCAAACAGCTTTTAAAAAGTGGTTATAAGGATATCTTCGCAATTTATCCATCACCTGAAATCAAAAACAAATGGCTTGAGAAGCTGAGTTATAGATTTTGGATCACAGGCCTTGACAAGGACTATCGCGCATGGCAACGAGCTTTGCATCACTACGATGAAGATGTTGCCTCCTTTAAGGAAGATGCGAAACACTTCTATGGATTTTACGAAATCGGTCACGAATCAGAAGGCGAGTCGTATGATATTGAATCCATTCTTGATGAGTTTGAATACGGCTGTTAATTAAGATTTACGGGTGGGTGGGAGGATTAAAGAATATATGCATAAGACTGATACTTTGAAAAATCCGGTAATCGTATTTCCATGTAAAAATTGCGGTTGCACAACTAAGATTCGAGTGGCTTCTTTTGAAAATCCTGATTTGGACATTCCTGAGAATAATGTGATTGCGTGCTATAAATGTAGAACGGAAGTTGCTGGGTCTGAGTTTGTTTCTTGGAAAGAAGTAAGTAAAACTATTTTTACCGTGGAGGTGTCTGATGGCAATTAAGATTATTGAACACAAACATGAGCGAAAGAAAATAAGATATGCCGTTAAATTCCTTTGTAAATGTGGATGCGTATTTTGGGCTGATGACGAAGATACGAAAATCCCAAAAGAATTTGATTGGACTGAATACTCACCGGTCAAACAGGCGATTTGCCCAGAATGCAACACAGAAGTTTCATCTTGTTTTCAAGCAGTTCCAAGAGAAAAAATTTTTGTAGATTGAGGTGAAATATGGCGATTAAAATCATTCAACATAAGCAGACCCAAAAAGAACTTGCATATCATTTTAAATGTGGTTGTGGTTGTGAATTTTGGTCTGATTCGGAAGGTGTTTTGAGTGCGAAGTCATTGGATGTGATTTTATTTTATCAAACACAATGTCCAGAATGCGGCAGTCGTGTAGAAAGCCACGATGAACCGGTTTTGCGAGAAGAAGTTTTTGACGATTAAAATGTATGTTTTAGAAAGAGGTGAGAAAAATGGCTATTTGCAGTAAATGTCTACATAAAGAAGTATGCGCTTATAGAAAGCAAACAAGAGATAGTTGCGCCGAATCTTGCGGAGACTTTCTCGGTTGGGTTAAAGTTATGGATGAGCGTCCGATTCTTTTAAAAGACAACGTTGTAATAAGCGATTGTGGTCTGTCATTTATTGGATATTACGATTACAATAAGCGAGATCGAGAGCACTTTTACGATGTAAATGCCCTCGAAAAAATTTATGAATGTCCATCTTACTGGCTGAAAGGACTTGATTTGCATGAGCAAGAACGAATCGCAAACAAAGAATATGAACAACGATTGGTGGCTCGCAAAGAAGCGAAGAACGTACTTCAAATTGTTTCTGATGCAAACGAAGGTTGACTTCTGTGATGCGATTTGTAGAGCGTGTGAGAGAATCGAAGGATGGTGTAAGAGATGAAAGTTGTAGAGCTTATTAACAAACTAAACGAAATCGGATACGACGAGGATACTGAACTGACATTTGGATTCGCAGACGGTAATACTGGAGAATGGTACAAAGCTCCATTTGATGAGGTCACCTATGGTATTGATTTGACCGGAGAGCCATACCATAATGATGTAATCAATATTGACATTGATGTTGATTCTGTAAAAGAATATCAAAAAGATAAAGCAGAGTGCGCTGTTATTGATATTGTAGAAGAAATGCAATATGTTTTAAATAAATATCAGCGTAAGCTTATTTTTTAAGAACTAGACTTTTATAAGGTGGCGAATTATGATTGAACGCGGAGAATTTTATGTTGTAAATAATCTCATGGTTGTTGCGCACGACTACGAACGCATAGATGGGTATGGCCGTATGTGGAGCAGGCTGCCCGTGGATAAGAATTGCCTTGAAACTTATTGTCAAGCTCTAAAAGACTGTGGGTATAAAGATACTACGGAGGATTTCAAAAATGATTGAAGAATACGTCAAAATTATATGTGATCGGTGCGGCAAATATACGCTTGTTAAAAAGAATGGATTTCCAGACAGTGTCGCAAGTTATTACGTTCCTGATGATAAAAAATGGAGCCTTAAAGGCGAAGATGCTATCTCGGATTTGTGCCCACAGTGCAGATGTGAATACGAAAAAATGCTTCATAAATTCTATTGTGAAGGAATAAAACGCAATGACTGAAGAAGTAGGGTTTTATAAAGGAGGTTCACAATGATTATTGATTGCAAATCTATTGCACAAGATATCAAAAATAAAATCAAGAATATCATCGCAGAAGCCGACTACGCTCCTGTTTTATATATTTATAAAGTAGGGGACAACCCTGCGTCCAACGCCTATATTCGCGGCAAGTTGCGTGACTGTGAAGAAGTGGGAATCGAAGCAGAACTTATCAAACTGCCGGAAGACATCACTGAAGACGAATTAAACAACAAGATACTAGAAGATTATAACTGGGAAGATGTGGACGGTATCATCGTCCAACTCCCACTGCCAAAACATATCAACCCCAAAAATATCTGCATTCCAGATGCAGTTGATGTCGATGGATTTAATTCTACATCCAAATTTCAGCCTTGCACTCCGCTGGGCGTTATGAAGATTTTTGACTCCATCGGTTACGATCTGGATGGCAAGAATGTGCTTGTGTGTGGTCAATCTGATATCGTAGGTCGTCCGTTGGTCAATATGCTGATTAAGCGGCACTGTAATGTAATCTCTGTGAATAGTACGGGTTCCGCCATGAAAGCCACTGCCATCGGATTTGGAATAGTCAATGTTATTATTTCCGCCGTTGGTAAGCGTGACTTTATTTCGACGTTTGATTTATTTGATACGGATGTTTGCATCGACGTTGGTATCAACTATGACGAGAACGGAAAGCAGCACGGCGATTGTACTGATGCTGTTTATGATATGAAGGATGTCAAAGTAACACCTCGTATCGGCGGAGTTGGCCTTATGACTCGCGCTATGCTCTTATATAATGTATGTGTGGCGAAATACGGGGCAGAGAAGATGGAAGAGGTGATTGAATGAAAGAACAGAAAATTCCGCTTGAACAGCAACTTATATATAACGTAGAAGAAGTAGCAACCCTCTTGAAAACTACACGCCCTGTGGTATACTCTTTAATAGAAAAGGGTTATCTTCCGAGCATTGTTCTTGGCAGACGGAAAGTGACGAGGAAGGCACTACTTACATTTCTTGATAAGAACGAGAACACTAATTTTAGCCAAATCTTGAAATCAAAACAACTATCGTAAGCCATTTGGTCGTGCCCACAAAATTGCCCACATTTTATTTTCTGTGGGCAAACCGTGGGCAAATCGACAATTTGTTTCCAAAGAATGACGTACACACGTCAAAACTTTATAGATGGCAAAGGATGAAGCCCGTCACGGCCGTGGCTTCGAGGGCCTGCTGAAGCGCTACTTCAACACCGAAGTCTGATAAGGGTTCCCCAGTTATCTATGCTGCCCGCTGCAAGGACATTCCGCCTTGCAGCGGGCTTTTTGCGTTTTAATCGTGGTGACGACTTCTTTCGTAAAAGTGGAGCACCGGAGCGTCCGCAGACGCTCCGGTGCTCCGAAACAAAATGATCTTAAAGATGCGCAAAGCGAACGCGGCGCGCATTCAAAATCGTCCCGCTACAAAAGAGGCAGCTGCGCAGAATACGCGCAGCTGCCTCTTTTTGCATTTGTGGTGGCTGATACCCTTACTGGATACTGGTGACAGGGTAGTCCTGTGCCTCCACGGCTTTCTTCAGCACTTCATCATCCACCTCTGCGTTCAGGGTAACGATGGCAGTACCGGCTTCGTGGCTGACAACAGCCTCGTCCACCTGCGGCAGAGCCTCCAGCGCCTTCTTGACGCGGGCTTCACAGTGGGGGCACATCATGCCTTCTACGGTCAGGGTCTTTTTCATAGCGGTCTCCTCCTTTTGAGTTGTATCTTCCTCCGCTGCGGGCTGCACAAGGGCAGCTGGCAGGGCAGGGACGTGTTTGGGCGGGTGGTCACGCTTTGCGCTGTGCAGGTCAAACAGGTTCAGTCGCAAGGCGTTACTCACCACGCAGAAGCTGGAAAGGCTCATGGCAGCTGCGCCGAACATGGGGTTCAGCGTCAGCCCCAAGGGGATGAACACACCGGCTGCCAGCGGAATGCCGATGATGTTATAGATAAACGCCCAGAACAGGTTTTCGTGGATGTTGCGCAGGGAAGCGCGGCTCAGCCGGATGGCGGCGGGCACGTCCGACAGCTTGGAGTTCATCAGTACTACGTCCGCGGCGTCAATGGCTACGTCTGTGCCTGCGCCAATGGCAATGCCGGTGTCAGCGCGGGTCAGGGCAGGGGCGTCGTTGATACCGTCACCCACCATAGCTACCTTGCCGTACTTTTGCAGCTGCCGGATGACGGCCTCCTTGCCCTCGGGCAGCACCCCGGCAATCACCTCATCCACCCCGGCCTGTCGGCCAATGGCCTCGGCGGTGCGCTGGTTGTCGCCGGTCAGCATCACCACGCGGATGCCCATATTCCGCAGCTCCCGGATGGCCTGCGGGCTATCCTCCTTGATGGTATCTGCTACCGCGATAACGCCCAGCAGACGACCTGCGCCGCCAAAGAACAGGGGCGTTTTACCCTGAGCGGCCAGTGCAGCAGCCTGCGTTTGCAGCGCAGCGGGGATAGAGACCTTTGTGCCAATAAAAGCAGCGTTGCCGCCAAAGATCTCCTTACCCTCCAGCTTGGCGGTAAGGCCGTTGCCCGGCAGGGCAGTAAAATCGGTAACAGAGGGCAGCTCCAGCTGCTTTTCCTCCGCATAGGCCAGCACTGCCCGCGCCAGCGGGTGCTCGCTGCGACCCTCCAGCGCGGCTGCCAGCGTGAGCAGTTCGGTCTCGGTCACGCCCACAGCGGGCAGAAGGTCTGTGACGGTAGGCTTGCCGCAGGTGATGGTGCCGGTCTTGTCCAGTGCCACGATGCGGGTGCGCCCGGCTTCTTCTAACGCCGCAGCGGTCTTGAATAGGATGCCGTTCTTCGCACCAAGGCCGTTGCCCACCATAATAGCTACCGGCGTTGCCAGACCCAGCGCACAGGGGCAGCTGATGACCAGCACCGAGATGCCCCGCGCCAGCGCGTAGCCTACATCCCGCCCCAGCAGCAGCCAGACAAGGGTGGTGACCACTGCAATGCTGATGACCGCAGGCACGAAAAAGCCGGATACGGTATCTGCGATCTTTGCAATGGGTGCCTTGGTAGCAGCGGCATCGCTGACCATGTGGATGATCTGCGCCAGCGTGGTGTCCTCGCCCACGCGGGTGGCGCGGCACTGCAGATAGCCGGACTGATTGGTGGTGGCGGCGCTTACCTTATCGCCCACGGCCTTGTCCACCGGGATGCTTTCGCCGGTCAGCGCGCTCTCGTTCACGGCGCTGCTGCCCTCCAGCACAATGCCGTCCACCGGGATGTTCTCGCCCGGGCGCACCACAAAGATATCCTCTTTCTGCACCTGTTCAATGGGCACGGTCACCTCGGCACCGTCCCGCAGCAGGGTAGCGGTCTTGGGGGCAAGCTTCATCAGGCTTTTGAGCGCATCGGTGGTCTTGCCCTTGGAGCGCGCCTCCAGCATCTTGCCCACGGTGATAAGGGTCAAAATCATGGCGGCAGACTCAAAATAGAACTCCATCATATAGTGCATGACAAGTTCTTCGTTGCCGTGCAGCTGCGCATCGGTCATGGCAAACAGGGCGTAGGTGCTCCACACAAAGCTTGCCATCGAGCCCATAGCCACCAGCGTATCCATGTTGGGGGAGCGGTGTACCAGCCCTTTGAAGCCATTGATGAAAAACTTCTGGTTGATCACCATCACGATGCCTGCCAGCAACAGCTGTACCAGTCCCATGGCAATGTGGTTGCCGTCAAACCAGCGGGGTAGCGGCCAGCCCCACATCATGTGCCCCATGGAAAAGTACATCAGCACCAGCAAAAAGCCCAGCGAGGCGATGAGCCGCCGTTTCAGCTTGGGTGTTTCGTGGTCTGCTAGAGCATCCAGCTCTGCGCTGGTGCTGGCCGCTGCGGCGGCTTTTTTGGGGCTTGCGCCGTAACCGGCCTGCTCTACGGCACGGATAATGGCGGCATCCTCAGCGGTGCCTTCTACGCCCATGGAGTTGGTCAGCAGGCTTACCGAACAGCCGGTGACGCCCGGCACGCTCTTTACGGCCTTTTCTACCCGGGCAGAGCAGGCCGCGCAGCTCATGCCGGTAACGTTGAATTGTTCCATTGTTGTTTCTCCTTGTGGTCAGTCTGCCCGGCGGGCGGTCATTTCATCAGTTTGGGCAGCAGCCGGAGCAGCTCTTCCAGCTTTTCATCGCTGCCGGCACGCAGGTCATCCGCCACGCAGCTGCCGATGTGCTGTGCCAGCAATTCCCGGGAAAAGCTGTTCAGCGCCGCATTGGCTGCGGCTACCTGTACCAGAATATCCACACAGTAGGCGTCCTTTTCCAGCATCCCGCGGATGCCGCGCACCTGCCCTTCAATGCGGTTCAGCCGGTTAAGCAGGGCTTTGTATTCCTCCGGGCTGCGCTCTTTGTGACGGCAGCAGCAGGGGACAGCAGCATCTGCCGCAGCGTCCGCTTCTGGCGTGTCAACGTAGCAGCAACAGTGCTTTTTGGTCTCTTCCATATCGGAATCGCTCCTTTCATAAACCCCCATGGGGTATATTTTCTTGCAACAGCAGTATAGCACATAATATCCGACAATTCAAGTAGGAAATGAAATATAAATAGTACAGCTGACAAAAAATGGTTCAGAAACGCCGCAGGCGTTTCTGAACCATAAATTAAAAGATGAAATTCCACTGAACATGGCCAGAGCGCACGCGGAGGCCATTCAAAACTGCTGCATATAAAAAAACGAGGGAAGCCCGCAGGCTTTCCCTCGTTGTAAGCTCTTACTTTACTTCCAGAATGCGCGGTGCAAACAGACTCCACATCTTGCCCCACCAGTACCAGTCGTGGGAGACGTCACCGCCCCAGATCTCCAGATGTGCGGGCATTCCCTGATCCTTCAGCAGATCAGCCAGTGCCTGCGTGTCATCCAGTGCATCGCCCTCGTAGGCACCCTGACCGGCACAGAGGATCAGGCTGTTCTCCTCAGCCTTGGCCAGCGCAGGCTTGTTGGCAATGCCGTTCTCCTGCAAATAGGCAAGGGGAGCGCAGCGCAGCACCATGTCATCGCTGTCGGTGCCCCAGAAGCGGGTCAGGTCGTAGATGCCGCCCATGCCCACAGCACCTGCAAACAAGGTGGGACGGCGCAGACGGCAGTGGACGGCGTGGTAAGCGCCCAAGTCTACACCGGCAGTCCAGATCCGGGTGCCCTTTTTGGCGTTGTTCAGGGTCAGAATACGGGGAGCAAGCTCAGCGGTCAGGTAGACGAAATACTTCTCCTGCAGCTCGGCGCGGCGGCGCTGGGGCAGATCACCGTTCAAAAGGCCTTCGCCGTCCATGGCATCTGCGCAGAACAGCTGCACCTTGCCCTCGTTCAGCAGCTGGGCAATGGCGTCGGGCATTCCGTTGTTCTCCCAGTCATAAAAACGGCCGCCGCGGGCGGGCAGTGCCAGCACCGGCACACCGGCATGGCCGTACACCTTAAACTCCATCTCACGGCCCAGAACCGTGCTCCACTCTTTGTAATAGGTACCCTGGATCATAAATCAAGCACTCCTTATTTTATCATTCACCGGCCCGGGCACAGTCGCTGCGCACCGGTGCCGGATTTGGAAGCTATAATCAGACAAACTGGTTGCGCTGCGGGTCGTAATCGTAGCCCACAGCGTGCAGCTTAGCGCACAGACCGGCCTTGTCGGCCTCCAGATCTTCGCACAGCGCATCGAGATCCTTATACTGATCCCGCAGTTTCAGGTTCACCACGCTCAGCAGCATGATGGGATCAACAGGCAAAGACATTTTATTTCTCTCCTTGCGGCAAATAAAAAAGCCGGCCACTCGACAAAGTGACCGGCCACATACACCAAATTAGACAGCG